>Ga0181612_119559_pt1 | contig 11057 bp, 3 predicted proteins | sample HoacroProtozoa21_FD_119630 | JGI IMG/M metagenome (GOLD analysis project Ga0181612, IMG submission 119630) | Hoatzin crop microbial communities from Cojedes, Venezuel. Combined Assembly of Gp0051906, Gp0051904, Gp0051908 | reverse complement strand
TAACCAGTAGTTTGCAAATTTGTGTAATAGTCTACCAAGCCTGGGTATCTTATCCACCTGCTGTGAGTGTTTTGGAACTGGAATGGAGCTATTTTGCAGTGAATTGTCATAAGCATAATTACCTTCTAAGTCAACCTTTTGTTGTGTTACTTTAATAGTCAAGCGTTCAAAGTTAAACAGAAATCGTTGCCTGTCTTTAACATCAGAGTAGGAGATTGGCACTGGTATCTCCTGGCTCTCATTTCAAGTCTTTCTGCATAGCCTTGGATAAAGTCACTTAAGGCTTTCTTTTTTCAGTGCATCCTGTTGGTAATCTGAAATATGGAGCTTCAAGTTGTCATGTCAGTTTGTTTTTCGTATGTTCTTATCTGGTTCGTGTAAATTCAGTAGGAGTAATACTTGCCTGGTTTTCTTGAAAAATTGGACACTAATTTAGGGTCTAACCAGTAGTTCTGATGTTTCGTAAAAATCTATTTTAAACAATTAGTCTTTTTTCTTCCTATTGTAAAGGGTGGAATTCATGTTCTGTTTTTCGCCTTCTGCTCCCTTCTTCATAAACTCCATCTAGTGACAACCCGAGTGTCTATCTTTTTCCACAGATGTCATCTGGGTGATCCTCAGCGTGGAAGTTGGAGGACTTCTAGGTGTAACACAGCAGCTGTCGTCCTTTGAAACGGAGTTCAACACGCAGCCACATCGCAAGGTAGAAGGAAACTTTAACCCATTCGCCTCTCCACAGAAGAACAGGCAACCAGATGAAAACAACCTAAAAGACCCTGGGGGTTCTGAGCTAGGCACAATCAGCAAAAACACATGGGGGCCTGCTCCTGACCAAATTGAACAAGATCAGAATGGACTGTCACAAAACTCTGTAAATCTCTCCCCCAGCAGTCACTCGAACAACTTGTCGGTAGTGACGTACAGTAAGGTAGGTGCCCTGGGAGAACAGGAGAATGGGTAGGTGATGAGACTGTGATGTATGTAATAGTTCTTCGTTACAAACTGCAAAGCCCTTCCCTTCTGCTTCTGCCAGACCTGCTAAGGAAGGTTTTGAATTTGACTGTCTGACTCTGCCAACTCCTCATGTTATACTAAAATTTTTTTGCCTCTGATAGACTCTACCAGATCCACCTTTTTGGTTTTGCTTCAAGTCCTTCTTAAAATTTATATAATCTTGTCTGGGTGCTGTAACTGTTAGTGGCTGGAGGCTGCTCCAGTTGCTTGTGCAAATAAGTCAAAATATCTCTCTAGATGTGCTCCTGAGTTTTACATAGTTTTGAAAAGAGAAAAAACAACCACATCCCCAAAACCTAAGATTAACCAGATAACTTCTTTTTAGCTGGGGTGGGGAGACTACAGAGCTCAACATTTTGATCCCAGAAGCTACCTGTCAGGAACAGTCAATCAAAGGACTATTCCTGTCTGTGTCCTTGTCTTGTTTATAATTGTAGGTGACTTTTAAATTATCTTTACTTTAAATCTTTCTCAAAAGCTTGCTTGGTGGATGCTATATGAGTCTGAGTGATATTTTGACTGTTTTTATTTGCTTGTGTGTGAAAAATGAATTGCAGGATAATTTACAATTCAGAATCCACCTGTTAATGCAGCCAGTATGTGTAGGTGTGTGCTGTCATATGTCAAACTACTTTGATTTTTAAAATCCTTTAAAAATGCTTTACTGTACTTTAAGCAGGCTGTGTAGGACAATAACACTTGGTTGCTGAATGACTTAATAAAGCCCTAATGTTAGTTCACCTACAGCACTTTAGTTCCTAACTGGATGAACTGCCTGTCCTCTACCAGTGGATCATATTTTAGTGACCTACTTTGCACCAGGGCTATGCATTTTTTTACTGATGGCATGCGTGGGATGAACTGTTTGACAGACTACCAATCACTGTTTTTGTGTTTTGCACCCCAAACATAAATTGCTATAAGCTGTATTGGCACCTGCTTCAAGATTCTCGCTCACTAAAAGTGAAATGGATGACTTAGGAAATGAATAAAAATAAAGCGTTTCACCTGTCAGTTCAGATACAACCTGAATTAGCAGTGACTGAAAGTTCCTGCCTTCTGGTGGTTGCTTGGTGGACTGTGGTGTGGCTTGAAGAGACAGGCCGTTGTCTGACTGCAGAGGCTGTCCATATGCTGATACAGTTTCTCTGCATAAACTTTCTCAGGTGCCTCAGGTGGGGAGTGCTGCCGTGCAGCTGTCTGTTGTACGTATCCCAGCAAAGACTGGTAACAGCTCTGCGTATCAGTTGATGAAAAATAAAAGTGAGGTGCCAAGTACAGCTTGGTGAGATAGTGGGTTTACCTGAGCCTTTCATAGCTAAAATACTAGGTTTAATTTGGGTGGGAAAGCTCAATTCCACTTTTGGTGGTCAGCTGTAGGCTGGAGGTGGCTTTTTTTCCCATTGCCTATTTTCTGAGTGCAGAGCTTGGCAACTGCTTCGTATTTGATTTGCGCTTGCAGGTGGATAGGTGTGGAATTGCTATTTTATGCACATCTGAGAAAGTGCCTGCATAGAAGTTCTGGATGTGGGTTTTTAGCAGTAATGTGGCCTTCAGTTGTCACTAGGTCTCTGGCTGTGGTAATAACATCCTTACCTTTCCTAGTGGGAGGAGAGTGGTGTGGGCACTGGGCGGTGAAGTGTACCAACAGACTCTCTTGGCTGAGGGAGTAGATGCTTTGTCTGTTCTAAGAACACAGGTGTCAGAAACCCATACCTATTGAAGGTGCAGAGGACATAGCGAAGGTCAGCTGTGCTGTGAAAAAGCAAAGCCAAAAAGGGGAGTGAAGCACTGCCAGAGAGGATTTTGCTAAATTTAAGTAAGCTGGTTTAGCGAGTAACCCAAAGTTCATGACCAGTACTCTTATGAGATGTGCGCCATTATAATCTAACCTCAGGCTAAGTGGTCTTTCTCCCTTCTTTCTTTGTGGTTGTTTTGTTCTGGGGTTTTTTGTTTCATTTTATATTTACAGAATATTCTTGGGTGGGTTTGAGGTGGATGATCTGAGATAAAAGCAGAAATTTTGTTTCTTGCTTGCTTCAGAAGGGATAACTTTGTGGTCCTTTTTGGAGATGGGGTAGGGTATGTGAAAGTTCATTGATTTTTGAAGGTTTTTTTGGTCTCTACTACAGAGTTTTTATTTGTGACATAATAAAACAAGTTAGCTTTTCCTTTGGAGGCCGTTATTAAGGTAGGTTTGAAGATAGGAGTCCTGTTCCAGCCTTGCCCTTCCTGACCAGGGCAGGAGGCATTCTGCCACAGACTTAATGTGCATCTTGGTACAATACTGTTTCTGTGGTGAGCAAGTTTGGGTAGGTTTGACATCCTGGATACTTGGTCTCGTTCAAAATTGCCAGGTGGACATGCTCACCTTCCCTGGTTTAGGTCTAGCACTATTGCATGCCTTTTTCCTGCAGTCTGGCGAAGAAGATACTCTTTTTTTTTTTTTTTTCTGAAAAGGTGTAATGTAAAAGTAGTATCCCCAGCTGAGGATACTGCTTAAGCAGAAAAGGGCTTATTGGAGGTGATATCAGAAGTATTAAACCACCTGATCAGCAGATGGTGTTCCAGTAACTGTTAGGAAAAGCTGTATTGGGCCCATCTTCCCTACTTCCCCAGGGGCTTGACCTGTACTCTGCAGCTTGAGAGGGGGGTAGAAAACTGCTGTGTTTGGAGCTGTTGTCTTGTGGTTGAATATTCATGTGAAAGGCTTTATTTCAAGCTCTAGGAGCAGACAACAGAGTGCTGTGGGTTGGTTACGCAGTTGCACGCTAGGATTCCTGGATTTTATTTCTCTTCGGCAGGACCTCTGATATTTTCATCTGCTTTCATGTACCTGGAGAATGGAGTGAATCTTTAGGCGGGTTTGACATGCCATTTGGTGAGATGTAGCAAAGGGGGTGGGTAAGGTCTTGTTAAGCTGTTCAGAAGGGCCATGTCCCATATTTAGAAGTAATGTAAGCCCTTAAATATTTCTAAGATCAATGTGGAGGCTTCCTCCATGCCAAGAGATCGTGCAGTTGCATGAGACCGTGAAATCTTTGAGATAAAACTAGCAGTTTCTGGCATCTGCAGCTGTAAAGCACACTGGAAGTTGCCAGACCTCGTCCTGTATTAGTTCTCCCTCTGGTGCAGCCAAGCAGGTGTGACTTTGTCCTCTAAAATTCCCCATTGGAGTCAGGATATCAGTGACACTGACGTGCCATCTGCTGCTGTACTAGACAAGTATATCAATGTTTCATGTGTGGAAACATTCAAAATGCTTTTATACAGCAGTTTAGAGTACACGGTTCAGATGCTCTGCTCAATGAACCAAAATTCCCTAGGAAAACAACAAAAGATGCTGAATTCCTTATAAGCAGATCAGATTAAACCTGCAATACAGTTGAAACAAACTGATTGTGATCTTTATTCCTGCTGTAGCGTATGTCTTCCCTGGGTCTGCCCTGCTTACCTTATCAAATAAGCTCCTGGAAGGTGGTATATCAGGGTCCGCGTTCAGGTCATTGCTTTAAGCATGTTGTTGTTATATCCATTCCCAGTGGAGTTTTTGCATGTTCTTAGAATTAAAGATCTGCTTCAGTGCAGAATAGGATGCTTCTCTCAGGGTAGGGATGAGTTGGATTAGAGTCCGGATATACCCATGCATGGGTATTTTATTCTGCTCTTTGTCAATCACTTTCTCTCTATATTCTCAGGAGAGATGAGGCTAATATAGTTTCCTTCTATTTACTCGCTGCTGTCTCATAGCAACACTGTTGAGGTCACTGCTGCTCTCTTGTGACAGTCTTTTACATTAAAAGTGCAAGATGCAGTCTGACAGTGCCTGGGGAATTAGAGTTAAGTTTCTTAACTAAGGAAAGAAATGTAGAGGTGTAAATGCCTAAAAAGATCTGCAGTAGATAGCCATATACTGACATTCAGATTGTACTTGTCACCTATATATAAAAATATATATATATCTCTAGATCTGTTGCCCATATGAATTGAGGAATTGCTGCTTTCTGTGTTAATGCGGAAAACTGCATGTGGAAGTTCTGATTCTGCAAAGATTTGCCCATACAGAACAATTTGCGTAGTCGCTGCCAAAGCAAAGGGTGTTCTACAGCTCGTCTGGTATTATTAATCTGTTCAGTTCGTTACTCATGCTACTCTTAAACCCAAAGAAGCGTATTTGGAGTTCACAGAATTAAAATCTGAACACCTTTTTTCCTGCTGTATTTATGCTCCCCATCTTACTTCGTTCTGTGTGGAGCTGAACTCTGATCCATGCTACTTGGCAGCTTTCTATACATAAGGGGAAACCAAACCTCTCTCTGTCCATAGAGCCTTTAACTGGCTTCCCCTCTCTGAGTTTAGAAGTTGCTGCCGCTTCGAGATGCGTGCTTCCTCCAAACCAGCGCTCTCCAATTTGCATATTTTTGGAGTACCTCTGTAAACTTTAGACAGAAAGTTTTTTCACTGGAAACTAGTTGGGTACCAAACTATATTTGTGGATAAGGAAGATGCCCCAGAAATGTTTGCTTCCATGTAGAGAAGCTTCTTCCATCCTGGTATCTGGGCTTCAAACCGGGCTAGTTACCACATGGTTAAATTCATTTAGGACAAGGTGGGAGAACATTGAACTCAAACTGCCATAGCTGCTCTTTGACAGCCACACTGCTGCATAGCATCTGCAGGCTAAACTGATGTTGCATGAGCTGGTTTGCTTATCTGGTGAAAGACTAATGTGTTTGGATGCTGCATGTTAGCTCATCCATGAAAACCGACAGTCCGTGTGCTTTTGGACTGTGGGAAATGTGAAATAATCTGATTTTAGCTTAACTTTGCTCCATTGCAGGCCAGCAGAGTTTCCCTGTTCTTTTATCCCTGCAGACTAAAAGCACGCCATTGATTAAGTTACAAGAGCTAAGTTGTTGCATGGTAACTTAATCATGTACCTGAGCCCTCGTGTACTTCATCAGCTCTGTGCATCTAAACCAGCCCTACGAGTGGCTGCGCTGTGAGAAGATTCTTAACTTCCTGGTGGTCTTAACTGCCACGCCATGTTTGCACAGCATGCATGGAATAAAAAAAAAAAGTGCTCAATACTTTGTTCTTCTGTTTGTGTTCAGTTTACGTAAGTTAGTCAAGAGAACTCTGCGTAGTTTGGAGAAGCACTGACTAGGAGTGGCCCAGGAGGTGACGAGGAAACGGGGACTTGTAGCGTTGTCTGATGCTGCTGTCAGTGTACACTGGGAGACACCTGTATTGCTTTGCAGCCGTGCATCAGAACCTCTGTCTCTCCTGAAGTATACCTTTTATTGGTCTTGATTCAGTCACAAGGTGAAATAAAGATAGCTATTTGAAAGCCTGTGTTGTGATGGTTTATGAAAGATTGATGTAATCTTCGTTTTATTTCTGGCACAGGTGCCTGCATTTAAAGAGCTCAGTATTTACAAAGGCCTTTAACTTTCCAGAGGATCTCAATTCCCTTCTAGATGCAGAAGACAAATGATAATTTATATCCATAATTTTCATGTAGAGTCATATCTTGGAAAAACATGGTCCTCTCTTCTCACATACTTATCTGTATGAATACCCAGTATGCTTTCACTCGCGAGTTAGCAATTACTTCTGTGGAAGATATTGAAAGAACTGAAAGTAAATTTGCAAAGCTGCAGCTGAGCTTTTCATAGAGGCAATGATCTCATTCTGAGAATGGAAGGGAATTCGCCAAAAACAGTGTGAATAATTCTGCAGTTGAAAGAAGTCAGAAAAACTGCAATTGTATGCAGAATTATTTTTGCAAGTTTGTGATGTAAAATACTGCATACAAGGGATTATTATCCTTGAGCATGTCATAGAATGGAGTTTGGTATTTGTATTGCAGCAGTAACTGAAGTTTTCAGGTATCAAGACACTATTACACTGTGCATGTTGAATAAATGTAATGAGAAACAATTGCTCTGCAGAGAGCTTGCATCTTACGGAGGAACAAGAAAGAAAATATTCTCATTTCGCAAAGAGGAGTAAGAGTTTCTTGCTCCGGGTCTGTTGTTAAACCAAGTCTACATTTGGTATTAAAGAAAAGAAACAAGTGTTTTTAATTTTGCAAGTTCTCATGTACACTAAGAAATCGCACGGGTAAGTGAAATGCAGTAAAGAATGGCAATCCCAAAAGCAAAGATTTTTGGCTTTTTCTTGGTGAAATTCATTGGGTCAGGAGAAGCTGCCCTTGGTGGCAGATTCTGGGACTACTCTTGGAATTGCTTGTGAGACGAGCTCATCTAGGGGTGTCAGCCTGTTAAGCGCAGTGCAGCAAGTGGTACAAAGCTGTATATGCTTAGTAACTTGACACTCTGAAGGTGAGCTCAATTCTGGTGTTAATTAACACATGATTAGCATAATTGTGTAGGTTTAATTAGATGCTGCAGAAAACAGTATCTGGAGATCCAGAGGGTTTCACTGAAAACAAGGTTAATGGGCTCTGCAGAGGCTCTCTGGGTACGAAAGGAGTAATGACCTGTTCTGATGTCTGACTTCAGCTGAAGACTCTGGACTGTGTACTGATCAACTGTGTTAATTCTTCTGTGTCACGGGGTGATGCAGATGCCTTGCCTTATGGCGGTCGCACGTTAAATCAGCAAGGTGTTGCCAGTGACACAAACTGGTGTACGTCAGCGGTGCGAGGCCGGCTCTGCTGCAGGCGGCAGCCCGGGCAGCGGGAGCAGGCAGCTGGGAGCGGCTGGGGTTTAAACCACTCTTGTGAGGTTTGTGAGTGCTTGCCAGTCAGTACCTGCAAACAGAGCCGCCTGTGCAGATGACTAAAAGATGAAGCAAATTCTGGCAAATGTGTCTGTACAGGAAATCGGCAACAAATCCTGTTTTTCTTCGGTAGAGCAAGAGCTTAACCCCTTTGAGGTGAGACTGCTTAGGGTCTTGCTTATGCCATTGCTTTCCTTCTGTGTCCTTTGGGGTTGTTTCTGTGCACCTGTTCACACTGTTTTAATGTTTCTCTTGTGCTCTTCCCCTTCCCTCTGTTTCAGTGACTGTATTTTTTGGATATGTTTGATATCTCAGTCTCTTGATTTTGGTGGGAGCTTCTCCTTTCTGAGCAACTATTGTGCTGGAATCTGCTGGGTGTTCTCTTTTGAACAGCTTGGTTAACAAACTGGGAGTGCAGCATATTCCTAGGGTGGAAGAGTGTTTGGTTTTCCATCACTCACATGTATTTCTGTCTGCAAACAGCAATTTCCAAGTTTCCAGTCGTCCGTACTTCCCACACAGTTCATGAGATGTCCTGTTTAATTGTCTGCTAATCTTCCTTTCTTGGTGGAATTTTGAGAGCTGCTGACAGATACTTCATTTTACCATTGTCTTGTATTTTGCCAGATGATATACCTAAAGAATTAACGTTTTCTCACCAGCTCTAGCGAGATTACAGGCTTTCTTATAGCACTTTCTTTAACATAAATGTACAACAGAGATCTTGAACTTGGGTTTTTGCAACTGGGCTTAAGCTAATGAAGCTGTCTTTTGTACAAGTCATGTTGAAGACTCATTGCTTCATGGCTCTGTGGCTTATGCGGTTAGGTTGTTAGAGTTATAGGAAAACAGGCAGGAGATGATGTTTCCTTTGAGATTTGGCCTGTTAAAGGCAAAATGGTGAAAACTGAAGTCAGAGTGTCACTTAAAGACCAGGAATGGCTCTGTGTTATTTGGGCTCTTGGTTGCCTTGCTCATCAGCATGCTGGAAAGAAGCTGGACTTTCTTAAAAAGTATTTGCATAATGATCTTCCAACTTTGACAATGATGCGTAATGAGCTTTTCTCCCTTGTCTCACTTCTGACCTGAGTGTGTGTCTGGATCTTACAGGAGGATTTTGTGTGTAGTTTGTACCTTTGTCGTTATGACAAACTTTATATCCCTATGACTTGAGATCTCTTGCCTTGCCTTGCCTTCTGTTGCTTCCTGATGAAACCGTGGATAGCTGATTTGAACAATAGAAAGGAGAACTTACAGAAAGGAGTTCCTGTTAATTTGAGACCTGTTACTAGATCTGTCATTGAAGTGACTCACTTCAGGACGTAAAGGAGGGAAAATGGATTCTGTAGGAAGCATTTTGATTTTTTTGGTTAAATGTTGTGGTTGATTTTCACTTGAGGAAAATGTGTATTGTTATCTTGAGAGTGCAAAAGTGGCAGTTGTGGGATGGTGGATTTCCAAATACTGATTTGTTTAGTTTTTTTTTTTTTTTTAAATAGACCCTTCTACTAGTTACAGCCTCTTACCTCACTGTTTGCTGTAATCTTTAGAATAGAGTTGTGAAACTGCAGTTGTTGTCCTTGCTGGTATTGTAGTGTCTATAGGGGATTTTTGCTCTGGTGTAGAAAATACAAGTTATTTTATGGCCCAGTAACACCTGGCTATTACCTGGCCTAAATAACACCTGAAAGAGGTAAGTGGCTAGCACGAGACATCTTGGGGAAACCAGCTGCAAGCACTGAAACCTGCGTATTAGGGGTGCTTCATAAGGCTGGGCAGCACAGGTCCTGTTGGTGGGTAAAGGGCTGCATTTGGTTTAGAAGTGCTGGGATGGGCTGGTCGGCATTTGTAGGTGTACACTGATCAATTTTTATTTCTTGCCTATTGAAATTGATTATGTCTCCAACTTTCTTTCAGGGTTTCCACGGTCCTTATCCCTTCGGACAGTCTTAAAACACAAAAACACAAAACGGGTATCGACAAGAGGAGAATTTAACAAAGAACTGACTTTTCGGGGAAGGGAGGGGGATTCATGTGGCAGACAGACACAACGTGGACCCCCCGTTCTCTGCCTCCGTGTTCTGGATAAAGAAGAAAAAAAAAAAAGCCCAGTAACTTAAGACTAGCTGTTTCCAGAGGAAAATACAAAATCAAAGTATGCATGTGTGAATGCTGGATTTCAGGAGCGTTGTTAAATTCTATGAAAAAGAAAATATACCAACACCATGGGTTTTTTTTAGAAATCATTCTCACACGTAATTAGGTAGCTTGAAGTTTAAAAAATTTAAATGAAAAAGCCATCTTTAAAAAAAAAATATTTTGCCTACAGAGCGGTTGTAGTTTGAGCAAATGTTTAATTTCTGTTTGTTTCTTGTTCATATTTTTTTAAAGAAGGGACAGCGTGCATTTTTATGAAACTGTCATGTTTTGCTTGCTACCGAATGGGAATTTGCTTAGCATCTTCTGGGGTTTGCGCAGTGACTTCTTTTTGTTGGACATTTTTTAATGACAGGTTGGGTCTGCACCCAGCTCTGCATTTTTAATATCATCTACTGGTTTTAGTTGCCAACTTTTTAATCTTCTTTTATTTCTTTTTTTTTCTTTACCCTTTGGTTTGGGTGTTACTGTTGGTTGTCCTGCATGTCGTCGGAAACCATGCTGAAGACCAGGTCTGGGTATCAAAGTTGGAGAGGAAGACTCTGGGACTTCTAGGATAACAAGGAGGGCTCCTTTCCCATCCCTTTGTACATGAAGTACACACAAATACACACCCATATTGATAAGAAACAGATTTATTAAAGTTCCAGAGCTGTCCTGTGTGGTTACATTTTAAAATACCTTTTTGTTAACTCTTGATGTACATTAGCTGTGCCTAGAGCAACCAAGCAAGCGTATCAGTCTTGTGCCAAGAGGAAACTCTTTCTGTAGCGGTAATTCACTTGCTAGTAGTTGCAAAGCTTTGCAAAGGTCATGTCCTTTTAATTTTGACTCTCCCATCTCTCTCTTATAGTGTATAAGTTTGCATTCTTTTCTTCTGTGATACAGTATTAGCTTAGAGGCTAATTGTTTGCATTTTTGAGTGCAGAGCAGGAGTTAGCATCATCAGCTGGATTCCACTCTGTCGCCTTGTATTCGTTTGCCTTGATCATCCTGGCTTGTAACTTCGTTGAGGCTCTTGCCTGCTAAATGGGCTCTCCAGGGCTTGGTGTTAGAGGATTCGCTCCACTAAAGATTCGGGTTGCTCTGCTGTTCCTCCAGTTACGGATTGGGAAGTCCAGCGTGAGGGGAGGGGGAAG
>Ga0181612_182613_pt1 | contig 11058 bp, 5 predicted proteins | sample HoacroProtozoa21_FD_119630 | JGI IMG/M metagenome (GOLD analysis project Ga0181612, IMG submission 119630) | Hoatzin crop microbial communities from Cojedes, Venezuel. Combined Assembly of Gp0051906, Gp0051904, Gp0051908 | reverse complement strand
TTTCCTGTGCTGAGAGCTCCAGAGCTGGATGCAGGACCCCAGGTAGGGTCTGAGCAGAGCAGAGCAGAGAGGCAGAATCACCTCCCTCGACCTGCTGGCCATGCTGTGTTTACAGCTGGCCTTCTGGGCTGTGACCACATGGTGCTGGGTCATGTTGAGCTTCTTGTCAATCAACATTCCGAAGTCCTCCTCCTCAGGGGTGCTCTCAATCCCTTCACTCCCCAGCCTGTATTGATATCGGTGGTTGACCTTACCGAGGTGCAGGAGCCTGCATTTCGCCTTGTTGAACCTCCTGAGGTTCCCACTTCTCAAGCTTGTCTGTGTTCCTCTGGATGGCATCCTGTCCTTCAGGCATGTTGACCACACCACTCAGCTTGGTGTCATCTGCAAACTTGCTGAGGGTGCACTCGATCCTGCTGTATCCGTAGGTATTTTGCACCGATGAAGCAAATACCAAATGATCATTCAAGATAATGATTTACCAGCAGTTTGTTCCCTTAAAAATCAATCATGGAAGTGGGGAGGGTGTTGCGGTATTTAGAGCATGTTTCAGTTCATACAGGTCTCTGAAGGTTAAAGGCATTTTCTTGGACTTTATCTGAAAGAATACGGAACTGATGCAGATTTTAAAAACATGTGTCAAGCACTTACTGTAGTGTACTCAGTTTTTGCACAAGCATTTCAGTTAAAACATAAAATATTCTTTGGTTTTATTAAGCACTGCCTATTTTCAGTGACAGATGGTACACACCATGTAAGTCTTTGGTGTGTGAGCTTCTCTGTTTGCCAGGAGCATATAGGTGTAAGGCATTTTCCCACTTGTTGCCATATTGGCCAGATAAGAGGTGTGTTTCCAATAAACAAAGGCTCCTTAGGAAGTTACATATACCTTGATGCTGTTAAGAAACAGTTTGGCTTAGCCATTAACTGTCTCTTTTTAATGATACTGTTTTTCATTTTATGTTGGTACTGACAAGAATTGTTCTTTAAAGACTTACTTAGCGCCCAAAGATTAATTAGAAAATATCAGACTCAATATGCAGAGGAATAGCAGAGTGTTGTTCAACTGTTGTAAGTATCTTCGAAAGTCATCTTTTTAGACTGCAGTTACAACAGTGTATCTGTTCTTCTCCCAGAAGGACATATTTTTGGATGCACATTGAGGAGAAAAGTCCAAAATACTACATTTCAGATAGATACCTTCAGAAATAAACCAGTCTCTTCATTCTTGTTCATGTTAAGGTTTTCCACGATACAGTTTTGGGTTGATGTCTTTTCTTTTTTTGCCTTTTATTCAGGAGCAATTTTTAAATTTTTTTCTCTGGCAGGTAGTGGCTGTTACCTGGCGAGGGTGCTGTTGAAATTGTGTGAATGTTAGAGGTCAAAATTAGCTTTGCTTTGTACTGTTTGCCTCCATCTAAAGTCAAAAGTGGCAGCTGAAGTTAGCCCTTAGGATTCTCGTTTGCTATTAGTATCAGGAGCATTTACAAGGTTAGTTTTTATTAAACCTAATCAACTTGAAGCAAGATGGGTGCTGAACATTTTGCCCTTTTGATATGCTCAGTAACTGCATCATCCTGATGAGAAATGAAAATATGTAAACATTACTGTTAATTGAGATACAAGATACTAAAAATCTTAAATCACTGAAGAAATAGAGCCTTACTGCACCTATATTTAACACATCTCCATGTTAAAGAGAGAAAGAATTAATAAAGAATTTAACATTCTGTGGTTTGGGGCATTGTCCCCTAAATCTAGAATCACAGAGCAATAAAGGTAACACTGCTGTTGAATGAAGCAGTGTCAAGCCTCTCCAACTTAAAAAGCAACTAATACAAACATTTTTAAAAAGTATACTGCATCATCAGTTTAATCCTTCCATATTCAGAAGTGTAGCTGACTTTTCAGCCCTTTAAGGTTAGACAGTTCTAGCAGACCTTGCTGTAAAGTCCAACAAATAATCTTACTTGCCTCTGATGAAAGCTGGCTTTGCCACCGGATAAATGCAGCTGGGCCAAAATGCACCTATGACATTTTAGAAAATCTGACCCTGGGTGATATGTTTTCACCTTAAAACGTTAATCTTCTTTTTGGAGTGTCTGTTTGTTATTCTGCATGCTGCTGTTCAACATCTTCCTAACAAAGACAATGGTTTTATTGCAGAAGTCTATCAGCCACCATATCCTAATATATTTCTAGGACTGGCGGTTTTGTGCTGTACTTCCATGAAGTAATAATTATTCTTATAATCTTTGCTACAAATGAGATTTGATTTTTTATTTAATTCCAAGATTATTTAAAAACTGTTTTCTTAGAACCACAGTTTTTCTGGAACACATGCTTGTTCAAGCCAGGCTTGTTTCAGTTTGGTTTAAATAATTGTAACTAAGTTGGTTTAAAATCGCATTACGTGTTAGAATAGCTTATGGCAGACAGAGTCTTCTTACAGATATGTAATCCATTTGATGTTAGTTTGGAAAGACCACTGCAGACACGGGAGAAGAGAAGAAAGGTCTTGACCTTTCCTTTCATACTCAAAGAAATCCCCCCAAAACTCACAGAGATGCTTCTGCACAGCCCTTGCTCGGTTTTTGGCAGGGCACATCTTCAGCAGATAGGGAGAGAAGTAGCCTCATCAAGGAACAAGAACAAATGCAGCATAAATAGTAACCATCCTAACCAAAACATGGGTTTAGGATCTCTTCAGCTGCCGGATTTCAACCCGTGCAGAAATGGTATAGCTTTGTTGATATCACTCAAGATAGGTACATTGTCACTGAACTTCAGCTGGGAATTGAACTCTCAGGTTCTAAAACCTCTCTTTACAGACTGTGTATGCCCTGTCAATATTGTTAAGTGGAAGAAATATTAATTGACAAAAGAGAAGGTAAATTAAGGTCAAGTCATAGAGTGGCATGATGTACCCCTTTGCTGTAGTGAGTAGCAAGCTTTTACCTGCATCATTAAAAAGTAATAAAGGCTTTGAAGTTGGCAGTTTCAGCAGGGAGAAATCCCCATGACCTGTCTTGCGTAAATAGAGCTGAGTCCTTATGCCCAAAACAGAAGAAAATACTTGCATTATTTGAAATGAAAACCGCGTAGTTGTAGAAAAAAAAATATATTTTTTTTTAATTTCTCCTTTAAATTTGTTTCAGTCATGATTTTGTGGCTCTTAATTAAGAAGGACTTTCAGAAATTCATAGTCTCCCTGTGGTATAAAGAAAAAAAAAATCAGTCAAATGTGCTTGCAAGTGTAACAAATTATTACTAGAAGGACATCGTACAGTAACAACTATTTTAAGTGTTACAATTTTTCATTTTTGTTTTTTAAAAGTGGACTTTACCCTGTGTTCCATCATGCTTTTAGAAGTGGTGTCTTTTTAAAGACATTAAATAGTACTTTTGCTAGATATATGGGAAAGCAATCCAAGTTTCTTTTTCTTTTATGCAATATGATTGTAAATGGCTTAGAGGTCAAAAAAAGGGTCATCTTTTTACTGTGTTTGCATAGCACCATGCCCAGAGGTGTCTTTTTTGTCTCATGTTTGGTCATAATACTATTTTTAAACATAAAATGTTAGTCGTAAAAAGTCAAGACTTTTGAAGTAGCAGTAGCCATGACAACCTTCACTCTTGGGGGTGCAGTACAAGCACTCTGCCTGTGTGACCGGACAGCGTGTGCTGCAGGTGACTGGACGGAGCGTTACTGTGTATACGAAAAATAATTATGACTCCATTGAAGACAACTTTTTCCAGGTTATGCAACAAATTAGCAGCAAACTGCAGTTCGCAAAATTAATTCTAAGTGCTATGCTAGTTCCATCAAGCTAAGCTTGCTGTGCAAGCAAGGACTATTGAAAGAGGCATGTTTTGTGGATTTTTTTCTTTCTTTTTTTCTGTTTTTTCCTTCTCACATTCTGCTCCCTTTTCTTCCTTTCCTCCCTTTCCTTTTCTTATTTTTAAAATTTTCCTTCTTTTTTGTTTTTTCTGCTCTTGATCATCCTCTGTACTTAGCACACACTTAATGGCTAAAATCAAGTAGGTAATTCTGTGCATATTGACTTAGGTCTTGGGGAGAGGGATATGAATCACCTGAGGTGATATTTCAGTCGCTGGCCTCTTGCAGCTGAGAATAACTGAGAATAACATGAAGTCAGAAGCTGACAGATTTGCTGCTATTACAGCTCGAAAATGCAATTATTACTACTTTCATATATATAGTGCTGTATAAGGTTAATATTAAAGTTTGAGTGTGTGAGTTTTCCAGGTGGATGCTTATAATGGTAGGTCTTGTAGTTAAAGTCATACAGTAGTTTCTATAGTTTTAATCGTATCTGGGAGTCAAAGGAAGACCTTATATCCATTGCTATTAACATTTCAACTAGTCCTGTTAATTTGAAACAGAAGTCTGGGTGAAAAACAAACAAATAACTTATTTTTTTTTTAACTTGCTTGGGAGGTGCGCATGTTTTTTAACTGCACTTGAGATGCATTGATCTTTAGCTGCTTAATTCTCACTGTAGTCAGTTGGAATAATTCAGATCTCTTGTGATGTGCACCTTTCATTACTTTGGATTTAAAATATGATGTATTTTCTGAAGGGACCTAGGACGTGGAGTTTGCGAAGGCTATATTTAGGTGATTGATGTTCTCTCAAGCACCTTCAGCAGTCAGCAATGCAGCTAGAAATGGCTAAGTAAAACTCTGAGGCTCCTGTCTCTACTATAGTCGGAAGAAAAATTCTTTAAGCAGGGGCTAAGCTTTGTACATAACCCCAAAGGCGTTTATGATCATCTGTCCTTGTCAATCGATAAATACTAGATAAAAGGAATATGAGGATCTATAATTAGCAAACATAAAAAATTAAGGTTTTCCACAATCTCATAGAGTTGTTATTAAAATAAATTAAACCATGGTTTTGTAGCACTCAGTTTAGGTATTAATTAATGTGGTTGGGAAACAACATTATGAAGAATTTAATCTTTATGCATTATGTTTTGTGGTAAGACAGTTGTCCACAGATTGCACAGTAGAGCTAAAACAAAGCAAAACCCAGGTTTTTGTTAAATGAATACTGCTCATTCTCTACAGTGATTGAGAAAATGACAATGAAGGTGCAACTAATGCAAAACCAGTAAAAGTTTATATATCATAATGCATATATACAGAAAGCAAAATTAAAGCTACATAGTAATTTTGTTTCATTTCCTGTGTTTTTGAATATGTCTCTATAAATCCTTCATTATCTTTAGAGCAATTTTATGCATGCAGTTTTGTTTATCTCTTTCTGTATCTGTAAAATACAAAGTTATGTAGACAGTATTTTAGAAATAATTGTAGATTGTAAATAACTGGTTAGAAATAAAAGTTATTCTTATAGATAGAATTAATTATGGTTAGATTGTATTATAATCAATTTAGAAATATTAATTCAATTTAAAATTGTGTATAAGTATATCAAATAAAAGAATAAGGATCTTCAGTTTAAGACAGTTGCTTGATTACTTCTCTGAAACTTAAGGATTTTTTCCTTTTCAGTTCAACAACAAGAACAAAGCTAACCTGGATTTTTTGTAGAGTCATTTGGGAATGAAATTGAAAAAAATTGTATCCAGGCAACAGCACTTTAATAGTTTTTTAGCTTCTTAGATCTACTTGCTCAATGTGAAACCATTTTCTGAGTGAAAGAGAACATCCTGTATAGACCACTTGTTTTGTGCACTCTTCATATATCTGCATTTCTGGTAGATGGGAGAGTTCCTCCTCGTTGATGCACAGCTAACAGTTAACAAGTTAACAGCTAGTTAACAGCTAGTTAACTTGTGCCAGTATACTTAGAGGTGTACACATCAAGCTGAACTGACAGCAGTGGAAAGTGCGATGGATTGAGAGGCAAAGGCCTCTGTACTTGAATGTAAATATCAGGCACTGGCTCTCAAATGGCAGGAGGAGGTCAGTGCAAAAAACATCCTTCCTTTTCTAAGGATCTGTTTCCACCTGCTTCTGAGGGGAAACGAGCGTGAGAACCGGCCGTTGTTGCTCTGCTGGGGTAGCGAAGACCTGGGGGGTCCATTCCTTGAGCCGGCGCCTGGTGACCCTGCCTGCTGCGAGGGAGGGCGGCGGGGCGTTTGCCCTTGCTCCCCGCAGACAGGCTTGGAGGGCAGAGCACAGGGTGGTGATGCGCTGTGGACCATGACAATTAATGAAGTTGTGTGGGCTGAGTGAAACACCTGGGAAATTCCGGGGTGCAGGCGGGGAGGAATCTGGGGAAGAGCAAGGTTCACCGGGTCGTTTCAGATTATCTGGTGTGGGGACAGACTGGGCACGGCAGCGCTTCCCCAAGGGAAGTAAGGGACAGCCTGGCACTTCCAGTGCTGCTGCCCGAGAGCTGTGGTGTCAGGACCGGCTTCTGTGTCAGCCAGGTCGAATTGGTCTCTACTGGAAAGACCCGCAGAGGTAACAATCCTGCTTGTGATCAAGCATCTTCAGTTAGAGTTTGCTTTTCCTTTTTGTTCATTTGTACAAAGTAAGAGGAGAGGTAAGTCTGCCCTGGGAGAGCTCCTTGCGATCAGCCGGGAACATCCTGGTACAGTGCACAGACCAGTTCCCAGGTTGCATGTTTGGATCTCGGGTGACAATGTGAGCAAGAAGAGTAAGAAGATGATTATAGTAGCACAGTTCGTATATTAGTTATGTAATAACCGTTATTTCTTTGCTGAACTTGGACATAATCATGTTTTCCCATATGTTTGACTTCATACCTGCATGACAGATCAGTAACTTCTGTATTTGAAGATGATCTGCTTTAAAGGAGTTCTAGCAGACAGTATGTGAGCATGTGAAAGGTGAGCATGGACTGCATTGCTTTTACTTTAAAGAATGATGTATGTTTCTGACTTTGCTTTTGAACTGTGGCAGATATGACTGCTATGTTTGTTTCTCTTGGGCATTGGTACATAGCTGCAAGTTCGTGATACTCCACGTCTAAATATATCCATGACAGAGCTATCACTTCCAATACTACGTTTTGTCAGGAGTACCAGCTTTTGGTGTGTCTTTCCTGAAACACTTCTGATAAAGTTCTAGTATTTATTTTTTTTAAATTCCAAGACTGTCCCTTGGACTTTCAGGTTGTCTTTTTTTTTAGCTATAAACCCAGCTGTACCTACATAAGAGAAATCTGCCTCATATACTAAGAAAAACATGCATCTAGAGAGCAAAAATGGGAAAAAGATAAGTACAGTAGTACAGTGAGATCCTATTCTTTGTGGTACTAAAAGTTTCATTGTTGCTTGAAAGGAATAGCCTAGTCTTTTAGGAACCAGTTTTCAGTGAATTTACTGAAATAAAGCACACTGACATTTTTCTAAGTATTTCGGAATGCCTCAGGAAGCTCATTAGGCAGCCTATAACCAGTGCTAGGGTACAACAGTGGAAAAAAACCTGCTCATTATTAAGTTATATTTACTGATGGGAAGTCAGTATACTTGTCTGCTAATGATTCTAACATGATAATGCAAAATATCCTGGAGTTCTTAAAGGAGAGTGGAATTTCCATTTTTTCTTATGTTTTATAGCTGCTTGTGAATGCCTTATGTTGTAACTTTGGAAGAACTTAACTGCATTTTAACTCTTGTCTGAAATATTTTTTTCAACTTTGACCTCACTGAATGCTTATGACAAAGCCACACAGTGAATTTAAAACACAGGTGACTTATTAATGATCAGGCAATCATCTCTATTTAAAAGGTGCTAAACTTTTTCCATGGCGAAAGTGATAAAGTTGAAGTTCCATACCTTTACAGAAATATGTGGTGTGCTGCACATAGCAACCTCATGTAAATCATGTTATGTACTCTGAAACATTCAGGCAAAATTGCCTGTGAAAATTATTTCTTTTTAATTGCGATTTACCTAAAAAACAGTGGAAATTGTTGATAAAATAAGGCTAGCCAAAACTGAAAATTGACTTCTCGTTGTCCCTGCCTGCTTTCTCGTAGTGGTGAAGGGTTGGAGGGATGTCCTTGGACAGTATTTGCTTCAGAGACTCCCAATACCTACCTACACTCTTCACTTTGTAGCTGCATGTGCAGCGTTGCACTGTGCTGCGTAGGAGATACATCATGGACGCTGGCCTGGGGTATGAATTTTCAAACTCAGTGGGACAGGTTCCAGTTTCACAAACCACAGAGCTCTGAGAATCTTGGAATGCTTTGGGCTGGAAGGGACATTTAGAGGTCATCTAGCTCTAGGGCAAGAGCTGTCATAGCTTACTGGGTTCTGTGTGTTTCTTCAGATAAACTATCTTCTTGCAACATGTATGACTCCTATGAACCATGAAAAGTTGTGAGGGAGATGTGGGACCTCCATCACTGATAATCTCACAAGACAACAATTTAGTCTTAAAGCTAATTCAGAACTTCAGCAGAGGCGAGAGAACAGAGCTGGCCTGCTGCTCCTGGTCAGGAGCTGATGAGCTGTATTTTGTATAACTGGAGCTTGTAGAGGTCACTCTGAGCCTTGCAAATAATGAATTGCAATAGTGAAGCTGAGAAATAGAGGAGTGTTAAATTACCGTCTCAGGAGTTTCCTGCCAAATAGGCATCTTGGTTTGAAAGCGCTCCACAATTGATTAAAGTGTTTGCTCAGTGCTATGTTAGAGAGGCTATGAAAAAGCAGATACTTCTTTCAGAAAACAAAGCAGAATTTAAAGCCCCTTCAGGGCTGAGAATCTAGTGTCACCATTATCTAAGTCAGAAACTTTTTGTAAGGTGAGAACAAGGACTGATAGTTTCCTGAAGCAAAATTCTGTTTGGTATAAAGAAATGAAGATTTAAGACTAAAAGTCCACACTATAAAGAAACAAAAAAAGACTTGATTGTCTTAGCTTTTGTGTCATCACCTGTTACAGTGGGCCTCTGCAGGCAGAGGAATTTCTGCATAGAATGTGACCATACAGTTACTTCTTTTTTGCAGATAGTGCTAGGAACAAATTTGAGTTGTGTATTTGATTTCATGCTTTAAGAAAGAACAACGGTTTGAATTCTTATACTGCTGCAAAAGCAATGTGAAATAATATAAACTATGTACAGCAAAAAAAATAGAAAATTGGTCCTGTAAGTTGAACTGATACTTACATGTTTAAACAAATTTCTTCAGGAAAGCTGTGTTATAAGAATAGTTTTGGATTCTACATAGCGAGAGGTAGACATACAACAAACCAATTAATGTAACCTAGGATAACATAAGATCTGTGACTCTGCTTTTACATGATTTATTAAGGTCATTAAGTGACCTGTCTGAAGGTCGTTAAATAACTCAGCACTGGCAATGAGGTTAACAGAGTTTGATCTTTAAGTCACCAGCTTGTATCACAATGAATTGTATAGGTGGAGCTAAAAGTAATGATGCTCTTGGTCTGCTGCAAAGCGTTCTGCTATCCTGCTTATCCTTACTCAGAGAAATGATAAAACAAAATGGACCACTTGTAGGGAATTAATCAGTCTTCTAATTTCCAGTGGTGTTGCTGTGAACACAGAGTGAGATAGCAGTTTATAAACAAGCTTCTGCTGTTATCAGTCTGGATGTGTCTAGGCTGTTGTAGGTATTTGTTCACCCAAAAAAGCAGTCTCTGTGACAGTTTGTCTGAGTCTTTGATTAAAAAAGGACAAACTGTTATTGCTAATGGGCCTGTTTGATAGCATCCTTGGGACTGTGTGTTCTGGCGTGTCAAAAATGTTAGAATTCAATGCAAGGTTTTGCCGGTGCTGTGTTAGAAACAGAATCTGGTAAAGCAGTATAATTTTCTGGCCCATTTGCTATCTGAAACATGGATTTGTTTGTGTGAGATACTAGTCTACAATTATATCAATACCCTGTTTCAACACCTATAGAATTAGACCACTGGTTTTCAAGTTATGTTCCCAATGGGCCAGTTTCATAAATTGACATTACTTGTTAATGAACTTTGCTTTTTGTATTTGTTTTTTTTCAGCAATATTGTTTATCAAGTCGAGGTTTCTTTGATAATCAGATGGATTGGTATTGGCAGAAAGCATATTCCAATGTTTTGTTTCCATTGCAGAATTCAGAATATATTGTTCTTCTTCTCATTTTCCACATAGACCTTCTGGTGTTTCTACCTGTTTATAGAATTGACCCTGGCTGAATTAATTGGTGAGCCAGCACTTGCTAGACTTTCTCAGGACAGTGTGAGGAACTGTACTTACTATTTTTGTTTCACCAACCTGATTACACAGGACAATTAGTTTAACATTCCTAGAGATCCATTAAGATACACTATTTTAATTTTTGAAGAATCCTGCACTGTTCATTCATCTGTTAAGGTTTTTAGGGTCTCTTGTTCTTGGGAATAGCAAATCTGGGGATCAAAAATCCTGGTTCAGTACTTTCAGTTATACAGGAAGTATTCTTGCAACTAGACAATTACCATTAAAGCTAATATAATTTTGGAAAATTAATCCAACCTGTACATTTAGTTACCTAAATACCCAAACAAGTTTTAACCTTAATATCTATAAAAATTCATGGAGTTCAATACCCATGAAACTGAAGCTATTCAGCTTTGAGTAATGAGATACCATTAGAGACTGGCTAAATAGTAGAGAATTGGTACAGAATGCTAAGATGAGAAAACTGAATTGTGACCTTCTAGTGGCGTTGGTGGATGTGATGTGTAGAGGCACTACATCATTTTGTTACAAAGACATCTTTTTACCTGTCAGGAGGTAAAAGAAATGTTTATTGTGACCTTCACTTTCCCATCAATCTTTTGCATTTGTGTAGCGCAGTGGAACCATGGTGTTTACTTTCAGAACTGAAACTCTATGGATTTACAAACTGACCCAGAGTTTGCACGTTGGCTATGCCCTGTTTTCTGCAGGGCATATTGTGCAGTGTGTCCTGCACATGGGATGTGGAGCGTGGTAAAGCCTGTTGTGTAGGTGATACTTTGGAGTTATGTAGCGGTGTCCTGGTTTTGGTTAAAACAGACCCAGTTGTCCTTTACTGAATTTTCCTTACAGCTAAGTTCTT
>Ga0181612_121309_pt1 | contig 11058 bp, 8 predicted proteins | sample HoacroProtozoa21_FD_119630 | JGI IMG/M metagenome (GOLD analysis project Ga0181612, IMG submission 119630) | Hoatzin crop microbial communities from Cojedes, Venezuel. Combined Assembly of Gp0051906, Gp0051904, Gp0051908 | reverse complement strand
GTTTTTGGATTTGTGGGTATTGGCTGTACTTCCCCTTCTCCTTCAGGAGGCTGAGATGGGGAGACTTTCGTCATACACTCATCTGAAAATGGAGCACAGTTATTAGAGATGAGTAGCCTTCCTCTCCTCTTTGCCACCATTTAGTCCTGTTTACAAAATACGTAGATAAAAATGGCTCTGTTTTCCAGCTTGTGGTCCAGCTTTCCAACGTTAAGTAACGTGCGCCTGTGTGTATACATGTGTACGCACATGCTCTGGCCTCATCAGCCAGCAGGATTTTTAATTCCTGGGAGGGATCACCATATGGAAGTGGATGGACAGTAAGCTGTTACTGCGCAGAGGAAGCAGGAATGATTCAGGGCTGTCTGCTGGATAGTTTTCAAAATGCTTTGGCAGTTTGACTCATCTATATACGGAGACTGAAAAAAAAAAATCACAAAGAACGTCACTCTGCTGGAGGCGAGGATTTTGAGTTGTGCCAACACATCCATGAACACAGGGCTGAAGCAAGATGAAGTTGCAGCTCTCTTCAATTTGCTTCCTCGTTAGAAACAGACCATTTATGCATTGAAGTATGAAGGAACTTAAATGGAACAACACCTTATAGTCACTGTAATTTAAGAAATGCATCTTCTAACCTCTCTGGGGAAGGGACTGGTCATTATTTTGCAGCAGCACGTAGCTCTAAGGGACTTTGACCTATCTGGCTTCAAGGTCCTCCTGCAACATAGATGCCAAATAATTTGGACAGCTTTGAGCAGGCTTTCTCTTTCTGCTGAACATACGTTAATCCTTCTGCTTGATGGGGGATATTTGCCTTCGGAAGAAGAGGTCTGACTTTATTAAAAATGATAGTGATGCAGTTCATCTCTCATAGCAACTCTCAGATAGTTACTTCGGTGTGTTTGGGTGTGCTATGTAATGGAAGAGATTTTCTGTGTTCACAGCTGCTGTTGATTTCCCCCACCCATACAAAAAAAAATACAGAGTTAAGAAATTTCTTAATCCATAGCATAGTGTCATTTTTTCTCCTATTGTATTGATGCAAATTGTAGGGCTGCCTTCAGCTTCTCACTAAGAAAAATCACAGTTTATATTTCATACTGCTAACTATATCCTCCCTATCTCATATTCTCCACACCTCTATAACTTGAAAACATCTTAGATAGTTAAGTACAGAAGAGCAGTGCTCCTTTCTGTTATTAGCTAGTTGCCTGAAACTCCAAGTGTGCAGAAGCTCCTGTTGTTTGTTGCCCAAAAAACACATCTTCAGAGTAAAAGCCTGTGGCACAGCCTGATAGCTCAAAACTTTCTTCTTTGGCACTCTTCACACCTTCAGTACTGTTACATTATTCCTTTTTTTTTTTCTTGGCTTTAATTGACAGTCAGTGCACCCTGTACACAAAAGCATCTAAAAACAAGAGTACAAAAAGGCAGCCACAAGCCTACCACTCACAACACTTCCAAACCAAGTAACCTCCCCCTAGCCCTTTTTATATGCAGCTGAGCTAGAGCTGCTTAAGTTCACCTGGGACCGTGCTTAGGGTTTCAGCTGAGTAACCCTGCTATGCCAGTCATCTCTAGGCTTTCGAGGATGGACTTGTAGCCAAAGAGTTAGCGCATAAGCATGACATTGTTAGCAACCCCCAGAATTCGGAGTTCATTCAGAGCTTAAATATTGTTCTTACTAATGTGCTGATGTTCTCATGGTCAGGTTTTCTTTCATTTACACGATATCAGGGTCATACTATCTAAGTTTACATGGTTAGATTTGTAGTGGAGAGCAAGTTTTAGTAGCTTCGAAAGTTTTCCAAGGGAACTCTTTAGAAGAAGAGACAGCAATAATTTTTTTTGGTCCCACTTGAAAAGCAAAGAAACTGAGTGCACATATTCTGCTCATGTCACACCTGTGTTAGCTGAATTTTAGCAGAGGCCTTGCTTGAACTCACAGGGTGCAACTCTGCAACAGCTCAAGCTGACCAAAATCAGTGCTACTTCAGTTCCCACATCCCTGTCTGGGTTGTCCTGCTTTGTTCCTTGAGACAGCAAGGATTTGGGGGTTAACTGGTTCAGGGAACTTGGTGTCGCTCCTTGAAGACCGAGCAAAAATAGCTTGGGATTTTTGAATACTGGTTTAGTTCCGGGACAAGCAGAGTGGGAGGTGGGAACAGCAGGAGTTGGGAACCCAGGCAGAATTCATTTTTCCTTCAAAAAAATACATTGGGTGGCTTTCAAGTCTTGCTCAATGTTGCTGTTACGCAGAAGAAAAAAAAAGTATATTTGATTTAGGTTTGTTTTCCCTTTTCTGTAACTGTGGAAATTACACTGATGCTCATTTGACTCACTACTATTTCAAAATAATATTGAAGTGACTAACAGCTGAAAAATGTGTGTGTCGTTTGACTCGCAGTTCAGGGCTCATTTCGTTGGAGGGCCTCTGACTGCTGCAAACTGCTTTAAATTGGCAGAACATTTCTCATAATGAGCGATATTTCAACATAATTTAATTGGGTTCCCTGCCAAGGAGGAAACTGTAATCCTGAAGCTTTTTGGTGGTGTCACCCGGTCAGTGGTCATCTCTCAGCCTGTGGGCAGGTATGGATGAGTATGGGGTGACTCAGATGGTCTAACCACCGCAGTTTTAAAGACCTCATCAGCAGGCCCTGGGATATTTGTCCAACTTCTGCCCCGCTGCGAGGAGCGAAGCTGCTGGGGTCTGGCAGTGGGAACGGCAAGCCCCGCTCTGGTTTCCAGCGAGGCTGCTCAGCAGCTGGAGCAGACCGCTGCCGCTTCAAGACTTTGAATCATCACACGTGTGCCAGCAAGGACCCCTGGCTGGACTGAGCCTGCCTGAGCTGTTGGCCATCTGTGTCTGGCTTGTGATGAAACGGCGAGCAGAAATACAAATCATTTCCCGCTTTTTTTTTTTTAGCTGGAAATAAACCTTAAGAAGCCCATAGGAAGCAACCATGGCCAAAGCTTTTGCCAGCACTAGGCAGGGCAGGGAGGAGTTTCAGTATGCAGAAACTGAAATTTAAATCTGCCTGGGTCTGATATTGCTATTATATTATGCTGTGGAAAACAAGAATGTGAAGACCCGGTAAGCACAGTGTGTTGCACCGAGCACTCACCCAAATGCTCATGCTGGGTATTGGACAGCAAACTTTGCGATGTCCTAGGTCCAGATGTCGTAGAAGTACAGATTGTTTTAAGATATGACAGATTAAAAAGCAAAATGAAGACCCATCCTGGGTCAGTTCAAATGTTTGATGATTAAGGCTCAAAGATCCGAAAAACTCCCTTCTGCCATAAACCCTTAATCCTTTGTTGGTATTCTGCTTGATTTTCACCACCCAGCTTTTAGGTTTCCCCCTTCTAATCTGCAGTATGCCCTGCGGATGGAATAAACATTGCCAGGTAATGAAATCTCGTTTTCTGTTAAAGGATCATCAGAGGTAATCCTTTGACAGTGATGTGACAGCTTTACTTGCTGCAAAACTAGCGTGCTGCTTTTTGGTACAGACAGACTGGCTCCGTTTATGCCGTATCTATCTGAAACGTTAGGACCATGGTCTTGATTCGAGTCTATATCATGTAAAATTTGTATTGAGTAGCATGCTAGATGATACACTTGATGCTACTCGAGGCAATTAGACTTTAATACAAAGTACAGTAGCCTTGTGATGTGCTTCCCCGCAGGCGTGGGGACTGGGACTGCGCACTCTGCAGCTGCCAGGGATTTCAAGCTCTCCCCATGCTCAGGTCCTGGCCCGCCCATCTCGGCAGCGATTCACAGCTCTGCTGGATGTCTCTGGTCGGTTCCAGGGGTCTAGCAAAATCCAGGAAGAGCTGTGTCGAGACTCGCTGGAATGTGGATTAGTTTCATACACGTCTAAAGGCAAGGATGCCCAGGAGAAAAGGTGAAATAGGGCTCTTGTGGCTTTGGCAGGGGCTGTGAGGAATCTGATCATGGGCCCGGGGCTGCTCCCTGCTTCTGCACATGTATGTATTTAACAGTGAAGATTAAATGCGGAAAAACCCAAGCACCAGAGATTTAGCACTCCCAAAGTGTAGTTTGTAATTCTGATTGTGTTGGGAAGTACCACTGCCGATTTTAGAGTTCTGAAACAAGGATCGAAGGATTTCAGGTCTAATCCCATGTCCTTAAATCTGTTTCATTCATGGCCCCGAACTGAATTGCTGCAGCTGAGCAGTGTGAGCACAGAATCCTCTTACCCTGTAGCTTTCCTCGCCGTGTGACTTCACCTGTAAATAGAAGTCAGCTATAATTAGATGTGGGGCTCACATCTGCCCTGCACTTGCACCAGGGAGCCTTAATTCAGCACGAATGGAATTTCCTGGAGTGTTCATTGGGGAAGCAAGCACCAGACCTGTAACAGACCCTTCGCAGGGAACAGCCCTGACAAATCTTACCCCTGTGCAATGCCAGAACACTGTTTTGGCTATCTGCATCAGCTGGAAAAAAACTGCATTACTTCAAGCTCATAAAGGGCATGTGTGATCTTTGTTTAGTTGGACTAGCTGGAAAAAACAAAAAAAAAGCAACTAGTTTCTTCAAATTCTTCATAGTTTTCTGTCTTGTTAGTTCAGCAAACCAAATCATTTACAGTTGTCTTAAGAGCTTCACAGCTATTGCAGCCAGTTGTAGTAGAGACGTATGTATGAGGGAAAAAAATGCATCCTGTAGACCAGCTGCTTTGGACTTCTATAAAATCAAGGCTTGTGTATTTTGTGTGTCTGGGGAGGAAAAGACCAGTGAACAGCAAACTCGGCTAACTTTACATTTTTAAACCAAACCACCTCTCCTCCCCCCACCAGTCTTTCTCAGCATGAGGGTCTGGGGAGCTATGGAGGGAAACTTCTCCCCATGTTGTCTGGAAAGTGTGTGTTTTTTGAACAGGATGTCAGAGCCCTTTTCTGACAAGAATCTGGAAAATGAGATCAGTTGAATTTGTGTGTGCGCAAGCTCACCCTTAAGACATGAATGCATCTGATATTAAAGTTTTGGACTGGGCTGAAGCCCTGTATGCGTAAGAACAGCCAATGAGAATTTTACCTGAGCTCGTTTTATGTCTTCTAGGCCATTAGGAGTAAAAAGATCTTGACTGATTCTGAGCATGAAAAGGCACAGAACAGAAAAGCTAGATAGTTAGTGGAAAAATTGAGCTAATTCCCCTTCAGACTGCAAATTCAAGTCTTGTATAAGTGGAGTGCAAAAGTGGGACTTTGTATGTTGAAAATACTTGCTGTAAAAGCAGAGAAGAGCCTTCCCTTCAATCATTGGTTCCCTGTGAAAACTACAGGAGGGAGCAATCCTTGCGCTTTTGCCATGAATGAGCGAAACGCTGTTGTCTTGTCTGCAGGTTCTGCACACAGCAAATAACTCAGCGATGACATAGGTTACACCTCAATCTGGGGGGTAAACTGGGAAATCCAGAAAGTCCACATCGGGACAGTGCAAGGTAACACTGCAGACAACTGCAGAAAACCAAACTTTGTAGGAAGAAAGGGCCATATTCTGCAAAAGTCTGAGCACCTTCTTAACTCCATGCACTGGAAGGAGTTGTGCTGAAGTCAGCATAACATTTACTCTACATAAACTCCAGGGCGTGTGTTTTTGCAGTGTGTCACTGGGGAAGGTAATCTCCTGGCGGGCTAGCAATGAGGAAATGTTGTTGAGTCGCAGACGTTAATGGTTGTGATGGTCTTTCAGACTAACAGGGATGCCAAAGGAAAAATATGATCCTCCAGATCCTCGCAGAATTTACACCATCATGTCAGCAGAAGAGGTAGCCAACGGGAAGAAGTCGCACTGGGCTGAATTAGAGATCTCGGGTGAGTTGGTTTTGTTTTGAGTTTTGGTTTGGTGGAGTTATTGGTGCCCCAGAATCGCACCATATGCTTTCAGATAGAGGATCCTGTGTTCAATACAGTTTTTCTGAGTTGGGGGAGGAGGATTAACTGATTGACCAGATTGTCTTCGAACTTGGCTGGATCACATTCAGCCCAGTTGGTTTAAAACACCAGCACAGACTGGACACGGGGTTTTGGGTAGCATTTCTGCTTCCCTAGAACTATACCTCTGTCTCTATCCTTTTAACTGGGAAGGTTAGATAATTATTTAAAGTCTGCTCCTAGAAAAGATACATGAAGGTATCTTCTGCAAGTGCCACTGAGTGTTCCAGTGAAGTGGCAGGGTTTCCTTACTGGAAATCCCATATTCTGACATCCCCCACAGTCTGTGCCTGATGGTTTTAGGGTACAAACCTGACTGAAGAGGTGGTTCTTTGCTTTTCTTTTTTAGGTAGAGTGCGGAGCTTAAGTACGTCACTTTGGTCACTGACGCACTTGACTGCTCTGCACCTCAATGACAACAATCTTACTCGCATTCCACCTGATATTGCCAAGCTTCATAATCTGGTTTACCTGGATCTGTCATCCAACAAACTCAGAAGTTTACCAGCAGAACTAGGAAACATGGTATCTCTCAGGTGAGAGAAATTATTCTGGTTAATTTTTCAAAAATCTGTATTCTGGGATTGGGACCGACAGTTTTATTTTGCTTTCCATTTTGTATCTGAAACAATTCTGAAAAATTCAAGATTGGTGCAAAGCTTCAGTTCCAATAATTACTTTTGGGTTCATTACCCATCTTTTCTGGTCTCTGCAGATATATGTCTGTAAGCTATGTAGTCTTCTGCTTTGAAACATTGTTTGAGACTTGGTGATTGCCCGCTATTTAAACTCTCCCTGATTTAATTTTGTGTTTTGGGGTTTTTGTGGCTTTTTTTTCATAATGAAAGTATTTTGGTTGTCCTTTGAAATGGGAAGATTGGCATATCTTTCCATAATTCAAAAAAATTCAGGGTGAAAAGTGTCATCTTTGAAGACGAGTGGCATATAGCACTTTAAGATTTTTCTTCTGAAGTGATACTCATCAAAAGTGTTTTTGCATTTGCTGCAGGGAATTGCTTTTAAATAACAATCTGTTACGGGTTTTGCCTTATGAACTTGGACGGCTCTTCCAGCTACAAACCCTAGGTTTGAAAGGTGAGTTAGTTCTTTACAGTTAAATATTCCTAGGAGTACTCTTGAATTACTGAGGGCACTGGGCTCAAAAGCTTTGTGTGCTACCTCAACATTTTCTTACAGTTTATTTGAGATATTAAGCTTGTAGCAAAAATGACCAGCCAGTTTGGAAAACAATGCTTTTCTGTTTAAATGCTATTAAACTTCCGTATGAGTCTGTTTCAAATCTGTAGATAGGTAAATAAACCCTTTAACCTACTGTATTATTGATGGAGGTGACTCAAAGGAAGTCTATGTGTGCTATCTATTTCTATAGCATCTGTTACTGTGGTGTTCTACAGTTCCAAGTTAAGCAACCTAAATATCTTCTGGGTCAATTTGTCTGTTCTCATTATGGGAGGTGTTCTTTGGTTGGAAAGCCTCAAGAAAGTCAGGCAGCTAATCACCCGGTTGTTGTTTTGTGCTGTTGGCAGGCAATCCTTTATCACAAGATATTCTCAGCCTCTACCAGGATCCAGATGGAACTCGAAAGCTACTGAACTACATGCTTGACAATCTAGCAGGTGACAGCCCTACAAATCTGATTGACAGAAGTGGTTTAAAAGTATGCGTTTCTGACAGTATTTGCAGCTAAAACAAGAATCTGACCCACTAAAGGGAGAGCATTTTCCAACTGCTTTTGCGTTTTTGTCAAGTGGTTCCAGGCGTACACACAAACACACACTTGCACACAGTGGAAGAGGTTGACATACATTGTCTAAGCTTTTCCCGTGTTACCCTGTTATAGCCACTTGCTCCCACTGTTCTGTTTCAAACCCTTCATTTACCAACAAAGTGCAAAGTCTTCCTTGCTGAAGCCATTTTGATACTTGCCACTAGAAGTTATAATCCGAATCCAAGTGGAATGTCAAATTTAGGTCTAGAAATACCACAGTGATTAAGAATATACAGTACCTGACTTAAATCCTGCTTCATGGTTCTGTAACTGGGCTTTCTGTTTTGCCACTTGATGTCTACTAAGTTAAAACATTGCAGGAGTGATGGATATAGGGTGAGGTTCTTGGAGAAGTGGAGTATAGCATGTCTGAACCACTACAGAATTTACCCCTCCTTCTTCTGCAGTATATTCAAGGTGCAGGAGTATTTTGGTGGTGCTCTTGCATTTGAAAGCAGGACACAAAAATAGTTGTGAGAATCTTACAACTAACAAATTTGCTCTTACTACAGCTAGCTGTTTAAATGATTTTCGCCTCCCCTGGAGCGTAAAAGGACTTGGGAAGTTGAGGTTGAAAAGCACAGTATGGAACATTATTGTTCAGTCATCATTTTGACTTAAAAATTGTAACTTACAAATGTAAAGCCTGAATTAATCACTGCTTTAAATTTTTTTTAGTTCATCCAGAGCAGCTGCCTCCAAGGCCATGGATTACATTAAAAGAACGAGACCAAATTCTGCCCTCAGGTAAACTTGTGGTTCTTTTCCCTATGTTCACACAGTGATGTGCTGAAAAACTTTTCTTTGGCTTTATTTTCAGAGGTCTTCTGCCTTACACGTATCAGATTGAAAATAGCAATTTCTGTTCATTTGTACTAAAACAATTAACATATGGCTGTGCTGTAAATACCATTATTGTAATTTGAATGGGATGCTGGTCATTTGTTTTCCATGTTGGGCATTTTCATAATTGTTCCAACCACTGGTGCTGAAGAAAAAGAGCTTTATTTCAAACAAATAATTTATCAGAAATAATAAGAACTGTAAAATAACTGTATACAAATGCCTTGTCCATGCACAGGCTGACTAAAGTGAGACTTTGAGAAGTCCCTATCTGCAGGTGAACCCGTGGAGCGCCTGGTACTGAAGTTAATTTAGTGCCCTCTATTGTTGCTTTTGGTAAAGTGCAAGAGGCAGCATTTCTGCAGGCTGTCCAAATCCAGTGGCTCTTCTTCCCCTGCACATCCTGAACAGAGCCCTCTAAAAGCATCCGTGAGCTTGTATAAAGAAGAGAAACGCTAATATTGCTGTTGCAGAAGATCAGATTAATAACCAGCAAGGTTAATGTGGCAGTCCTCTACCCTTTTTCTTTTTAGAAACGTGAAGATGGCAGGTATTCATAACTTAAGGTTGCAGTTAAGATCATCTGTCACTTTTTTTTATATTAAAGAACTACAAAACAGAAAAAAAAAAAGGAAGAAACAAGAAATGCCAAAAACTCTGTAAGCCACCACAATACTAAGTTCTGCATTTCTGTTTCAAATTCCCTTACAAATCAGTATCTCAGTGGAGTTTTATGGACTTTGGTTTTATTTTTTGAATCAAACTTCCTGAGCAGAAACAGAACTCAGAAATCATTAGAAAGCATAGCGTTAGGTGAGTGACCTGTGGAATATTTCATGGTAGAAACTGTAACAAGCCAATTGGTTGTTTTTGTAAAAAATTGAAACAACCAAACAGTGGAAATCTTCTTTGACTATGAGTATAAAAAAACACAGCTGTGGGGTAGCCTCACACTGAAACCTCGCTTCTTTTCCTACAAATATGAGCAGTCTTTTCCCAGTAGCATGGTGCTAGGATGTGGCGTTTACCTGTCTTTTTTTCTTGGTGTAAAATCTAAGGGAGTTGAGAAGCTTGTGTGTGAAGGGAGTGTGTTTCAAATCGAATGATCTGATGAGTTGCATGCTGACTTCTCTCTTTTTCTTAAAAATGCGACCAAACAATGTATTAGGTGCTTACTAATTTATGAGTTCATTTCTCCTTCTCTTCCCCGCCCTCACCCAGACTCCTCTCTACCCCTTAGACTGGACAGACACGGATACAACTTGATACAACTTCGAAATGTTGTACAGGTGCTAGGAAAATTGTACAAATGTTTTGGAATCAGACTGCCTAAAAATGAAGCGTTCTAAAGCAGCATTTCTGTATCAGGCTGTGATATTATGATGTAGTAACAGCTTCTTTAGCAGCTTGGTTTTGCTTTTGCTTTAGAACTGTACAGGTCACTTAAGCCTGAAGTTGCTGTATAAAGGCACCTCATGCAATAAATACTAGGTTTTGACTCCAACACTGAAATGGCTTCTCCTCTCCCTCTCCTTACCCCCCAGTCCAGAGAGACACTGTTCCTAATTGTTGCCGACCCCTAGATCTCCCCCATCCCGAAAGGTAATAAAGAATTGATTGCAAAATGGGATTGCATTGCTTTGTTACACACATGACACCCTCTTGTTTTGGTAGTAATGCTGATTTTTTTTCAGGGAGAGCTTAGCCTTACGTGGTAACTGCTGGCTCAGCAGGGCCTTTTTTACTCCCGTTCATGAAACGCTCAGTGGAATGAGCCCACTGACTTGTGTTCAGTAGGCCCACCAGAATAGACCATGTAAGATTCAGTATTTTGGCTTGAATAAGTTCAGTATTTGTAATCTTCAGAGGTTGATAACCTTTCCTTTTCTTTCTTTCCTTCCAGCTTCATTCACAGTTATGTGTTACAATGTGTTGTGTGATAAATATGCTACCCGGCAGCTCTATGGCTACTGCCCATCTTGGGCACTCAATTGGGAGTATAGGAAAAAGGGAATCATGGAAGAAATCGTCAACTGTGATGCAGATATCATTAGTCTTCAGGTAACTGGAAAATAACTGTACTTTTCATCAGAAATGGAAAACATTAAATTCCACCTTCAGAATGAAATGCTCCCTTGAAAGCACCACATTCGCCTGCTTGCTAACAAATTCTGGGGCTTACTAATACAAGCTGTGTGCACAGCTCCTTGTTTACACATTGGCTTGTGTTTTACGAAAAGAGACAAAGTAAGTGAGATAAAATCAGCTAAATTACTAGAAAATTTGCACTGGAAGATCTGAGTCTTTTCCCTGAGTCTTCTTCTGAGTCTGTACAGGGTTTACTACAGAAGGGGAGAATGTAGACTGCTATAACCCCAAACGCCCCTGTTTCTAGTCCATTCCTGCTTGGTACAGAAGTGAAGGTCTCAAAAGTACTGTCATTGGCAAAC
>Ga0181612_183540_pt1 | contig 11060 bp, 5 predicted proteins | sample HoacroProtozoa21_FD_119630 | JGI IMG/M metagenome (GOLD analysis project Ga0181612, IMG submission 119630) | Hoatzin crop microbial communities from Cojedes, Venezuel. Combined Assembly of Gp0051906, Gp0051904, Gp0051908 | reverse complement strand
TCTATTATATCTTTATATATATATAAAAATATATAATATAAATATATTATAATATATAAAATATATATTTAAATTGTATATCTATATATAATACATATATTTTATATATCATTTGCAATTTTATACACACTTACATGTATGTATGAAGAGCTGTCTGTTTTCTTTCTTCTGTCTGTTGGAATACAGTCATCAGAGAAGAAGCAAGAGTAGAAGTCAGGCATGCCTGAGTCATGTGTCTCATTTCCTAGCGCTTCAGAATAGCCCCTCAGCTTTCTCTTGAATAATTCTGGTTAATTTTCTCATTTGTTTTCTTCTTGCTACTGATTAATTTTTTTTTTACCCCATTAACCATCACCTTCTTGTGCCCAAGAGGAATTGCAACTATTAATGCGCTAATTTTTTTTTCTAAGTGTGATACTAAAACACCTATAATCTACTAAAGTCTGTATTCCTCCTTCCTGCTTACAGTGAGTTTAAATACATTTCCCAGTGCTCACAAAGGTAAAAATATCTCCCTTCTCTTTTTTTTTTACCTTGTTATCAAAATTGAGCTATCACTGAGGTCAAACAAAAGGGCATATAGACCTTCACAGCCCTTTCCGACTTCTGTCAAAATACGCATACTATAATCAGTTGGTAAGTATCCAGCCCTTGCTTGCCATAACTGAAATTAGTGGTACTAAAATTATTTGGCACTGGCGATCTATCCTAGCTACTGTTCCTCTCAGATTTGTTCGATGGAAGTTACCCTTCCTGAATACATACCCTGTCTGAATACATTAAAGACTCAGTTTTGCTTCGTCTTTTGGTATGGCAATTTTAATTTCAGAATTTTCTTCTTTTCAAGTACCCATCCTCCCTTTGCTCGTCAAAATTCACCCAAAGCCATGCAGATATTTACAGAGTACATGCAAAGAACAAATCAGTTATTGAATCAATTCCTCTTTTAAGATCAAAGCAAAGAAATAATTAGAACTGCAGAGAACTTGGTCATAGGGGCAAAAGGATAAACAGCAAGGTGGTCAGAATTCAGAATTTACTTTCCAGAGGGATTATGACAAAACGGAAAAAAAATCACTCCTCTATTACTGAGAAAAATAATTTATAAATATAATATTAAAATATTTTCCGTAAGAGAAATCTCCACATACCTCATTTAGAAAAAAAATCAAGATATTTCTTTTGGCAAATTTCAAAATAATGCTGATACTATGAGTCCAAAAGGCAGATCTTCCAGATAAGTCTATCAAGTCTTGACAAAGCAAAAAATCCAGGACGTTTGAGAATTCAGAGTTGAACAACTTGCAGGTTTCTTCTTCAAAAACCAGAAATAGGATAAAGTGCTAAAATGCACTGTTAGAGAGATATACTCCTGTTTGCTTCAGTAAAGGCAGATACTGTTTGCTCCTTCTAATCACAGAACCACAGAACAGTTTTGGTTGGAAGGGACCTCTAAAGATGGATGTGCAAGTGGGTTACTAGGATAGAAGTGGAACGGATGTGAGACTGACCTGGGGTCTCCTCTCTGCAGGCTTCCACTGATCATCTTATCAAGCTTTCTTTCATCTTCCCTGACGCTGTGTAGTCCGCTCACCTCCTCCAACTGTATTTTAACTTGGCCACACAGCTTCCCAATCAGCTCTTACCTCCTGCAGGCAAGATTCAAAATTTAAGATTCAACTTTCAAAGTTTATGCCATGTTATCATTTTTCCTCCTTTTGTACTGCTCTCTGCACCATGCAGCATAAAAGAACGCAGCCTTTAAAGACTACTTAGTAAAATCTGGTGTATATCCTCCCCTTGAGGTGTTTGTACCAAGGGAGAAATAAGTCCTATGACAACTAGACAAGAAAGTTACACAAGTAATAAAAAATGGGACATCTGGGACTTCATGTAGAGCATGTTCTGATTTTACAGAGGCGAAAATCACATCATCTTCTACAATATTACTCCTGATTTATGCTGCAATAAGTGCAAGGAAAATTCGTCTATATTGTGATTTAGAAGCAATCCAGTAGAAGTTGCAGGGCACAGCAATGGCTGGCTGCTCATTAAGGGACAGGGACCTGAGGACCAAGCATGAAAACACGAACAGCGGGACACGGGTCTCCTCTGCCAGGGCCCCATCCCACAGCCCCCAGGGTGACACAAACAAGGAAGGCCCAACAGTGGCAGCCAGGCTTGGCCAAGAGCCCGGGTCCGCAGACAAGTTTGTGGTGACAGGGCACATCTGAGATCAAGCTGGGCCATCAGTCCACTGCGCAGGGCTTGGATCAGTGAGGGCATGGCTGCGGCTGAGCTGGAGACTGATGCTCCTACAGTGTCGGTGGCGCAGGGATTAACGGCTGATCAGAGCAGAAATGCGCTCCCTGGCCCATGGGTATGCACGGGGAGAGGCCCCAGGTGAGGCTGGCCTGGGCCAGAAGGCCTACGGGTGCGCTCAGGGCCCTCAGAAGAGCAATAAATGCTACGTACGGTATTTTAGCTTGTGAGGCTGCAGGAAGTTAGATTAGATGGTCACAGTGGTGTCTTCTGAATCTAACATCTGCGGCAAGAACCTCCCTCTTGCACGCCTGCCAAACGCTCTCAGCTACCACAGAGGAGGCACTGAGGCAATTTCAGCCTCGCCCTGGCAAGTGGACATAACACATGGGTCTAGTTCAAACGATGCAATTTTCCAAACTAATTAGAGCATCTAATTAAGATTTCCATCAATAATCCCAAATATTAATTTAAAAGAATGCAAAAGGGTCTAGTTTTACTTTATTAAATTTCCTTGCCTACTCGATTTTTATTAAGAAATTTCAGGGGCATATGTGTTGGGTCAGGAGGACATTTTTGAATATATGGGCTACAAGAGAACCCGCTCTTCTGTCTTCAATAATTAGCAAGAATGGCTGTGGTGTTACAAGCCTACTCCCTGCACATCACGCATGGTCATACTGGCCACAGATCTCCAAGGGAAGTATCGACACTTTTTACTGCCTTTCTCTGAAATCTTACTGAGCGCAGAAGGACAGGAGGCCCTAGAGCCTGATGTCATCTTAGACACGAGTTACGGAACGGCCAGCTGCAAAGCAAGCTGCTCCTTGGTCGCCCTTCTACCACGTTTCAGCTCATGGCTAAGGACTGTCGGAGCCCAGTGTAACTGAAGTGTGAGCTTCCATTACGGTACTGTGTTGTTTCGTAACTGAACTGCCTTGTGCGCTAACTGGTTCACATGAAGTGTCATTTTTCAGGGAGTTCTTTAATTCCGTTTCCTTGGTGTCACCAACTGTAAAATCAAGACACAGAGACTCTGTCCTCTAGATTTTAGATTTTTTTGTTTTAAAGCTATTTAACTCAGTGTAAGGGTACACTGTGAAGGACAGCCATATGCTTTGATTATTCATTCCATTACAGCTACCTCCATGCCACAAAAGAATCACTGTTTCATTACTGATTCAGAGCTGCTCCACAGTTTTCTAAACTGCACAGCTGATTAGAAACTACATCAAGAACAACAGCTTGGTCCCATGCCCTAAGGTGTCACTGCCAACTCCAAGCACATAAAGACAGGTCCCTGAAAAATCTCTTCTGAATTAGGATAAGGTTTTTATGAAGAACAACTTTAGAATCAGATTTTTGCTCTGCTATTTGAGCTTAAGATTTCCTGCTTTGCAGATTTAGTCTGTGACTATGGAAGAACAACAACAACAATAAAAAAAACCTCACCAAAAAAAACCCAAGAAGAAATGATGTGAGGGGCTGGCTAATGGAGGTAAGGGTGTTTTTAATGAGAGCTGAGATAGTCATAATTTGATACGCCGCATCAGTCCACAGCATCATATTGAGCCGCTTCCTCCTGTTGAAGTTTCTGAGTCCAGTTACAGAAGCACAGCATCACAGAAATGTTGACATTGGAAGAGGACCTCTGGAATTAATCTCATCCAACTCCCCACTCAAGCAAGGCCACCTAGAACCATTTTCCCAAGAACATGTCCAGGCATCTTTTGAATACCTCTGAGGATGGAGACAACCTCTATGGGAAACCAGTACCAGTGCTCAGTCACCCTCACAGTAAAAAAGTGTATCATCTCTTGTACTGGGGAGCCCAGAACTGGACACGGTACTCCAGGTGTGGAGTGTAATTCGGTTTGCAGTTCCTGTAGTGTAGATGAGAGACTCCAAACTCATTCGGTCTGCAGCTCTTACATGGCACTAGAAAACTGTATTTGACTTCAATCCTTAGCTTTTAGAGGTTAATGCCAGGTGATACTTATCTCACACCTGGCTATGCATTTTGTTTCAGCTCTTCATGGGCAGCACACACAACACAGACGTGTAACAGATTGTCTCTTCACGTGTTTTCCTAAATTACTGCACCCCTCCACCTGCTTTCCAACACCACTTCAGTTCTTGTGATCTCACAGTCACAGCTACTTTTCTGTCACTCTGTAGGTATTCTATCTATTGAAACAGAGTTCTCTCGCTTTATTCTTAAAACTGGGATTTTTGGCAGCAAATTCCACCTTGTAGCAATCGCACTGAAAGGAAGGATGAATGCAGATTATAGCTCATGGTGAATGGATTGATATACACCACATACATACCTACAGATGTTTGTTCTTAACCACATCTGTAAGCAACGGTCTAAGCATATTTTGTGTGACTAAAACCAATGTAAAATCCTAGAGAAAAGTATGTTTTCTGAAGGCTGGAGACAGAACATGTGCCTTGTAATTAAGACAGCATATTATGGGGGGATAAATTACACTATTTCTGTTATCTTCCCAGACCAAAAAAACCCCACTGTCCGTGATACTCTGCACTGAACCACCTGCCTCTTCCATATGCCCATTGGTGTCTATTCCTCAGCACAAAATTAGTGAAAGAAGTTTGGCTAACTAATATTCCTCTCATCAGTGAGGATCGAACCTTGAGATTTCCATTTCAAAGGTAAGTTTTATTGCTACAGTGAATAGCTTAGCTCAACTAGAGCGCAAGCAAGTTTTCTTTCCCCATGGCAAAAACTAGAAAAGGTGATGTCTGAGGAGAGACATGACTGTGATCCACCAGGAACTGCTGGGAAAAAGTCCCATTTCCCTGCTGCAGGCAGGTTATAGCAGCAGTACATCCTCCGGATGAGCAGAGATTCGCAGGTGTAACATGCCAGTTTGCCACTGACCACCTAAGCTCAGATGAGCCTCGTGGAATGCGAACACAGTTTCTTACCCCATACATCGCTTTGCAGTATGTGGCAAAATCTACTCTCAACCACTTCTTTACAACTACAAATGCTGGAGCAATTTTTGCTGCTTAAGATAAACAAATCTCTCGAAGAGGAATATCTTCTCCGCAAAGACCTTAACTTTCTGCATTGCCCGTGAAGGCGCTTGCCGCAGCTGGCTTGGAAGCGCTGCCAGAGGGGAGCCCTGCGGATTGTGTTATTCAGCACACAGCTTCACCACAGCCTGCTTAGGAGAAGGGTGACCGGGGAGGTAGGGAAGAGAGTCAACACCCATCTGGTCACTCCCTCCCTCTGCCAGCAGCCAGGCTGCTTCAGCTTCCTAGACCCTATGAGAGGAGACAGCTTATAGCCCTTCCAAAACCTCACCTCTCTCAGACTGCAGAAAAGTTCATTGTGTCAAGCTTGAGCAAAGGGAAAATATCTTCCGTCCCAAAGAGGAAAACATCAGGAAAGCAAAAGGCAGCCCGAGAGCGCAGCAACAGTCCTCATGTCCAAGAGCAGACTTTTGTCTCCGCCACATGAACCCATATAGATCCTGCATGCATCCAATTCTTGTATCTTCTCTCCCCCTCCCCCTTCCTGGCCCGGAGTTTACAAAAAAGGGGCCGAGTTGAACCAGCAATAACAAAATAAATCATAATACATTCTGAGGGTGCTTATATTCCACTGCCTCCTCCTAGTTTACAATTTAAGCTCTCGTGATAACATAGATAATGTCAATTCCAAAGGTCTCCTATTGCTTGGATCGATTTGTCATTAGTGGATGTATTGGGTGAAGAAGCCTGAGCCACAGGGCTTGATCTTTAGCTGGTGGTTATCATTATAGCTCCACTTCCATCAGATGAACGCTGGCTACTAACAGCAGCCTTGGATAGCCCACAGGCACCCTCAGAATCTGTCCCTGTATTTGCAACTTAGAGAAATTAATTATGTACCATGCTACAGCGGTTCAGCACATTTCCATCCACCGTTGCCAACAGACAGTTACTAATCTCAGAGACTTCTGACAGTCTGACTGCGGACACGCTAATACAGCAGCTCTGCCTGTGGCCCCATCAGCACGTAGCAACACATTAGTAGCTGAGTTTTAATCTTTATCACACAGCATTGAAATAATAAATAAATAAAAAAGTAAAGTAAATATTTTATTATTGTTGAGGTCTAAAAGTATTAAAACTGTACCCTTTTTTTCATATTTTCTGTGTAAAACAAAATTTAGAAGTAGTTCTATTACCTAGTGACAGCAACTTTTACTGGAAGCTTCCTGAATGTTTTATTAAAATTCCCCCCTAACCAGAGCTGTAAATCCTGATCATGAAAGAAATATCAATTTTTATTTGATGATTTGCCAGGAAAAGATCTAATAGCAATTATCACTTCTTTCTCATGAGCGTAAGAGTGGGTCCTACTTCTGAAAAAATCTGTTCAAATTCGACTTTTTCTGTATCCAGCTGAATCCAGCACACACCAAACACCTAGTCTTCATAATGATTTCCTTATATGCTGTATATAACATCTATTAAGTTATACATGAATATAACATATATCTGAATCAGCAATACATTTTATATTTCGCATTGATGAAATATCTATTCTGTGCAGCTCTGGAGAATAGAGTATGGTGGGGAGAAGGTGTTTTTAGTATAAAGCTTTTTTTTTTTTAAACCACTGGTAGCAACCAATGTAGATTTAAAAAAAACAAAACAAAACAAAACCACAAAAACCCCTCCAGTAAAAAGTAGCTAAGATGGGGGTTTGGTAAATATTTCACAGAAATTATTTCATTTGACAATTTTCACTCATCTGCAGAGTTACCATGTATAATTAAAGATCACAAAAGCACTTGTACCATTATTTTTGGCAGTGATGACCTCTCTTTATGGATCCAAGAAATATGCACCAACTTAACATGGCACAAATTTAATTCCAACAGATTTTCATGCTTGCTTCTTTTTCAGTTGACTCAATAAGAAAGTAAATCTATCTATTCTTCTGTTCTGTTATAATTCTTCATTTACTGTTCTATAGCAAAAAGGCTCTTTTTTTTCTTTTTTTACTTACATTCATCTTGGACTACATCCTTGAAGAAAATCCTTGCCCTGTCTCTCCTTTACTACACCAGCCAATTTTTGAAAAATTTGAAAAACGTTTCACTTCAGAACAATCAAGAACATATTCTGTTTGCTTCTCTAACCAAAACAGTAAAAGTTTCTTTTGTTCAGCTCTTTGTCTTTACTTTTATCTAAAAACCAAGAAGTTGCGGCAACAAAAAGACTCTTTGGGAAAAAAAAAAAAATTGTTTAGAAAACACTGATTTTAGATTCTGTCTTCGTATTTTAAAAACTGTTTCGCATGCACTCAAATTCATCTATACTGATCCAAAAATACGCTAGCTGGCCAATGTACTCATACAAAATCTTTACTCAAGCCTGGTTACATCCTGACATAAATACATTTCTATTAAAAATATTCTTTTTTATAAATAACTTGGAGAAGATAGACGTAATATATAAATACTTTATGGGAATTCAGGTTCTTTATTATCTCAGTTTGTGCCTCTTTACTCAGACCTCTCTTCTGTGACCACCAGGTAAACCACATCCCACAAGTTCAATGGGAATTCAAGCAAGCTCTGGAGAAGTTTGCTGAGTGGGAGGTGCTTCAAAGTCACAGGCTTGGTAAAGATCTCTTCACCTAATTCCCCTCATCTTACTGTTTTTGGGCAAGAAGTAGTAAGATGCATATGTCAGAAGCATCCCTCAGTCTGAATAGTCCCCAGTACTATTTGTAGTAGCATCAGATTTCTGTTACTCTTCACCTCTTTGAAACATTACAGTGAAAATTAACAGACTTTTTTTTGTAAGGGGACTCAGAAGTAACCGCTTTTTAGAAAAAGGCCAAGAAGAAGAAAGAAACACCTAAATTAATTTACTTGCAGTCAGAGGGCTCAGAACAGGAAATTCAAAGTACCTTTTCCCCTACACTCCCTTGCAGAACGTCTTCTCTGGACTATGGCATCCCTCTTCACCCAGAGCACAGAGGCAGACCCTCGCGACGTGGGCAAGGAAACTACTAGCTAGTTACTACAAAGTCCATTCTAAGATGATCTTCCTGGCTGGTTTCCTCAGCTCTTATCAAATGATCCACAGCTAGGCTTAATACCTATCTCCTCCTGTTCCAGCTGTTGAGAAAAATGGCATGATTTTGACAATATCTAGGTACTTGTCTGAAGCAAATCTTCCACAAGAAAAAAAAAGTCACTGAATTTAGGAAATTTGTACTCTTAGCTGTGTGGCATCATCTTACAGATTTTTGGGGGCAGAAAACAAAATGGTAAGAGAAGGAAAATGAACCTTGCATGTAAAATAAATATTTCATTCTGCCTCAGTTTCACAAAAACATATCTCCGTATCAAAGAGACCGAACACCTACTTAGAAACGAGGTCTTCAGCTCATCTCAGGCTGCTTCACAGAACCATGGGTTTTTCTTCCTTGAATCTGTCCACGAATCTCGGGAAAATTTTAGCACTCGCAATTCCTTGTGTTAAAAGTTTCCACAGTTTAGTTACACAGTGGGTGAACTGCCCATTTCTTTAGTTTTAACCCTGCTAAGTTAATTTGATTCATTTACTATCATTCACCTGATAACTTTAGTTATTGTTCTAAACTCTTAAAAATTATGAGAAGTGCTGTTACATAAAGTGTGCTGTCAACTCACTCTAATTCTGAAGGACTTCAGAAACTGCTGTAGAGCCATGGATAACTTCACTCCTCTCTGAAATACAAGTTACCTCTGCAATTATATCTGAGCGCTGTGTCATAAACCGTATTATTTTTGGGGAACTGAAAGGTACTATGATACACAATTTAAGTTTGAAGAGAAGACAGATATGCAGACAGTATTCATCTAATGACTGTGGTTTATTTCCTGCCAAAAGGGTCCAGGAAGTTCTGAATAATAATTATTTTCCTATGACAATAATATGCAGCACATCTATAAGTGTATGTCAACATGTTTTCCAAACGCGTCCGCTGATTCATCTCCACTGACTCTAAGCTGCAGAGTGATTAACTCATTTCTAACGGTCGCACAGAGAAGCTAGTGCAGAAATCCAGTCTCCGGAATTACAGCCAGATACCCCTTCTGTGAGAGAATCACAGTCAAGCCTTTTAACCCTAATGGCAGCACAATGATCACTGACAGATAGCACTGCAAGCAAGTTCAGAGAAGCATGAAAATATTCTTCAAGAGCACGACAATATCCTTTAATAATCTTAATTCTTCCTCCATGTTTTTCTGAAGATCTCATGTTCAGTTGCTGATCCAGCCACAGCAGACTGAGCTTGTATACAGAGAGGAACAAGAAAGCATCGAGACTGCAGGCCTAAGTTCACTAAGACCTTCTGTTTAAAATTTCAACACTGAATTTCCTGCTGCTGGGGCATGCTGTTTTAAAAAATGCATAAACCTTTGAAAAACAGTAACACGCTCAGCAATGGATGAAGTAATGTGCAAATCCCTGCTGCACAGTAATCTGTCACTCCTTTCTAAATAAAAATATGGGCCATGTAACAAGGAAATATAATATAATAAATGCATATGAATAAATAAAGTTGATTAGCCTGAAGGTATGCACTTGCCTTTCATTCCTTTCTCTGCCTGTTTATTTCCTTCCCTCTTCTTCCTCTCTTCTGTCATTCTTTTGTTCATTCAGTCTTTCTCTGCCTACATTTCCTTTCATTTATGTTCACGCTTTCCATGCGTAGTTTTTACATTGTCATATCTTTCCCGCCATTCTGTGGGCCAACATCACCCTTCTTGCTTCCCCAAAGAATGATACTGCCATTCTTGATTCACCCTCCCAAGCAGCTGTCGCTACATCCATCTGAGTAACAGAACTAGGCCCAGGAATACTCTTTAGCCTGAGGCCACATGGCACGACACGGCCCCGTGCTTACACACTTCAACTCTCCTCCCTCCAAAACCACACCAGGCGTATAGCGACTGCGAGGTGGTGGGCAAGGCCCTGACTCGGACCACATGCTACAGGCCGTTCCACCCTTCTATCTGTTGCTTTTCTAACCCATGTGCAGTACTTCCCATTCCCACAACGGAACAGGCTGTTTCGTTCGGCTCTGCCCATTTGGTGGGCGTCCTCGTACCCACGTCTCTCAGCCTCCGTGGGGAGGGCCAGGTGCTCCTGCCTGTCACCTGCAGCTCCTGCCACAGTCCCAAACGCAGTGGCTCCTGGCACCTCTCCAGCTCCCCCTTCCACTGCTTGTGTTGGTGTCAGACATCCTCCGACACCCTCTGAAGCCACCTTTCGTCTAGGTTATTAGAACATAACGCAAGCATGCTAGCACAGCATACAACTTACTTACGACATTCATCATTTACAAACCCTACATGGCGAACCTTCCTCGGCAGCCCTCACAAAACCCAAGGTGAGATTTCAACCACACGGACAGGGGGGAGGAGGAGGCTGCAGCGTGGCTTGCTGGTGTACACGCGGCCAACAGTTTAACAGGATAATGTTAGATGGGCCAGAGGAAGCCCACCAAATGGGCAAAGCCTTGATTAACAGGGCCCGTGCCATTCCCCAGACTGTGCCTGGATACTGCTCTGCAGCCTCTGGCTAGCCTGGACCAGAACCACGCCGGGGAGCATGCCAGCAATTTAATGGTATTGGACAACTGTTGGTATTTGAACTGGAGCATCTCTCCTACGAGGAGAGGCTGAGGGAGCTGCGCTTGTTCAGCCTGAAGAAGAGAAGGCTGAGAGGGGACCTAATATATGCTTACAAATATCTGCAGGGTGGGTGTCAGGAGG
>Ga0181612_129066_pt1 | contig 11060 bp, 11 predicted proteins | sample HoacroProtozoa21_FD_119630 | JGI IMG/M metagenome (GOLD analysis project Ga0181612, IMG submission 119630) | Hoatzin crop microbial communities from Cojedes, Venezuel. Combined Assembly of Gp0051906, Gp0051904, Gp0051908 | reverse complement strand
GGTGCCACCTTGAATTCTGAAGCAGCAATAACTGCGTTGTCCATTTTTTTCCATCATTATAGTAGAGCCCCATGGCCTCAGATGATACCTTTGAATTCCCCAAGCTGGGAGATGAAATGTGGAAAAGGCCAGCTCAAACCAACAGCTTCACCATTTCTAATATTCAAAATACATAAGGTAATATACTGCTTCAAGGCCAGCTTTTTGGGTGGCAGCAATCAGCCTGAACACCAAAGCCACACGTGGGTACTCAAGTAAAGCCAGTCCGGCACTGCCCCTACAACAGCCCCAAAACCACGACGCTTATTTACCAAGTGCTTATCTGAAAAGCAAATAGGAATAAATCTGTCAGTCACAGTCTTAAATTACCTTTCAGCATGTTCTGAGCAAGTGCTAGAGGTGGTTCCCTGGCGAGGAAGGTTGTGCAAACCAACGCTTTGCCTCTCTGGAAGCCTGCAGACACCCGGCTGGGGAGCACCCGGTGGGGCTCTGTTCCTCGCCAGCTCACCCCACAGCCCCAGTGCCCGGGGATGCCTCCTTCCTCCTCTGGAGACTGCTTGACAAGTGAAATATTCAGCATGAACTAAATGCCCTAGGGACAGAAGCTTGCTTACGGTGTATGAGACTCTCACAGGACATGCCCATATGACACTCTAACGTGTGATGGCGGTTTCTGCAGTTACACCTCAGTTACACATGCCAGCCCGAGGACTAGTGCCTCTGAAGCTGTGGAGTTCAGCCTGGGCTCACTGCCTGGGGGCTGCAAATTGCGTTTGCTTGTGGATTTGGCAGACAACACTGCTGTGTGGGGTTTTCATGTTCGGCTCAAGCCTCCTTCACACCCTGCATCCTCGAACCGCTTGCTCCTGCCCAGTGTTACCTGTCACTTAGTGCTGGCACTGTCGCTTCTGTGGTTGCGTGGTGACCTGGGTCCAGCTGCAGAATAAGCGTTCCCGAAGCATCCTCGCCATGCTGCTCCCCGGCAGGCAGCCGTGTAGGCGTGAGTGTGCAGGCACAGAGGGAGGGGAGCGGGGCAAGGGCTGTGTGGCCGGGTCAAGCCACCTTTGTGCTGGCCATGCAGTCGCAGCCAGAGGTATGAAGGTTAATGCCCCAGCTGCCCACCCACAAGCCGTTGCCCCATAGCAGGGGATGGGGCAGTTCCCAGCCCAGGGAATTGCATGTAAATTGGAGCCACTGGCAGAGCCCATGACTGCGCTGGGCTCTAGGGCCAAGATGCTGGTGATGGGAGGGATGTCCTGTTGGGCTGTCTGTGCTGTCTGTGTGGCAGAGGGCCAGGAGAGCAGCCAGGGCAGCTCCCATTTATTTCCACCTCGGACAGCTAAACTCTGCCACAGGTGAGACAATGCTGCAGCCACCTCTCGGACTTCCCTGGTAGCCCCGCTCACACAGTTCTGGGTGATCCCAGCGGAGAGCGGGACAAAGCCAGACCCAGTGGCACCTGTTAAACTGGAGTAGGACATTTAAACTCCTCTTTGTTGTCTGACATGGCTGTTTCCCTTGAACAAGCTGACTGGTTAATTTTTTTTTTTTTTCCTTTTGCTTTCTTCACTGGCTTCATTTTTATGAGTCAAATGGCCATGGATTCAGAGAGATGGTAAGACCAGAAAGGTTACCACCCTGATCTTCTGTAATATACAACCCACAGGACTGCTCTGGTTCAATCTTTGCCAAGCTCTTGGTCAGGCTTTTAGAAAAATCTTGTATTAGCCAAATGGGGTGTGAGCTGTCTAACTGGGCAGTGTGTGTGTGTGTGTGTGTGTGTGTGCACTGACCGGCCGGCTGGCATCTGCTTAGACAGCATGGGGCGTGATCATAGCTGCCCTCCTCTGCCTGAGAGCACGGGTCCACAAACCTCTCTGCCCACTTGCTTGTTGTCAGGATGCTTACGGATTTGTCATACCTTTGAGATTTTATATTTTCTCACTGCCTCACCCCAGCAACTTTGGTTGCAACTGGACAAGCATGCGAAAGATATTTTAAACATGCCTGGGTGGGAGGGGATGAGGAGGAAAAACAAGCGGTGGAACTCAAAGATGAACAGAGAGCCCGATCGCATAGACTTTGCTATCCCTAGGAAACCACGTGAAAAAAAGATTTTATGTTTGGCCAGCTCAATTTTCCAGTTTTGGCATTTGTTTATTAGCTTGAAGACTAACTATCATATCTCTGTTTCCCATGTTTAGAAAGTGAATATCTCCCTGGCCAACATACTTTTGAATACACTAAATAAGTTAAAACCGTCTATTTCTTTCTCAAGAGACATGCTTTCCAATCCTTCAGTAATTTCCGTGGCTATTTCCTGAATATTCTCCAATTTCATCATCATCTTCCTTGAATTTGTAGGCATCAGATGGGACAAACATTTCAGCAGCAGCCTCCCTGTGGGCATGATACAAACCTCTCTGTTCCTTTCGTGCTTTTATAATCAGGACATAGCAAAGATGACATCAGGTGGTTTTGCCATCGTTGTTCTGAAGCTCATGTTCAGCAGATGATGCACCAGGACCTCTTGACTCCACTACAGTCCTCTCCAGGACTTAACTTGCAGTCTTTGTAGAGAATTACTTTCATTATAGGCCGCACTCAAATGTATATTGTCTACTTGCATCTCATTTACTGACACATAGATGTTGCCCTGTATCAGAGACCTGTTTTCTTCATAACTGATTAATGACCCCCGTTTTTTTTTAACATATGCAAATGACTGCATTTCTCTAGGCTGCTCATGAAGAGTTTCAAATGGAGTAATGTGAAAAATTAATCTCTGTTTGAATCAGTAGAGTACAACTATTAAAACAAAAATCCCCAGTACATTTTGAGACCTACCAGTCAGTTTTTAATCCACTTTGCCTCTTCATCAAACTGCCATGTCGTACCACATCACACACCCTGCAGAGTCTATTACAACAGCCACAGTTAGCTTCTGCAATCAATCTCATAGTGTTATCAACAGATAACAAGCTACTTCTTCATAACTGAACCTTGTTCAGCATTAAATATACCGCTTCCTTTTAATTTTTTATTAGTTGACTCTCAGATCAGCTAGAGAGTATTTTACCTGGGATTAGTTTCAGGCTATCAGGCTTATAATTACATGGACTGTTTTATTTGTCTTGCTTGAGAAGATTGGCAAGATACAGCAGATTACTTGTTTTTTTCCACAGATGCAGCAATAGATGTTTATCTGAGCTGGAACATGACCTCAGCTGGACTGTTTGGGAAGCTTTGAACTCCAAGATGAGAGTGTGAGACATCAGCCTTTTTTCGGCTGGGAAGCTGCTGGCTTCTGGTCCACTGCACAGCTCCTTCACTTTTCTTGGGCTGAAAGTTTTAAAAACTGAACATTTTGTCCTCCAAGGTCAGACAGGTCTTATCCAGAAGGAAAGGAGTGGGGGACACCTCAGGCCTGATGCCAGTAGAGCAGGGAGAGAGCATGTGGGGAGGCTGCAAGGGGGCAGGGAGCATGGCTGGGGGCCCCACAGTGGCAGCATTTCTTTTGGGGCCCCTCCATAGGATCTAAATTCCCAATGTCATTCTCATCACTGCCGCTTCCCTGAGCCTCTGTCCTTTGTGCTTCTGACCTCTTTGCTTTCTACTCTGTTCCATTATGTTCCGCCTTAGATTTTCGTTAACCAGCGCTGGAAGGAATAGAAACTACAGCTTGCTGTGCTTCTGTTTCTTACTCTGGCTCTCCCAAAGAGACCTGCCATCTGCCAAAGAGTTCAAGTGCTACTCAGATTTCCTGAAAAAAAACTTTCTCTACCTGAAGGTCATGGAGAGAGGCTGTTGCCTGCTGGAGATTTGTCTGCAATTACAACATTGCTTTTCTATTTTTACCTTTTGTTTCCTCAAAAGGATTCTGACATGCATCACACCTGCAGTGGGAGTGGGCTTCTAACTAGAGCCCAAAGCCAAGAACAATAGCTGTGGTGAAGCAGCAAGCCTGTATTCATTTTCATTAACAGAGCATGGAGTAGAGCTGAAGCTGGTACAAATCAGGGCAGCTGGTGTGTCTTCAGTAGACCTGTCCCTGGTGACATCTGTTGTGGGTCTGACTCTGAAGTGAAGGACATACTGCACAAGCAAATATGGGAGCAATTTATTTTTTCTGAGTAATCCAAAATACGTGGAGAATGGGGTAGGTCCTTTATATAGAAAGAATCAAATAAAATATCTGAGATAATAAATGTGCCATTTTGCCCTTTACAGACAAGTAGAAAGTAAAATCATCTCTGTCATTAAAATAATTTGGCACTAGAACTGGATTGGTTGGTTCTGGTCCTTGTAGTCATGCCTAAGACCTTGTCCCAGTTTCCTGCTTTCCCCCTCCACTCGTTACTTTAGTAGCTGCCTGAATAGCTGTAAAACAAAGACAGTACTGGAAATCAGATGCATTTTTTTCTAATAAGGCAGCAATTTTACACCCCCTACATGAATAAATAATCCATATGTCGCCTGAATCTTTTATAACGTGAATTCCAAAAGCGAACTTAAAAAGCTTTCTCTGCTGTTTTGGAACTGGGTCAGAAAACTCGCTCAGGGAATTTTTAATGAGCTGTGCAGCCTCCCAGCTCTGGGTTACTGGTTCAAACATAAATCAGGTTAGTAGGGAGCAGAATTTGTCGCTGCAGCTGAAGAAGTTAGACCCACTCCTCACCCCAGACACTCACATCGCCGTGGGCAATGGTGGCACAATGAGCACAAAAGTCCACGAAAAAATGGAAGAAGGTCCTGGATTATGATAATTTCTCAATCTCTTTTCCCTCAACACCTGCCCTTTAGCCCATGCCCTAGCTTGGACATTGCCCTCCTGTGCCCTTAGTTGCTTTCAAAACCCTTTCTGCTACTTCTGGCTGTGAAGGGACCATTAACCTCGGCCATCTCATAGATAATGACATAACTGCTTTTGTCAAGGGCGAACTTAACACAATTAAATGAACATCAGTTAGCAGAAGGTAAAAATAAATCCTTTTCTGGAGTTGTGAATCTTCACTGTTGACAAAATTGCCACGCTTGATGTTTTCTTAACCAGTACAGAAAATCTATTCTGAACCTTTATTGCTGCTTTGTAGATCTTGTATAGACCAGCTGTGCCCAAATTTTTCAGTTTTTTCCAGTAATTATACTAAGATTTACCCTTCCTTGCTTCCTTTATTCCCCATGCTTCCTCTGCTCCTTTTTCTTTTTCAGCTCTTCCATCCAAATTTCTCCAGTTGCCCCAATTCTCAAAGGCACACACTGCTACCAGGGTCACATTTCTTTCACCAACTCCCCGACTACAGCATACTGCTCTTACTGTCATCCCTGGCTCTTCCATCAAACTGCCTGAACACTTTTTTGTTTTCCTGGCTTTCAGGCATTGAACACAGCCAGTCTCACTGCCTCTGTCTTTCACCCACAATATTTTGATCCATCAGTATCCCAGATGTCTCATCTTAATGTTCCCAGGCTGGCTCCCACATCCCTCATGTCCCACACGGATGCAGTAGAGGAACAGTGGAAAGGACAGACACGGGGACAAGAGGCGCTGCCCAAGGCACAGTTCTGCTGCAGCCTCCCAGCACCGTGGCATCCCTGGCTGACTTCCCCTCTCCTTTCCTTCCTCATTATTTTCTGGAAACTGGGGTGCTGGCCAGGGCTGCAACATGCTGGGAGCTGTTGTAAAACAGAGCCTATGGACTGGGCAGCACATCTGGGTCACGTTGCTGCCGTATAGCTTTTCCCGTACTCCAGGCAGGTGAGTGCACTGATAAAAGCGGAATGGGAGCACACGTACGGCATGGAGCACCTTCATCCAGCTGAGCGGCTTCCGTGGTCTGTGGGTCCTCCTTAAAATGCTTTCTCCAGCCCCAGCACTTCTGTGCTACTGAGGAAAACATTGCCAAAGGGTCAGGTGCAGATGGGGAAATCAACACCTATTTTGTACATTTATGCCTTTTTATTATGAAGAATTGATAAACACAAAAAAGATATCTTTCCCACGTTAGAAGAAAACAGGCAAGAATTAAATGGCAGCCACAAAACTGACATTTCCTTTGTATCTTCTAGAAATTTAGAACATCTATTTTGTATCACTGGTGCTACTTTACCAGTGTCAATCACAGCAGAAGAGACTTAAGGAAAAAGATGGGGGAAAAAGAAGGGGATCATGGGAATGCATTCGATCAGATTTGTACTTCTTGGTGTTTTTAGACACATCTGCAAACATACACAGAGCAGTTTTAGGGGTCTACCTCATTCTGCCTGATTAAGATATACATGTTACAAAATCCTGTAAAAATTGATAGTGAAACTTTTAGCCTGTAGTAGATAACATTTCTATCTGCTCACAAATCTCATTTTCTAGTTGTCCAGCTGCTGGGAATGAGAAGACCTCCAAAGAAAACAGTATATGTTAGGTTTATTCACTTCCCTTAGCTGTTTTTGTGGAACTAACAGCATGGAACCAGCTAGTATAGCAGGTCAACCTTTAAAGAACATTTTTTTTCCAAGGTGGTTAAAAAGGTAAGGTGTCTTTCAGGCATCACAGCCAGAGGGAGATGCTGTCTGCGGGACCTAACCCAGTCATTAGGAATCTGGGGGAATGACAATCTTCATGGTTATGTCAATGGAGACTGTGATTATGCACTAAATATCCAAATGTAGCAGCTTTTTACATGCTGAAGGGAGGCTATGAATTGCACTGGAGAAATTTTACGGAATTATTACAAAAGAGAACTAGCAATAAGGAAAAGAATAGAAAATAGGGTGGTGAAACACTGGAATGGGTTACCCAGAGAGATAGTGGAGGCCCCATCCCTGGAAACATTCAAGGCCAGGTTGGACGGGGCTCTGAGCAACCTGTTTTAGTGGTAGATGTCCCTGCTTACTGCAGGGAGGTTGGGCTAGATGACCTCTAAAGGTCCCTTCCAACCCAAAGCATTCTATGATTCTAAAACAGAAATAAGAACAGAAAATAATTACCAGTTTATTTTACTAAATTATTTTGTCAGCTTAAGAGCAAAAATAGATGTACTTACTGAAAAGGTTTTTTTGTGAACACTATGGTAAATACCAAAATATGCACTCCAAATGTAGTCACCTGTTTGCATTAAGGTATCTAAGTGCTATTTAGGGTGGAGTAGGAAAACTAAACGTCCTCTGTCTTCCACCTAAACCAGAGTCAGGCACGTCCTCTGTCTTCCACCTAAACCAGAGTCAGGCATTCAGGATCATTTGGTTTACCCAGGAAGAAAAATGCCAAGGTTAGGGCTGGCTGGATGACTCGGGAACAGCCCCATTTCTGCAGGAGGGCCAGAAGCCCTAAGGAGACAAGCTGTGGAGAACCTAAGCATAAAGGTGGAGTTGGGCTGGGAAAGGCAGGATTAGAATGACAACTCTAGGAGGAAGGCTGTGAAGTCTTGACTCCACTCATTTTAGGGAACATGTTACACAAAACAAACTGTACTGCAAGAAAAAGAAAGTGTTGTTTGGACAGGCTCTGGGGAGAAGTACATCAACAAGGAACATACTTCGCTGTTCTCGGCCCATGAGGGCTCTTTGGCACCAAACTGCGTATTATTAAAACTTATGGAAAGAAACATAGAATAGCTTCCTTAGAGACACAGAAGATGATTAGTAACAATCAAATAGCTGTTTGCAGAGACCTGGAAATAATACAAGACTGAAGGAGACTGCCAAGGTCACTGAACTGCAGATCCCAGCAATTGCACCAGGTGATCCTCTTCTTAAGTGCTTTGTTTTAAGGCTGGTTAGGTTCAGGACTAATATACACGTTGGCCATTCCCTGTTTATTGTCCCTCTGTGAGTTCCAGCGAAGGTTTAAATAAGGGACAACCATTTACATAGATGACATATACTTGATTCTTATCTATGTCATGGTTTGACATGCTAAGGTATGTTGTCTTGAAGTGTTTAGCATCTGAAGTGCTGTGAGGGGAAGAAACTTCCTGAGGAGTAATTACCCACAAATGGCCTTTTTGGCTTTTCTCTTGTATGAAATGGTGCAAGAGAGCAGAGTGAACTAGTCTTGTCCTGGGTTGCAATTCCTAATATTTTAGTTCATACCTGCCTTCCTACCACGGAGAAATCTGTTTTTAGGCAGCAAGGTAGGTATTTCAGGTAGGTTTTTAATGAAAAGAAAGTTGTTTTCCTTTATTTCAGATCTCTGGATGTGTAAGTGTCACCCCAGCTCTATAATACCTAGTTACACAAATGAATTTGAGACAGCACCTAGTGAAATACCATGTCTCAAAAGTGGAGATATCTCACTGTATTTTGACTTGCCTGATTGTTGCTATTTTCTTTGAGGCTTTTTCTTGCTCAAGTTTCTATTACCAGAAAAGGCCTTGCAGTCTGATAAGTACGAGTGATTTGTTCCAGTACTGATCAGGATAAACATGCGCGTTTTGTTCTTTCTGTCTCCACAATGCAGGCATTGTGGCAGGGCATGGCTCCTTGCCACCCAGGAAAGAAAGAACAGAGAGAGCCCAGCGCCGGTGCAGCCGTGTGGCTGAATGCCGCCTCGGCCGGCGCTTTCCGGGCACTCTGGGGCACGTCACTGTGCCAGACATCCGTGCATACGGCACCATTACATCGATAAATGCTGCCTGCTGCTGCTGTGCAAGGGCAAGTGCTGAGTTTCTGACAGAGCGAAGTGCGATAGGAGGAAATTGCGTTGACTTCTTCATAGCAAAGGTTTTGTTCGAGGAATTACAATCGAAGTCTGTGAAATCTTCTGACACTGCCATGCTCGCCACTGCTTCCAGTTGCTCCACAGTCCCTTGTGGAGGTGAGCAGGCTCCAAAACAGGGAGGCAGCTGCATTCAGGGACTGCATTTACAGCCAAAGCTGGGAGAGAGGAGGCATCTCACAGACACTCTGAGACCATTCTTTACAGAAAATTTTTTGCAAGTATTTGCAGAAGAGCGAGTCTTTCCCTCTTGGAGGTGAAGCATGACTTCAGTGACAGGAAGGGATTCATGGGGCTTTTCCAGGTAAATTCCTGCCATGTAAACTCAACTTTTAAAACTCAGAAACTCTCAGGCTTTTTTTCTTTGTGGGGGGAAGGGGGGGAGGGATAGAAGGGAAATATGATTGAACCTAAAGTTTCTTAGTATGGTTTTGAGACTGAAAAATAAAAAAATCAAACACCCAACCTTTCAGACTGAAACACCAAAAAACAGTGACCAAGAAAACTGAGGTACATTTAGTCTGTTCTTCATCTTTCCACCTCTCTATTTGTTCTCCTGGTGCTTACCCTGCTTTCTCACTTTCCTCAAGCCAGGCATATTCCTGCCTCATAGAGAAGGAAGGAAGGGATAAAAAGTGATGAAAGGTCACAGTGGAATGAAAAGAAATGGAGAAAATGGAAAGATAGGAGGAGGAAAGCAAAAAAGTGCAGGAATCTGGTCCATGTGTCCTATGTCCTGTGGACTTCGATCTCCCTTTCTCCAAGGTGCATAGGACAGGAGGATCTTCCTGGGCCACTGGGGTTAGGCCCTGCTACCACTGTGCAATGCCTCCCTCAAAATATTTAAGTGCTGTCTTTAAGTGCAATTTGAGTTTTATCCCTCTCTGCTCTGCAGGAAGACATAGCAGCACTTCAAAGCTTTGGTGCTTAGAAATCCAGGTCATGGTTATAAATGGCTGGTGTCTATCTGTATATTCTTGTGACAAAGCTGTCCTTCAGCTTCAGTAACTCCTTTCATGGCTATCTCATTTTGGTATCATACCCATGAGTAATGAATGCACCCAGGTCTTGGTTTTGTTAATGATAACATGCAGTGGAAATGTGTATTGTCAAACTTGTGTAGCTGAATAGTATGAGTGACATTTAGGTACTAAGGGATGAGAGTTCTGTCAGTGCTTTTGGGATGAGACATCTCAAAATAAACACAATTATCTTAAAATACCATATTGTATCTTACAATTTTATGCCCTATTTTATTAGAAACCTTCCACCTGAAAATGAGAATTTTTGTCTTCTTACTTTATTTTCAATTCCTATTCCAATCTGAGGGTTTCACAGACACTGTATCCCTTTCTTTGTGTCCTTGCATCTGCAGCAGAGGACCGTATGGCTGCGCCTTTCCAAAATCTTCCTAACCGTAACAAAAGCAGCAGCAAAGTTAAAGATTAAAAAAGAGCAGATACAGAGAAGAAGGAAGATGAAGAATGAGTATAGTAGGAAGCAAACCTGATAGATGTCTGCAAGGATCATTAGGACACAGAAATGTATTAAACACTCACAAAACAATGTAACCAAAACAACATGAAAAAAAATGGCTCCGTGCCCAAGAAAATGAAGGCCTTTTAGATTCTCAGTGCAAAAGCTGTGCACCCCACTGAGGTTTCTAGTTCTTCATTTAAAATACTGCATCAGTTAACAGTTGTACTCATTAAGAAATGCAAGCAGAACTTGTGCCTAAAACCCCATGCTGTTAATGGTGAACAATTCATGGTGAACTCCACTTTTTTCTCATGCAGAACTGTATACTAAAGATCAGACCAAGCATTGGTTGAGAATGTGGAGCACAAGGAACCCCGATGTATACTAAAGAGGGTTTCTTGCCCCACGACCTTTCATCTTTGCTGCAACGAGATGGATTTTTTAAACTGGACCATGACTTACATTGCATCCCTCTGGGGGTGCCAGGGACATTGCAATCTAGACACAAATGAGGAGCAGAGAACTCCTTTGGCCTTGGAGTCCACCACCAGTTCTCTGTCGTAGTCCTGCCCCAATCATTCTGGTTTATGAATTTGTCACAGAATCACAGAATCACAGAATCACAGAATGGTAGGGGTTGGAAGGGACCTCTGGGGGTCATCTAGTCCAACCCTCCTGCCGAAGCAGGGTCACCTACAGTAGGCTGCACAGGACCTTGTCCAGGCGGGTCTTGAATATCTCCAGAGAAGGAGACTCCACAACCTCCCTGGGCAGCCTGTTCCAGTGCTCCGTCACCCTCAGAGGGAAGAAATTCTTCCTCATGTTCAGCTGGAACTTCCTATGCTTCAGTTTGTGCCCGTTGCCCCTT
>Ga0181612_121587_pt1 | contig 11060 bp, 5 predicted proteins | sample HoacroProtozoa21_FD_119630 | JGI IMG/M metagenome (GOLD analysis project Ga0181612, IMG submission 119630) | Hoatzin crop microbial communities from Cojedes, Venezuel. Combined Assembly of Gp0051906, Gp0051904, Gp0051908 | reverse complement strand
TTCAGACGGAACTTCCTGTGCCTCAGTTTGTGCCCATTGCCCCTTGTCCTGTCACTGGGCACTGCTGAAAAGAGCTTGGCCCCATCCTCCTGACACCCACCCTTCAGATATTTGTATGCATTTATAAGGTCCCCTCGCAGCCTTCTCTTCTTCAGGCTGAACAAGCCCAGTTCCCTCAACCTCTCCTCGTAGGGGAGTACAGTAGGTGAATGGGAAATGGGGATGGGGGGATTACAGGATATTATGCTGCAAGAGGCATAGGTACAAAGGAAAGCATATACTACAGATGCAAACAACACTGACCAGATAAATCTACAGTAAAAAAAATAGGCATCTGTTCCGCTTAATCAATGGGAAGTTTTGTGACAAGGTGTTTAGCAGATTACTAAAATGTTGACTCAGATTGCTGCCAAAACCAGTGGTTTACATTTTTTAAATTTTAAGAAATACATGTTTGTTTTCTTGTTTTCTTTTAAATAGAAGCTTCTGTTTGGATCATCCTTCAAACTCCTTGAGGAAGAACTGAGTGTTGCATCAGGCAGTTCAGGTTTTTATATTGGCTTACCTTCCTCTGGAATGAGTTATTTAACTCAAGGTGGCCACCATGCCTCTGTGTCTATGGGGGGAATCCAAGCTCAGTTCGAATTTGGGCAGGAGCCCAGAGCAGTAGCAGCTCCCATGGAAAGGAAACCATCCATATAAGCTAAAAGGAGCCACAGCACATTCTATTTGGGTACAGGGATCAGGGCTGCAGAGGAGGCTTCAGAGCCCGTGTCTCTCACTATCTGTGTGGTGCCGATAAGTACTTTTTGAAGTTGTATATGCAGAGAAGCAGTAACAAGGTCTTTATTTTAGGAACAAATTGATTTTTTCAGTGTTACTGACCTTATATTTCAAAACATTTGTCTGCTCATGATTTCAAAATTTTGTGTATTTTTCAAATTTCACAGTAGAATTTGCTGTGAATTTCTAAAGTCATGAAACCTAGCACAGGGATACTTTGTGTGCACATATTGCAAAACTCATGCTGAAGGCTGAACAGAAATAGCCTGGAGACTCTGTCTTATTTCTGAAATGCTTCATTCTGGTCCAACACCAGTCTGAGTCCTGTCTGCTGTGCCGCACAGCCAGCTCTCCAGTGAATGCTCCCCCCTCTCCTTGCTTCCCTTGCCCATTACATCGGGGAATTCTCCCATCCAAATCTCACCACTGCTTTATTCTCCTGCCTTTGTTCTGGACATCAGTTCCTCCTAGTTACTACTTCAGTTTCCACTTCTTGCTTCCTCAAAGCAGATACTTGTTTTTTTCCTCCCCAATTCCCATCCACAGAGTATCTAAGCAGCACAGATAGATGAAGCTCCTGGCTTTTGCAGCATAGGACGGCGAAGTGTACATGTCTCTAGACAGCATTGTAGCTGTAGCAGTTTGTCATTGTTCAACTTTTCTTCTTAATATGAAGACTGAGAGTGAAGAAAAGGTCAGATCTCTGTTGGCTTCCGAGATAAGTGCAGTTCCCTGTTGCCCTGCCAGAACTTGCTGTTTGTGCCCCAGAAATACTGTTGCTGTAAAATAGTTTCTATGACATAAATTTTCACTTCAACTTACTTTTCAGTAGTTTCCTCATGTAAACAAATCTTTCTGTCCTTTTAGACTTCTAGACTTTTTCTCTTAAAGTTTGCATCATAAGGGTCTGTAATATGTGCTGGTAAGGGTTACAGCTATCTGAAATCTTCATGCCAATTTCTTATTTTTACACAACTTATTCCAACATTTAATAGTGTGAGTAAGATTTGGAGAATTTCCAGATTGTACCGTTTACCTGTACCTCCCTTCTGTCTTGACTATCTTGAACAGAAACATGAAGTGCCTCAAGAGCAAATTCTGTGTTTGTTGCAGACTTCACTGTTACAGAAAATGCTATAGCCAGTGGTAAATATTCATCAGTTTGCTGTAGTCTAGGACAAGCCACTGTGGTTATCAGTTTTAATCACAGACCAGGTGATGTCACCAGTCATTCCAGCATTAAGCCTATACTTGGGTTTGAGCAAGATCGTCTTTTTAAAAAGATATTTTCACTTAATGACTGCAAGCAACAGAAAATTGTTCCTGTACTTATCCACCTGACTTTTTAAACATATGTCTTATTACTTACTTGACTTTACCTAACATCGTAGCTACTGGGCATTATTGTACCTGTATCTGCCAAATTGAAGAGCCTTCTATAGTTAGAAATCTTCCCACGTGTAAATAATTATGGACCCCATTTGAGCCACATATCTCCTTTCTTTTTAACGATTTCCTAAATCTGTTTCTGCAAGACTGTGTCATGGATTTCATATAGTTCTCATGACTTCTCTCTGACACTTTTTCACCAACAGTATGCTTGGAATGATAGTCTTCCTAAAATACCAGAATCCATTGACCTTAGATAAATTGAATAACTTCCAGTTTCCATGTTTATTTTTGATGCTCTAAATATGTCTCTGTATGACACTTAAGAATATCTTGTAGTTTTTGTAAGCATAAAGGCTTATTTTCATATACCTTGCCAAAATTTCCATTGTTCTTTCTCGCTTTGTTATTTGCTAGATAGCAGCAAGTCTCTACTTCAGAGATCGTGATATTTTGCTGGAGATACATGTGTAGCATGTACAGCAGTTCAATTTTGGCTATAAGGTGGTTTTCCTTGGAATTTGGTGATGGTCACACTGCTACACAGAAGGTAGTTTCAGTGGTAAAACAATTTTAATTCCTTTTTTCAAATGTATGAGTGGGTCTTTTTAGATGTTATTAATTGTCAAGATTCATGTCTTTCTCTTTGTTTTAATATGAAAGAAGTGGATGCCTAAACAGCTAAGCTCATGAATTAAAATCTAGAGCTAGAAAGGCAGCTATAGCATTTTTGCTGTTCCTTGCTAGTTCGGTATTGCTGCCTGTGGTACAATCCTTATTTGAATGAGCCCACATATGTTTCATACATTATGCTGTTAGCTTAACAGATAGGTGTTTATAGCATCACGCCATTTAAGAAATTTTGTAAATAATAGTTTAGCCCCCCTTTCAAACCTTAAATAGGGGACATAAAACCTTAAAATTACTTCAGTTTCTTTTGCACTGGTCACTACTGTTAGTGCAGCTTTTGTAGCTCTCACTGATTTTCACAGGATTGGTCTGTTGTTGATACCAACGCAGGTTCAATTTATTTTAAAGTCACATTTTGTGCATTGTTAGATTCTCATTCTGTGGATAACAGAAATGTGCAAGATGATACATTCTGTCTATCTAGTAAAATATTTGAAAAAAAAAAATATTCCCTACTATTTTTGATATGTTAGTACAGTATATTGCTTGTGGTTCTGTTACTCTGTACATAACTGAAAAGGCAGCATATATTCTGAATCATTAGGATTCTAGCCAGGTCTAACTTCTCTGTCAGTTAAATGGCAGATAGGGGTTGAGATGTGCCCATACTAGTTTTCTGAGGATAGAAATAAAGATGAGGGCTGCCAACTAGTTAATGTCATCAGATGTAACTCTATAAACCCTACCACAGGGCTGACATATTAAAGGGGTATGAGTAGCACATAAATTCTTAGTAAACAGATAATGTCTTTGAAAAATTAAGAAATGGCTGTCTCCTCTAAGAAAAAACTGTTAGCCTGTCCTAATTTTCTTTGAGGGTAGGTTGCAGGCTGAAAATGAGATCTGTAGCTAGTTTCTTTAGTTTATTCCCTACCTTCTTTAAGTAGCGTATTATGGACTTGCGTATTTTAGACAATTGAAGGACAGCATGTATTTTGTAGACTGTCAGTAAAAAAAAACTTTCCTTGTGATGGAAACATATACCAAGAACTCTTTCTTGTTAATGAAAACTTCTTTTGTCACAAGAAATACAAGCAAGTTTCTGAATTACTTTGAGGAAAAAACCAACTCTTCCATTATATGCATATATTAAATTGTTCTTTTACCAATACCATGATCACCTCTGCAAAGATTGGAAATCCAGATGTTTACTTATACTTCCATCATGTAGATATGTTAAGGATTACAGTACAGGGTGCACAGTTTTCACAAGGATGTTTCTTGAATGATGTGTGACAGAGACCCAGGAGGAGCTGATGGACCTGCTAGCCTGTGGGATGGGAGGTGGTCTTAATCTTTGTAGACTGTCTTCTTCCTTTGAATCCCATTCACAGTGGATGCCAGATGGGACTTAACAGTAGTTGAATAATAAACTAAGTAATAGCTAAGGGAACTTCTGTTTGTTTGACAGAAGACCATTCAGAACTACATTGAGTCGTTAATTCTTGGTGGCTTGATGTGGTGGGTTGACCCAAGCCAGAAATTAAGCACCCACAGCCACTTGCTCACTCCACGCTCCACAGTGGGATGGGAGACAGAATTGGAAGAGTAACACGGAGTAAAAACTCATCAGCCAAGATGAAGACAGTTTAATAAATGAAGGCAAAAATCGGAGAAAAGGAAAAAACCATAAACCCCACCACCAAGTCCCCCAAGCAGACCAATGCCCAGCCAGTCTCTGAGCAACAGCTACCTTGGAAGGACTACCCTCAGTTTTATTGCTGAGGATGATGCTATATGGTATGGTATTTCTTCAGGTGGGGTCAGCTGTCCCAGCTGTTTCCCCTCCCAATCTCCAGCCTACTTGCTGGGGAGGGCTGGCAGCATGAGAAGCAGAGAAGGCCTTGGTGCTGTGCAAGCACTGCTCAGCAATTGCTAAAACATCTGTGTGTTATCAGCACTGTTTTAGTCACAGATCTAAAACTCAGTGTCATACAGGCTGCTGTGAAGAAAACTACTTTCATCCCAGCCAGACCCAGTACACCTGGGATTACAGGAGTCAGACTGGTTTATAAATATGTCGATGGAATTGAAGTATAACATTTTGATTCCATTTGTATGTCTGTCTTTTCTCTCCTGCATTGCTTGATTGTTTATGTACATCATTGTTGTACAACCTTTGCATGGCTTAGTAGTAGTAAAAGCTTTTGCCCTAAACTTGCACCCCTTATTTAAGCACTCTGCTCAATGAGTTCTCTTCTTTCAATTACTACTTATACTGATTGAGCCCACATCTGAATCAGCAGCTGTTGAAGAGAATAGAGTTATAGCTCTTTGAAGTGTGACTTTTGACACCAGAGAGAGTAACTTGTTGACACGATACTGATGCTAGTTGTACCACTAATGCGAGACACTTATGGTAAATCTCCATATTTTGAATTCTAGAGCCACTGTAAAATTTAGAGGTCTTGGGATTCCAGTGCGTTGATCTGTAAATTACTGTGTAGTCCTACCAATCCAGAGCTCCAGCAAAAGCACTCCATAAATACTGATGTCCTAAAAGAAAGTAGATCCATATTTTTCTAAGAGGCAGGTTAAGTTCTTGAAGTATTGTTTATGTCAATTTTTCATTACCTGTGGTAACCAGCCGTGTTCCGACAAAGTAATGTGATCATATGGTGGTGTTAACTATGGTTGTTACAGCTTCTGCTAATGTGCTTTGGCTCCTGTGTTAGATTTTTTTTTTCTGCTTCTTATGATTAACATGTAAAGAGTATACCAGGCTATTTATGAGACAGGTGAAATTTTCCATCACAGAACTGAGCTAGATATAGCATACACTCAGATGTGCATGGTAAACAAAGCTGGAACAAACACAGTTGTATTTGCTAGAGCAGACATATTTCACAGAGTTGCTTGCTTGGAAATACATTAACAGCTAATTGGTGCTAAATTTCATTTTATTCCATGTGCAAAACCAGATTGCTCCATTAGAGAATTTAGATTGACTTCACAGTCCTTATTAATTGTTCTCATGTTATTTTATATAATGATATATAATAATGACAACCAGAACATAAGCGTGTTGTTAAGGCTAAGGATTTCAACATGAAAAAAATCAAGAATTACAGAGTTAAAGTTGAATATTTACCCAACCTTGACTGCAGTAATTTTCACATATAGTCACTGAAATCGCCTCTCATTACATCATAGAATATTCTTTCTCGGGTATCATAAGTAATAGAGTAACATTATTTCATGTAAATTATTTAGTATAGCGTACAGTTGACAGAGTGAAGCACCTGAAAGTCACACAATGAAAGGGTTGTTTTTTAGCGTAAATGTAATCTGTGCACCATACACATATAGGGCTAAATTTTTAAAGGGGTCTCATTTTTCCCTCTGATTTTATATCCTCAGTCTATTTGATGCACGTATGATAGGATTAAGATATCTGAATTTTTGCCTCCAGTCACTAATTGATATATCTTAATCCTTTCATATCAGTCCTTAAAATAAGAGGCCATCTTTAAAAATTTCACCTAAAGTGCTCAATTTTGCCTTCAGATGCCTCCAGGCAACTTCCATTGAAGTAATTGGAGCTGTGCCTGCATATCTGATGGTGGAACTGGACTCATTGCAATTAAGGTACACATTTACCGACATAATTAGTCATCTGGAATAATCGCTGGGCCCAGTGTGATGTTCTGCGTGTGCAGAATTTCCTAGATTTGACCTTCTGCGTGTGGGAGATTGAAGATTACGATAATTTTATTTCGTGCTTTGAATTTGTAGCGGTAGCAGAATTATAATGTAACCTACTGTATTTAATTTTCCTATTTTTAAAGAAGAAATGTGGAAGGAGGACATGAAAACAACCTATTTTTCACAATGATGTCTTTGGATATTTTTTCATTTTTGTGCTTGCAAAGCACACAGACAAAAAAATAGATGTGTAAAGAATCCAACAGCACAAAACCCACATACTAATTTTTGGTACCTCTTAATTCGCAATACAGATATTTAAGCAACATGATAGAGTACTTATTTTCCATTAATTTAAAATTCTCTGTGTTTTGTGATTGAAAATCAACTCTGTGCAGCTTCTAAATTAGTGTCTCTCTTGTGTCATTGGTCTGAGGAGGGGCTGTTTACAAAAATCTTGACTTTTAAAACTAATCATTTTGGAGAGAGTCCTATAAAACCATGGTTGACCCAAAAGCAGAAGATGATTTTCGTGGAAGTTTTCCCAAATAAAAAACACCAATCTTGAATTTGTAATCACAAAAAGTTCCAGCTAAAAGACGTTGTTTTTTTGGGATGTTAGAACCTATAAAAAAAGCGATGAACATAGTGAGTACTCCTGTGATTTAGAATAGTTATTGATGAATATTTGGGTCTAGTTCTGGAAGTGTTACAAAGTGCCAGTTTTCAAGGTTTTGGTTTTATTGGTATTCCTTTACCATTTTAGTGCTATCAAGTTTAAAAATGGCAGAATGCATAGTTCTCTCTCAAAATTATCCACCACCACAAAAGTTATATTAAGGAAGATTTAGCCCGGGGGCTTTCACACCATGCTTTCCGTTAGTGCAAGGTCATGTTCCTGTGGCAAGCACAACCAATATTAATTGCCATAACTTGTTCAAATTGGTGAAGATGCTCTTTATAGCACCACAACTTCTTGAAGGTTTAAGATTAGATTTCTTTTTTTAAACCAACATTGGTGCAGGGAAATTGAAAACACAAGAACAAATAATTTATTTGAAATTGAAGTGAACATTAGAGAGCAAAGTAGTGCTTTTAGAAGGACTTCTTGTAAAAAAAAAAATTACTGGAAAATTACTGTATTTTTTTACTATGGTTGAATGCAGAAATTATTCCTCAAATAATCTGTAGCTATGATAAACACTTATGTTTTAGAATAGTAGGAGTTAATCACTTCAAAATTAAATTTTCATAGCTGTTTAAAGCATAAATTCTTACAATGCTACTGTAATATTTTCTACATTTAAGCAAATGCATGGTTAGATGATCACAGATTTGTCCCCTGCATCCAGAGTACTTAACAGGTTTATAATTCAGCCTATCACCTAAATTCTTTCACTCTTTTCACATCTGTTGCACCAGCTTGATTATGTATAGGAAATTGGAGTGTCTGTCCATATTCAGGTAAAGACTCTCGCAATGGAAGTGGTTGATTTCTTGACATTGGTGTTCCTTTGTTCTGTGTTTACACACTACTTGTTCTATATGTTTGTACATTTCTTTGTTTTGTTGAGATGGAAATAAGTTAAAATTGTTGCAAAACCATTCATTTTTCCAAAAGGTTTTCACTATTTTTAATTGATTTTCATTGTGTGTTTTTGCAGCAAGCTTAGTAGTGGAGGAGCGAACGAGACAGATGAAAATGAAAGTGCACCGTTATAATCAGACATCAGTGTCTGGTTCTAGCCAAGAACATGAGCGTGAGCAATATACCAAGGTAAAGTCAGTAGTATTGAAATGATACTTTGGCTTGAAAATTGAAGGCATAAACCTGTTTATTTAAAATATTATATAACCCTCAAGAGCACTGTGTTATAAATCCTGACAGAAATGTCTTCGAGTAATGGCTTTTTAACATTGTTTATACCCCCATCTGATGTGCATTAGACTTAATCTTTGTCACCTAAAATGAATCTGCAAAGAGCAGGACACTTCGAAACTGAATCAGGGAAGGAAGATCCTTCAACAGCAGTTAAACAAAGCTGTGGCACCTCTAGCTTAGGAGTTCCCTGCCCTGTAAATCTCTGGAGGCTGGAAAAATGGACCACTGAAGTATTGTTGTATGTTGGCCCTACTCTTTTATTCTTTTCCTGGCCCTTGCTGGTGTCTGATGTGTAGAGAGCTAGACAGAATTAGTTCCAAGGCCATACAGCTGTACTCATGTTTTTATAATATTTTTACTTCCTAATAATCTCACAGATTAAATATTTCCTTTCTGGAAATACATACTTATTACTTTGATCTCCTTTTCTAATAAAAATGTAAAGATTTCCTCTGATAATTAAGTGAATATGAAATTACATTAATGAAGTTATTTGGAGAGATCATACTTTTTTAACTTTATAACTCAGAAATGATGTCCCACAACCCTGTAAATTTTCAAACTGTGTAGGCTTTTGAGCAAACTGCTGAAAACATCTCACAGGTCTGCACTGCCACTTGCAAATCAAGATGTGAAGGGCTGGAACTAAACTTTTTCCTTGCAACGCCTGAGAAGCATATTTGCTGAAGTCAGGAGAGGAAATGTTTAGTTAGATTCTGTGTTTCCCTTTTAGAGATACAGCACTGTGTTGATGTAGGGAAAGCAAAGGGCAGAGACAAAACCAGCAGTAAGTTAGTTGTATAGGAAGTATTCCTGCAATTTTCTTCATCCAGTGCCGTTGAGAGTTACGTGCTTTCAACGAGTGACCACGGGATGGCGGTATGAATGTAAAAGTCCACTGTAAAAAAATTCTAAGACACATATAGCAACAGAGCGCGTTAAAAATAAGGCCTTGGAATAACAGTAATTGGAAGAAAATCACAGATTTTATCAATTCAGACTTTTGTGCTTCAAGAGCCACATTTCAAAGACTTGCTTCACATCAGCAAGAAGTAAATACTTGTATTTTTACTTCTACGCTTTAAAAGAGACAAACTTTCCATTTGTGAACTGATGCCATACAGAAGACAATAAATGTTGTCAAGCTCTCAACATCTGTGGACATGAGAACGCTTCTGGCACTTATCACTGTAGCACAGGCACCAGATTTCTGTCCTTGCCCCTCCAGGGTCACTTTCCTGTTTGTCACATAATTGATGCACACTCCTGGAAGCACAGGTTAAAACAGCAGAGCAGTGAAGTACTTGGCAGAAACAAAACCAGAAATTTGGTTAGGAATGGGTAAATAGGCAACTGGGCATCAAACTTGTGATATCTAACAGATTTGAAAGATTTGTTCAAGATCTTGTTACAGTTAAATATGGAGACAACCTTAATAAGGATGTTTCTTTTTTGAGACCACCTCACTGTGAACGTAGAACTTAAATGAAACTGTTCTCAAACCAAAGAGAAATAAGAGAAACAAGGCTTTAGGTTCTCAATTGCCAAACTATGGGATATCAGTGCTATTAAAAAAAAACCTCTCAACAATTAGGATGGAAATTTCCAATGAGACCATCTGTCAGAAGCCGGAATGTGTGTAATAATTGGAACAGCTCATTTGATACTGGGTTTGCCATTACCTTCACAAGGGGCCAACTCAGGACAAGATGTTGAGATGCAGTGTGTGTCTGTGGTCCTTTCCAACTGCTTAACATGTTAAGAAAATAGTAAAAATGTGTTTGATAAAGTTTGCAGAAGAGAAGGGGAATGTGTGATTTGAGGGCTTTGGCCAGGATGACCAAACATACGCCTTTGTCCCCAGAGGCTAGTTTTCTGATTTTGATTGACTGTGCTTACAAATTGATTCAAATGTTTGTATTTTTTTCATTATGAAACATATTTTTAATCCTGACTCTCTTAATGTTTATCATAAGCATTATTTTTGTTCCTCAGTATATTTTTCTTACTGGGTTAATGTGGATCCAATGTATGGTGGTTGGAAAACATCAACCTGCGATGTTATGAGTTTCTCTTGTCCTCCAGTACCCAGAGTTTTCTAGTATTGTCTTTAGTTTCTGATATATATGGAACTGAAATCAAAATTGAAATCACAGCATGCTGAGTAATAGATGGAAAGAACTCTGTTGAAAATTGTTTTATTCGGATTTTTTTTTTTTTTTAAAGTATGACCACAACTTTGAGGAAGCAAATTGTCTGTCTGCTGTTATAAGAAAAAAATTTTTGGAGTACACAGTGTTCTGACAGACATGTACTCCTTTCTATGCTAAAATGGTAGTAAGGAGAATGAATTAGTTGTCCTGGACTTTAGATACAAAAATATTTAACTTTTCATATATTTTCTGCATGATAATGATGCAGTCCTAGATAGGATGGTCCAACCTAGATCAAATATAAAAAACCAGCAAATCCAACAAACCCTCTGTGGATTTGGCAAAACGATTTAAAGAGCTTTAAGCATTTGCCTTCTTTCTTGTATATTGGTAAGACTGTAGTGGCTAGTATGCACGTTAGTGCTCTTTCACTGTTTGAGAGAATCAACATTGGATTTGGGGGTTGGGCTAGATGACCTCTAAAGGTCCCTTCCAACCCAAAGCATTCTATGATTCTA
>Ga0181612_163994_pt1 | contig 11061 bp, 2 predicted proteins | sample HoacroProtozoa21_FD_119630 | JGI IMG/M metagenome (GOLD analysis project Ga0181612, IMG submission 119630) | Hoatzin crop microbial communities from Cojedes, Venezuel. Combined Assembly of Gp0051906, Gp0051904, Gp0051908 | reverse complement strand
CTGAACATGAGGAAGAACTTCTTCCCTCTGAGGGTGACGGAGCACTGGAACAGGCTGCCCAGGGAGGTTATGGAGTCTCCTTCTCTGGAGATATTCAAGACCCGCCTGGACAAGGTCCTGTGCAGCCTACTGTAGGTCACCCTGCTTCGGCAGGAGGGTTGGACTAGATGACCCCCAGAGGTCCCTTCCAACCCCTACCATTCTGTGATTCTGTGTGATTCTGTGATTTTCTCCTACTAATTCCTGGTAAATCTGATATTTGAGCTGGTACTTGTCTTGCATGGATTTAAACTATTTTTCTTGATTATTTATTTAATAATAAATCTGTTGCCTTTATTGTGAGAACGGTAGCAATCTGTGAAAAGCAGAATTGTTCATGATATATTTTAAGTGTTTAACTTTTGAGTCTTCCTGTATATTTTTTGACTCTTCCTGTATATTCCTTTTTTGTTCATAGTCACTGCGTGGAAGCTACCACTGATAGGCTAGGACCTGATACAGAAAAAATGGTAGAATGTGTTTTGCTTCCTGCAAATGTCCTTAATGACATTTATTGTCATTAATACTTGTCTGAAATGACTCTTATTTGTGAAGGATATTTTTAAAAGGTGAATTTAGGGTGCAGGCATTTATGTTGCCCTTTGCTAAGGGTATGCAATAGGGAGAAATTATACTGATGCAATGAGATCTAAATCTTTGATCTCTAAGTGTGATAAAGACCATGAAAATCGCAGACCAAAAATGGTTTTATATAGCAAAATGATTGAAGTGTAGATATTCTGAGAATACCGCAGAATACTTAGCTTGCCTGCAAACAAAATGTTTTTAGATTTAAATTTTTTGAAGGAAAATGTTGAAGCAAAACATTCTGAGTTCTGTATTCTTTTTCTTGGTTGAAGCTATTCACTGAATTGTGACCTAATTCACAAATGGCTTGACCGTGGAACTGTGTTTTCTATAAGTAAATGAGCACTGATAAATTTTGCACAGGCCTCTACGCAACATCCCATACAAAGCTGTGTATAGATAATTCTGCTCTGGCTGGGTTCTTTTAATTTCTAAAATACGTGGACTGCGCTGCTAGTTTTACAAAAGCTGAGAAGGAGAACTCGGGTATTATATGGCTATTTTTGTCCTGGTAATGTATTATTTGGGAGAGTACTATTCGATGTAATGGGGATAATCATGTCATTTTATGTAAATGTCCGATCTTTTTATTACACTGCATAATTTTCTAAATTTTTGGCCTAAACATTATTTGGATGTATATTGTATATAACTGAAGTGAACTGAATTTAATTTTTTTTCCTTGCTGAAGTTAAATATAAAAAAGTGTTCTATTTTTCAGTGGAGAATACTCCAATTGCTTGGACTGTAATCCTTTCTCTGCCTGAGGGAATTTAAGGTCTGTGCCACTTAGTGCTAGGGCACAGAGCTATTTTGTTCTGTGTGAATAATTAAGCAACCCCTGCTGCTGTAGGGGCTGCAAGTTGGGAGCCCCACATCTCTGGAACTGGTACGGAAGGATAGCCTTGGTATTGACAGCCTAACCAATGACGAAGCAGTTTCTCTACCACCAGAGGAAAAGACCAAAGAGCAACTCCTTTAAACTTCTCTTACCTCTCTTGTGCCCTGCATTCCCATATTTCAGCACATCACCACTGTCCATGCATTATCATGGTGTGGAATTGACATGGAAGCTTCTCTGCCCTAGGGAGGCTTTGCTCCAGCGTTTCCCCACCAAGGAACTGCTGTCTACTCCGCTGTCCCCTCCTTCACCCAAATGAAGAATGAGGGGTGCAGGAAAAGGTCATGGCCAGCATTGGGCATGGTTATCCTTGCTTCACCCAGCCCCCAGGGTTTGTTGATGCCGTTGGTAATGAGAACAAACCTGTTCATTTTCTGTCTGTAAACATTTCAGGCAGCACTAAGGCTTCCTTTTCTGTCATCATAAATCTTTTTTTGGACTTACATGACAAACAAAAGACAGATACCTGTGTTGCCATCCAGTAAAGAGTCACTCTGGATCATGCCCTAAATCCTTAGCTCTGACTACCAATTAGGTGGTATGAGTAAACTGGAAAGGCTGTCTTGATTTTCTGATCTTGTTATGCATAAACTAGGTGATGTAAAAAGTTAAATATATACCATAATTAACAGCTGCATAATATGCAGTCCTTTATGATGTGTTTTATAGTCTCTTGCAATGCATAATTCAGTACAGCATTCTGTTGTATCACGGTGAAAGCATATACAGTACCATGTTAATATACCTGTTGTCATCCACTATATCTTAAATACATGGAATTTTTTCTTTTGAGCTACTATATTTTTTAGTGTGCTTTGAGATGACAGAAACTAAAAACGTGACAAAGCTTTAACTACTACACTGTTGCAACTGAAAACATAATTTGTGGTAATTAGTAGAAAAGCTTTTGTTCATTGATCTTCAAAATTATTTGAAATTTTAACAAATTTTCAACCTGTCTTTTTTAAGACAAGATAGTAGTATATTTTACTTGAGAATGTTTGGTCAGTAGATGGAACTAGGGTGCCTTTTTTGTTATTGACAGAAGTTTGCATCTTACACTTCAAGAAGGTGAATAAGGTATTTTCGTATTTAATGTAATTTATTTAAAAACTTTCAACAGTAAGTCATCAACTCCTTTCCACAAATGGAATTAAAAATCTGTGATTGAGAATGGGACTCCAAAGTATTATGTTACTTTGTGAAGGTGGATGTTATTTGGAAATTAATAAATCCAAATGCTAAAGAGAAGAAAGTATTTGAGGGAACAATTGAAAGAGAAGCAGCCATGGAATGTATGTCAAGATTTCAAGTTAAAATTGTTGTAGCAATAAAGTGATGTTGAAAGAAACAATTTCAGAGTGCAGTAAATTTGCTAGTCACATCAAACTAAATGATAAGAAAGCAAGAATGGAGTAATACCAATAATGTTATAATTTGAAAGTAAATCTTGCAGCTCAGTTCCTGCATGCTGTAGTGCTTGCTTTTTGTTATGAAGGGTTCCTATATAAATCCATTTGTAGCATATCTATTTTTGTATCATGTGCTCATTCTGATAAAACCTTTCTCATTGAAGTGTTTGCACATCATGAAAAAGAAGTGATGCTTTGTTTACAGAGTCATAATTTTCCTGTAGTTGTTGATAAAAGTGTGTAGTTGGAAGGTTTTCAAGCAGTTACTGTTCTTGGATTGTTTTTATTGAAATGGGAAATCAGTAGGTGTGAAGGTGTTTCTAAAATCAGAAGTTTTCATGCAGTATATCACCTCATGTTTTAGTCTTATGGTAAATAGCTTTTTTGGAAAATTAGCTGTTAGGAAACCTTTGCCTTAACAACAATAATTTAAGGTCATGCATGCATGTACTTGCAAAACATTGACTTCAGGCATTCCCTAACTACTTGCCTGCTTAGCTATGTTTTTAGTAGTTGATTTCCCATGATAGGGTGAAACCATGTAGACGTCAAACAAAATCATAATTTACTGACTGTTTAAATATGTTGCACCACAAAAAAGTCTCTGTTTTGATATTGGTACAGGGAAACAAAGGGGTTTTCTTATTAAATGCAATTTCAGCAAGGTGGTTTTGCTGGCTGGACATAAGTTGTCATGTAAGCACAACTGGAAGAGAGTTGTTGATTTCCTTACTGCAGAGAAATCGATGGATGTGTCTTAGAAAGAGTTGAAGTTTAAATATCAACTTCCACATTAGATTTCTTTGAGTTTTTGTCGAGTTAAATTTTGTACTTTTTCAAAAAGTATGTTCAATCCTAAAAAAATAAATGAATGAACAGTAGTTGTACAAAATATGGATGACATTATTATGAGGTAAAAATAAGAACTTTAAGGTTTTTTCACTGCTGTGACAGAAGCTTGTCACAATATCTTCTAAATAATGCAAAATATACAGCAGCTGTTGTTTTCTTAATATGTTTGAGGACAAACTTTGATATAACCAGAAATTAAATTTTTAGTAGTGTTTTGGAGACATAATCTTAGCCAGTGAGAGATGTCATCTGTTTTCAGAAAACTGGATGTTGGAGGACAGTTGTATCTGCGTTACTGTTCTACATTTTGATGCAATCATCAGTAAATTTGATGAGTGTTTAATATTTGAATGGAAAAATGCATATAGGTAAATAATGATATAACTGTATGAGGTTATTGGAAAAGTGAATAGATGTTATTATCTGAACTCAGTAATCTGCCAATAATATGTATGAATATTGAGTTTGTGTTCAGTTTATTTTAAAAGTTGAAGATAAAAGATTACTTTATGTTACTTCAGGCAGGTGAATGCACTTCAAAAAAGCCATTAGAAGTATTCAGATGATTACAGAGATAGTGCTATGTCTGGCAATTTGTAGCCTGTGAAAAGAATGATGAGTTATTCATTTTTAAAATATATAATTACTATTCATGTATCTTGAATTTAATTATGTATGCATGGATAAAAGTATACTGATTTTCTTAAGTGGATTATTTTTTAAAGGCTGAAATTTCAGCTATGGATAGGGCAAATACATAACTACTTGCATCATTTTTTTTTTTTCAAAATTTTTCTTAGAAATAGTTCTATAAGAATCCCAGCTATTTCTTATGCATTCACAAATTTTTTACTTGGACCTCTGTCAGGGCAGTTGGCAGTTCTTTGGACGTCGTAAACTCTAGAAGTACTTGCAGAGAACTATGGAGAACACAAAGGGTTATGAAAGCCCAGGCATCCTCTTCAGTAGTCAGAGCATCAAAGGAGACTTTACAGTAGCTGTAAACCCTTCAAGGTTCTTTCTGATCGCTGTAAAACATCTGAATAGCATATCCAACACGAGTTACATTTATTCACAGGTCATTTTGCAATGTGTTTGTGGTGCGAGTCCTGTCAGTCTGCTCTGTGGAAACCTTTCTTTGGCCATTTTTAAATCTACTCAATGGTTTCTGCTTCCCGCTCTTTGATACCATTGTGTGGCCAACAGATTGCATATGCAGGGAGTGTGCAACCTGTGACACGCAGATTTGGAAACAGGAGCACTTTGGGACACTGGGCTGAAGTGTAGCATTAAATGGTCTGTTTATACTTAGAGAAGCATCTTCCCATATTCATTGTGGTGTATATTAAATGTTGTACTTAGCTTAATCTCACATACCACCTTGAGCTGTATGCTTTGTCAAGGACTTAGAATAAGATAGAAGTACTCCTTACCTTCTATTGAGAGCTATATTTGAACAGCTTTGAGTTAAAGAGAGTACCCCAACTCCCGCAGATATCAACTATAACTATGAAAACCAAAACTCAGGCTTAAATCTGGTTTGTTTTGCAAATTTTACATTCCCATTGGAACCAGGTTAGGGTTAATTTGAGTAGTCGAGGAGAAAGAACTGCCTTAGCAGACAAACCTTCAAGCTCAATAAAAACATTGGTATCTGGAGAAAAATTAATGTGTGAAAGCAAAGCTGTTGCCTCAATTTAAGACTGCTCCATGAAATGTACAGAGGATAAACTTTCATCAGTTACCAGCAAACTCAGTGATAAAGTCTTTAAATAGTTCATGCGTTTACAGGTTTTGTTGAATTCCTTGTTGTTTTTTTTTTTAAGAAGGATTTTCTAACCACCATTTCACTGGTGATGCGTTAAATTCCAGATAACAGGAATTCAACTGTTTCTACCCTTCCTTTCTGACATGTTTCTCCATTGTTTTATATCTTGCTTTTCCTCTTTTATGGAGTTTGCCTTTTGTTAAGGAGCTTCTAGCTCTGCTGGTCACTAACTGAGTGTCTTGCGGTGCTGGGACAATGGGACAGCTAAAGCCAGGCCAGGCACAGTCTGAGGGCAGGGTGCATTTGCCGGGTCTTCAAGTCACCGATAAGACTCTGTGCTATGTCCAGCAATGAATTTGAGTGGGCCAGCACCAAAGACTACCAAGTGCCTTTATATTTTTGTAATAGTTTCATTACTCTTCTGTGTATAGTCTTGTGTTGTTAAAATCTGAGCCATTTTTATTAGGAGCTTCAGCCCAACTCAGCTAATTTTTCTTCTGAAGATAGTCATGGGGAGGGGAAAGGTCCTTGAAATGTTTTGCAGCTGAAAGCTGTGCTGTTGAAATGTTGTTAGCTTTTCATTTTAAACCTAAAATGTTCTAGTTGTGTTTTCCTTATTAAAGTCTGCAGAAAGATTTGCCGGTGGTAGTTGGCATGAGACAAAGCAGATGCACTCAGCTCGTTGAACCACAGTTAACTGCTTGGGACTGGAGAATGACAGGATCTTGCTTGCATCATTGACTCCCTGAGCTTATCTATGTCCTGGTAATTAATACAACACTTTCCATTTATTTGCCTGTCGATGCAGTTCCACTGCCTCAGGCTTCATTTGCCTTGCTGCTCAGTGTTGAGAGCAGCTGCAGCCCAGCCCACAGCTTTCTTGCTGGACTTCTGATCGTTGTGAGTTTGTGGGACAGGAAAGGGATTGCAGAAACCTCAGTATTCCTGAGCTGGTGAGAAGAGGTAAATTTGCACCTGGGGAGGAAACTCATTTGCCTGATTTAACTCCCTTATTTCCCATATTCTCATTTTGCTTGCATCCAGCATTCAGATTGAAAGAAAAGGGGCTTGTCCCTTGCTTTGTACTTTGCATTTCCTAGAACCATTTTTAATCCTGCTGATCTTTACATTATATTTCTGTGTCCTTGTAATTTCTGCTCCTACCTATTTCTGTATTCTTTGCTTAGATTCTAAACCTTGGTCTTCCAAAATGCCTAGTTTTCTCCAACACACCTATATTTTAATCTGAACATCCCTCTTTAATACTTTCTAGACTTCTGCTTTCTTTTACACCAACTATGTGTCTGTGGAAACCATTAAATAGTTCCCTCAGACGTTTGTAGAACTCATATTTTTTGGTCATCTTTGTCTGCTTCAAGGAAGATTATGAAGCCAGCAGGAATTTGGCTCCGAAGTTCCTGTACATTTCAAAGTCGTGACTATGACACCCACTCTTGCAAGCCAAATCAGGAGCTGCCATTGTGTCTGACACCACAAAGTAGATGCTGAGAAGCATAACAATGTTGGCGCTGCTGGTATGAACTATAATGTTAGGTGAAGAGATTGTGCTTTTATAATTTGAAAACTTCTAAATTTCACCACAGGTTATGTTTGGTCTGAGATTCATCATATGTGGTTTCAGATTGGTGTCATGTTTCTTTTTAAAGTTTCACAAAAATTTGTTCAGCTTTCTTTTCTCTGAATAGTTGCATGAATATGGATGTATGGGAAGAGCTAGACAAGATGCATCTGAGGTTCCTATGCTCAGGTAATTTAAAAAGAGATTTGCTTGAGAAATTTAAAAGTTTTATGACTTGAGCAGAGAAAGACTGGATCATTGTGTTGCCACATTGTATACTGTGAAAACAATGTCTTTCAGTAATGGTGAATAGCTCTAATGCATTCGTATATTGCTGGCATAATACAAAGACAAGATGCATAGCTTTCCAATTAGATTAACACATACAAGCCTTATTCTAGCATATTTTTTGCATTATTTAAAAAAAAATCCAAACCAGATTATTTGAACATTGCAGTACCTTCCAGATTTCCCATAATTCTTCCGCTTCTGAAGCGACAGGTCATGTAAATATATTGAGCTGATTGTATACTGAGTAATTGCTCTGCCTACTTGAATATTATCCTCTTTGAGATGTCTTTCTGTTGTATGTCTCTGTATTGGATTGAACATAACGCATAGTGGGTCAAACCAAATAAACGGATTTCTGAAAGGCATACAATTACTTTGCCACAACAAACTAAAGCTTGTGTCAATTAAACTTAAATTACAATTCAAACCTTTAAGTTAATTATTAAACATAAGTAATGGGACTAGTACCAATATTAGTGGTAGTTATATAGTTTAGATTATGGGCTTTTTGTTTATTTGTCTAACAAGTTCAGGTTTCAACTTGTTGTGGATATTTGTGTTTACAGCCCATAACTACACTGTAGGAGCTGAGTGTGGGGAAAAGCTGTAGGCTTCTGTAATTGTGTAGGGAACAGCAGGTATGATCACTGGGACCAGTCTTCCATTCTCAAGGTCAGTTAAAGCTTTTGGCACATGCAATGCCCTTTTCTTCTTCCCTTGGGAGTGAACGTAGAGGTGTTTTATGACATCAGGAACCTCTGAACTCAGTTTCATGTTCCATTAAGTTTTAAGTGCACCCGCTTGCCTGTTCTGCTATTGGCTAACGTAACAAGTGGATGTGTTAGTTGTTTGTGCTGAATTATCAGCCCTGAATAGCACTGCTGGTGCTGTAAAATTAGCAGTGGAATACAAAGTTAACATTGAATTCTGTGCTGAAATCATCATGGCTGTTCAAATCTTGCACTACCGTCACTTCCCAATGTATTTGGAGGCTGAATAAGTTACCATTTTGCTCTATGTTCTGTGCTACATTTGCAAGGTTATGTGTCCAATCATTAAGCTGAAACCTTTAGCTCAATATCCTTTATAGAGTGCCACTTACAATGGGGCAAGCGCGTGACCAGACTACTACTGGTTGGCATTGATGATGATTCTGTGTCTGCTGATTTACCTTCAGAACTCTGTCGTGTTACTTCATGGAGACCAGTATATTATTACTGTTAATCGTTACTCAATTTTGTTGAATCTTAAATAAATCTGGTACATAGATAAATGTTCTCACAGCTCGAATAGCATTTCACTCTAATGATTGTCTTGAGTACAAACATTAGAAAGAAATCATACATTATGCAGTAAGGGTACAGAAAACCCGATATGTTAGATGGGAACCTTAACATGGCACAATGATACATGTGAAGTGGAGAACTTGGACCTTGTTAGTTTATTCAACAAAATGCTTCCTTTGCCTTTATCTCAAGATACTTTGGAGCTATCTAAAGAGACCATTACACTGATGAGCCATCCAGGGCACTTATTAACATGCTGATATGAAAGGCAGAGAATATGGTGGAAAGGGAAGATCAAGGTCTATGTAAAATCCCATAAGTTTTACTTTATGATCTGCTTCATTTTTTTTCTAATTGAGGCAAACAAATGAAAAAACTCAGCTTGTATCTGGATATCTTTTATTGCAGCATTAGCTTTCCCTGCCAGCTACGGGGAGATATATACAACTCCATGCTGAAGGTGGAATACTAACCCATGCATTAAGACAGATATGACCGATTTTCTTGAACCTGTACACTGCAAAAGAAAATCTGTGTGTATCTCAGAAATCTAAGGAGAACTTTAGGACATGTTTCATGGGCACGAAACAGGAATGACTTCCCCAGTTCTCCAGTTCACCGTAAAGCTGGGGCCAGACATGGACATGTTGCAGCGAAGCAGTTTATTTGTATTTGATCCTTGGTTTCCTGCATAATGGGAAATGCACTGGAAATTTCCTTTATTCATTTTTTCTTTTGAAATTTGCTCTTCTCCATTCATATAGCAAATGGCAACAGTTCTAGAGCAAAGTTTTTTCAACTGTGTAATTAATTCTTTCTCTTGAAGTAAGAGTAGAAAATGAATATATGATAAAGATAAAATTTAATTCTTTATCTTCTGTGCTAAAGTTGGCAAAGCACGTTTATTTAATTGGGTATTTAAAAATACTGTGTTATAGTATAAGGCTTATATTGGTCTAGGTCTGGAGTAAGAACCCTGTCATATGTTTTTAAAAAAATTTCAGTGCCTGACAACTGATTTCAGTGGGAGCTAGACATCTAAGGCACTGGGATCCAAGTCCTGTTAAGTGTCTGACTTCTGCTACTCATGCTCCTGTTGTTGATTCTGCCATTAACACTGTCTTTCCTGTGTCTGGATTTGTCTGTAAAAACATGGAGATATAAGAAGAGATATTTGAAAAATGATAAAATGCAAATGGTAATAATGAAGAGAGCTATTTTGAGATGTTAGCCACTCATATTCTTTGAAATCTCATTTTTTGCATTTTTGCAAAAGTGTGATCTTTCATTTGGATAATGTGTCAAAGGAGTTTGGGATTGGTTTTTGGATTTGTTTTTTAGTTGAAACTGAAAATAATAAGCATACTTTTACGATGTGTAAACTTTTTCCTTGAAGGACTGAGAAAATGTATTTATATTTATTACAAGATGATAGTGCATTTCTGAGTTCAACAACCTTGACTAAACCACACCCACATGAATGTGATTCATTTGCTTGTTGCATGCTGCCAGTGGTTTTCATATTAGCAGAAAGACCTTTTTGTTGACTGGGAAACACAGAAATACCGTATAGTTTCAAGAAGGAAAGGGAGTTAGGAGGAACCCCTTTCTCTCCAAAGCCAACATCACAATCTTGAAGAAACTTCTAATTGGGAAAGGGTTTAGAGTGTTATGTTTCATTTTTATTTGCTTACTGAACTGAATATTTAGAGAAGGAACAATTCATTCTGTAAGAATTTTCTTTAGACATCTCAGTTCCACCTCGGGGTCTGAATTCCAACTACAATTTCCAACTGCAGTTTCACTTTTCCAGTGACTCCCTATTTCTTTTTTGCTCAAAACTGTTACAGTTTGGTTAATTTGTGAATTGTTGCCGAGATGGAAGTTTGATTTGAGATGTATTAATCAAACTCCATGGAAGAAAGATTTTCCCTCCTCCTCCCTCCCTTCTCGTTTTGTATAAAATGCTTAAAAGCAGACTAAACCCCTCTCAGGCTGCAGGAATTCTCAGACACTTCCTTTGCAAAAAGGACATCCAAGACAAGCCTACATCTTTTCTATCAGTCTGCTCAGTGCAACTTTTAAGAGGTGGTTGGGCATCTGAATAAATTATAAGAATCAGCTGAAGATTGTGGGATAAAGATAAGAGGGGACTGGAGACATTTAGATCCAATCTAGCCAGAAAAGGCTACTGGCTATAGATGCAGTTCATTCTTGCCAAAAGATACATTTCCAAACTGCTCAAATAATTAAGTTATTATTTGTCTGAATACACCATTAAAAAGGGGCTGTCTGGACTGAAAAGCAGGGGATCTTTGGGGTGCTCCTCTTTCTTTCCAACTTCT
>Ga0181612_123444_pt1 | contig 11061 bp, 7 predicted proteins | sample HoacroProtozoa21_FD_119630 | JGI IMG/M metagenome (GOLD analysis project Ga0181612, IMG submission 119630) | Hoatzin crop microbial communities from Cojedes, Venezuel. Combined Assembly of Gp0051906, Gp0051904, Gp0051908 | reverse complement strand
TCTTTTTTTTTCTTTATTTTGCCAAATCTGAGAGCTCAGAAGTTTGCAAGCAAAACAAAATAAACTCAGGCATTGAGACTCCTTCCTGAAATCTGTCTGGTGGTTGATCCCGTGGCACCTACCCCAAACACAAGCATTGTGCAAGCTTTGCCTCATGTATATCCTTGGACTGTCATGGGTACAACAGCACTGCGGCTATGATACTGCTAACGGCACCACTCCACAAAGGGGAAGGTAATTAGCAGAGAAATGACTACTGGTGCAGCTAGAAAGTAGACAAGTAATCTTTTGGATTTCAGTTCATTGCATCGTTGTTTTCAAACCAGTGCCTAATCTTCCCAGACCCCGCTCCGTGGCTGTTCCTTTCTGTCTTTCTTTTCTTCTTCCCCCTTTTTGCAGGGACTATGGCTTATTCTGATTCACTCCATTTCTTTCTTCTTAAATGGCCATGGGGCAGCCTCACTGTTGCCAAGGATATGGTAAATGCATGTGACATCGTGCCACCGAAAACAATCGAGCGAGTCACATTCACTTCTGGTGTAATGGTGCTGAAATCAGTAAAGCTAAACTGGGAGCAGGATGTCTAAGCTAAGAAATGATAAAAAGAATTTTCTTTAAGAAAAGTCTTCTTAAAAATAGTTTTCAGGGAGAAATGCGCGGATTTTGCTTGTAAAATTGTTGTTGGCAAAGTTTTTATTGCCAAACTCAAGTCAGAGCATCGATGACAGGTGGTAAACATGCGCCATTTTGACAAGAAGTTAGTAGACAACATAGCACTGTGGAAAATATCAGACGGGTTTTTTTTCCCCTAACCACAAAGAGCCTGTTAAGAGATTAAGAATCTCCAGCTCTCAAAGGTATAGCTGTTTTACTGAAATTTAATTAATGAAGAATAATATTTTGGGAACAAGAGAAAACACCTCTGTAGCATGCGGGGTGTTAGGAATAGATGGAAAGTTGCCTGTATAAACAGTTCAGCAACTCTGAGATAAATTAGAGGAGCATTTGTATGCATGATCGCCCATCTGTGTAAAACAAGACATGCAGTCACACACAGGAATGATGTGCAAGTCAGACATGTGGGGCTGATATTAAGTTGATCCATAACAGCAGAAGATCTGTCCCATCACATCCGACTTAAAGCAAGGAGGTTTAAATAATGCTAAATGAGTAAATAAATAGAGGAGGAGGTTTTAGAACACTAAAAGGTATGTCAGGGTACGCTATCTACATATCTGTTTCTGGGTTTGGGGTTTATTTAGACTCAGCTCAGATTTTGGATTATTATTTCTCCATTTGAAGTTTTTTTGGCAGTTTCAGGAAGGCTGAAGGCTCAGATCCAGCGTGTTCCAGCTGCGCGGCCCAACACAGTCCGCGGGTACTGGCAGGGGTATGGGGAGCTGGAGGACTTCAAGCTGGGGATGCTGTCAAAAACTTTGCCTTCCACAGCTCCCTTCTCAAGTACGAGCTGCAAAATGTCAACACTACCTTCCTCAGAGAACACAATTAATTAAATGAGGCTTAATTAATGAGTGTTAATAAAGAAGATGTAGCAATTATGGTGGAAGTAAATAAATGTGTATCTATTGTAAATTATTATCTTCTCTGCAAAAGATTTGTTCTGAAATCCCTGCAGCCATTTCACTCCTCCCCACAAGGCTGTTGGGAGCACTGTTGGGGAACATTCAGAGATAAACTGCAAGTAGATGAAGAACCAATGTATTTTTACAAGTTTATATTGCAGAAAACCAAACAGCAAGCAGACTTCTTTATTAACCCCTTGTGAACTTGATGGTGAAATACAACCTCGATATTTAATTTCCATATCATGCCACATCATGTGCCACAAATAAGTCAACTGTTTTGGGGGGCTACTTGAAATGTTTTACACCTGACAACCCCACTGAGGCTTTTGTATCCTCTACCAATGCTATTCTTTGATCTTACAGGAGGAGAAAAGAAGGAGGGCAATCAAAGCTATTTCATATGCAGCTAATAATCAACTGTGTATCTTATTCTGAGTGTGTACTCACTGGAGTAGATTTTGATCTCATTTGCTGTGATGAGAATCTGGAATAATGATGCTAAACTTGGGTTAGTTACACTGAACGTAGTCTGATGTCAGTGAAGGAGGGCATCAGAACCCCACTGAACAAATATACCTCACCTCAGGCAAACGGGACACCTTTATAATGTTAGTAGGTACTGATAGAAAGTAATCATTTATCCCTGGGTCAGAGGTTGATGTCAAGGCAAAGAAAAGGCAAAAAAACTGGTAGGGGAATGCAAGAATAAGAACCAGTAATCACGAAGTTATTTACTGTATGTGTCTTTGCAGTTGGTATTTTGCAAAGCCTGAATGCGAGTCTGAAAAAGCAAATTTGGAGCCACACCAGACTGATGTTTGTGTGAAGCAGCTGGCAGCTTTGAAATGCAGGCTTATTAGTAATGAAATGTATTGCTGATCCATTCAAGAAGTATAAAGGATTTGCAGCGAATGAAATCTCTTATACCTTGTAAATATGAGGACAATGCAAACTTAATATAATGGACACCGTAATAGTGAAGCACAATTGGAAAAGGGCAGATAGAGAAGTTTCTGAGTTGCCTTTCAAAATTTCTTCAAAATGATACAGAGGACAAATTAAGTTGGTTAGAGATTCTAGCTGTAAAAGCAAATGGGACTACTGTACTGGAAGAAGCAGTCAACGTATTAAGAAACTAAGAGTAATAGATGTGAAAGATATTGTATTGCACAGCAAGTACCACGTTGAGGGGAATAGCTAAGCTGCCATAACCCACAGAGGCAGCGAGACAGAATTACTTTGTAGTTATCAACAGCTCACACATGAGATTTCTATCTTTCATTCTGTGCTTTTTTTGCTCTGCAGGTAATGACAGTTTTGGTGGAGAGAGGATGGGAGCTGGGATATGTTTTACTGGGCTGTAGCCATCTCACTAAATCATGCTGTACAGAAGCCATGAAGGGGGAAAAATACACTCTTGTCTCACTGATGAAGTAAATGGATTAAGATAGGCAGCAGCATATGGCCAGGGTGCTCCGAGCGATAAGTTGTTGTCACAGGCCACTGCTCTTCCTGCCTCTGAGCCTGTGTGCTTCTCCCTACTCCGATGATACTGGTGTCAGTTAGACTCTATGGAAAGAAAAGTTTCCATGGCCCATGCCAAGATATCTCCTTTATTGCTTCAGGTGACAGCACTTCCTCTGCAAAGGACCGCCAAGTAACGAGCTGTTTATGAATGCATCTTTGGGGTACGGGCTGTTCCCCACCAGGGACAGCACTGTGAGTGTACTGCCCTGCTAGGATGAGATATTTGTGGATTTTCAGTTGTATGTTATGTGCTTTGTGCTTATGTGTTTCTCTCCTTGCTTTCCAAAAGCCAAGATTTAAGGGTAAATATATCTCTGTTTTATGATGGTGCAGTGAATTGCTAACCTCATGAGGTGCATGACTTTGGTTTCTATTCACAGACATACACTTCTTTACTGCCTGGCTCAGCTTAATCAATTTTTGTCCCAGTGAGTAAATGAGCAGTGAAACGAGTAATGAGATGAATGAAGGTATGAACTGAAAAATAGCTAGCACAAAGTTTAGAAATAATTCTAAAAAACCTACCCAGAGAGTAAGATGTGTGAGAAGAGGAAAGGCGGCCTTTTGCTATGACCAGCTGAAGGATGGAGGATCTGTTCAGGCACCTGACGAGGCAGATGGGTAATTAGTGCCATGAGTTAGGACCTGGGCAGGCACTGCTGGTGACCTGGCAGTTGCCTTTTGGCATTTAACTTTATTTGGAAATCTCTTCATCCTGCTTAAAATAGGTATTGGCAGAGACGAGTAAGATAGACACAGAACAATCTTGCATTAGGGGCTAGGGCAGCAACAAGGGTACTTGGACTTTTTGGATCTGAAAAGGAAAACCTTTAAAAGAACATTTCAAATCCCCTTTTTAGTTCTCTCAAAGTCTGAACTCTCCCCTTTTAAACAGGACTCCAGGGTTTTTTTCTTCCTCTTTTCTGTCATTTAAAAATAACTTATTGGACATATTCTAATGCATTTTAGAGAGTTTTTGTAAGACAGGTTTGCCACCTGTCAGCTTCCAACTACACTAAGATTTCTATGATTTGAGCACGTATTCAGGCAATGGTAACTTTACATTTATTAGTCAATGACAGGTTTTACATAAACACAAAATATAAATCATTTGCAGGAACTTAATGCACCAAAAGCTAACCAGCTCTCCATAACCTCATGTCCTTTTTTCATAACCTGGTTTTATATTTTGCCTAACACTTAAAAGGAGGAGAGGGGAAGCCCTGTAATTAAGGTAGTTGAATGAAATGCTCTGATGACAAAAGACTGAACATTTTCTTATTTGCAAAAAGTCATTGGTCAGATTATATGACCTCTATTTATGTAGGAGTTTATGAGAGTGAGTGTAGCATCGTTATTGCATTACAGAGTCCAAGTACATTTGTAGACCCCGTACTAGTGGAAGATGTAGTTAGGCATCACCTTTCCTGCCTCTTCCCATTTGCTTGTGCTTCTGCCGCACACACACAATGCTTGTAATGTCTTTCCATTTTCATTGTACATTTTTCTCATTGCCTTTCTCCCTACCTTCCATGCGCTGCACGGTCATCAAGATCAAGCTGGGTTCATAAAGTTATTAACACCAGTCCAGAGGAAGACAGCCAACCCACAAACATTTCAACAGACGTGACTTAAATCTAAGGCTTAAATTTAAACAGGTGGCTACAGGAAGAAGCTGCAATGTTCGTAGCCCAGCCTGTACCCGCATGACTCTGTCAACAAAAAAACTTCACAAACTTTTTTGGACAGTGAAACAATAAACTGTCTCTGTCCTTGAATCCTTTCTTTGACTCCCACCATCTTTTCAGATAAATTAAAAAAAAAAACACATCTCTGTTCTCTTCCAGTAGTCAATGCATGCCAAGCTTAAATCAAATGGGCTAAAATGGGCAGGCTGGGGAATATCAAAATGAGGCTCAGAAGGGTAGTACAGTTGCAGCCTTTGCTACCAGTCCCGTAATAATCTGAACAAGTTCCATCATTGTGTCCTGTACATTCGGCTTAATTGGCCCGGTCTCTCCAAGGAAAGGCAGCAGTATTGATTTACTGCACTGTATAAATGTGTTTATAGCTTGGCACTAGCACACTTATGATCACTTTTTTCCAATGTGGATTTTAAATAAGCCCTTTGCTCAAATGAGTCTATTAACTTTAAAGTGCCTAAAGCTAAAACTGAATTACGAGAGGCAAGCTTTGGGGCTTGCAGTCCAAAACAGCTGGGAAAGGCTCCTGGAGTCTTCTGTTAGTACCTGTTGTGATTGATATTTGAGCATCACTGGTGGTAAGATAATTTAATAAGTAAAAACAAATCTGGCGGCATACATTGCCTCAGTCTGAGCTGCCTTTTACTTCAGCTGGTGCTCAGACCCATAAGATTCCTTGGGATTATTAGAGCAGCTCCTGATTTAAGCCAATGTGAAATCAGAATATATCCCATTCCTTCCTCTTCTTATGAATTTAATTTTAAATTGTCACATTTCCCTATTTCTGTAGCAGGGTACAGTAGACTGGGGAGATTATCATCTCACCATGGTCCCTCCAGCAGTTTATTTCATGGGTCTGATTTGGTCTCCAGTGTTTCAAAGAGCTGGGAGGCAGTTCCCTCTCCTCTCCCAGCCCACAGAGCTGTTCTTGGAGCCCATCAGTGCTGCCCTGTATGCTGCTGGAGGGGCCGCGCCTCCACTCTGAGCTTGATACTTTCATGTGTAACAGCAATTATCATCCCTGCAGGGATAGTTAATCAAGCAGAAAGTTTTAGTGGACCCCTAAGTACAATCCGTAATTACCTATACCTGCTAAAGATTAGGTCTCTCCAGCTAAGGAATAAGATCGATTTCTAGTTGCTAATAGTTTGACTTTATCTGGAATGAAAAAGAAACACCTTAATACCCATGGAGAAAAAAAAAGATTTGTAGAGAACAGAATTAAATTAAGGAAAGTAAAATTTAGGATGAACGTCAGGGGTAAAAGAACCCATAGTAATATCTACTAAACTGTGGAACAATCTCCCAAGGACAGTGATGGATGGGAGTCCCACGGTGTGAAAAATTAAAACAGCATCAGGCAAAGCCCGAGGAAAGAAATGCCGGAGGAGGCAGCATGGACTGGCTGTAACAGCACAGGGACTGTCGTGGCTACAGAAAGCTGTGCCGCCGGCTGCCGCTCAGACTTTTGCAAAATAGCAAGTGCATTGTATGTGGGAAGGCACTCTGAATGTATACTTGTCCTGTATTAAAAAATCTATGCATATTTCTCAGAGAGATCCTGCAGAACCTGAAATCCCATCTCCATTTAAACTAATGGGAATTTTACAGGTTAAACAAACATACAACCATCAGAGGACATCAGTGACTCTGGCTGATATTTTTCTGTCCCATCCTCAGCACATAATCCCTTAAAAATTCTTCAGATTTACAGGTGCATGATTTTTCACAACATTGCTAGGAGTTAGGACATGGTTATTTCTGCTTTGGAAAAAAGAAGTCTCCTTTTACTGTTATTGCTAGTATTCAGCTCTAATATGTACAGGTAGGGAACGAGACACAAAATAAAAGCATTTCTCTCACTTGCTGGAGGAAGAGAAAAATACAGCTGGACTTGCTGCAGAATAAGAACTAGCTGCATTTCTTTGTTGTGTTTTATTTGTTTTTTTCCCAGGGAGTCTGTTCATAGTTTCTGGTGGATAATGAGGAAGGATCTCCTGATCTGTAATTGGGGAATCCCTTTTCTAGAGGAATTTTTGAGCACAATTTTATCACAAGTTATTGGCTGATCCGAGGAAGCATGGCTGCTCTGTCAGTTGGGAACTGCTCCCTTTGCAGTCTGCCGTCCATTACAAAATGATGCCTGCCGATTACTTCTTGTGCCAGTGAAATGTTTATGCGACGACTGAAGAAAACCCCAGTCTGTGTACCAAGGTCAGGATGCAATGTCCCGTTCTCTATGGAGATCAGCTCATGTTGCCTTGTTTCTGGATGACAGCCGTGTGAAAGGGCTGCAGACGTTACGAAGGGATGCAATTTTTAATTAAAAATTATAATGTGCTGGCACCACATTATAATACAAATTGAACTTGCAAATTTTTGCAGGGTACCTAAATTTAGGAAACAGTATTTTACTTACAGTATTTCTTGGACCTGCTATGGTTAGTAAATAGTGGGTTGCATAGACGGTCATGCAGATTAAAGGCTTTGGGATCAGATGAGGAAAAATTCACTGAACCTGCTTCGTATAACACTCAGACCCCTCACTCCATGTACAGAGAGATTTTATCATCCAAAACAAAGGCGAGGAGAGTCGTGACCCATTTAGCTGTTCTCTGGAGATTTTTGTGTCTGCTTTAAAGAAGAAGCAAGAGCAGAGAAGCTGAGAGCGAGGAAATAGTCCACACAGACTGGAGATGGAGCAACTGAGGGAGGCTGAAGGGGAGAGGGCTGGTGGGCTGAGTCTGGCTGAACCTGACCTGGAGCTGTGCGAACAAAACCATCTGGGCTTGGCACCTCCTGGGCCTCGGGAACAGGACCTTTGTAGGGGAGCAGGATTGCTTCAAAGATACACAGTAACAAGACCAATTTTTGTTTGGAATGCAGAATACATGGAGACCCTGGATTTTGTCCACCACTTAGACTGAGGTACTCACAGTCACCTGCCTCTTGCTCCCTGGCACCAGTGCTGACGGACTCTTTTCAAAGTCTTGCGGTTTGGGTCTGTTCAGGAAAAAAGTGCTGATAGCCACTCACCAGGCATGCTGGAGGGCTCAAAAAATAGATGTGGAAAAAGCAATGGCCATAGCTACTGTCTCTTTTCCTTGCTTTTCTGTAGAGCTTGGCTTTTCTATTTGTTCAGGTTAGACTACTGCCACTTCACAGTGCACTTCATCCACCAGAATGAGATTGGTGCCATTTATATTTATCTTCTATATTTTTATTTATGTTTGGGGGTTTTTTTATTATTTTGGAAAGCTTATCGCCGATGGTTTTTGCTTTTACTTGACTGGCTCCGCTTGCATGGTAACTTTCTTCCAATATTTCCTATTTTGATTCAGAGTGGGCGGTTAATTAGCCAGCGGCTGGGAGGCTACACAAGGTGGGAGACCCAAGATCTCACTAGAGCTCTGCGGCTGGCCAGGTGGCCCAAAGGAGGTTCCTCTCTCAGCCCCACATCCTTTTACAGTTGTAGAGATAGTAGGACAGATTGGCCTCTCGTATTTAAAAGGGCTCAGGACTCTCAGCTGGAAGGTGGTCCTGCTTTTGGCAGCATATGTGTTCCCTCTCTCTTTCTGTGGTGTATCTATTACCCTGATATTAAAGGGTTTCCATTGTGAAGAAGTGGGGTTTCATTTTCGTTTTTTTTTTTTATTTTGTTTGTTTGTTTTTAAGGTCAGAATGATTTTTTTTTCCAGTTTTTCACAAAAACAGTCAAACAGTGAAAGGCTGTATATGTTATCTCTTGCTCCAAAGGAAGAAATGTTCTATGCTGCAATTCACACACTCTGTTAACTAAAAAGCATAGCCAGACCTTGGAGATGTGTAATCAACAGAATCAACAGTAATCAACATAAAAATCTGTCCTGCTCAGCCATATTGCCTCATGAGAATACAAATGCCAAAATACTGTGACTTTCATGAAGCTGGGGGCCTCCTGCTAGCACACAGTAGTTCTTCATTTGTGGGAAACGGAGGCAACGCGTCAGCAAAACAGGGACTGGAATCACAGCACCTACCTGCTATGCACAAGTTCATCAGTTTGTCTGATCCAGCCAAAATGTGCACCATCAGCCTGGGACACAGGGTGAATAGTTGTGATGGAAGCGGAATCTTTCATTTGCGCTTTATATTTTCTGCCTTTTCTTTGGGTTTGTTTTCCTCTCTTTTCTTCCTTTGCAATTGTCAAGGAAGCATCTGTGAGTTTTATTAAACAAATGTTACACATTAAAAACCCATTGCTGCCTGCCAGAAAGGAAAATGGCATCGTATTTGAAAACAATATGTAATTGTTATTGCTGTCGTGTTGCAAGTTGCACCCTTGAAAATGATAGGGACTTATTTAGTAGCAACTGATGCTGAGGAAAAGCATTGTAACTAAAGCAGAAAATTAACTGTTGCTTTATCTTTGGGAAATACAACGCACACTTTCAAACGCCATAATGTAAATGCTCAGTATCTTGTGCTCTTCGATGTGTTTACGATCACTTCAAGGAAAAGTACTCAAAGCACAGAATAACAACATTTTTCCAAGATACTTTTGTCCGTCTATCTCAACATTGGAGTCATAAACGCACAATTTGATGAAACACACAGAGGCGCTGAGAGAGCATCTGTCTGACAGACGTTCTGGCCATAATTCATATTTCATTTTGCATACAGGTCTTGCGGCAGCGATGGAGACTCAGGTCCTGATCAAGATAGCACAACTAAACTGATTTGAGTAACAGACCTACTGCAAATATTATAACACCATCTTGGAGAATGCCTGTAGGTCTAATGCTGATATGCTATGCCTATAAGCACATTTTTTACCTTAAGTTGGCACCCTCAACACCTATACTGCCCTAACAGTCACTTACATATTTTTATTGTTCTTTTTTAATGTTTCCATATTAATGTATTTTGTATTGCCTTTTATTTTAGGGGATTTTTTGCTTTTATTTTGTATCTTGTTTCATTAATATTAATTTACATAATTAACATTAACAGATTTTTACAAGGCAAGGCAAATCAGAAAACACAGAAGAGGACTACTTATCACAGTTCTCTACTATTGGAAACCCCTTGGAAACTTGGCGTTAATTTATGCACAACAGCAAAACCCCTGTCTCAGTAGAACTTTAGCCACTGTTTTTCCCAGTTACCTCCTATTTATTCAGCAAGCATTTCACGCTAGTGAATGCAATTTTTCCCCTCACACTTCAGAGAAAACATAAACACATTTTTATCATAAATTATGGAAGGAGTTTATAAATGCAGGTAAAAATAACATACAACAAATTGTGGGAGCTAGTGTAAAGTTATTATCCTTGTTGCTCATCCAAGAGGTTGGGACCATAATTCAGAAGAGGTGAAAGCACTGATCACAGCAGAAGTCTATTTTTAACCACAGTACCATAACCAATATTCACAGAAAAATGTCTGAAAAAAACAGTTTTAGCCGTACTTTCCACCTTGTACTGTTAGTAATTGTCCTGTTACTACAAGTATCCCTTTAAAAGTCTAATGAGCTTTTTATATAGAAAAATATTATAATTTAATTTATAATTTTAAAATATTTAATTTGTAATTAAAAATTATTACAGTAAAAGAAACTCTGACCTTGGATGATGCAATTTTTTCCAATAGCTGATTAAACCTTTGGAATTCCAAAACAGGGCTAAGTGAAATGCTCCGATTTCCATCTTGCCTTCATCTCTAACAAACAAACCGATGCCCATGATGATTATAATTCAATTATTTGTATTGTGATAGTACCAAACCACTCCTTTCCTAGAGTAGAAACTGTCAGATGAGGTCCGAAATTGTCTGCCCACAGATCACAGGCACATGATGAGAGCTGAACACTTAGGATTGGTACAGCAAAGCCTCATCTATATAAAAGCCTCTGGAGACCCCCTACTTGTATTTTGGTATCTCTGAAACAAAGCCCTGAGCAAATGCAACTCTGTGATGGCAATCTGGGAAATATGGGATAGTGCATACTTCTAGTACATCGTATTTATTGCCAGCTGACCCATGGTTCCCATGTCATCCTCAGGCACTCGACTGCCACGTTAAAGCTCTCATTCTCTACATTGCACCCTCTGAATCATTTTCTTGGTACCAGAATCATAGAATCATAGAATGGTTTGGGTTGGAAGGGACCATTAAAAGTCATCTAGCCCAACCCCCCTGCAATGAGCAGGGACATCTTCAACCAGATCAGGTTGCTCAGAGCCCCGTCCAACCTGACCTTGAAT
>Ga0181612_100587_pt1 | contig 11061 bp, 4 predicted proteins | sample HoacroProtozoa21_FD_119630 | JGI IMG/M metagenome (GOLD analysis project Ga0181612, IMG submission 119630) | Hoatzin crop microbial communities from Cojedes, Venezuel. Combined Assembly of Gp0051906, Gp0051904, Gp0051908 | reverse complement strand
GCCTGTCGCCACCCCCCACCCCCCCACAGCCCCGCTCCCCACCGCCCCCGCCCGCGCCGCCCGGGCCCTGCGGCCGCTGTCCCCGCCCGCCTTCCGCCCCCCCGCCGTCCCCGGCTCCTGCCCCGTCGGTGTTCGAGGGCAGCGTCCGCAGGCAGAGGGTGCGGGTACCAAGGCTTTTCCCTCTGTTGGGAGAGCAGGTGGGGCTGTTATTTGCGGCCTTGCTGTTGAGTGCGTGCGGTGGCAGCGCGCTCTTGTCATTCTGACAAGAACTAGCACTTGGTCTGTTGAGATTGGAGAGCGGTGTGTTGTTGGAGAGGCTTTTGCTCACTTTGGGACAAAAGCTGAATCTTTTTCGTCATTGTTTTCATGAACCCGTGTTACCTAGCTCTTCTACAGCAAGCTGTTGCTGTCCCATCTCTTGCTGCCTGTACTGAAAACCCGCCCGCTGTGTGTTCACCCAGGCGCTGTCTGGGAGAAAACCTTTCCAGAAGCCCTTGTTAAGATGCTTCTACTGGCTTTTGGAAATAAGTTTTAAATAGTTGTTTGGTACGGGTATCAAATGTTCAGAACAGATAAAAGATTTTAGAAAGTTTAAGGGAGAGGGGAAGCTTATCGCTACCTCACCAAAATAAACCCAACCTCTGACTAGGCCTTTCTGGTTTATGTGCGATTTTTTAATAGAAAAAGCATGAGAATGATGCTTGTTGAGGATGAAAAATGGAAGTATAAAGCTAAACTGATAAACTGTAGAGTATATAACAAGCAAGCCTTTTTTTCCTGTGAGATTTTATTTCTTTTAATGCATAGATTTAATTTTTTTTTACAATGTGCCAAGTGTTCACCTTTTTCAGATGCTGATATTAATAATCAAAAGTACACTGCTGCACTAAATGTACCTGGACCCAGAGTTGGTTTAGGCAATAGAAATAACAAAAAAGTCCAGATCATGGAAGATGTATTTATCTTGACTATAGGAGGGCGAGTTAAAGCAAGTGGGGTTGCTGTATTATCTAAAGGTAAGTGTATGCATAGGCTTTCATGCAACTAATGCCTGTTTACGTAAATAAAAGAGGTGCTCTATATTACCATATGAGATCTTTTTTTGTTTGAAATAGCTGAGACCTTGAATGTGGTCCAACAATGAAGGCAAAATACTACGTAATATCTTCTTCAATGAAATAGATGCATATTTGGCCTTAATAGTGGCAACAGGTTAGTACCACTATTTCTTAAGTGCAAGAAGAGTACTTCTCCTTTTAATAACTCTTGAAACTAAAACTAGTCTGATTACTCCAAAATCGAGCAGAAGGCAGATTGGGGGTGGGGTGCGTAGGTTTTACCTTCTTTACTCCTCTTTTATGGCCCTAACTAGAAGTATTCTGAAGGATCTCTTATTTGCTATTAAGTGGAAGATAACTGTCCTGGAAGTGATAATACAAATACTGTTCCAAGAAGAAGAATTCTTTACCTTTTATCATGGAAATGGCGAGTATTGCCCTCTTTTAGCAGAACTAGTACGATTCTAATGCAAAAGCAGAGTAGCGTAGTTGCTATAAAAAAGCAACCCTTACCATGGCGTTAGAGATTCTAGTTCTGTGAGGCTATCCTGCTGAGCTTCTGTGGACTGCGTTTGCGTCAGGAGCGTGTCCTGTTTCTCCTAAACTCAGTATTATCTTCTAAAATTGGAGAGAACATCTGTTGCTTAAAGCAAAGGAGAGAGTCATTTATTTTCTGCTGCCAATACACAAATCTCAAAAGAGGTGGAGGGAGTGGAGTAGGAAATTATTGTCTTGGTTTGTTTTATTAATATTGCTGCTGGAAGGGTTATTGCTCAATAGCTGTATTTGTAAAGTGCACTGAGTAGCAGCAGAAGAAACAGATTTTATATTCTGCTTTACCATACAGTGCTTTTCACTTTGATACACATGTAAAATAAAAAAAATAGTATCTTAGCCAAATTGTTTTCTCCAGGAATCTGATGATTTTAAATAATCTGGGAGCTATGAGCAGTTACTGTGATTGTCTCAATGTTACCATGAAGATAAATCAGGGCTTGGCTTTCTGTCTTCAGGTTGGTTGCTTTTTTTTTTTTTTTTTTTAATTAGTGTTAGTGGTAAATCAAAATAATTCAGGGAGTGTCTCTGGTTTGGGATCTGATAGGCTGCAGTGGATGAGGTTTCTACAAAAAAATCTGATGAAAAATTATGAATCTGATTAGAAATAGTAGTGGTTACGTCTTACAATTTAATAGTCAGAAGGACATGCTTTAAAGATCAGGTTAGGTTTAGTCTTCCTAGATGTAGAACTAAAACTGGATAGCAATAGTATCCAGTAAGGCATTTGAATTTTAATAGCATTTCTGGGAACTCTTCTGCCATTTTGGGACCTTTTCTTGAGAATTATGTTAAGTGTTTCTGTAAAGCTAAAGCAGCTAACTGCTCTTAGAACATAATGTGAACATGAAAAGAAGGACATAAAAGAGATATTCAAGCTATTAGGTTAAGAACAATAGAAGAAGGTTCTCATTTTTAGACAGCTAGGCAAGCTTGCTTAAGAAAAAGATGCTGAGTTACCAAATAGGATTTGAATGTCTGGTTTTTGAGTTTCTGATTTCATATGAAGAGAGAATGCCACATGCATTTCACAGCAGTCAGCTTTAAAGGATCATGCTTTATCTAGTTAAATTTTGGACAACATTTCCTTTACTGCTGTTTGCATTGCGGCAGCTATTTAAGGGGATATACCATAATGTTGTTTCTGCATGTATAAAGTTACAATAAAATTATGGTTTTTTCCCCTGACTTTGATGAAAACCAGAATATTATTTTGAACATTAATCCATTGACTAATTTTCAGTAGTGGAATTCCTTTGGGATCTTATTTTTCTAGAAACTGCATTATTTTAGAACACTTTAGCCTGATAGTAAATTTAGTTCTACAATATATGGGCAATAATTCAGTGAAAACTTAACACCTAAATGGTACATACTTGAGTTACCCATAATCTAAGCCAGGACAATTCTGAAATCATTGTGTGAGATTGTTCTGTGGTCAAGGTTGTATTTAACACTACCAATGCATTGTGATTAGCCTTTAGGCATTTAAATTCTGACTAGTTCATTAAATTTTAACCTGGATAACTTCACCACTGTAGGAAAAATGATACATGCTCTAGTTTTTACTATAGCATGTGCCATGACTGAAAATTTTTAATACAATGTATAAATGGGTAATATTCTTCATCTAAACATTTTACAAGAATGAATTATACAAGTACATAGGAACATAAAAAAATGGCTATATGTGGTTCAGATCTAAAGTCCCTCTAGTTCAGTTACTTTGTTCCTGATAGCCAGCAGGAGTGCTCAGGGAAAGCGTGTAAAGACAGGACAGGCGCGCAGTGATTTTTCTTGCTTGTACTTTCTCCTTGTGCTTGGCAACCTCAAAAGCATTTCTTGAGGCCCCTTCATTACTGTATTTGATAATATTTGAGGATTTTGCCTGTAAATTTCTCTGGTCACTTTTTGAATGCAACTTGTACTTAGGCCTGCACAACTGAGTTTGGCACCGAGTGCCACAAGGCAAATAGGCATTGTTTGGAAAAAGTACTTCTTTGCTTAAGCTTTTCTCCCAATAATTTAATTATGTCATGAATGAGATGGCTCTAACAGCACACGTTTGTCCTTTTGTCTCATTTTGATGCCATTCATGATTTTATAGGCCTTTGTCCTAGCTACCTTTCAGTTGCCTTAGCTTTCAGACTGAAGAGTCTTGTCTATGTTCCCTCTTCCCTTTCCTCCTCAGGTCAATAGATTTTAGAATGAGTGAGCGCCCAGCTGCCTTGGCTTGCTCAGCCTCTCAAAGGGCAGCAGGTCTTAGGTTTGTTTAAATTGATTTGCCTCCCTGTGTTGCTAACTCCTGTGCTAGAGCAAGGCCTCAGCTACAGCAGGCCGCAACCAGCACAGAGCTTCCCAACCGTTTCAGGCCCAAAGCCTCGTGCTGCACTCCAGACAGAAATCCGGAATACTGTTGCCTAAGTGTGATGAGACCACTGAGTCAGCTGGAGCTTGGAAGCGGATATCTCTAGGTCTTTTCCTTAAAATGAGTTCCCCAAAAGTGAAAAAGACTTAAACACCAAAAGTCTGGCTTTATTTGAACTGGTAATTAAACAGGACAAGCAATTGTTTTTTATCCCTGAAAGAAAAAACCACTAAATACAGCGGAACAGAAATAAAAACTGTTTATGAACAATTTCTTCTTCTCATCCTATACTTCCATAAATCAGCTTTGCTAAGAGGTGAGAAGCTACTGAGCTCACTGAAACTGAGTGAATAGGCAAGGGCTGCTCTGGATTGTAACAAATTGTACACATCTCCTTTAGTTTCTAGGAAGAGTTTTTTCATTGAAGGCAAGTTTGAATATCTGTCTGCTTTTCTCATTAGTTTCTTTGGTGTGCTGCAGGTTCTTCTACCTTTCCTCTAACCCTACAGACTCTGAAAACTTTTCTTCCCTGTGCGTGGTAAGGAGTGCAAGTTGCTTGCAATGACAGGAGCTGTGTCCTTTCCTTCAGAGAGTTTCACCTTAGTGCCTCTTGTGTTAAAAGAACAGAATGTAGAAGGTAGAACAGAAAAATAGAACAAATGCTGTCTGTCGCACAGGTTTCACTGTGTGATGGCATTACTAATGTCATCTTATCACTTCCTTGCAGGGCATCACTCTTCCATCTGCTATAGAAGGAGGAGGAGGAGGAAAAGCAGCATCCTTTGGTGGTTTTCTGTATCCTCTGGAGTGGGATGCCTTTATGGAAACATACACCCATGGCTCAGAGAACCCTCTCAACTGTCTGCTTTGGCCCTGATTTAACATATCTTTGGGCCAGCTGTTGGTTTCCGAAAGATTTCAGTGTGCTTCTGAGCCTAATGGGTGCTTACATGGTACAGTACATGCTGTGCATAGTTCTTTCTGGAGAAACACTAAAAATCCCGCTGCAGTTCAGTGCTATTGAGAACTAAAATGTCTATCCTCTTATGCCTCTGAGTCCAAAGATACCTTTTTGCTCATACAATTTGGTCCCATTCTTTATTGCCTACATTTCAACCAAGACCTCAGCAAAGCAGTGACTCCACAGAGTCTGCATTTTATACTTGATGAAACAAACCCAATAATTTGTTTTTTATCATTTTTCATTTAGATGAAAATTATCTACTGAAAAGGATAGAACTGAAAGCGGGGTGACTATTTTTAAGCCTTCTCTTATAGAAAATCCTAATTCAAAATGCTATTTACAGTATAAGTTATAAATGCTCTGAGCTTCTTAAGATTATTTCTGACCACAGATTAAAAATCACATAGGCATTTGACATGATTGACATAGTGGGCTGCAATCTTATATGCATATCCAGACTCTTTGTACATTAGTGTATAGAATTGGGAAACCCTAAAAAGAAAGCTTAGTACGTAGAATCTGCAGATGTCCGCTCTTATTTTGAATCTTGGACAAATCTTTCTAATTTTAGGCTGTTTTAATCTATGGCGTAAAGTCCACAGGCTTCTTTGTCTTGTGACCTCTTAGATTTCTTGATCCTGATTTCAAGCTGAAGGTTTTGACTTCCTATTGCACTTAACTCTGCCTGTTGAGTTTATTATTCTTTCAAATTCAAGCAAATTGCATTCTGCCTTCCCTGAAAGTTCCTTTCCTATGTGCCGACACAATGAAGAAGATGGAAAACCAGCAGCGGATCTTTGCCATTTTTGCTCATGTAAGGAAAACTACTTGATACAAATACCTGTCACTGAGTTCCTTACATCAGTCCTGACTGCTGCATTTGGAGAGAGCAGGTGAGAACCCACACTGGTTTTTGGAAGCAAAACAGCTGATCCATACGTAGGAGTAAAAGGGCTTATAACACTGTTTTAAACTCTTTCTGCTGCCCCCTCAGCTTACTACAGGACACTCCGTCCCTGGTGGAGCAGGGATTAAAGCTTCTCTCTTGCTTAGGAAGACGTCCCATCTGTCACCAAACAGCAGCATTAGGTATGGTATGAGGCTGCTTGAGTTTTTTTCTTATGGATGCCGTTAGGCTGATATCTTCCTGGCTGAACTGAGAAGAGGACAATGAATGATAATTTATCACCTGCTGAGCTCAGTATCAGAATGAAATATTTACAGTAAACACTACATTTCTGGCTTGTGTTCTCCTTTCTTGAACAAAGAGTTAAACAGACAACAGTAGGATATTTGAGTTGTCGTTGGTTATTTGAGAGTTAATAGCAGATTGAATGAGCTCTTTAACAGCTATTAGGCCAGCAACTACAGACCTTTTACAGACCCGGTACTGAACAGTTGAGGATTATTTGCATATGACTGTCTACAATTGAAAGATTTGCTGGTAAAGCTACCCTTGTGCTGATCATAGCTATGTGAGAAATGGGTAGAAAGGCCCATTTGCTGAAATAGGCTGTGTTCCACTAGAGGAGAAATAAGGTATATTATCCAAGTTACTTGTTTAGTATAACTGCATTTGCAGTAGAACTCAGAGCTGAAATGTATATACTGCCATAGGCATATAGACTGTGTTCAGTCTGTCCAGCAAGCATATTATGCAAAGAATTCTCGTTGTGTAAATAAATCCTGCAAAATCTTTTTCAAACTTCATACCTAAGCCTGTTTTCTCAAGCAGCTAGCATTGTTTAAGAAGAACAGTAGCTTCCTAAACATGCTTTTGCCAAAGGGAACCAACGAATATGTTCAGATAGTTTCTGGTATTACAGCAATTTTTGTCTGTTGCAGTGTTGGTACTCACTAAGACAGAAGTCATTAACTGCCTGCAAAGTGCAGTGATTTTAGAGAGATACAATTTTCCAAATGCTTCACAGTCTTCCACCTACCATGAGATATCATCAATCATATATTCAAATCATGAATAAGGAATATATAGGGTATTGACTACATAAGGGTTATCATTGTGATGTATCTCTCACAGAGCTGATGTGTGTAGGGTTATAAAAAACAAAGTGTACTTAAAATTTTAAAATTCCCTTTCTCTCTCCCCCCCCCCCAAAATTTCAGTGATCTGATCCGCCATCTGAACAGGCAGCCAAAAGCATTACTTTCCAAGCATTGGAAAATGTTTGAATCACAGGAAGCAAAGAAGAGGAGTGGCAAGGACTGAGAATGGGCTGTGCACAAGTCTTATAAATGTATTGTCAGTCTAGACACGTTGTGCAAAAAGTATGAGGTGGTGACGCTATTGTGTTATCCTCAGTACTAGTCTTGGGGCCTGAGCTCTCTGAAACCCTTCCTGGAAAACTCCCGTATGGGCATTTTCTTTTTCTTGATTTCCCCTTCCACTTCATCACCAATGTGCTGAAGTGCCTCATTCCGTCCTTTGTGTCAGGACAAAGCCAAGGTGATGTGCATGTATGGCAAATAGTCGGGTGGGGCTGTTGCTGTGGCATACAGGTTCCTTTATTGCACAAGACAGAGGAGAAGAAGAGAGGCTGCAGTGCTGTGTGACATCTTCTGATGTAATCTTTGTCGTGCAGTTATTGTGGGCTATGAAACAGTCCTGACCCTCAAAAAGATCAGATTGTTTATGAAGTGAGAGGAGAGAACTGCAAGGCCTGAAACCTAAAAGGCCTTCTTCAGAAACTTAAGACTTGTGTATCTTTTCACTATGCTGTGTTTTATTTTTTTTCTATACCTATTGAAAAATGTCAGAATATTACTATTTTTTTAAATCAGATATTTATTTTAAGATGCTCTTACAAGGAGATCTTGAAGATAGACCTCTAGGCCAGCACAAAACTTCTTGTGAATTACAGCCTACAGATTTTTTTTTTTAAATCCTATTTGGCCACAAGTAATTAAAATAGTCTACAAATGATCCTGATTAATTCCATGTATGGGCAACTCTCATTCCTGAACAAACCAGTATGTTTTAACTAAAATGGAATGAGGCCCTTCTATAATAGGAATGGCCCCATATGGAATTAATCAGGAACAGTTCCATGTGTAGAAAAGCCTTAATTAACTTTTGAATGAGTTTCATTTGCAGTTTCTTTTCTAGAATGTATATTTGGATCTAGATGTATATATAGGATATTAAAATACTTGCAAATCGGCACTAAATCTTTGATTTAGAGTTTTTGCCAGAAGTCTTAATGATGAATTTTTTTTTCCCTTTCAAAAATATTATTATATATTGATGGGAAAACAAAATTAGAACAAGAATCTTTTTACATTTTTAGTATGTTATGCTTTCTGATTTTACGTTACATGAGTAGTACTCTCCCTCTTTTAAGTGTATGTTCTTGATTTTACTCCAAAAATTAATAGTGTAAACCTCTTACATGCTTTAATTACCAAAACTACTTTTAAGTAACATTGAATGTTCTGGAGTAAACTTTCACACTGTCAGCTTTAATTGCCAGAATGATTGGAAATTTCTTTATTGAGGTAAATTTACAGATTATTATGTTAATAGATGTTTATGTTTATAGGTACATTTGTTGTCCTTCCTGCGCCATTTGATTTAGAACAAAAGGATAACATCATAGTCTAATGTTTTGATTTATACTGGTAATTAAAGTCTCTCAGTTTGAAATACAGTACAGTCCATACATTTTGATATAGTAGTATAATAAATCCCACTTGTATCTGTGATCATTACTTCTACCACTGAACTGATATCAATTACAGAATAGAGGCATGTCTGAGACTAAAAAAAAATATATTTTTTGTCTTTTAATTGTTTCTTTTGAGTATTCACTAGCAGTAATTTAGCTAGATCTTTGAGAATTTCCATTAATCTTTTCGCTTTTTCTATTTTCCTTGAATATTAACATTTTTTCACAGTCTGACTAGATTTTAGTGTTAGTCTTGTGTTAACAGACATTTCTTTGTGTTCAGTTAAAATCATAATTTTGTATGTATAAATCATTTTCTCGTTAGAAACATAGTTTTTTTAATGATGTCTAGAAAACCACTAGTCAGCTCTGATTTATCACAATGACTTGTATATAATAAGAGAGGATGGAGTGTTGGAGAACAAAGCAGATTCCCAATACTTCTGAGTATAAAGTATGTCCACAATTTCATTACTCATGTTTCTTTAAAGAAAAAGTCTCCATTTTATTCTCTGCTTTTAATATTTTCTTTCCTTCCTGAAGAGGAAAGACGGATGTCAAGGATATTCGTATCAAGCCACGTGACTGGTGTCCTCTGTTGGTGTGGCACTGGACTTAGATCTAAGTTAAGAAATGCTTTTTATCAGGGGGAAAAAAGAAGCAAAGCCCTCAAAATCTTGTTTCCAAAATGAACTGTTTATTTCCTTATTTAGTGGAAGCATCAGTTACCTGCTCAGAAAACCCTTGCTTGACTGAATAGTCTGTCTTAACGTTTACACTGTTTCTTTTGTGTCCTCCATTGCACAGGCATTCCTTGGCTTGTTGATCAGAATTATGTGAGGTATGTGCTGGAAATTAGAAAATTCCTGTAAGAATCTGAGTGTTCATAACTGTGTTGTGCCTGCAGTTTTTGGAAACATGGATATCCCCCTCCCATAGTTGCCACAGTAGAGTGGAAAAGAACTATAGAGAACAAAGTGGAGGTGACCATTAGCCACAGATGGCGGCAGTGCTCAGAAATAACAAGGCATTGGACAGTGGACTTGCATAGCAGGCTAAGCTAACTCAAGTGTTTAGGCCTGATACCAGTCATACAGTGTAATTAAGCAGCATGTACTGTGTTTGAGACCTTTTGTTAGTAGTTTCTTGTAGCATTAGAGCTACACATAAAACAAAGACTTGGCTATAAAAGCATACTCTGGGAACTCTGTTCAGGGCTGTGAATAAAACTCACATTCCAACCCAAAAGGTGCTGGAAAGCCACCAAATCAGGGATTTGGCATTAAATCCAGTAAGAATGTTGGAATTTTGCTCAGGGCTATCTACAAAAGATCACGTCACCCTAGGATGTCTTAGAAACTTTTTTAACAATTATTTGTTCAAGAAGATGCTCTATGTTAAAGCTTATGAAATTTAAAGAAAAAAAGGGAATGTGGGAGAGGGATATAAAGAAGAACTCAATACAGGTGGAATTGTCACCTGTATTCCTTCCTCACCTTTGGAAGGAGGAAAACAATGAAAAACAATGACATTTTAATTGGCATTTAACTTGCCATTGTATGCTGTAGAGCTGGTAAGCAGAAGCATATGAATTTGTGATATAATTGCCTCATCAGCCTTTGGAAAACTCGTTCAGTTCTCTACATACCTGAATTGTAGACTTTCAGAATTGACTTATAATGGCAGTTGCTGAAAAATATTATTTGCAGATCTTAGTCTTAGCTTCGGGTATTTGCTGCTATGAATGTAGATTACTCCAGATTCACACTTCAGCAGAAGAATGAGAAAATGATCTCCTCTGAGAGAAAATAAATTGTGTATTGTGTTATTGTTAACATCGCTGGAACCTTCTCTCGATTGCCCATGTGTGCTGTTGTCCATCCTCCCAAGCCTTCTGTTTATCTCTTTGAAAACAGATCTTTACATGCTTCAACTTTCTTATTAATGAGGTGATTTCTCAGTCTTGGTTAAAGGAAGATAGGAAAGGAAGTTAGATGTAACGGTTTGTTTGGAAGCAAGATTTTGAGAAGTTTGCTTTTTATTTCCTCTGCTCATTCACTTAGTCACACTGGAATCTTTTCTGTCAATTTTGAATTACTCTTCTATGGTGATTTTTGTAGAAACGCGTTAACAGTCCTAAGGACAATATCTGGCCCTTCTGTTGAATGCTCTTTGAATACTGCATCCAGCTTAGTTTCACTCTGCATGGATACATGACACAGTGGACTGTGGTGTAGGGATAGCTGAGTTAGCTCAAAGCATGTTATTTGCAAGAGCAGAAACGATCCAAGTTGATGCGGAGCTTTGAATAATCACTGCTGGGCTTGGAGGACACAAACCGTGAAGGACTCCAATTTGCAGTTGAAGGGAGACTGTTCAAAGAAGGCTGAACGCTGTATAAAACTCAAGTTCTTTTAGAAGAGGATAAAGTTT
>Ga0181612_142371_pt1 | contig 11062 bp, 4 predicted proteins | sample HoacroProtozoa21_FD_119630 | JGI IMG/M metagenome (GOLD analysis project Ga0181612, IMG submission 119630) | Hoatzin crop microbial communities from Cojedes, Venezuel. Combined Assembly of Gp0051906, Gp0051904, Gp0051908 | reverse complement strand
GGCCCCATCCCTGGAAACATTCAAGGCCAGGTTGGACAGGGCTCTGAGCAACCTGATCTAGTTAGTGGTGTCCCTGCTCACTGCGGGGGGGTTGGACTAGATGACCTCTAGGGCTCCCTTCCAAACCAAAACTTTCTATGATTCTATGATAAATAAAACCCTTGAATGAAAGACCAGGTTTGAATGTCAGTCTGTGATTCATAGCTTAGAGCACATTACACCAACCTGATCTTGGTCTCCAGTTTGCTGCAGATATTAATACGACTAATAGATATGTGGGTTTAATACATTTTTTGCTCCTTACTTTTTCTTCCGTTTTGCTGCAATTACAGGCATTAAATTTGGACAAGGTTTTTGCAGTTCTTAGCTGATTAATCACTTGGCTGTTTCATTATTCATACCATAAATAGAGATCTATAAAAGTATTTTTAGAAATATTTCAGTTTATTGGAAATTTTCAATTGTTTTTTCCTTTTCAGGAAAATAGACCTGTTTTTTTCTAAAAAAACAAAAAAACGAGAAAACAAACCAGAAGAAAACCAGTACTTTCTTCTGAGTTAATCAATAAAATTTATATTCTCTTTTTCAACAGGACTGTCAAAGATAAAGAAAAACTCATTGAAAAAGAGGAAAGGGACACAAGACAAGAGGTAAAACTATTTGGTTTTGGAACTTAAAATGTTTCATTCTTCTTGGGGTTAGTAACAATTACAATATATATTTCAATATAATACCATTCTAAGATAAGAGAAGTTTTATGTATATCGGTCTTCAGGTATCTCCTAACCTCTCTTTCTGAATACAGCCTTAGAAAATTGATTTATTCTCTATAAATTTCCTAAGCATCGAAGGTAGCCATCTATTCAACTGTATTTCAGTATCTTCTATGCTTGAAAAAATAATTCTTAAGAAGTGGAAGAGTTTAGATGTGTAAAACAAATGAGCTACACATACCTAAACCATATATCTCTTTCTATAAACAGCTGACATAGGCAAATAATATGTAGTGTAAGCCAAGCAAAATGCAGCTAGCAGTGTAATTCATATGCGTCTCTTAAAACAGTTGCCATGAGAAAGAGGAAAGATTTTCTATTTGTTTGACTGTGGAGATGCAGACAGAACCAAGTTTTCAGCAACTCTGAAGTGCAGGCTGTATAGACTTGGGTTTGTTTGGACCAGTCTGTGCAGATACAGCCTAACTTTACCATAAAGCTTTAAAATATTTTGTCATATTTTCAACCGTTCATAACAATCCCCAAAAATCCAAATTCTGTCTTGGAATGTTGTAGGATTATGATCCTGATCTAGGAAAAAGTAATAGTACCTAACGAAGACATCCTTTTCCCATATTCTTATGTTACAGGCAGCCATGTATCTTTCGTATGTTTTTCAGCCGTGTATCTTTCAAAACCCTACTAACTTCAGCTAAAACCTGGCTGTTTTCATGCCAGAAATACTTTCATTTCAAGGATGTTCTAAGACTTCGGTTATTATTTTCTTCTAATTTCCAGTATATTTCCATTATTCTTGCTTTAGTGCTAGCATTTAGCTCAAATAGTTTTTTAAGATTTTCTTCGCCTAGTGAGCTTGTAGAAAACATGTTTGTCTCTTTTCTGACTTAATTTTGCTGACCTGTACAAACCAAATTCTTCATTTCTAGCATCATTCTAGCAGCTGTCTCTTTTTTGTCTGTTTCAATTTGCATTAATTTTTCTCGAATATGGCTGAGCAGAGTTGAACACCGTACTGAATGTGAATTTTCGTCAATCCCTTGTGTAATGCTGTACATGACATAAAGACTTACTGTTCCTGAATGAAGTAGCTTTCTGACATAATCTTAGACTGAGTCTGCACAGCTCTTACCACTGTGGCCAGCAGTCATCCTGGATCAACTATCATGTTCAAACTGTTCTCCTCCTTTATTGTTTCCAACAGCTGTGATTCCAGGTAGCAGCTGGTATTGGTGCCAAACTTTAAGAGACAGATTCAACTCAAATTTAGGTGTGAATTGTCTGTGGTGAGGATCTGAATTTCCAAAAATTTGCTTTGTAGTTTGTGGAGAGAAATAGGTAGTTCAATCCTTTTATGTTTGGTTTCCTTTTCCATTACCTTCTTTGTCTTCATAGGCAATAGGAAGCAACCTAGGAGGCTGAGGTCCCTGCTTAAGACCTGACTCAACAGGGATAATTAAATCAAATTCCATGGTTTTGCACTTTATGCTGTTGAATTTCTTTAGTATTTGTTACTCCAAGTGCCACAGTCATCCAGGTATTCTAGCATGACTTCCTAACCCTGGTTTGTATTGGCAATATGTTCTCCATATATTCTTTAAAGTAGGAGCTTAGCTGTGATAGGATGATTCTGATTTCCTATGAGAAAGTAGGATGTTCTTATGAGGACGGTAAGATTTTGACAGCTATTGACAGGTGGAGGTTTTTAGTGTGTAAAAACGACGTGTAACATCCAATGTTATAGGCATCTATGTGTTACTAATAAAAATTACAGCTCTATAGACATATTCAGAGATCGTTATAGTAAGGTAATAAAGACTACAACCATCTTTATGGGTGTATTACTACATGTGTCTTTGACTAACTGGAATAAGGATTTTAAAAAATCCTGTATGAATTAGTTACTGCTGGGTACCTGCAACCTTGCAGGCAGAACAAATTGGTGAAATTTTGCCTGGTTTTGGCCAGTTTTGCCCAGATAGACAACCTGACTGATATAATTTATTCTTCATCCAAAGATTGATCTGAGAAATAATAAAAAGCGGCAACCACAAAGACTGAAGTACTGTAGTCCTAGTTCTAGGAGTCTGATGACTCTGAAAAGTAAGGTATCCATAGAAGCTGCTTACTGCTGTATAATGTCCTTAATACTTTTGAAAGTACTACATTCTGTGAAAACTAGGCGGCTCTAGCTTGTGAAGAGTTGTGAAAGGCTCAAACTTGGCATTTGACAGCCGACTGCTATCCTTCGGTTGTAAATGTAGAAGCAGGTAATAGGTGTGCTGTTATGCTAGATAATTTGCATAAAACCTCATATTTATTTCCATTTTGAAATCTGTCAAAATCCTTTACACATTATGACTTTCAAGAGGTTGTTGAAGGAAAAGGCTGACTAAAGATTGGATAGATTGGTGTATGTAATTTTAAGCTTTGTCTTTGTTTGGAGTAATTAAATGGCATTTTAATTAGGTTCAATAAGCTTGAAAGGTGATTTCTTTGAATTTATTTCAGGGATGCTATATATCTTATTCCACGTAAATATAATAGAGGATTCAATGTTAACAAAACTATTTATGTATTAAAATATCTTATTTTCCTGTTGTATCCATGTCTCTGTTTTCCTGGTCCCAACATCTGCACTATGTTATTAACAGATTAAGTCCCCTAGTATAACTTAGGTACAGGCATAATTTTGTCTAATCCTTAAAAAAGTAGAACAACAGTCTTATTTTGTTGTTACACCATCATAAGAGCTACTGTATGCTGTCGAAATTACAGGCAACACAGCAGTTTTTATGTCTTTCCCAGTAAAAATACTGGTGGGAAAACAGTTGGTCTACCCAAGATAGGGTTGAGTTCTGTTTTGTCTTCCTGTGTTATTATATTAAGTCAGTAATTATTACTCGTTAATACATTTTTATTTCTGTTTCTGAACTGAATTTGTTGTGTGTTTGCTTGAAAATAGAAAGATCTGAGAACAACTATTGATCTATCTTTACACTAAGATTTGGCAGATAAAGATTTAATTTTTGTGTGAGATTATTTGTTTTATTTATTTTTCTTGTATAGGAGATGAAAGATACACACGTCTATAATTCAGACATGGGATTTGATAACTTTTCAGCAAATTATGAAGATGATTTTGAAGTAAGTAAAAGCATATAATTGTCCTTTTGCAGTAATTCTCAAGTATCAAAATAGTGATTAGCTTTATTCACAGAAATAAAAATTACAGCATGTTACATGGTTTACTTATTCTTTTTTAGTGACAGTGACCTCAACTTGGCTAACAGTAGATAAAAAGTAACTAAAATATTACATAGAAACTGTCTGCTATATACTTCCTTAGTTTTCATCAGGAATTGGGAACCAAGTTTTGTTTTTGAGTTGAAGTCCTTACAAGATGCTCTTTCCATCTTCCTGGATTTCAATATTTAAGTGATTTTCTGTGAAAAATGCTGAATTTTTTAAATAAGGGGAGCAAGTAATTAATTTCAGGAGGAAAATATGGCTCGTGGCAAAAGTATTGTAGAAAAAAGTATTGACACACAGCAGTCCGTTCAGTAATTTGTTTAATCGAACTCTCTTACTTTTAGCTCTCTTTTGTTTGTGTTAAAGGTTACTAAGATAGAAGAGTGTATTGAATGTGCTTTTATTGCTAGCTGAACCAGGTACATCTTTGCTCAGCAAAACTAGAATTCATCTCCACTTAAGCTAGGAATGATTTCCACTGTTGAGCTGTTCCCTGTAGTAGCCCGTTACCATTTAGTGGAGAGAATTGAGCACGTTTAGGACTTGCTCGTATCATTTATGTGGTGATTATTTTAGCATAAGATGAATTGTCTTAGTTTAAGAGAATTATTAAAGTATAAGCCTTATGCATGGACTTACAAACACATAGTGTAGTAGTTTAGTAAATTTGAGTCTGCAATTGAAGGGCAGTTTGAATTAAAACTGTCAAATAAACAACTTTATATATCTATGAAGCATATATGCCACTGACCACTGTCATTTTATTTCTTTGAAGAACACATAAATCACCTAAACATATAGTTCCTATTTTAGGATATTTAAAAAAAAAAAAAAGAAAAAAGAAATCTATTTTGGGCACTAAAGAACAACACTGTGAGATTGTCTTCTTTTGATTAAAATTACAGCACAATCAAGACCTGCCATTTTCCTTCTATCAGTTATTTTAAAATGCCTCTCGGTCAGAGAATTTATAGCCATCTGTATGAGAAGTTTATTTTGACAGCATTTTATAATTTCTTAAAAAGATCTTGAAAAATGCATCTATAATCGGTGTTTATTGGTTATTGAAAGTCCTGTTCCTTTTAAAGGATTATGAAGATGATTTTGATGATGATGAGGAAGACAAAAGTGGTGAAGAAGGAGATGCAGAAGAAAACCTAAGAGAGATTCCATTTTCCAGAACATCAGAAATTGAAGAAATTCAAAGAGCAATTAGTGCAGAAAATGATAGAATTTGTACTTCACTGCCAAAGAAAACTGAAGATGAAAGAAAGGAACCAATCATAGGTAGGCAAGTAGATACCAGTATTTTTTTATTAAATCTAGGAGTAACACATACAACTTATGAGTAAACAGGCCGCTTTTTCTAGAAGTCTGCCTGAAGGCAGAAATCTGGTCCTCTGGATGAGTCAGGTTTATGGGTAAGTGCTATAACTTTCACACTGCTGAAGAATGATTCAGAGGTATTACTAATCATTTAAAAAGTGAAGTATAAAAATTTACAGACTGACATTTACTATGTCTTATTTTGGGTAAGAGGAGGATATGAGAGTCTGGATTTTGAAAACTGGAGGAGTGCTAGAACAGTTTAGGGCTTCCGGTGACATTAATTCGCGTTTTTGTTTTAAGCAAAGTTGAAGCCAGCGCTCTGACTGGGAAGGTGAGAGAAATACAGATACTACTTAAATACATAGTTCTATATGACTTTTAAAATGCACTTTTTGTTTGATATATGACTATGGAATTGTCTTGTGTTCAGTTGATCTGATACCTGTGATCTACTAACTTAACTAATTACAGCTGTGACTCCCCTTTGCACTCTCCACTGATGGATGGCGGTATAGAATCATTGTGCAAAGGAACCTTTAACAGCTTTTTACTCTAGTTCATACAGAGTACAGTCACAGAAGAATAGCATGAAGTTTCTGTGAGTCTTCGCAGAACTGTGCTAGAGCATATTGTGTAATGTGCAAAATAGTAACTTTCAGTAGCTGTATCACAATAAATCTGTTGCTTTTTAGACTACTGCTTTACATTTTAATGCACTGAAAAGGGTGAATTATAACACTAACAATGTTTTATAATATCACAGAAAGGCAATACCCTTCTGTCAGAAACTCTTTTTGTGGAATATTCATGGATTTTCAAATGGCAAACCAACGACAAAGTAGCCGAAGTATGACTAGTAAGCAGAAGTAAGTGTATTTTAAATAATCCAGACAAAATGGAAACTCACTATGTGAGATGTAATGTTTTCATTATATTTGAAATATGTGAAGTTTATAAACTTGAGGCTTTTAGAGTCAAATATTATTTTGTAAGCTAGCAGTAATTGGTTCTTAAGTAAATACAATTTACAGTCTTTGCTACATGTCATTTTATAACAGAAATTTATCTATAGATGAGTTTATGTGTATCATTTTATTACAGAATGTGTTGCCAGGATTATAACTTATTTGTATGGTTCTTCAGTCACTTAATTAGATATTGACTTCTAGTACTAAAGAGCAAGCCTTTTAGCTGCTCTTAGGGCTCTGCAGAAATGTAATTTCTTGACATGATCAAGGCTCTATATGGTACATACAGTTGCCAAAATAGAATGTTCCCTTTCAGGGATAACACCAGTTGGTGTAAAAATACGTCATTACTGATCTAAAATTGATTTAGATTTGGGACATCTAAGACAGGTCTGCATTAAAGAAACAAATTGATGCCTGTTTCTTGTGGAACTTGGCAGAAGTTCCAGATTTATCTAAAGCACTGTATATATCTCCAATTTTCTGCTACATCATTTGGAAGCATAAAGCAGGAATATTAAATTTTGTTGATAATACTAGATTCCACTGCTTCGTGACTGCACATCAGTGGCTAATCTTCACATAAGGGAGATTTTATTGTCTACGCTGTCTAATTCACCTTCCCTAAATTTATATGCCCAAATTTTACACGAGTTTGTTGTCTAGGCTTCCTCTTTAGGCAGTGGAGACAGTTTAGGAGATTCAGGAATGCATCTGTCTGAAGAATTGCCTGCTGAAACATTTGTCAGTCTCTACTGATAATGTGCTAGGACTGATTATGACTATGTGTATAACTTTGTGTGCGTGCTAACAAGGTATATAGTCTGTGAAGGTAACTAGTGTTTTCATGGAAAGAGAAAGGGGTTGTGGAATTCAGTGCTGTGGTAATACGTTGCTACCAGTAAATATACTGAAAGCATCCCGTAAGTGAGCTGTGGCGCTTTGGAGTTGTAAGTATTAATATGAGGCTTATTAGTTTATTTTAAGGATTTGTCTGCATATGTCATTAAGATTTGTAACTAGGAAGCAATTTTCATATGTATGAATTAGATCTCAGCAATCTGTGCCCACAATGTCTCTAAAGAGGTGGTGTATTAGGAAGTAGAAGTAAAAATGTGGGTAAGAAAATGCAATAGATGTCATCAAGTAGCAAAAAGGAGATGTGAAAAATGTTCTTATGTGTAAAGAAAAATCCAACCTAAAATACTGGAGGAGAAATTGCAGCTCATGTTGCTCTAGTCTTTTCCCTTTTCAAAGGAAAAAATCTTACTGAGAAGAAACTACAGGTAGGTTATGCATCTGTACGGCTGTTTAGATGTGGCATTGTTACAGACCCATAATTGAACCTAGGTTGTATTTAATTAAGTATGTTAAAAAAGCCTGAAAGTGCAAGAGAGAGAAAGGGAGACTACAAAAATTTTCTCATTGTGGAGGAATGTATACTATAGCAAGAACATGGAATTAACTTGTGAACAGACATCTGCATGTATTTCAAGCAGTTAACTCTTAAAAGAAAATATCAAGTCCAGTAGTCCAGTAACTGATGGTTTTTTGGAGGCGTGCTTTTTGGGGAAGAGGTTGGTATTCACTTCCAGAGGTTATGAATCAGGAATAAATTCATTTCATGTATTTATTTAAAATATATTTTAGGATTGCTGCTATTGTTATTTGTTTCCTTAGTGGAGACGTACAAATTCAGGCAGTCTGTTGCCAGAGGAGGTCATTCAAAATACATTTGCATAAGTCTAACAAAACCAGGACATAATAGTTCATCTTTATAAAGCAGATACACATATAGGTGATGTAAATTAATAAAAAGAGTTTAGGAGAATTAGTCACCATCCTAACTATAGGAAGAAACAGACATTCATCTACTACCTTACAGAACAGCTTTTGAATCCTTAGGGAAGATGATCGTGCTAGGCTTTGACAATTTGGGTTTAATAATAAACCACATAAGCTTGCCATTTGCTATCAGTATTGCGTTTTCAAATATGATAATTATCTCAGCATAACATTAAATGAGAACTCATAACAATATTATATGTACTTCTGTTGATATATTTTGATTTGTCAATTAATCTTGGTACAGCTTCAATTCATATAGATCAATGGATTGTTAGAGCTCTGGTACTGTGCAAAATCAGGCTGGTTTTCTTATGGAATACCAAATACTTGGTCTTAACCACTTCTGTGTTTCTCTGTTGTAATTCATTCTAAAGGAAACGGAGTTCAGAACTTCTCCCGCTAATTGATCTGGACTTCTCAGTTAGTTTTTCTTTATTGAATTTGCCTCCTGTAAATGAGTACGACATGTATATCAGGAATTATGGTAAAATGAACACTAAGCAGGTGGGTAACAAATAGGAATATTTAAATCCTGAAAGTGCTGGTTCTTGTTCTGGAAAATAATTTTCCTTATAAAAGCTAATAGGACAGTAAATTAATAAATTAATAATTTTCATCTCTAAGCCTTAATAGCCTCTTACCATAAAGCAATGATATAAAAACTTTTGACCAGACAGGCCATTTATTTTCTGTGTTAGAAGATGACTCTCTCGTGCTCCTTTGTCGTTTTCTTAAGGACTTCCTGTATGTCTGTGGCTCACTGTCCCAAGTATGCTGGGGTTAGTGTTTTTACATCGTGTAAGATGTTATGTACTTTTGCAGTAGGTCTAGCACTCTTGTGTGAAATACAGTAAAATGTGTGTGCACAGAATAGTGACACTGTGTCGGTAAGCTTGGGTCTGAATTTACAGACAGAAGAGGTTGAGCACATCAGTTTTAAAATGGCTGAGTTCTGTTCAGTTATGTGCTGTCATTCTTAGCTGTGTCACCCAGACATTGATCACATTATCTTTCGACTTTAGGCATATGTTCAGTGTAACGAGGACAATGTTGAGAGAGACATTCAGACGGAGGAAGTTGAGACATTGGAGAAATGGACACAGCATCCAGGGGAAAGTGCCCTTGTATCTGGAGGTGAAGAACATTTTAATCTTATTCATTTATGAATGCGTGCATGTAAACTTTCTCTTCTGTACCCATAAATTGTCAGAATTTGTAATGCAGCAGCCTGCATTGATAGCAAACTGCTGCAGGCACTCTGAATCCCCTTGTGGAGCAGGTGGAGAAGAAGTTGCAGAAATAGTTTCTTCCTTCTGGATTGTTGTTTCTGTTGGTAGCAGATACGATTCCCCAACAGATCTTGTTCTTCAGTACTGTTATTTCTGCTGAAGTTGATTCCTGCTGCTGTCCTCTTGCTGAAAAATTACATTGTTCTTATGGTTTTCTTACTTGACTCCATTCTGAAGCTTCAGTTTGGTTTTGTTATTTTCTTAGGTCCTGTAAACAGCCAGGATATGTCAGTGAGTGGAGCTCTAACATGTAAAATTGATTCACAAAGACTAGCAAATTTCCTCCGGTCTGCTTGCCAGGTACACTTATGTACTTAATATCCCTTATGAGTTCTGTGCATAAGTATACACTGTGATAGATCACTTAAAGTATTTTTTCTGACTAACGTAAATAAATTACTTACATAGTACTCTTTATCAGTGAGATTCATCTCTCTGCAAAGGAATGGAACCGCAGCTGTGCAGCTTTTATGTCTGTAAAGCTGTATTTGCAAAGATATAAAAGTAACAAGAGAGTTGATAAAGATTTATGAAATTTACCCACATACTTTATCAAGCCTACAGATAGCAAAGCTGAAAGATAAGATGACTCTTTTATTTCTATAAATGTAATTATGTTTGAAAGGTGATTGCTGTTTTGCTAGAGGAAGATCAAGTTACAACACAACCCAGGTGGAAACAAAGATCTCGACAATCCAGTTTGTCTATTAGTGATAGCTGTTTCCAGTTAAATACTAACCAGCCGTTCCTCCATGGTAAGGGAGCTTTATTCTACATCTTTTAGTATACAGTGTGAACTCTTCTTCCTTATGCAAAATACCATGCTCTTTGTCATGGCTGAAGTGAGAACAGCACATACCAGGATATATAGGTGATGTAAAGCCCACTTTTCTTTCAATTGCACTAATCTTGCTGTAAGTCTGTGCAGACTGGTTTCACATCGGGAACATCAGAGCATCCTAGCTGCTGTGAAACCAGAAATGTAACCACTGATCAGCATGATATAGGGGTGCTCTGGATGTAATTTCTTGCCCCTGTTGAAGGGCCATCCCAAGCAGTGTAATTTCGTTTAGGCTCCTTATGCTGACAGTAGGGCCAAAGTTGCAAATAAAGCAAGGTTATTGAACAGGAAGAACATAGCCTAATATATTTGAACTGCAGATGTATCTTCCCCATATAAACAGCAGATGTTTGAATGAAAAGAAAAACGAAAAATAAAGCCTCTGTAATTATGTTAGGAAGACCTATTGCAATGCAAAACCATACGTATTCTAACATGAACACGTGAGATGAACCAGAAAATGCCTGGCCTGTGCTGTTTCCTGTTTGAGACTTAGCTTAATTTTCGGTATATATACCGATGTCAGATCACATTGGCTTGTTTATGCCCTGAATAATTATTCTATTAACTTCTTGGCTCTCTTACTTTTTTCTTTCTACTTATAATTTTTTGGATTCCTTCTCTAGTCCATCCTTTTTTTCTTGTATAGTGTCAAAGGCAACCCACTGTTAATAGAAACGTTCTTCATAATTATGTCTTAGCTTCTTTGGTTGTTGCTATAGCAGCTAAATATGGTTTTTTATCTGCAGTGAGTTTATTTTTTATTTACTGCTTTTCTTTCTTCATTTTTAATGGTTTAGACCG
>Ga0181612_106258_pt1 | contig 11062 bp, 6 predicted proteins | sample HoacroProtozoa21_FD_119630 | JGI IMG/M metagenome (GOLD analysis project Ga0181612, IMG submission 119630) | Hoatzin crop microbial communities from Cojedes, Venezuel. Combined Assembly of Gp0051906, Gp0051904, Gp0051908 | reverse complement strand
TTTGAAATTATCTGGTGTGAACTGAATATATTAGAAATAATGAATCATTACAAGATGATGCCTTAGAATGCTAAATCCTCATTTTAGTTAAATATACTGGAGCTGCACAGGAATGATCTTGGAGGGTAATGAAAAGCAAAATAATGACAGATTAGCCAGCTCACTAACTTCACTGATTAAAATCTTTCTCCATAATGAGCAAGCCAAATTAAATGGAGGCATGATGTAAAAATGTAAAACATACTTTTCTGCTGAAGTTTTAAGTAGTTCAGTAAATTTTGTGCATAAATTTCAGATCTGAAGACCAGAAATTTAACTTGAGGTCTCTCCCTACATTTTACTTAGGATATGATGATGTTCCAGTGACAAAGGCTAAATAAGTTTGACAAGCAAAACTTACTATACTGACTTTCTCAAACTGTGACTACAAGTCAAGACTTACAGTTAATCCCACAGCTGAAGCAAATCAGTAAAGAGAGGGATTTTAATCAGGTAAAGCTTCCATGAGTTAACTTTGCAGTGTTCTGGAAACAGCAACTTTCAAACACAGAAAGCAAAAAGTCCAGCCTTGGTACTGGCCTAAGTATTTTTTTTTTTAATTTCTGTTTAATACATACAAATGCAACTAATTAGCTCATTTGGGAAGCACCGTTAACGTCCCAGTTTCCACTGGAAAAAGATATGTTTTCCAAGAAAATGCAAAGTAATCCAAGAATTGCTTGGAAAAGTCTGAGGCCAAAACCTGTCATGTTTTCTTCTGGCTCATATGGTTTGCCTGCCCGCACAATCCACCTGGTAAGATTTGTACAGCTAGTGACCCTGGTGCATCCTTTATTATTCTGCAGCCCCAAACGAGCCATATTTAAATTTCATTTGCACTGCTGTCAATCTGAATAAATTCACTGGGTAGCATCCTGACATTTCTTAACTCGAGGACAAATCTACCATTTACTTCACTGAGATGAGGACTTCTCTCTAAATTTGGTGGAGTGACTCCAACTCGTCTTAATGCTATCGGCTCAGTGTCTAGTCTTTTATATCTTGGGGTTACAGCATAAATAAGGCAACAATTAGAGATGCAAATCAAGTTTCAGTATCAATCTTGGAAGTAGAATGTGTCACCCTAGGAAAATAGAAATGTGAATCCCAAATGATTTAAGCAGAGCTGCCAAAGGGAATATCTAGCATTTCACTAATGGAAAAAGTGAATGTTAGATGGTAGGCATAACTGGAAAAGTACAACAACACTTGGAGCCATATGACTGATTTATATACATCATGACTTCAAATATGTTCAATGGTTATTTCCTTTCTAAAGTCTTTAGCAGGAAAGCATTGGTCATTTTTTCCAGGGGTGTCTCAAATAGCGACAGATATGTGGGAACACTTTTCTAGATACTTTGTTTTAGAAAACTGTTTTGCCACTGTCTTTTGTTAAAAGTGAGACTCTGGAAAAATGACATATTTCTGTTTTCCTTTACCTGTTCTAGTTGTAGTAAATGTCTGGATGTATTCGTGGACTTAGAGTCAATAAAGAGCAAATTATTTTGGAAGGGGAACTAAACCAACCTGTGCCTCTTTGTTAGCAAAACTGAAAAGCCTGCCTATATCTAGTCTAGCCAAGAACACCACTGGTTCCTGCTTGTTAGGAGGGCTCCATCTTTCCATGATTTGCAAAAGGGTAGCACCTCCATAATTTTCACTATCTAGGAAGATTTATGGTGGGACTTGATGATCTTAAAGGTCTATTCTAACCTAAATGATTCTACGATTCTAGAAGATTTTGTTCTTTAAAAAGATTGCTGTAAGTTCTTATCTAAAGGGCCAGTTTCTGATCCTGGAATATTCACAAAGAATTTTTTGATTTTTTGATGAAGAGTTGGACTTCTTACATGCAGGATGAAGAAAAATTTCTTCCAGCCTTCAGCTTTATATAGATCTATGCTGCACAGGCAGTGTGGCTGTGTTTGCCTCCTGTACCATGCAGCATATGGGTAAAAGAGAGGCAGGAATCATCACTAGCTGACTATCGTATTTAAGGTGGTCTAGAGTATTCATTATGGTTAACTGCTAATACAGAGCAACCCAGAACAAATATGAATCAAGAAACATAGACAGGAGTGGGTAAGAGTGGGCTGAGACATAGTGCACTTAAGACCCCCTTTTGCTCAGAAATTATCTTAAAAGCTACAATCAGATCCTATTTTTCTGATTTGTTAAAAACATCCATAAAGCATATGTTACAAGGAAATACATTTTTTTCCTGCATTCTGGCAAATAAAAATAATTTAGAATCTAAAATCCTAGTACTAATAAAGAAACAAATATTAAAGGTGAGTGAACTGTGATTTTGGCTAAGCCTTTTGGCATAAAGGTTTGTGACTGAAATACACTGTGAAAGGAAGTAGTAATTAGTAAGAAAAAGAAGAGGTAATCATGTCTTTTAACTGTAAACAAAATATACATCACCTTCAAGATCTTAATTAAATTTCTCAGCAGGAATTAGCTCAAAAAAGAAAGAAATCTCAATCCACCTAAGAAGACTTCTTCCATAATGCAGAGCCTGGTGGTCACAAACTACTGAAGGTAATTTGGAGAAAAAAAACAATATAAGCTTTACAGGTAGACTGACAAGAAATTAAAAATCCTCCAATGCAGATAAAACAAAGCCTATCTCTACCTCCTTCTTTATAGTTACAGATAAATCTGTCTCATGGTTTTAATGAAAAAGAATTAAATTTCTCTCCATCATTTTAGGCTAGGAAATTAGTGCCTTCTGTTACATTCTTGATTTCTTTACTTCTTACTCATTTCCCCTATACATTTGAGTCTACCTTTTCTCCTATATAGTCTTCTTTTTCATATAAAGCTTGGTGCATCACAAGGTATATTTATATGCCTAGTCTGCACTCCCACAGAGCTTGGTATGTATTTTTGTCATTTACTGGATGGCATGTGTGAAAACCATTCAAGTGCCCTCTAGCGACTGAAACTCACAGTAAATTTATGGCTCACTACAGCAATCATAAGTATTTGATGGACCCAATAATAGCAATAACGCGGATGTGATGTGCTGTGGGCATCAAGCTTTCCCATTTTAACTTTTGTTTTCTTTGTTGCTGTGACCAACACTGGAACATCTCACAAGAAACATACTGCCTGCAAGCTGTAGGGCAGAAACCACCAACCTGATGTAGAGCAGAAGATAGATGCTAAGATGACAGGAAACCATATATGTTTATTACTTGGTCCACCTTAGAACTAAGAGCTGGAAGATAAAAAATAATGGTAATCTATAAACAGTTTATTGCATTCTTCGTGAAGTAATTTCTGCTACAGTCATTACTCTATTTAAGAAAATAATGGTAGAAAAGTAATGTACTAGTAGTAATGGTAGACAAGGTTTCCATTTGACCACTCAGTCCAGAAAATGGATTGTAAAAATTATGCTCTTTGAATCAGTTCAAATTTTGACCATTTGAATGTAACTAGGTCACAGGCTAACAATTTATTCAAGAAATATACTATTTATTTATTTATCAGTTTATAGCTGTATTAATCTAGGAGCTTAGCCATTGGCAATGGAGAACCATATAAGACAATACATGTAAGTATTAAAGCCAACACAGCTTGATAAAATGAATACAAATTTTAAGCAGTAAAGTATGAAGAATAAAAGCGTAGGTTTAGTTTTAAACTTCTACTACTTAAGACAATAAAAAAAAATGGCAATGATATATGGAAATACATTTTTCATTTTAGGTCATAAGTAGCCTTTCTAGTCTAAATAATCAGTCACATAAGGGTAACAAGCCACATCACAGGGACTCTCTGGCTCACTAGAAGATATCCTGGTATGTGAGTTGGTACAATAAAAGCAATCTGATCCAGGAATGACTTATCTACTGAATATACAGGTCTTAAGGAAATAGCAAAAGATACTCAACCTGCCTGTATCAGCAGGGGCAAACCATTTTTTTCTCTCCTACCTAAAGGAGGTGTACCACTCATTTACATGCTGTTGTTCAAAACAAAAAGGCACCCTGCACTAAATTAGCAAAGAAAACTGTACTTATTTGTGGCTCTCCAGCAGTTATTTTATACCTGGCTAAGTTTGATTATGTTTAGAGACTTGTTTAGACATTGAAGCCAGCTCAAATTCTGTGAAATCTGAAGAATGGAGAAAGTAACAAAAATTCAACAAAAGGCAATTCTGGGGTTTTCATATTGATAAGGTATTCCTCTGGATAATCTTGGAGACCCTGGTATTGTCACAGACTGAACACGTCTAATAAAGGCACTCTGCTTTAATCAAATTATCCCACTCTGCAAACCTGTTGAAGAGGGATGGTTGGTGAATAATTTGTGAGGCAGAACAATCACTTTTACAAGGTGTTTTTTCAAAACAGCTGCCGCCTTCTCATACTTCATTTTTCATTAATTATAGGAAGAAATACTGATCTTTGTGTGGATGTCCTTGAAAATTTCATTAGTGTATGCTTCAGTAAACCCAGAAACCTCAGCAAAAAAATGCAAGCAGCCACAGCTGCATACTTAAAATTATAGTGGACAAAAAGTTTCAACGTGTGTAGGAGACAATGAATCCGTCCAAAGCCAATACACAGCATGATAACAGATCCTCTACAGATGTAACTGTTCTTCGGCTTATTGCTAGTGCTCTGAAGTGCTGTTACTTCCCCTCCTTTTACTTCAAACTTTAGCAACATGCAAACCGTTCATCAAAGAACATTTTAATCTGTATTGCCCTTTTTTTGTCCTCTGTTCTATTTCTTCCTTGTCAGTGTCCCCCTTAAAACATTTCCTGCAATATTACATTCTTGGTATTCTCATTTTCCTTTTCTTATCTGCCCTTCTCACAATATGTAAGACAAAATGTTATATAGCAGCCCTCTTACAGAACGAACATTCCTAAAAATAAATCAAACTCAAATTTAGGGTTGAAGAAAGGACCCTAAAAACATACAAAACTTCCACTGGTGTTCAAAGGTCTCTGCCTCTCAAAAAAACCCCTGCAAGAGTGGGCTTTATTAGGGATGTTTTATTGTTTTATTTATTGGAGCAGGATTTTTTACTGTGGTTTTATTTTTCAAATTTGCCTTAGAGAAACTCGCTAAAATGCTTCCTATCCCTCTTGAATGTCTCAAAAACAATCTTTCAGCACTAGCAATTTCCCTGTAGCAGCAGGACAAGTTTGCCTGCCAGCAAGCCAGTTCTTTGTCAGAATGAAGAGCTTCTCAGTAAACGCAACCTCTTCAACACTGCATTTTGGTCTCTGCAGTAATAACATAGCCCTACCATTGACTTGAAAATAATTAGCCAGCAGTATTGTTGGTATTTTCTTCATTGCCAGCACAGCTCTGCAAAGCAATAATTCGTCTCTCTTCAGGAGCATCAAGCTCTTCAATTGAATAATGATGGACTTGAGCAAATACCGGTCTCAGCAGCAAGATTGCTACTGTGGAAACATGTAATCCAGTTTTCTTACATAGTAATCTAGTGTTTTTAGAACTACAATCAAACCCTCCATAAAAGTGACATAATTGTGTGCAATTAAAGCAAAGTAGCTGAGATCTAAGTTTCCGAGGCCAGTGTTTTCCTCTCAACACTTCAGACCAGTCAGCAATTCCCAATATTCCCACACGTTAGTACCATGTTCACACATCCCAAACAAATCCAGCGACCAGTTTGCTCTTTCAGCATTCAGAGTTCAGCAGGCAACACCTCCCCTATTGTATCCACATGGCAATCCTCTAACAGAGCCTCTCTGACACAGGCTTCAGTCTTCTGATCAACCCACCCAATCCCCTACACACATGGAAGTCCTAAAGCATGTCTTGTGTCCCTGGTCCAGCACTTTGATTTACACTGCTTCAGAAACTCACACACACAAAAAAAATCTATTTCAAATGCAGGCTCTGGAAATCTTTAGCCTTCATCCTCTGCAGTCTTTTCTTTTTCTGCACTGGGGCAAAGGACTGATACTGTATATCTGTACTACAGCAGGACTAAACAAGGTGCTGCCCGTCTTCCTCCAAGACTGCAGCAATGCTGCAACAACTTAGGAACTACTGGTAAGAACTGAAATCCACTTATCAAAGCCGAGCCTGATTTGATAGAAAAACAATGGTGAAACACAACATCTAGAAGGGAACTTTACTGGACTTTTCATGCACATGGTCAGATTGTTCATCTGGGTGGATGTCTTAATTTGTGTAGCCGTAAATTCCTGACCTAGTGGAGGAAGCAGGTGAGGGCCATGGAGGCAATGTACAAGACGAGCCTGAAAACAGTAACAGGTATTCAGTGAAGCGGCAGTTTATGGGAACCATCAAAATACAAGTTCTTCCTGTGTTTATTGGTGCTTTGGTCAGAAGTAATTTTCTTTAATGAGTTAGTCCAAGTCCACTTTTTGCTTGCAGAGGGTAATTTTCTTTCTGGAGAGGTAATCAAAACCACCAAAGTGGATAGGTATTTTTCTGACATATTTTTTAAAAAAATCAAAGCTGTGTGTTTATGTATGCAAATATATTTGGAATATTAACTGTGTAAATCAACAGTTGATTTCCCAATTAAGCTAACTGGTAGCAGCAATTAAGACAGCAATTTGTAGGCTGTAACACTATAGTGAAGAGGCTATCTGCATTTTCAAACTAAATAGATTTGTGTGTGCTTTCTTAGAAAATAAGCAAATTGTGGTTTATTTTACTACAAAGTCTGCTTTGGTTTGATTTGAAAGTAAACCTCTTTTTCCTCTGTGCCAAGAAGAATGTCCTTTGAAGCTAGAAGTGAAAACTCCAGACACAGTCTGCACTCTTTCTAATAATCAAAGAGCTCTTAACCGAGCACTGACTCTAAATGGGCCTCTCTCAGATCTGCCTTGCAGTACAGCCCTCCTACCTCATTATTTGCATGACTAAAAGCCGCTTGCCCTCTCCACTTCCTTGCTGATGAACAACACACTCCTACCGATGTCTAAGAGAAGGTTCTTCCCTTTTCTTCCTCCTGAGACTCTTCTCTCTTGCTTCTGTTCCTGCTCCTGTTCCCCACCACATTCTTCTATGGCCATCTGCCAATTAGACAGAACTAGCTGAAATCTGTCAGTTTTAAATACCTGTGTTGTGGAGAAAAAAATAATCAGAATATTCGTCTACGTGTTCGCAGGTTTTATTTGCCCCATTTCTGAACCCTTGATCTACTGCCTTAATGTACATAACACAGAAGAAACTTGATTAGGATGGTATTCATATAGGTCCCATTCATTTTGAGCACATTTCCTTTTCTTCACCTTGCTTCTTGGTGAGTAGAGCTAGTCAGAAGATTTTCTAAGCAGGCCTACTCACCAACAAGAACACTGATTGAAAAGATGTGTCCCAGTTAAGTGGGTGGCCTCTTGGAGAACAGAGATTAATCATTTGTTTCTTCAACACATTGCTATAGTAATAGTGCTTCTAACAGTACTGCTTCGTGAACAGCATTGTTTTAGTTTGAGACAGCTGCTGAGGCTACCAGACTCAGTTCACTCCTCCTTATGCTGTTACATCAAAGCAGAAACTCTTGTGCACTGATTTGCCTTAAGATGCTGTGTGGGGAACTGGCGCTGCCTCAGAAGTTAATGCACGAGTACCATTGCCATCCATTTAGGACTGGCTACTCTAATAGCTATTCCTGACTATGCCCTCATGAAATATACCTAGGTGAGGAACTCACTGTTGCATGGCATATGAATAATTGCTTTTGTACTTTTGCAGTTTACATTGTACACTGGCCCTTGCCTAGCATGAGGCAGTGAGGAAAAGTCTACATACTATGAAAGGTTAACTGAAAGTGTAGAGCAGTTCTTTCCTCAATTTCTACCCAAGCATACAAATCCTGAAACATAATTAAAACTTTAAAAAGCTTCTAAATGATTCTTAAACATACTAAAATTGGAACAACTGTTTAATTCACAAACAACTTAGAAGTTTAGGACTACGCACACTTGCTACAAGCAAAACAAAAAAATAAACAGACAGGAGTGTCATAACAACAGGAAAATAAGACGAAAATGCCTCCAGCCACCACAGGCTAAACATTTTGATACCATCCATTCCACCCACAACTCAGTAAAACAAATGTTAAGTAAATACAGAAATGGCAGATTCGCTTGGACTGAAGTCATCTGACGATTCTGAAGTGAGTTGTGAAGGAAAGTGTGTGGAACTCCAAATTCACAAAATGCAAGTTGCCATTCATTTTCTTGCATAGTCTTGCATAATGAGGATGTGGGTGAGGGACAGTTTGGGAATTATTAACAGAAAGAAATAGTAAGGCATTGCTAAAAATATTGCAGTCTCCAAAGTTTATTATTTTATGGTAAATTACATAGCTAATATTAAGATTCAGTCTCAGTAAAAAAAGGCAAACTACAGGATAAGCCCAGCTGCATAGAACACATAACCCGTCTTTCTCATTTGCTCAAAGATTACTTTCGGCTTGAGTGAGCTGCTATTTGTTCCCTTACATACTCGCCTTCCTCCATTAACCTTTTATACTAATTGCTATTTAACTAGAGGTTTTCCTTTTAAGAAATCCGAATGGGAAACCAAGGTTTCTGAAATAAATTTATTTCAGTTCATCTGTAGAACACTTCATACTTCAGCCGTAAAATCATAATCTACCATTTTGTTTGCTTATAGGAATAAAGGAGCAGGTTTTTTCCTAATTTAACTGAGCCTTCTATATCTTGCTTATTATCAAAACAATCTTGCTCATAACAAGTTCTGGTAACAGCTTTATACCAACTTCAGAAAACACATATAGAAAATGAGAAACAAATGTCTACTAACAGCCACTCTTTCACAAGCAAATGTTTATAATCACTACAATTTACATAACTGATACATGACTTTTGTGCCTTTGAATACCTGTCCAATTCACATCTCAACAGCCTTACAGTCTTTCTTTTGCTATTTTTTCAGTGTGTTTACACTACACTACACCATTTTGGTTTTCTGTGCAACTATTCAGTTTTGCCATAACTAACACTTAATTGCATTATTTATAAATGTGAGCTAAAACTATGAAGACTATGCTGAAACCTTATGTGACAGCTAAGGGTCATTTACATGACGTTGGTGTAGATTAGGCACAAGGTAGGGCTTTAATCTATTGCTCCTTACCTAAACAAAATTTGGGTTAAAGGGAGTAAAAGCTTTGCCAGCAAGATCTACACTCACATTCTGTCTCAACCCTGTGCATTAAATTCTATTCAGAGAAAGCCACCTTTTCATGGCATAGACAGTAGAAATTAGAGAAAGAATTAAGAGATCAATGGAAAACAGATTCATTAGCCTGAAAAAATAGGAGTATTCTAGACAAAATTAGAGTATCTGAGAAGCATGAAGAATTAATCCCCCAACATGCTTTCACAGATACATTTGGAACACAGCGGGAAAATAAAGCAAAGCTGCAGCAAGATGTTAAGTCTAGAAGGCACTGGAGAATAGGAAAAACTAAACAGTTAATATCCTTACCATGAAGACAGCACAGTAGAACATTTAAACTATTCAATTTCAGATAGATATCTTCTTTTTTTTTTTTTTTTTTAGTAAAGCAAAGGATAAAATAAAGCAAGCTGACCAGAAAGAAAGCAGAAAAATTTCAGTTTAATCGCCTCACAAATTCCACAGAATATGTACTGCAGATGTTCGTTTTGCATAGACAAATCAAAACTAATGCTTTATTGAAAGAATAAAATGTTCATTTCTGCTATAGGGTGACTAGTTTTCAGTTGTAGGGTGCACTGCACTCAAACTTTTCTGACTCTCATTAAGGTGGACCCCAGGAAAGCTTCCTAAATGGTTGCTCTAGTAAATGACTCACGTATTCATCACTGCAAACCCTGATGCTAATCAGGAGAATAAACATGAAAGTTCTGTACCATGCCCTGAAGTTGCAGTTAGTCAGAAGAAGGTGAAAACAAAATCTTGACAGCTTTTCCCTGGAATTGTGCTGAGGTTATCACTGGTGGCACATCACCAGCTCTTTAAAGCTACAACTGCAGAGAAGGTGCAGTAGCCAGACTGACTTTCTACATAAAATGACAAGCAATCAAGGAGAGGCACTGAAACTGCAGTGTGCTGTGCTGCATTTGCATATATTAACCAGAAAGGGGACCAGCAACTTAATAAAACTGTTGGCAACAAGCAATTCCAGCTATTTCTCAGCCAATGCATAATTTTTAACACTCATCACTATCCTAGAAAGTTAATTTGATCCTCCAAAAAGTAGAGTGCTTTCGGTTCCTATTAAAGAAAATTTTAAAGGCAAACAACCTGAACCCTAGCAACCTTTGTGGCCTCAGCATCTGCCTGTGGAGAATTAGCACTGCTACTAGTTATGATTTGAGGACAGAACTTCACTGTGTGTCAAGCGTAAGACGAACACAGGAAAGATGGTCTCTGTCTAAAACAGCTTGCAATGCAGACAGAAAAAATTGAAATGGGAGCCAAGCATGGTAAATAGTAGGGTATTCAAGAAAACAGATGGCAGGCTGAGATATTGAAAGGATTGAATTTGTACGTTCTGAAAGTCACACATGAAATCATCGGGCAAAAGCCCCATCTCCTACTTAACTGCTCTAAACTTGTATATTGAGTTACCTAGAACAAATAAGAAACACAGTAGCACATAAGTAAAAAATCTGCAGCATCTCATTCTTAGATGCCTGCCCCTTCAAAATACATACCAAACTCATTCTTGAGTACTGAGATACTCCTGAGACCAGCAGTCAGAATGGTAACCTAGTGGCATCAAGATGCAAAGGGAGCTTTCTAGATGGAGGAAGCGTGAAACACTAAACCTAAGGTCTGTCTGAAATCCTGCATCTCTCTGAGGCTTAATGCCTTGACCCAGAGTTCAGGCAGATGCCTGAACTCCCTCAGGATTAAATCCTCTCCTGAGAGTAGACACTTACAAAGTTATTTTCAAGAAGGTGAGCGGGGCTGACTTTCGAGGATGCAGCTGTTGAAAGAGATACATACAGAGTCAGGTCCCCTATTTC
>Ga0181612_142323_pt1 | contig 11063 bp, 9 predicted proteins | sample HoacroProtozoa21_FD_119630 | JGI IMG/M metagenome (GOLD analysis project Ga0181612, IMG submission 119630) | Hoatzin crop microbial communities from Cojedes, Venezuel. Combined Assembly of Gp0051906, Gp0051904, Gp0051908 | reverse complement strand
CGGAGCCGCGGCTGCCTGGCGGGCTGCGCCGGGTGGGTCCGCTCGGCCGCTCCGGGGGAATTCTAGCTCCTCTCTTTTATTGACTGACCCCTTCTTAGCTGCTTTTGTGAATGTTCTCTTGAAAGCTGGGCCGCTGATAGCGTGCTCCTGCCGCAGGCCTCCCGCCGAGACCCGTGCCTTCATGGTAATGTTTGTGTGCTCTCAGAAACACTGCTCTCCCGCTCGCGGTGCGTGAGAGGTGAAGTTGCGGCCCTGCAGTCAGCCTGACAGGGTGGTTCTTGTGGTGAAGTGCCGATAGTTTGAATTCGAGTCCCTGAGGGCACCCGTGTGGACCTGCTGGAAAGCCTGGGATGGGAGGGAGGGAGTCAGTGAGCCGCAGCCGGCCTGCAGGGCTGTCAGGCGTGAGGAGCAAGCCAGCTAGAAAAGTATTCGGCTTCCCAGCCCTCTGGAGATGTCCTGGCGAGCAGGGTGTGCTGGCTGGGTTTCTGGAGTTGATGTTTTCTCAAAACTTGGTCTAGTCACACCACCACTGGAGAATACAGCTCTTCTTTCAGTGGTTTTCCTGTCATCCCCTGATTTCAGGACAGGCATCTTACAACCTTCGTCCTCACAGTGTCGACAACTTTGACACTGCTGAGGATTTGGAAGCAACCAAAAGTTGTTGTCTTGCTCTAACCCCTTCTCTCCTGACACTTCTCTCTCTGTGTATGCTTTCTGAAGCACTTCAGCAGTGGGGCCTGTGTGTCCTGGGTGTTACAAAGTTCCTACCATAGTCTCCTTCATTGTCAGTTAAGAGTCAAGAACAGGGGTCTAAACAAGAACCTAGGTGGAGAGCTGCCTTTGTGCTGTGGTACTAGGGTGAAGACAGGGAATTCAGGGAGACTGGTGCTGTCAAGGTGTATGCTGAATGTTACCTGGTTTGACTTACTTGTCTGTCTAGCTACCGTCTGTGGAGTTTATGAACACTGAATGGATTTTTGTTGTTGTTGTTGTTGTTGTCAAAAGTGTATAGGTGATTTTTATGTAAAGTTACTTCTGTGCTTTATATTACATAGATGCTCCTGGACATAACATCATTCAGTTAAATGGTGTGCCTAAAAAGCTGAAGATGAGAAATGCATACAAAAAAAAAATCAAGTTTTTAGGCTGTAGTTGAAAAAGGCCCAGTTGATCATTGCATTTCTTAGTTGTGCTTTGACTAAATTGCTCTTGAACAAAACACAGCTGTTGCGTTCCTAAAAGAGATTGCAAATTCATTATGTGCACTGAATCTTTGAACTCTTTGGAGCAAGAGTGGTTCTGGATGAGTGCTTTAAAGAACGGAGTAGTGCCAGTCTTGAACAAATCCTTATCTTACAGCAACCCATCTGCCACGTGGGCCAGGCTAATGCTTTCTAAAACTGTTTTAGAGAGGAAGGTACAAAGCTGCAGAGATGTGGGATAGGTTCTTTGAACTGGGGTGATTTTTGAAACAGCATTTCTAAGTTACATATCTGCTAACATTCTGTTGTTCTCTAATGGGCATATTAAAAAGTGGAAGCAGAAGGAGAATGGTGCTTTTGCAATGCTTTCATCTCACCTGTCACTTCTGGTGTTTACACAGAAAGGAGCCTGCCCTATCAGAAGCTGCATTCTTCACATACCTGCCCTGCAGCCAGTTCTGATTCACAGCCTGCCTTGTGGCGCTTAAGTCCCGAGCTGGCAAAAAAAATAAATAAAGGGGAAGATAGCTAAAGAAAGCAAAGCAGAATAAAAGTGCAGCAATCTACTTATTCATGCTTCTTTTCACAAAATGTGCTTGGAAAACAGAAATACATAAGGAGAGTGTTTTTATGCGTTCTTGTGGCTGCCTGCAGAAAAGGCGGTGAAGCAACCCTGTGTGTGAAGCTGTGTGCTTGGGCGTAGTGCAGCACACCTGAAGTGTCAAGTGTAGGCATCCCAGCAGGCTTACAGCTCAGTGTTGGGCTCCTATGACAATGAGAAACCTCGCTTTGCAATCACAAAAAGGCTGCAGCATCCTACTGGGTAGGCTGAGTGCGTGTGGAGGAAAAGACTGGCAGAGCCCAAAGCTGATATTCTGTAAGTGTGGGTCATCTTCTCATAGTCCAGGTAATTAAGGACCAAAACTAAAGTCTCTGATCATGTGAGAAATTGCTGAACACTGTGCTTTCTTTCCCACGTTCACTACTGCGGGCTGACTCAAAATGCAGTTTTGAAGGTTAGATAAACTTTTAAATTCATTCTGAATCCCCCAAATCCTCGATAAAATAGATGAGGGAATGCAAGGCAATAGGAGAAAGAAGGATGCTAAAGGTTTTAAGAAAAGGAAAAATAAGGGGAGGGGATGACACAAGATGTTTAAATGTTCGCATAGAAGTTTTTGAAGATGCAGAAGTGATGCCAGATTAGGAAGCGAGTTCGCAAGAGGTCACTGTAGCTTAGATCCAGTGATCTGCTGTTGCAGGCTATCATGGTAGCTTCCCTAACACCCAGATGGCAGCTCAGTGGAAAGTAAGTACATTTAGATATCACAGTGTCAATATAACCAGGCTTAGCACTATGAAGATGTTATTGGATATACCTTGCTGACTTCTGGCATTGATGCTTGTTCTGGTTTTCCTCCACCTGAAACTTCTCTAACACTCCAGCATCACAGAATGTATTTTACATGATTATTAGTAATGATGAAGGGTTTCTCTATAGATCAGAGAGTTATTGGGAATCGAGTTTGGCATGCTGTTCTACTCCTTATTTCTGTGTTGTCAGATAGTTCATTGACACCCTCCCAGATCTGTGGGTCATGCCTTGAAGGGCCCAAGCCAGTACAGGTCCAGCAATATCCTCGGCTCAGGAGACAACATATGGTGATTTTTAGCTTGTCCTTCCAGTTGCTTGGAGGCATAAAACTTTGTGTCTTTGCAAGGAGAAGCATTCTTCCACTACCACCGATCAGGATTGCTGTTGAGAAGAGAATGGAGTAAGGAACAGCATTTGTTAGGTCTAACGAGGAGTTTCTGAATGCTATTGCTTCTCTAGGGCTATGCACATCTCTTACGTGGAAGCGGCTGGATATCTCAGGCTAAGCCCCTTGAATGTCTTTACTAATCTAAAATGAATTATTTTAACAATATTCTGCAAGTGCAGCTGGCATAGCCAAACAGTAGCCAAGACAGCCAACCACTTTCCCTTTCTGGCAGGACTTGCGCTTAAATCGCTAATCCAGTGAAGCTTTGCAGATAATAATAATTCGTTTAAATCAATGGAACTGCCTGCCTTATATGGAGCTAAATACTTACAGAAAATTCTGAAGAATTGGCGCAGGCTTAAGTAATCTTGTTTTGCAGAATTTTAATTAACATACACTTTTGGGTAAAAGCTATGTGTTCTGACAGTCTCTGGAAGTGGGTCAATGTGAATGAAGAGTCCATTAGTTACTTCCAAAGCTTTAGAAATTAACTGAAATTTTACTAACTTGTACTGAAACAGAACATGAGATGAAATCAGACCCCCAAATACAGGAATTTCTCTTTTCCCATGATAGGAGCTGAAACTTGTACGACCATCCCGTGACACAGGCAAAGAACAATGTGAAATTCTGGCAGCCTTCCTGTTGGAGGAGACTTTACTACAGTAACAGTGGGCTTCCTGTCCTGCCCCCTCCCAAACGATTCACTGTGTTTCATCTCTCCGTTGCCTCAGCATCCTGTTTTGTGTCTTTGCATTTGACATTGTGATGTGTACACCCAAGGTGTTGCTCTGGCATCTTTATTTTTGGCAGTTCCCTGCCTTTAGAATAGTTAATTCAGCAATTCTGATATTTTTATGTGACGATAGCATGAAGGGGGGGGGGGAATCTTATCTTGCCTCTTGTTTACCCAGTCTCTTCTTAAAACTCCCTTTAGTCCCTTCCTCTGTGAAAAGTACTAATAACCTGTCTGCCGTGACCTCTGCTTTTAATAAATCCCCTGAAATTTACTTCCTCATTCCCAGTTTGTACCATTTAGTGTATATTATTGGAATACTTCTTATTGCTAGGAACATGTTTACAGTATCGCTTCAGACAAGAAAGTGAATTCCGTCTGTGATTGCGTGCAAACACACTTTCTAATTTTCGTGGCACCAGTTGAGCTTGGTGTGGAGAGCAAGCATGGGATTAGCAGAAACAGCCTACTCGTTCAGGAACACCAGCGTTCTCACTGGGTTATGATTAATAATGTTAGAAGTGGAAGCCTTGACAATGTTAATGCACAAGAGGAATGTGGCACTTCTGCTGTTTACTAGTTAATTCACAAATGGTTAACAAACTGGCTCTGGTAATTTTGGGTGGTGGTCAAAACTAGCTGGTTTTCTGTTGCGAGTGGTTTGTCCACTGCTGCTGCTGAAGCTGATGGCAGGATGATACACACCCTGAGAGAAATGACATGCAGCTGATGCACGTGTGTCTGCATAATAAAGTTCTTGGCAGTTCTGATCTGCCTCCAACAGTATGCAGAGGCTGGACAAACTCTTAATTTGTGATCAGTGAAGTGCTTTTCAGAATAGATTTCTTATTTAAAACTGCCGGGGAGTTTTCCCTGTTTACAAGATACTGTTAATAGTAATTTTGGGAAAGAAACACTTTGCTTTTAAAAAGAAAGTGTGTGTGTGTGTATGTATGTATACAATACAAGAGAGAAAAAAGTTGATGAAATGCTGACAAAAAGATCAAATCTATAATGATGAGGAAACTTTAAGGGCTGGTTTGGTGGTGTTTAAATCAGTTTCTTTGGTTTTGCTTGGAAAACTGAAATTGTCTTTCTCTAGAACTTGCATATTTTGCTCTTGTAATCTGTGTGAAGCACCCTTTCTGTTGCTGTTTGAATTGGGCATCAAGATAAGAAATACTCAATTTTGAACAACAGTTTTAGGGCTTAATTGGAAAGTGGCTTTTGTGGAATTAAGCCTCTCCTGTACTGCTGTGTGGTTTTTCTTCCTGCTGAGAATGAAATGGAAGTAGCAGGTGACTCTCCATTGCACATTTTCTGTAAACACTGTTTGATGATGACTGAAGGGCCTAAACAGATGGATTCTAGATTCTAAAGCTGCTGCTTCTGAAAGTTGCAGAATAAAATCTGGAAAAAAAGGCTTCATGTAAAGATAGAAACATGAAAGGTTGAAATTTTGTGTGGCATTGCTTATATATTTGTTTTGATTCCATCTTGTTCATCTACTGTGAAGACCTGATGTCATTAACACAAGAAAAAAATTCCTGTGCATTGTAGGATGTCAGATGTTCTCTCCTCGATGGGTATATATTTGTACTTTTCTGGTCACCATCGCTGTGGGAGATCTGGGTGCTACTGTAAAAAATACTAATGCCTAGAGCCACTTGGGTGGAAACATTCTGTAGTTGATTATAAGAATAAAAAGGGGGGAGGGAAATAAAAGTGGCAGATTGGGAAGAAAATACTTAATACAAGCAGCTTTTGTTTATGAGGAAACTTGTGACCTGCTATTATTTTGGCAGTATGAGAGGATCTTTCTCTTACTAGAGAACTGATAGCATTTGCAGATCTTCACTAGAAACACTTCGCGGATATAGCTGTAACGTGCTAGAAACACACTGAGTCCACAGTGACAAACTTTGCTTTACTGGCAAAGCTGTGCTCTACGTGATCTTCTGGTGTTACAGGGCTGGGTAGCAAGTAAGTGCATGAGTATATCTTCCGTCCAGTGTAAGGCAGCTGCAGCTGACTTACGCTAGAAGCTTTTGCTAGCAGTTACAGCACCTCTTTGTTCCTCAACATATGCATATATATATATATGCACACTCTGAAAGGAAAAGAGGATTGTACAGTGGTGCTCTGGCCTGCAATACCACTGCTGCCTTGTTGCCATGCCTTTGGTAGTAATATCTAGAAAGAACATTGTGTAACTTTTTTTTTTTTTATAAATTTCAAAGGTGACAAGTGATCAACATCTTGGCCAGTACAGTTAGTAATCTCTTGTGCTTCTCTATTCAGAGATTTTCTGACTGTACTGTGAAAGAATGTGTGTGTTTGGGGCTGGGGGATGTGAATTATTTTCCTTCCAAAAAAAAAGTAAATAAAAATTCGGAAGGCTTTGCGTAAACACTGGGTTTTTGATGAGTCCTAGTGAGGCTTTGTACCACTCTCCACCGGGTTACACAGAGCTTGCTTCTCTCTGCTCAAAGTGCTGGAGAGCAGCTGTTCGGAGTCTGCAATCTGCTGCGCTGCTCTTCTTTCCCAAAGCCGCTGTTGGCTGTGGGCATAGAGCACAACAGAAAATCTGTCATCTGTTTTCAAGCCTTTGAAAAAAGCATGGTCATAGTTGAGGCTCTGGAGGAGATGGGGTGGCCTGGCCTTTGGTACTCTAGCTGCTTTCCACTGGCCCACGTAGCTGTGTACTGGAGGCGTCTGAATACACCCTTTTAAATAGGAGGGGAAGAAGAGGTGGGGGCGTCTTTGAACTGGTGACTTCTTTGCAACACTCGCTGCAAGTGTACTGGGGATTTGGTGACCCAGATTAGAAGTGGTCTTACTAGGGTTTGTGCTTCCTGAAGGAACTTGTGTATATTCTGTCTTTTCTTTCTGAAGGCTGATACGTAATGGGTCAGTAACAGTCTTATGATTGATCTGACATATATGAATATGCTGTGGCTGTGATGGCAGGACAGCTGGTCTTTTAAAGTGAAATAAAATAGATAACTAAATTGTATTGCAGAAGAGAAACAAGGTGAACAAAAAGAGAAGTTCTGTTGTGTAACTCATGCCAAACCTAAATGATGCCAAATATCATAATTGCTTTCTATGTCCATGTGTAACTTTATTTTGGCTGACAGGTTGTGTATACCAACAGAATCTTTACATAGCTCCTTTTAACAATATTGTATGTGTCCAGTCGTCCAGAATCTTTCAAGGAGGAGGATGACGTATGAATTGAAGTGTGTTCTTTATCAGCAGAAGTATTGCTTTACTGTTTAACTTGCCACTTTTATCTATACTCGAGTTTTTAAAAATGAGGCTTGTATTTTACCATGAAGTGGCTGGAGGATATGAACTCCATGCTCCAGCCACTGGCAGTCTGACTTTAGCTGGTGGTGAAGCTACACTGCCTCATCTTCACTGTTACAACATGCGTTAATTATTTTAAAAATATTTTTTATTGTGGTCAAAACACACCCTTTTTGTTAGCAAAGAAGTAGCCTGTAGCAAAGAAATTCAAAGTCTGTTTACTACTAGCCTGTGTAGGCTGAGGCAGCATAATTAGTGTTGCATGTGTCATAGAAATGGGGCTGACAAATGTTTCTTCTAAGACTCTCTGAAGACAAGGTAACATCCTTTCCACATAACACACCCTACCACCTTCCCTCTCCATCCCAACACAGTTGTTTTCCCACTTAAGAAACAGCTACAGTATTCCGATTCATGAAGATTAAATTATGCTTGGTTCAGCCTGTCAGCAGGGTGTCTTGGGCTTCTTTGAAAGGAATATTTTAACAATAAGTGACATTCTTTGCTTACAGAAAAGGTTTGAAGTCTGTTACGGTAACTGCAGTGGGCTTCTACTTTTACACTGGTTGCCATAGGTACTGTGTCTGCGTCTACTCTCTAGCCGAGTGAGACCTTGTCGCTCTCTAGTAAAGAAGCAGTTCTCGCTCTTCTCTAATTATATATTTTGTTAACTCTTGAAGTCTTCAGTTTAGAAGATGAAATTAGAACCAGTAAACATCTAAACTGAATAGAAGATGTCGTTGCCTTGGAGCTCCATTTACCTGAGCTGGAGTAAAAACCAGGCTTACCGATATAGTCGTACTAGTATTAAGAGTTTATAAAGTAATCTACAAATGTGTTCTGTTTGGCACTGAGGTTGAACTAAATGGGTAGGGTAATTTTTTAGGCTTTTATTTTATCTTTTTTGAGTGTGTCAGAATCAACTGCTGAATGTTGTTGCTGGTTGCATAACAAATAAAATCCTGATAAGCAATGATTTTCTCTGTATAGATTTGCAAAACTGTGGAGGAGGAAATGCATAGGAAGCGAAGCTGGATGAAGCGTATCAGTACTGAGGAATTTCTGAATTTCCTTTTTAGGAACTGAGTGGCAACTGGAAAAAGTTGAAGGATGTGACATAATAACTTATAAACCTTTTCTTTGTTACAGGCATCCTGTAAGCAGAGGTTTACACAGGACTTGTGAATTATAGCACTTGGTACATTGCCTTTTGTTTAAGATTCTTTTTATGGACCCAGTTCAGCAAGTCAGGGCTCTGGAAAGCAGAAGTCTAGAAGTTCACCATCAAAGCATTAAGCCCTCTTCTCATGCTGAGCTTGAAATCCATGTTAGATTTGAATTCTTCCTCCAGCATAGCAGAGAAATTCTGAAGATGACTGAAGCTGTGGCTTTCACTGTGCATTTAAATGCATAGCTGTTGCGTTTAATATTTTTTTTCCTTTGTTCTTGAAGCTGAAACCTACTTTTAACTAAAGCTTCTGACTTTCATCAGCGTCAGCTACACGTCTGACATTGTTTGTGTGGCTTGTATTTTAATATTCCATTCTTTTCCACCTATACAAACAAAAACAGGAAGCGGGATTTGGGGTGGGGGTGCTGCCATATCCGTTTCAAATGTGTTTCTTGCCTGACCTTTTAAAAGGTTGTCTGTTAGTGTCCGAGTGATTACAAGTAGGCATTGTTACTCTTAACTTGAGTAGGAAAGGAACTGACTCCCCTAAACATTTTAACCTGAAAAAAAAAAGCAGCCAATTTATGCCTCTGCTTGATGTGATGTGACTGCAGCTAGTACTGAAAGAACTGCAAACATGTTGCCATCTATTTGAAGTACTGAAATGACTCATTAAAGTAGGCCATCACCGCTACAGAATGCATAGCATGAAACACGCTTCTGTTAGCAGCCTGCTGACTAACACAATGCTTTCTGTTTGCTGCCACAGGAGGTACTCGTACATGGCTGTGAGAATATGACAAGGCCTCTCTTTCAGAAACACAATGGCAAATGCATTTCAGCTTGTTGTCACTGGGATCTAAAGCCTCACAGTCTTGCCCTCCCCGCTTTTCTGTACACACAAAACCAGTCATCTCTGAACCTCTGCAGAGACCAGTTGCTTTCACCATTTCTTGCTCTCTAGCCAAGTAGTTTTATGCAGGACTTCCTGAATGTTTCCTGGCAAAACCAAGCCTTTTCCTTGACTTGCTGCAGGTGCCTTAATGTGTTATTTGCTTTGGTTGTATAATTTGATACTTTGTGGGTATCAAACACTCTATGAACAACAGATAAAATGCTTTTTATGGATGTCCACGCTTATTCTTCATTGTGCTCTTAGAAAATGTCTGGAATGTCTGTTATGTACTGTAGTTGTTAGTGCCTGCCATGGGAGTATAGCAAATATAAAAGTTATTTTCTAGTAGCCCCATTTTAAAGTTGTACGGGGCTTATTTGTTTACAGATTCAAAAGCAGTATAGCAAGTATATGCTTTCTATAAAGCATGCTGTTTGCATAAAGCATGGAGTAAAAAGGAGAGGGTGTGTAGATTATACAATGTTATTGTATTCTAGATGCTTACCTAAAAGCCTCAGCTGAATCGCAACTCTTGGGGTCTTTTCTTAGCCTAGTTTCTGGTGCCAGCTCTTTGTACCTTCTTGCTGGGTGATTTCTGTGGGGAGCTTCCAGTCACAAGAAACTGAGTGTTAAAGGGCTGTAGGTTAGTACTGAGCTTGACTTTTCTTGTACCATCTTAAATAACCTGTTTGGAGATTTGCGTGTACCATAGTGAAGAGATCCTGCTACTGTCTGTGGTGAGACAGTTGACTGCAAGCAAGAAACATTGTGTAGTGAGTAGAAACCAAATGTTTGCATTCAGGAGCTGGAATTGAAGGTAACAGTTCCTATCCGAGAGCTCAAGAGAAGGAGGTACCATCTGCGACTGGAGTGTGAGGCAACAGTTTGAAAACATGATTCATACACTTCTTCCTCTTTGCATTCTTGAGAAAGCAGTTATCTGACTGAAGATCTTACTAAAGATTTGTATGGATAAATATTGAACATATGGTTTCTTCTAGTTTACTAATGAAGTTGGAACTATTGATTGTAATGCTTTCTAATTCTGAGGTCACCAGCCATACACAGTGAGGTTGTAGCTCAATTTAAACTAACGCAGCCTATTTTGCTTTCCCTTCCTTTTCTTACCAGCAGAGGTGTTTCACCACTTCTTGCAGCATCGTTGATCCATGCTGCAGTTGAAGAAGTCCTCCAAACAGAGTTAACTGAATTTAAGCAGCAAAGTGTGGAAACAGAGGGAGAAGGAGATGAGGAAAGGTTCACCTGTAAGTATCCTTTTTTCTTCTGTGGTTTTCGCAGATGCTGTCTGTTGGAAGACTTCAGTGTTTTGAAATGTTTCCCAGAATATTTGGTTATGCTGTCTGGCAAGCAGCAGTGAACAGAACTTTATTTGCTCCTGCTGGGTATCTGTGGGATGAAAGGTAGCTATGCTAGTTTTGTGGGCAAGATGCAAATGTGGTATGTGGAGCTCTGGACTGATTGTGTAGGTTGGCTTTTCGGAAAGGGAAGAGAGCTGCTCTTCCCCAAAATGATAGACAACTGTGTCCACTGTGCTTCCTGAACTGAACTAGCTAAGAACTTTTCCTAATTGGAAAGCTTCATTTAAATTGAGCTGGTTCAGCTCACATCTTAATCTCTTGTATTTTTGAATTACACTTTTCCCTTTGGTAGCCTGACTTCAGCTCTCTTACGTTTTGACATTGGCATCATCACAATTGCTATTTTGCAGCCATGCTGACACCTTAAATTTGTCCATATAATCCATCTTTCTTTTGTCTGTTCTTGGGACCAGATTTTGGGACCTCCACAACCTGAACATCTTGAAACTCCAGATCTTTCTCTTGGCAAATTTCTCAATAATCTCTTTGTTGATTATTACTTCTCTCCCCACCCTCCCCTATAAAGATGGGATGCTGAGGGGTGAAGAACCTGATGCATATGTCTTCTGCCTGATGTCTACATTTTTCCCTGTCTGAGTGAATTG
>Ga0181612_137481_pt1 | contig 11063 bp, 4 predicted proteins | sample HoacroProtozoa21_FD_119630 | JGI IMG/M metagenome (GOLD analysis project Ga0181612, IMG submission 119630) | Hoatzin crop microbial communities from Cojedes, Venezuel. Combined Assembly of Gp0051906, Gp0051904, Gp0051908 | reverse complement strand
CTGCGGGGCCGTTCCCCCGCACGCGTGGGTAACGGAGGCGGGAGGGGGCCCTCGGGGGATGGGGAGAGGCCGTGGCTTCGCTCCCCAAACGCAGCCTGTGGTTTTGGGGGCGGCGGCTTGAGAGCCAGGTTTCCACATGGGCTCCGTCCCCAGAGCGTGTGGGGAGCGCAGACGTTACACGTCCGCTGCCTGGCACGCGTTATACATCCGCTGCACGTGCTCGCGGTAGGTGCACATAACGTGTGGAAGCCAGAGCTCCATCGAAACGCCGGTGCGGGATTTCTGGGGTAGGTAGGCCCTCTTTCCACGCGGACACTGCCACAGCGTCCATCTCCCCGTGGGCAGCCGTACGCCCTCATCGATTGCCGGGGTGGAAAGACAGCATGGCGGGAGCGCGCTGGCGAAGCTGCCGCAGCCTGGCGCCAGGCAGGAGCAGAGAGTGGCGAGACCCACGGCGGTGGTTGTGCCTTGGCACCGTGTCCTCCTGGGTGGCCGGGGTCGTTTCTGCGCTGTGGGCTCGGTGACATCTGTAAACCTCACCACAGCCAAGGAGGAGCTCCTTCTGCCAGGTGAACTCCGCGGGCCGTATCGGCGACGCAGAGTTTGTGGTCGGTAGTTGTGATTTGGGCGGGTGGTCAGGTGGAAAATATCCGTCCTAACTGGATGCAGCGCTGTCAGCAAAAAAAAACAAATGCCCACAAGTAACGAACTACTATCCAGTCATTTCAAAAGATGGCTGAGAAAGGAAGCAGACCTTTCTATGTAATAATTCTTGCCTCTGAGGTACAAAGACAATGAAAGTGATAAAGTTTTCCAAAAAATGTGCAATAGAAATACAATTACTTCTGTGGAGCGTTTGTCTTATACCAGTTGCCCAGCGCACCATGTCTTAATCCTCTGCTGCAAGGAACAAAGAAGTTATTTTTTAAAACTCTATTCTTTTTTGGTGAATTATTAACTACTGTAACAAATTGAACTCAAGATGGCATGTGTCAAGTGAATAAAATGATTGCTTTCTTTATTTTCTGGGCTGTGTAATTTTGGATCTGTACATCTTAAATGAAGTAGATCACTTTGACAAGGTGTGTATGACGCAGCCAGTAGCTAGCAAGGGGCTGGTACGTTCTTTCCCTGTGCAAAAGATGAGCCACAGATGCCTGTCCTTGGAGTGAAGTGGGTGAGTGCTGGGCTCAGCTGGAGCAAATTATCCTCTTGTCCTGGAAAATAGTGAGCTTTGAAAGATTTGTCGCTACATGTAGGGTTGAATTTAGAGTTAAGTCCACCATGGAATAAGGGGAGAGGGGTTAGTGGTAGTGATTATCTTTATTTTATTTATTTGAGCTCCAACTGGTAACTCTCCTAAGTCAATACTTGAGTATTTTTCAAAGGATGGGTCAGTCTTCAGGTCTGTGTTGCATGACTTAGTTAAAGGCAGAATTTGTGCCTAGAAAGCACAGGAATAGCGTAGGATTTGTGACTCTGATAATCTATTAACTATGTTCTAGAACAGATAAAAAGATGTTAAAAGTTCTTAAATAAAAGCAGGAATTAAGCTGAGGTATAATATGAATGCCTAAACCAAACCTCTCCCTAAATAGCTCTTCATTCTGGTGGTCTTTTCTTCCGGGAACATCAGCCTCAGCAAGAGGTGTGACTACTACACCGCTTGGTTTGCAAGAGTGAGTTTTGTTCAGATTGTGCTTTTTTTGTTTGTTTGCTTGCTTTGTGGGTTTTTTTTGGAGTACAGATACCTATGTAAGATGAAATAAGGAGATGTTTCTATAGCTCTGGAGAGGATATGTTAGCTCTGTAAAGACTGGGATTTCTCTTCTCTGGCATTTCTGTAGGCTAACTCCACGTGACTTTCCCTTAAAGTTTTGGATCCTTCTTTCAGGCACTTATTTTCTTCTTGCAGCCTTTGGTTTGGAGTGTAGTTGTGAGTAACTGCAATGTATACTGTCTAGTTCAAAGTGTTATTTCTGGAGTCTAATATTTTGAATTAAATCTTGTCCTAAGTCATGTGCCCTTTGCTTTAGCTAACAGGTGTGTGTGTATGCATGCTCCCACACCAATATGTGTGTTAGCTTCTGAGAATGTATTTCTTTTGGATGTCTTCAATTTTAAAAGGTGTGATGGAGCCCCCCAAAGCAGACATTTCCTGTTCCAATGTCCAACCTTTCTTTGTTTTAATAATGTTTAATACTGAAAATGTGCAAATCTTACTGTGTGGAATTCCCTTACACCACCCAAGTAGACCATGGCTTAAGAGAAATTCAACTCTAATAATACTAAGGAGAGGCAAATGCTGAGGGAGCTGTTATTCCTATTAATTTATTTCTTACTTACCAGCAGCAAACTTTGAAGATCTACCTGGAGTATACCCAGACACTTAGCTTACAGTCTAAGGCACTCATGCTGCAGTGTTCTGCTGAATGGAGAGAATCACAGCAAAGTCAATGTAACTTAAGTAGGTACACTAGTCTGCTAATCCTAAGCTATTTTTATAATAATTTATTACAAGAATTGGTATAAAACATGACTGGATGCACTGGAAAAAACAAAGAGGAATGAACTGGAAACATACTGTTAATCTTTACTTCTGCTTACCAATGATTTACTTAATGTCACTGCAGCAAAAATGACTCTCTGGAACTGCACAAGATTGTGATTGTCTAACCTCTAGTAGATTTTCTGTTTCCTTTTGTTTTCATTTTATACCTTTTCTCAGGACTATTTCATATAAATCATGGGTTACTGCTCTAAAGTTCAATTTTATACTTAGGAAGTCTTCAGAGAACTTCTTTTACTCCAGTTCTACTGTTGTGAGGATTTTAAGCTATGTTGGTGCTAGACCTGAATGCATCTTTGTTATACACCCGAGATGTAGATATTGATGCATAATGCTGTACTTAGAAGAACAGACACAGTTCCTTTACTTCAAGCTTGCTGAAATAACCAGGAAAAATAAAAACAATCATGATCTGGAATAACCATTCATTACCTGTTGCGCCCTTCATTTGTCTTGGGCAACCAGCCAGATCTGAAGTCAGTTTAGCTTTAGCCTCCTGGTACTGAGTTCATTTAAAAAAAAAAATCCACAAAGCTGTTTGGGATAATCTACAAAGAACTGAAAGAGGGGCAGGTGTAAGAGATATGTCACCATGAATTCCAGTCATTCCACTGAATTCAGGTCTGAATTTGGCCTCATACATGTCAATGCTGCTAATAATCTGGGAAGCATCTCCTTCCTATTTTGGGAGGAAGGAGAGCTGTTCCTTGAGTTTCTGTGGTGCAACAGTGGAGAGAAAAAAGTCAAAACATGAATCTGTCTGAGGCACTATGACCTCTAGGATTCCTGTGTGTGAGGTATATGTGGCCGTTTGACCAATGTCTTTAACATTCCCCTTGGCACTCTTTGAAATTGCCTATTACAAAACAGATGGTGCGGTAGTTGCTTTTTGAAGGGCTAGAAGACCATGACCACATCTGGAATTAATCTGTAGCTCCCTAAACCAATAGATCATCCAGATTTAAGAGGATCTTCCAATACAAATGCATTACACAAGTACAGAGAAAGAATACACAGCTGTAAGGCAGAGTATAAGCAGTCTGGAACTGTAATTCATAGGCACACAACTCTTTCTGTTCAACTGTCTCATTTGTGGGCAAGTCTATTCTACAAGAATTTATTTTCATTGAGCAACAGCAGTAAGTGAAATATGTAACTTCTTAAATGAGATTTAGAAAAATCCATGAATTTTCAGGTTTTGTGTAAAATATTTTCCTTTTCTGTTGACAGCTACAGTATTCCTAAAAAGATGACCTCTCATTTTCATACTGTCCTTTGCTCCAAAGGATGGCTAAAGGTTGCATTAAACCAGCATGCACATTAGCATCATTCAAATAAAGCTAGCTATGGAATTTTGGATGATCATCAAGCGGTATAACACACGCTCTGAATAATGATGGGAAAGGGCATTAGGGCATTCAGTGATGATGCTAAGGTAAAAACTATTTCTGCAATCTTTGATGCCAAGGGAAAGCACACATTTTAAGCCATAGAACCTCATATTTTAAAGTGCCTGGTACTGAACTACCTAGCTAGTATTTTTTCTGGATAATCTAAACATTTAAAATATCAAATGTGTTATCTGTCATTGTGGAAAAAAAAATGTAATATCAAAAATGCATTACTTCCTGTAAAGACCTTGAATGTGTGTAGCAAAATAGTGGTAAGGGCAAAGAATTTTGAATGCTATCAAATCTGCATGCCACGTCTCCGATATTGTGTGTAAAAAGATAAAATTTCTCTTTTGTCTGTAGTGTTTCTCTTGGCTTGTATGCTTTTCTATCCTTTTGTAAAGCACCTAGCACAGGGAGCCATGAAACGCTTGCAGATAAATAATAGAGTGTTAATTTATATTCCCAGATTAAATTGTTTGCCCTCTAATTATGATAATGTGTAAGAATTTGAAACATTGCACAAGGTTAGAAACATTTCGCATGCTGAAGCCCATGGAATTCCACAGGAGTTACTCTGATCTGTGGGTGGCAAATGAAAATATAACCAATCTCTTTACCCACTAGTTCAGAATTTGGGTTTTGAGGTAGAAACTTGTCATATCCAATTATAGATTGCAGCTAACCTACCTATTAATTCTTTATAATCGTTGTCGCTACTTTGCTGGGCTTGAATATGGAAGTTTTGGTGGGTTTTTTACAGTATTTCAGATCAGTATCTTTACCTGCCTCTGGGGGCACAGACAGCACAATTGTGACAGGATATTCTGCAAATAGCAGTCCAGCTTAAGTTTTGATTCTGGTTATATCGCATGGTTAATTCTTTCGGTATCTGTTATACTAGTTGGTTTGGCTTCAGTCTTTTCTTTACTCTAAAGATGTAAGGATTAAATAGCTAATTCTGTAGGATGCTGGACTTGTATTTAAACACCCTGATTAATTCTACACTTAAAGTTTACCGTTTTTGAGTTATAGAGTCAAAAATGCATATACTTTTATAAGCACTCTGAAGAGACAGTGGCACAGGAGACACTAGGAGTATATCTGCACTGACCCTAGCCACGGGGATGGCTGCAGCTTGCGTCATGCTGTGTTCCCATCCATACCTACCTTCCTGCCGTCTGCATAGGACACTTGCTGACAGTCTGCAGATGGTCATCATCATACAGTCAATATATAAAAATGAATCATCAGTATTGTTATTGGGAGTGTTGTATGCTTTTTGTTCACTTGTTTTGCACATTTCCAGAAAAACATGTCTAGATCTTGACTGACAATTTCTTCCACTGAGGCTGATCACAGTGGAATTATTTCTGCCAGCCTATATGCCCTGTATGTATTCAACTCTTCTCTGTGTTGGCTGACAGCTGGAATGCTTACTCTGTAAATAAAAAAGGCATTTTTTTCAAGAAAGATTATGTTCTGTTGACATTTTTCCAAACCCTGGAAAAAAGTATTGTGATTAGTTTTTAAAGCCAGTCACTTGATAACTTTTACGTTTTAATATGAATCAACAGTTTTTGCGAGGGAGATAGATTGTGGCTGTGCAGTTAAGAATGAGTTCAGTTTTGTACTTCAGATTTTCATTAAGAGCCATGCTATATCCTGGCATCCAACCAGGAAATTCTGCTTACAACTAAGCAATATGGGCTTGCCCACACTGCAAACAAATAGTGAAAGCCTGTCTGAAGCAAACTATTGAAATCCTGTGTGCGGAACTGAGATGATAAAGTTTCTGTTCCTTTTTCCTGACTAAAAGTTTCATTTTCTATTATATATAATGGTGCACATATCCACATGAGGGCACCAGCTGACATCTTATTCTCAGACCAGTGTGTATTCTGTTTCTGAAGTGGACACATCAGTCAGTGGTCACTCCATCCTCATACTTGCAGAGCTAGAGTAAAGATTGAACTGTTAAATGTTACAGTTCCCATGTTTTGTTTTATTCTTTTCTGATTCTTTAGGGCAGCAATATTTTTACTTTCCCTAAATTCTACATTCAACAGAAAAGCTTAAAATAAACTTTAATCAAGTAGAGATGTGGGGATGCTAAGTTTTTAAAAGAAATAAAATTATTTTTAACCTGTCTGTGTAATGGAATGTAAGTGAACTCTCATTAAAATTGGTAAAGTTAATTATTTCTGAGCTTTGAAAGGAAGCAAAAATCCCAAGGCTTTAACTCCATTTTTATTAAACCCACAAAAATATGCAGTCAACACCCATGTCATGTGTAGAAGTTACATAATCTTTTAGAAAAAGCAAAGAGTAATAGGTGCTTTACTCTGGGTTAGGATTCAGGACTAAGATTGTCCATTTCCTTTCCCCACTGAACTCCAGGAAACGTTTGACCAACATAAACACAGAACAGAAACGATCGCATTTCCTCTCCCAGCTCCCAAAGCATCAGGCAATCAAAACTGCAAAGGCTTGAGGCCGCCTTCAGGGGCAAGGAGACTGCATGCAGTAAGGACGATGTAACAAAATATTAGCTAAATAGGGAAGGTTTCCCAAACAGACTGCAGGGTTATTTGACAGAAGTGACTGCACACAACATGAAGGGATGTAAAGGGTATTCTGCTTTGAAGTCAACTGGACAGCATTTTGAAGGAAAACAAACTTCTCAGGAACTTCCAAAGTGCTTTAGAGGGTATTCACAAAACTTGTTATAGCCTAGTGAGGCTGTTCTTTTTAGACTCTAAACAGTGGAAACCCATAGGCTTTTCTGAAGAGTGATTCAGAAGATTCTCTTGCTTGCCCCTGGCCAAAGACTGTTTCTCCATTGACTGTTGGGGTGGTCTGGAGAAACTGGCCTCTGGGGGCTAATCTTGCTTTTAGTGAATACTCTCTTCTGGTGGCAGAGAAACAAAATACCATCGTTTAAAGATCAGAGATATCATGGTATAGTATAGTCCTCTGAAGCGGAGAAAGCCTGGGAAATGTTTTTCTTCACAGAAAGACACGTAGTTGGAAAAGTCAGAAAAGGTGTTGAGCTGAGGACTATCCTCAGTCCTTATTGCAGTGCAGATACATAGACAGAAGCATGTTTCATAGCATGAGAACAAACTTGAGCATTGGAGCAGACATTAAAAAATTGCTAAGGTTTGAATCTATTGCAAATCCTGATGGAAAATAGTGACTTTAAAGAATCTTTAGGTTATTTTTTCTAAGAAAAAATGGTAATTTGAAAGGTCAACATAGGTCAGACCTAAATTTAGCTCAACATAGCTGATAATATAGGAGAAAATAAAATTTCCAGGTGCTGAGAGAAGATCATAAAGCTGATGGTGCATAACAGGGAAACCAAGACTTCAGTATGCACACTGAGACAACAGAAATAATGCAGAAAATGTAGATTTGTTGACGAGTAAAACCCTGAGAGGGTCAGTACTTTAAGCACTATAGGAGTGTTCATACCTGAGGGGAACTGTGAACCTGATAACACTCTGCGTGCCAAAATCCATTGGGTGCATGTGAGTCATGGCCTCTAGAGTCACAGTGGTACTAACAACTTCTCTAGAGGAGATTTTGAAGGTACCACAGGAACTACAAGAACTAAGACAAGGATGAAGAATAAAAGAGTATAAACTGAAGCTGTAACACAGACCGGTGGCAATACTGGCTAGAGTAGCAGCGATTTCTGTGGAAGCTTCTGACCTGAGGTCTGTCAGAAAGAATGGGAGCCATTTGACCGAAATTTAGCTGTCCAAGGATTATTTAACGAGTCTTTATTTGTTGCCAGGATTTATCCTATAGTTAATGAAGAGGTAGAGCCATCTTCAGAAAGCAGTTCAGGTCTTTTACACAGGCCTAACTTTGATACTTACGCTGGTGGGTAAGATACCTACTGTCTAGAGGCAACTGTGGAGCATCACTGACTATGGAGGGATTACGTGGGACTAGATTAGACACCTAACTTTTAGACAGCTAACGTTAAGTGAAATAGTCCCATCAGTTTGTAGGTGACATTTGCATTTGCAGCTCGTGTCTGAATAATGACCACTTCTACATGGTTTACAAGTCTTAAGAAAGTTTTAATAGTTGTACTCTTTCTCATATTTAGTATGTGGAGACCCAGGTACTGAAAATGACATCAAAATAATGACACCAGTGTGTCGCAGCAGAAAGCAGTGTTGGAGATAAGCAATGCAGATGCGTCGTCATACACGTGCAAACAAAGAGCACAGGGTCTGAACACACAAAAGTAATTGTACTGGGAAGTGGCAACTCTGGAAAAAGTTAGAATTAATTGCAGGGTTCTGTTCTGAACCCTGTGACTCAATAAGAGGGTCTTGCTTACCACTTACATCTTTCTCCAATCTGTCTACAAAGCATTATTCCTCAATCCTACTTTGATTTTGTATTCCATTCATTTAATAAGTAATAGAGTGTACCTTGCCAATGAACTTTGTTAAATCACATTTTATAAATTCTTATTAAAAATAATTTCTTGCAAATACCTTTGACAGTGTTTCTTTAAGCAACCTAACCACTAATTTGCAACAAATTGGCATAATCAGCAGGATCCTAAATCCAGATTCACAGCAAGGTCATGTGTAATGTTTTCCTCACCAACTCTTTCTTGCTAATAGGTATTCAGTAAAAGCATGGATCTTCCTGTATGCTTAAGAGTTTCTCTTCCTTAGCACTTGAATTCAAAAATAGAGTTGGTTGATTCAAATGGACCATTTCACAAACTGAATCCGAATGTGTTAACAACATGAAAGTTGTGTGATACAAGCCCTAAAGTCTCCTAACAGACTCCTGTTTTTCCAGTGCTGTATGGTATAATGCAGTTCAATGATTAAAATGCAAATTAACAGAAAAAAAACCCAATCTGTTTATTAAAAGAATAATCCTTTCATGAGCAGAAGCACTGACATGTTTTCCATGGGTTAACACAAATGACTTACCAGATATCTTTACCGTGGAGATCAAGTAGTATTATGATTGGTAAAGATATTAGGGCAAACTGCAGTTATGGCATTTTTTTTCCAACTGCCAGGTAAAGACAAACATTTGCTAGTATAAATGATATTTGAGTAGAATTATGGTGTAAGCTTTGTTTTTGTTTTTTTTTAGTTCAGTGCATGTCACAGTTGTTTTTCCTCAGCACATTTCAGCCTCAAGCCTGTCCCCTGGTCTCCCCTTTGTTAATCTGGACTTTTTCTGGACTCCTCAAATTTTTATTTTTAATAAAAATTTATACAATTTAATTTAATAAATATATATACACCCACAGCCAGGGAACTGCAGCCTCTTTTTCCAGGCAGCAGCAGGACCTGGACATACTTTTTTTCTGACTGGTGTATGCTCTGAAGGACAGACGGCAGCAGCCCTTTTTTCCCCACCTTTGCAGTGAGTCTAGATGATGCACTGCAGAATGCTTCAAGAGTGTAGTAGAACTTCTGGCTGTAGCAGCTTGAGAGAAGCATGCTCTGTACTGATGTATTGCAACTTTACAGGGCTCTGGGAATTGCAAGCCTTGGTCTTTTTTAGAGAGCTGATCTCCCTCAATCAAATTCTGCAGGACTGATACAAATGGAAAGTGAGTATTGATTAAAATAAAGGAATGTGTCTTTGCTTTTCCATTTTAGATGCCAGGGTAAAACCACCACTGAAATTCAGGTTTTCCTGGCTGGCCAGAATGCATGGCTAATCCTAAGAATAGTTTCATCACTTCCTCTTAAGCCTGTGTTCCTAAACAGTGAGAAGTCAAAATAGCTGGAAAGTTTGAAGCGTACCATGTCTGCTTAATACATACAGGGTATGTGCTCTGCAGTAAGGACATTTACAGTCTCTTCTGTAGAACTTGCACTTACAAGTCTTGTCAAAATTCATAAAACCCTTAAAGTATTGGGGGTAACCAGTTAGTGATTACCTCTTTTCTGATAATGAGCGGATACACTTCAGTCAACCCGATGCTAATCATTACTGGCCTTGTATTAAAAGGCTAACAAAAGTATTTGTTGAAGTAGTACATACACGTGTAGCATTTCTAATTCTGTAAGCATTTTCAGCTAGTGTAGCCAGCTTCACCATCGAATGTGGTAACTGCTGAAAGCTGTCTAGCCGCAGCCAAGAAAAACTTTGCAAAGAAAGCGTATCGGTTCACCATGCAGCTGCACAGACATTGATGCCAGCTCAGGAGAGAAGGTATGGGTGGGAACAAGCAGTGGGAAGGTGGGATCATTTATTTCAGCAACAGTGTGGGGTTCATGCCAAAATAAACTGCTCGTGGGTCTACTAACTAAGGATTGCCAATATAACAATCATATGTAAGTAGAAACTCACAATGATAAAGTCTTTTGTTAGTCATTCATGAATTTAAGAACAGAAAAGTGAAGCCAGATTTCAGAATAACTTCAGGTGTCGATACCAGAATGTAACAGTTCTCTCAATATTAAATTCAAAAAAGAAGCTGTTTAAAAATTTGTGCATAAAGATTGAGCATGCTGTTGTCAAAGAAATGAAGGTGCAAGTTAATGAAGTCAACTGCGTTTCATCTGCTGCCCTTACACATCACCAGCTGACCTGTACAACTGGAGTCAGGGTGCTGGTACCCCCAGACACAGGCCATGACTGTGAGCAGACCTAGGGGTGGTTCCTTGGAAGTAAAATTGTCCTGTATTTTCAGAATAAGTCTAGACCCTGTGATCGGTTAATCAAATTAAAAACTCACAAGTGATTAGTTGAACTAAAGAAGTGGTATTTGAAGTCATGAGGAGAAATCTCTTGAATATCAAGTAACTTTCTACCATTAGGGGAGGGCCTATGGATTACTCAACTAATCTGGAATAAAGCTTTCCATGTAAAAGTAAACTCTCCAAAGTAGAAGTTGATATGGAATTTCCTTTGGGCTCAGTACTCAGACCTGGGAAATGAATATGATCTATAACAAACCTAATAGGGGCTCAAATGCTGCACAGCCTCCTCCAGTGACCCCAAGGCAATCATTCTTTTTTCGGTGCTTCTGTTGCTACTTTTCCTTTGGCAAAAGCTTCTTGGGAGTGCCTTGCAGGACCAAGGGAAAATGCCTCTGT
>Ga0181612_133318_pt1 | contig 11063 bp, 4 predicted proteins | sample HoacroProtozoa21_FD_119630 | JGI IMG/M metagenome (GOLD analysis project Ga0181612, IMG submission 119630) | Hoatzin crop microbial communities from Cojedes, Venezuel. Combined Assembly of Gp0051906, Gp0051904, Gp0051908 | reverse complement strand
TCTTGAACTGGGGAGCCCAGAACTGGACACAGTACTCCAGATGGGGCCTCACCAGGGCAGTGTAGAGGGGAAGGAGAACCCCCCTTGACCTGCTGGCCACCCTCTTCCTAAGGATCCCATTAGCTTTCTTGGCAGCCAGGGCACACTGCAGGCTCATGGTCAGCCTGTCGTCCATGTTGAAGCAGACAGTTTACGATGAGTTAGTCCTAGGGCTTGGAGAAATGCTTTTCTCACACAAAACTCTTTCCTGAATTTGATTAAAATTTACAATTGTATTTTTGGTGAGTGAACTAGCATAGAAAAAAAAGTCGCAAATCTATTCAGTCTTCCAGCCAGGTCTGAGTGACTTGTGCCACCTCTGCTGCTCTCGGGATTATTTTGAATCCTGACCAGTTCAGAGCCCTGGATGAGATTATTCTTCTGGAGTCTCTGGCAGTGCATGTAACTCAGCACCGTTTCACTCGCATAGCTGGGAGTGAAACAAAAGGTGCCTTGTCAGTCTAATAACACAGCTTTGTGTTCAGCATTATTGGGAATATCTAAGAGCTATGAACTTAGTGTGAGAGTGAAGTATGTATTAACCTGGACAAGAGAATGATTTCTGGATTAAGGAAAACAGCTTCAAGGAAGTAGGTAAACAAGACTGAGGCAGAAATCTAAAGAAGTGGTAAAATTCACTAGGCTCTGATGAGCTCCTGCTAAAACCAAAAGGGATTTCTCTTACTGATTTTGATGGAACTTCAAGAGGTCTCCAAGGACTGAAGGGTCATGAATGCAGAAGTGAAGAAAGGGAGTAGAGTCATACTGATGCTTGATACTGACAGTGAAAACTGCGGAAGTTAAGACTACATGGGCAGAAGCATTTGGAAAGGAGAGTGACACGGTCTGGCCTTGTGAGAGAACTATGATTATAGAGTATTTCTATTTTATCTGGGACAAAGTTAGGAAACTGAAGTCACTGCATCACTTAGGGAAGCTACAGTCAGTAAATCCTTCTCATGTGGCAAGAGCAGAGAACAAACACAGAAAAAGCAGGAGGAATTTGCAGACTAGGAAAACTTTAATTTTGCATATTTGTATGCCATATCTTATTCCACTTGCATTTTAGCAAATTTGTACCTGTTACAGAGGGATTATTCATTATTCACGTTATGCCTAGACCTGAGAGTCTTAGCTATGTACAGGACAAAGCTGTATTCCAAACTGTACCTTAATACATTTGTGCTGTTTCAGGGTTTCCAAGGTCCCAGAAGGTGCATGCTTTCCTGCAGTCATCGTGATTCTTTGCAGCTTGGTAAGGAAGAATTCTCCTTTGCCGGTTTTCCCAACCATATGTCTGAGTGCAGGTCGCTGGAGGAGATCTGAATATGCAAGCTGGTTTTCATTCTCTGTTTCTGGGAAGACAAAGCACACAGTTTCACTCTAATTCAAGCTGACTCCCAGCTCTAGGCTTGACACTAAAACAAGGCTATATTGACTAACATGCAAGATTAAGCCCTTAGTTACAAGACCGAAAGCAAAAAGTTCTAAGTAAGATAAATGCGTAACAGAAACCTAGTTTCTACTTTAACATCAGCTTGCTTGCTTAGCTGTTTCAGTGTCCTTTAGCAGCATACTTGCGGCCAGTCATGACTACAAAAGCCAGAGACCCAGACTGAGTTACATCTGCCAGGTGGATCCCTATCTTTAAAGCAACTCCTGTTCCAAAGAGTCCCACTTACTTTTCCTTGGAGTTATACTCTGCATACAAATGCCCATGACTTTTTTTTCTCTAAGTTTTGTAACTGTTAAACCATGGGAGGAGTCATACTAATGTCGTTCAGAACCCTTTTAGGGTTTAGTACCACGGGCGCTCTTGTTCCTAGCTATCAGTCTTCCCAAACCCGATTCAGACCACTAATAAACATTGATTACCTGTTGCACAAGATAGTAGTTATGCATGTTTTATGGTGCTACAGGTTCTGGGTGTGCTTGCAACTTTCCGCAGAGACTACAAAATATCTAGCCCAATAACAGATGGTGAAAGATGAGTTGACATACAGTTTTGTTAGCTTGGACTTTAGCAACAGGAGAGAAAGGAGCCTGGTTGTTACTGGGATTCCCAGCTAGGTGACTGCTTAGTGTTTAAATGATAATGTAGGAAACCCTGGCACAATTCAGAGGCTTCCAGTCCTCAATGTCCTGAGAGCTTTTACACCTTCCCTGCTGAGGTCTGATGACAAGGCTGACAGCTTTTCATATGGCAAAATTGGTCTTCAGTATTAAAATCGTAATGTAAGTTTAGCTTTAGTGAAAGATTTAGCCAATGCTTGTTACATTTATCACAGCTGTTGTTGTGCAAGACACTACAGAAAAAAAATTTTTGTTATAAGCCTTCAAAATCCGATTATAGAAAACTAGTACCCAAGTTATTTCATTGATAAATTGTCAAGCTGTCTTTTTATGACAGACTTAGGGAATTGTCCTGATTTACTGAAATTAAATAAAGATGGAAGACTTGTTGGAATCTTTGATAGTACTACCAGCGAGTGAATTTCATCATTATAGCTGCAAAAAACAAATAACCACTATAGAACATTGGATGTCAAGAGTAAAGGAGCTGAAAACAATTCTGTGACTTACTGTCTGCATTAGATTAACAGCTCAACTATTTGAGGGGAAAAAAAGGGACAGTTGTTAAAAATCAATCATTGATGTAACTTTTGTCATAACAGTGCATATACTTCTGTAACCCACAACTTACAGTGCTTTGACTTTGCTGTATTCCCATATCCTGTATATCTGTCACTCTCTCCTTTACTGGTTATATAAAGTAATAAGTTGTGTTACTGGCAATTTTCTTTATCTCCAGTAAAACTTGTAATCAGAAACTCGGTTTGCGATAAGGTGTTTTAATTAATGATAATATAACTGAAGATCATTCCACTAGAAAAATATTACATAATTTTATTGTGTTCCTCAAATAAGAAATATTTTACAAAGAAACACCAGAAATTATGTGTTCTTCAGATTCCTCAAATATTTGAAAACAAAAAAAGCACACTTTGTTGTCAAAGAACTCATGGACCGTTCCTAATGAAGCAAAACGTACTCTGAACACTGCTAAATCAGTTGGAGTCTATACAGCTAGACTTTAGACAAATATAGTTGGTGTATGTTTTCCCTCATCTTTTATTGATTCCACTTGGATTGGTAGGAATGAGAAGGCTTACCAATACTGCTGCACAGTTATTCTAGGGCCTATATAGAATAACATATGCCTGTGTCACCACCGATGTTACAAGACAGAGAGAAAAAGTAAATACTGTCTCATTTCACAGACGGTAAATTAAGAATTAAAAGGCTATTTTCCTTTTATTCCCCCCCCCCTTTTATAATTCTTATTCAGACCAACACATTAGCATGAATTTAATACCAAGTCACGTATAAGGAGCAGAAAAAGCATGGTCTCAACTCAACAAGGGAAGTACTTCCAGAACTTTAATTATGCTAGCATTCCCTTTGACTTTTTAACTGACTGTTGGTGACAATAGAGGAAGTAAATCAGTAGCAGATCTGGTAACTCAATCCAGTTTCCATCCATCATGCTATAAACACAATTATGAAAGCTTTGAGGATGCCTTAATTTGCGGTCCATACCAAAGCCACCCCCACCACTTTCTTTGTACTATGCAGAGCAGACTCTTCCTGGGTATCAGTGAATGATCTTTTTGAGGGTATTTCAATTAACATAGTTCAGGTTAGAAACATACTTTTGAAGTGAGTCTCCTGATCATATCTTCCTGACACACTTTCATCTGCAATGAGTGTATGAACAGAATTGCTTTCAGATTACGTGCTCCAGAGGGCACCTAGTGTGCTGCAAGCATTAATGGGTGTTGAATTTAGAGGATCAGTCCCAGTGCAAAATCCAGTTGCCCACAGCATAGACACCTAGTTCTGAGGACCAGCTGCTCCATTCTGTAGACCGTCTCCTATGGCCTTGAAGTAATTGCCCATGAACACTGAGGCTTTATCTCTATTTGCAAGTTTGTCCCTATGCACCAGTGATTGACAGAAGGAGGAGTGCATGGAAAAGTTAGAAGACAGGATTAGATTATTTACCTAGGGATTATTGCCAAAACCGTGAGATCTCAGCTGTATGACTGATTTTCAGTAATACTGAAAAAAGGGGTGATTAATGAGGTCAAGAGTTTGTTCTCATCTCTGGAACATTCACAGAGTCCACAAAGTTAGAAAGGACACAAGAGAGTCATGACAAGATTGGCTGTAAGGTGCCTGTAGACTTAATTTTACACAGGATCAGACTTTTTGCTGTACCATCCTCATGTAAAAATTCACTGCTTGTAGTAAAACAAGCCAAATATGGTGCTAGATGACAAATCTGTGTTGTCAGTAGTAGAGAATGTGTACAGTTTTCTGGATGGCAAAGCACTAATTTTGTGTACCTTAACCAAGAGGCTTGTGTTAAAACCGTTCTCATTAAAACTGTATCAAAACCAGAAACAGAGCACATGGCATGCAACTGATTGCAGAATAAGGCCCTTTGCTTTTGCTTTACATTCACTAAGCAAGACTGTTATTGCTGTTTGTGTGTGTTTAAATTAAATGTTGCTCTTTGTTAATTAAGAATAACAATATTTATAATAATTAATTTTGTTGTTTGACAGATGAATCTGCATTTCTTCTTTGTTGTTTCCTCTTTTTTTTTTCTTGATGAGGCATCATGAGGGCTTGGCATACTTACTGAGAATGGCTACTTCATCCTTGCTTCAGAATCAAAACTAGAATACTGTTAAAAACTGAACTCTGCTCAAGGTTAGACCTACTACAAGTTCAGGTGGGAAAGATGTGACAAATTCATTCGAAAGATAAGTCCATATAAAATATCTCTTTTTGGAAAATCTGGTAAGAAAAATTAGATCAATTAATACAGGATAAATGTTTCTCTTGGTGACACAGATTTACTAGGAGAAAGAGGGCACAAGGGAGATTTGCATCTGTCAAAACAGGTTGCTGCAATGCGCTTTGCTATGCTGTATGACAGGGAGGTGTTCCTCTGCTGGCACAACAGCCTTTTAGATGAGTTAGTGATCTCCAAATCTTTTAGGTTTAGTGGAAGCAGCTTCCTTCGGACTGTGCTTCCTCTGCAGGCGAGGAAGCAAGAAAGCCTGAGGCAGCAGTATTTGCTCTGGATCCAGCGGTGTAGTCTTAGACCAGCAGCCTCCAGCAAAACACTCACTGATTGAAGCTTGCTGCCGTTAAAGCCTGCTGATCTGCTTAAGATGTTGCATAAACGTTAGATCTTTTTTGAAGGCTATATTTTGCTGAGTTCTGATTAAGCTACTCAAAGTTTTCCCGTTTTACAGTGAAAAGATGGCAATCACAAGGACTGTCAAGTATTCATTCTGAATCCTACACTCAGGCTCATTCCAGTGCAACTGGAAGCTAAGGGAGGTTTTCCGAATGATTTCAGTACTGTGGACCCATACTAGACTGGGAGATTGGCAGATACTGAGTGCCCTTCTTTGCCACTGAAGTTAAAAGCAGATCCTGCTTTTCATAAACTGTTAGACTGAACTGATATAGAGTCCAAGTTGGAGCTTCTGGAATTAGTTTAAAAGTGAATCTAACCTCTCAGATTCGACATATTTGTGGAATTGATGTAGGATCTCTCTTTAGAATTAAATAACTTCTTACTATATCAAGCTGTCAATTTTACATGCTTTAACAACATTCACCCTGTCCCAGGAAACTTTTGAACAGAGGGCAAGGCATCTGTGAGAAAAGATAGCATCATATGAAATACACACTGTGGGAAACAGAAACAGGTAGGAGAAAGTATTATAAAATGTAGTCAGAAAACTATCAAAGACCGAAAAATAGTAATAAAACTAAGCTTATTTTAGAACTTCCTGTTAAAACCTATCACAAAATTTTTGGAGCCATGGACACACACACAGGTGTTTGGAGGCTTCAGCTCCTTTTTTTTTTTTAATATAGATGACTGTCTTTATTTAACACACAGATATTTTTTCCTATCGGCATCACACATCTAGAGGATACATTCATTTTATCTTATGACCCATATTTTCCAAGTGACAAATTTTTTCGTGATTTTTTTTGTTGGAACCTCATTAAAGGTACTTGATTTTGGGCAAATGACATATATTTATTATCTAAAAATAACGTTCTTTCCAATTCTGATCCACTCAGATACACAAAATATGTGCACTTGAGACATCAGCTGAGCTTCCTTTTCTTTCTTCCACCTGTAAAGCAGCGGGTAGGGCTGACGAATTAGTGAGATGGGACATTTAAGCTGCCTGGAAAGAACTGTGGAGATAACAGTTGTCAGTAGCAGAGACGAACTAACAGAGAAGAGTACAAAGACATCACTGTCATCAAAGTAAGCAGGAACAAATTAATAAAAAGATTTTGAAAGCGAAAGGACTGTATTTCTCTTGAGTCTATTTAGAATTTATAGATTCAAAATCCAAAAAATAGAAAATACATGTGGGGTCACAGTTACACACAGTAGATTTGGCAGTTACCATACTGAAGATGTTCAGGAGTACAAGCTTTAAGATGTTACTTCCATCACCTGTCAATCTTCTGTTCCTCCTTTGAGGTACCTTTGTTCCCAGATTTAGGGGGACAGTGGTCATCTTTAACAGTACTTATGAGAAGTTATAAATCTGGTTACATTATTACTAAAAAAGTATATACAGAAATAAGAATTTAGACCTGAAGTGATGTTATGTAACCAGAAACTTTTCTAGTAAAACTTTTTTCTGGATTGGAAAATGTCATCTAAAATAGAACTATTAGTTCTTGATTTTGATGAAGTACTTATTTAAAAACAAATTGGAAAAGAATTTCCAAACTCTGAGTTTGTCTTCCTAAACTGAGTCTTTCTTAGTCTACCTTTAATAGCTTTAATATGCAAGATACTTCTCGAAAACATCTGTAAATCAAAACTAACCAAAAAATGGAAATAAAATCAGCAGTACTTTGGGACACAAAGTAGGATTCAAACGGGAAGCAGCTGTCTGCCAACTGTTTCCACAACATCATGCCTTGCTCCAGCAGACTGAGATGCCATCAGTGTCAACATCCTTCGACCTATTCCACATACCAAGACTCTAATGATAACCAGTCCTTCGGCCACTGTGTGCAGGACTTGTTTCAAAGCCCCCAGTCGATTTCCTGAGAATGCATCTCTGTCCACTCTTGTCCCTCAAAAAAAAAAAAAAAAGGAAAAAAAAAGATTCATTCTCTGATGACAGGATGACAGGACAAAATGATTTTCTGAAGGAGGGCAAAAGGTTGATACATTAGGTGTAGTGCAGCTTTATTATGAAAGCTCTCTTTCATGAAATATGCTGTACCTTAAATCTGCTTCACTAGCACTCCAAATGGTATTAGTGTTCACGTATCATTCCTGTGACACACAAAACCCACTATGAATGCTTTTGTGAGGCATGTCCTGTGTTTCCTTCTACAGCTGAACTTCTTCAAGTTAACTCTTAGATGTTGTTAAATAAAATGGAGAAATCATAGAATCTATTGGTTTTTAAGAGATTTGTGTGGAAAATACCAATAAAATAACCTCAGTTTAAAGTAAGTAAGCAAAATGACTTTGCCATTTGTTTTATTCTGAGTGGCCTTCTTTTTCTTGACAACAAGGAGGGTGTATTATAAGGGTGTTATAAGTGCTATATTTTGCATTTACTGTACATTTCTTTGAAATATCTATTACTTTGCCTACAGATGTTCTGTGTTTGAAGTTGATTCTGGCTCAGGGAACAAATGCAGAAAACAGAGCCACTTGCCAGAGTCTGAGGCCGCCTTCCCTAGCTCCATTGGCTGGTACTAGGGTATATCCAGGCTACGAAGCAAAATCCTGGGTTTCTCCAGCCTCTGGGGATTGTGACTGTGGTATTTATAATCCCTTGACTTGATGATAATCCTGCCATCCAGTACAATCCAACTTAACCCAGTAAAGTCCAATCCAATGGATGCTCCTGAATGAGTGTGAACATTCAGGATAACCTTCACAGTAGCAGGTTCCAGGCTTTGGCATACAAGCATTTTCCCCACAAATTAGACTCATAGATTTTTATGCTCATAAATACTTAGACCCACAAGCAAACTGAATAACATACTAACATCACAAAATAACAACTCTCCATGTATTTACACAGAATCCAGTGAAGGTTTAGCAGTTTTTTGGATTTTTTTGCCTTTCTTAGGGGACTTTTTAAAAAAATAAATAATCAGATCATTCTTCACAAAGTACTGAGTTGCCAAAAGAAACGTTGACTTTTTAAAAGCTTTCAATTAGGTCTGCTACTTGATCCATTTTCGCAGTTTTATTCAACTAATAGTATTGTTCTCCCTGGATTATGATTCTGAGGGAGACCATGATTCAAAGCATTTAACAGAAGTCGAATGAAATAATTCACATGATCAAAGTGACTCATCTGCATATATTTTTGCAAGCTTAATCCTCTAAAACAGATGCTATTAGTTTACCAGTTATACACAATATCTAACTATCTCCTAGCAGAATGGAAAATAACACTAGGAAAAAAATCTATTAGCTTTTATACTCACAGGCAAACAGTATTAAAAAAAAATTTAAAAGATAAAATAAGAGGTAAAAATCAACAATGCGTTGTCCTTTAAATATTCTGGTACCTAAAAGGCTGCTTACTAGACCAAATCCAATAAAATTAACTAGGTAGATTAGCTCAGTTCATTGCTTTTAATTAAACACATCCTGAGCTATGCTCTCAATGAATTAGCAAGGAACACTTGCTGCTTCTCATTTACACCCTTGCTAAAGTAGCAGTTGAAGCAACTCTATTCTGACTAAATACTGGGAAAGCATGGTGTATAAGGAGCCAGGTGTAGGCTTTGCAAACCCAAAGAATTAATCCCAAGGGGAGGAGAGGGATAATCCATGTGAATTTTAGCTTGGAAGTACCATATTTCAAAAGGATGTAATCCACAGTGTAATCCTGAATCCTTCTTAAGGGCAGGCTTTCCTGCAGAAATATTATCCTGACCTTTCTCTTACTGTTGCTATGGAAAGAAATGCTTCTTGGCTTCTGGCAAAGGGCCAGTAATTGTATTTAAATGGGGTGTTGAACAACCATAATATGTGCAGTGTGCTATTGTTTCTTTGTGGGAGGTTTATTATAGGCTTCTGGTATATAATCTAAATTAGAGGTCTGAGGAAAAATAATGCTTTTAAGTTTGGAAATTGTATTCTGTCTTTAAAATTCCCTGATTTCCCTGATAGTCTTTTGAAGTTCTTCTGAAGATGTAAATGTTATCTATATTCCTTAATCAAACCATCCTTTCAACCAGCTGCAGCAGAGTGTCTCTCTTCTATGTTTATTAGAACTTGGATGCATTTATTTTACAGAGATGAACTTGCTATAAACAACCCTATCATTTTTAGACTTTCAAATTTCATTATCTTAAGCACAAATCATCACTGACGTTGCTCTAGTCTGGCTGTGATACACTGCTTAGAATTAACATGGGTGGGAGATCCTTTATTCAATTTCATTATATTAGTGAGTAAATTTAGCAAGTAAGTTAGCAGAAGCTGGGGACTGAGATTTCTCAATTTATTCACGGTACTTAAATTTTAACAGATTGGTGGACACAGAGAAATAGAGTTAATCATATTATACTTGTCTGCAACAGGTGCCTGGAAACGAATAAATTTTAGACTGAGATTCTACTGACTGAGTGATTATTAGTAACTGAGATTTTATCTGTCCTGCATGTTTTATAAGAATTAATGAGGATTGCATATTTGATCTAGATTTAGATTTTTTTTCTCCTTTTTTTTGGACAGGACTGTTTATGTACGTACATAATTGTTTGGCTGGCTAAACAAGGTGTACTTTACTGTTAGTAAACTTAGAAACAAAATTCAGTTATGCAGAAATTAATGGTTCTAGCAGAAGCTTCTCATCGCACTGAAATAAAATGATCTTGATTTTGTTTTCAACAGATGTTTTCTCTAGCATCTTCTGCAGCCTGTTCATAGATACACTCACTATGTCCATGAAATGCCATAGAAAAGCAACTCAACTACTTGTAAAGTTGCACGAGATCGGAACGTGTCACATCTTGTTCCTCTTTCCCTGCCTTTTTGCTTGCACTGACTTTTCAGCAAAGGTTATCTTTCTTGACTTTCTCTTAAAAAACACTTTCCTGCTGTTTCCCTCCTCAATGCCTCCGAAAGAGCCACTTCTGCTACAATCTTCTGTGAATCAGCTGTGTAATCACGTTCAGTAAAAAGATAATATATACACATGCTATTTTCCATTTTTGTTAACTGTGTTGTACTCAGTGATGTTTAACCATCCTCCACTTCAGGCCTACTAAGAAGTGTATATCTTTTGTAAACACTTGGGTTGCTTAATAAACATCTAAAATTAATTGGAAATTTACTGGTCATCATAATCAGGAAACAATAATTTTTGACACTTCTGTTCAGCTTCTAAACGAGGACAATTTGGCCTGGTAATTACAGACAGGATAAATACAATGGGCAGATGTTCACAGAGTCTCTAACACATGCCTAACAATGTCGTTACAACTTCTGTCTGTCTAAGGAATCATGATGAAGGGTTTAGTAATGCAGTATGTAGGTATGTAAAAGAGCATGATGGGTCTGCTGAGTAAGATCAAAGTTTCATCTAGCTCACGATTTATCCCATGACGTTTCCAAATTATACATGCACAGGGGATGGTATAAGAACCTGCAAGCAGGTTGTGACATACTTCCCAGGAATGATAAATGCTTGCAGCTTCAGGTGTTCCTGGCCAAAAGTGAAACTTTATACTTAACAGCCACTTATTTACAGCTCCTTTAGCTTTGTAACTCTACCCTACATCTCAGCTTTGACCTGGACAGGCTGGAAAGTTCGGCAGAGAGGAACCTGATGAGGTTCAACAAGGGCAAGTGCAGGGTCCTGCACATGGGGAGGAACAACCCCATGCACCAGTACAGGCTTGGGGTGGACCTGCTGAAG
>Ga0181612_177437_pt1 | contig 11064 bp, 10 predicted proteins | sample HoacroProtozoa21_FD_119630 | JGI IMG/M metagenome (GOLD analysis project Ga0181612, IMG submission 119630) | Hoatzin crop microbial communities from Cojedes, Venezuel. Combined Assembly of Gp0051906, Gp0051904, Gp0051908 | reverse complement strand
TGAGGTACTACAGCCGGTTTGGTCACGGCCGCGGTGTGTCAGGGCGGGCCTTCCTTCCTGCGCCGCCCTCCCTCGCAAGCCCTGGGCAGCGGCTTTGGAAGGCAACATTTTGCCTGTCACAGTGGAAGTCAGAAGGACCACCCAGTTCTGATAAGGGCAATTGAGAAAGGAAGGGGAAGATTGTGAAAAGAGGGGCAAAGGGGCACAAAGGGAAGGGAAAAAAAAAAATCCCACCGCTGAACACAAATGAAGATCAAGACCGCTGTTAAACACACTGCCTGCGAGGGAGGTCTCCACCGTGCCTTTTCTAATCTAGAGCCAGCAAGGATTGTATTAACAGCTTCAACGCAATGGAACAAATTAATCCCTGATGTAATTGAAATCGGTGAGGTCTCACAATAGGTGAGTTTGACCCAGTGGGATAGAAATAGAACAAGTATTGGAATGAAGGAGTGAAATGAAGTCACACTGTTCAGCCATTGGTATTTCATTCCTAGAAACAAAGGCCAGACAAATGCAGAGAATACATGGCTCTGCTGGGCATGGTTGAAAGCTGCTCAATAATATCAAGCTTTGAAGGGATATTTCTGTGTGGAGAGGAAGTATATAGCGGAGGTATAGCAAGCATTAAAAAGAAAGAAAGACAAAGAAAGAAAGGGAGAAAGAAAAAGCCCTGCTTGCTCGTTGCCTGATTGATAGCTGTGGTAAAATAATACTAGCCCTGAATTTTAAAAAACCAAGATATATCACAACTGGAGAAAAATAAGAAAAAGAGATAAGGTCTGAATTGTCATTCCAGAGAATCAAAACTGTCAAGCGCTGGTGGCGAGGGCAGCGCCCTGCTGATCCCCCTGCAGCTGACACACATGGGGTCGGTTTGCTTGGGCTAGCAGAGGTAGTAGGCACTGATCCTGCTGGGAAAGAGGTGCCTTTTGGGGCTGGGAGGTGGCTTGGTCTTGGCCCCTTTGCTGCTGCCCCATGGCACGAGACAGGCTCTTGCGGGGGGGAAGGTGGACACTGGAGGGGTGGGCTCCCTCTTGCAGGCTGCTGAGCTCCTGTCGCTCATGGTGATTGTATTAATGACGTGACCTGGGGGCTGCAGCCAGTGGCTTGGTCCTGAATCGGTGGAGATGTGGCGGACGGGGCTGTTGGAGCCCATTTAAGAGAGCTGCGTTGCAGCACTTCGGCAGCGCTCTGGTGCTGGGCTTTGCACCGGCAGGCAGCGCTGGCGGGAGGCACCTTCCCTTCCTCTGGCTGCACGCGCTTACAGCTGGGGTTTTAAAAGTCATTAATCAAGGCTTGAAACCCTGCTCTTCCGGAGACTGAACCAATTCCCAGAGTGGAACAACTTTAAAATGTCACCATCTCACAAATGGCGCGTTTTCACGGTTCTGGCTAAGGCTCACTCCATCGTCAAAAGGAGAAATTTGCTTTTCTCGAAGGCGGCGTCATCTTTCTTTAGAAAATGGCCAGATACTGACTGATGGGCCATAAAGCATTCATTTCCTCAGACTCTCTCAGGTTCCAGCTTTTTGGCACTCCCTCCCACCTTCCTCGTGGTTTCGTCCCAGGCTCAGTCACACGGCTGTCTGCCACCCGAGGGTCGATGGACACGGTGCCTTAGGGGAGCGGATAGCAGCCGTACACGGCTTGGAAAGCTGGCGGGAGCTTGGGGAGGTGCTGGGAGTTTGGCTGAGCCATAGCTGTATTTCTCAGGGGTAGAGTGTTTCAGAGAGAACGCAGGTCTGATGCTGCCCGAGGAGGTTTAATGGATGGCGTCTCTGAATGCAGCTCTCTGGAGAAAAGTAGGCTCCGCTTGCTGAGCAGCTTTTGGATCCAAGTATGTGTCACCTCGCTGAGCTGTATGTCCCCTCTTCCAAGCCCTGGAAACGTCTTCTCTTTGGGTCTCGTTTAACATTTCTGAAATCCAGAGGGACATGCAGGCTCGACCCCCTCTCATCACCCCATTTCCTTCTCCTTTCCAGCTCCATCCCTACATGCACTTCACTTAGTGCATTAAACAGAGAGCAAACATCATTGAATTTCATGTACTGCAGCAGCTTGAAAGCACCCAAGTCGAAGAAATGAGGGGGCTCAGTTTCAGAGCGTATCTGTGCAGGAGCGGGGAGAGCTCTGGGTTTCTCCCTGTGACAGGCTGGTGTCTCCTGCATGGGCCCATGTCGAGGGAGAGCTCGGCACCTGTCCTCGGTGTGGGCAGGAGCCGCTCCACGATGAGGCCAGGCGCAGGAGGGGAGGTGGTCTAGTGCTTGGCTTTCTTCCTTTCCCAGCACAGTGAAATGGAGGTTGGGAAGAGAGCAGAGAAAGGGAATAGCCTAAATGCATTGCGAAGAGACACGCAAGGGGGAGGAGTATTACTTAAGCTGAAGGACACTGTTGGTACAAGAATAAACAGATGTAGACTGGAAGTAAATATACGAGGTAGAAAAATAAGGCAGAGAATATTAGCAAAGTGTTTCTGAAACAGCCTTCTAAGGAAGCCAAGACATAAGATGGTTCATGACTCGATTTATGAACGGACTATAGAGTGGTACAGCTCTTGCGGAGCGAGCGAGATCTATTCGCATCTGGGTTTTAAACACGATATTCATGCTTGTCCAATAAAATACTCTTTTCCCACCAAAAAAATAATATCAAAAAGCCTTTCAAGTGGAATACCTTGTAAATGCTATTGGTGGAGTCTCATGTCTGCATCGTTTTGAACAACCGCTTCCATGGTGCGCTGTGTTGCCCTTTCTGACCGTGCATCCTGGAGGGACGCAGCCATCATCCAAGGTGACACCTCCCAAGCTTGAGAGGGCAACCTAGCTTTTTGGATGTTTGTTTTTCAAGGAAAAAATATTTTTTTTTTGTGGATAGCAGGAAGGAACAAACACCAAAACAAAGGTCTAGGGTCTGTTATTTTGAAAGGCTTAGTTACATCCGTGCAGTTCTGGCACGGTCACGCCACAGCCTCCCTCCCGTTGGATGCACAGAGATTGACTCCGAAGTGCCCTCTCCCTTTGCTCCAGGTTCCTGCTGTGCATCTGAATATGCGTTAGATGAATTTCCAAGTGTGCTTGTAAGCCCAAAGAAGTGAATATGTCAAAGCAGTGCATGTCCTTCTGCCTGGCTTCAAACTAGGCTCTGTAAACTGGAGGTAACGATATCCTGGCGATGGATTGACTTTGCAGTTAAGAGGAGGAAAAAGCAGCAAATACGGAGTGCATTGTGTTTCACTGCATGTTGAGGATGGCTGTCACGGTGAGCTAGCAAATCCTGCTGTAATTGGCGTAGAGGAATTCTGCCAAAGTCATGGAAGCAAAGTGGTTTGTTACTTGCCTTTGTGGACTGGAGAGAGATCTGTCTTGGATATCCTCTTGTTGACCTTATCGAGTTAACTTTCATGTGTTTAGAAGGTCATGGAGAAAATCATTAATATTAGATTGATTTGATGGTAGTAAGTATTTCCTGCTTATCAGATGGGGTTTGAAAGGACTTTGAATAGCTTGATTTGTTTATCTTTTGCAATCGGTACGGCCCTTAGCGAGAGGGATTTTGTATTCCTAGTTCGGTTTGGGGAATGACATATGGTTTGCTCTCTGATGAGGCTTGGAGGCTCCATAGGATGAAAAGCAAAAAAAATCAGGAAATTCTGAAGTCCAGCTCCCAGCTAACTTGGCCATGCTGTGGGCCTTGGACATCTCGCGCTGTAACACTTCATGACACGAACAATAACAGATGAACATCCCCTTTTATTGGAAAGCTCAGAATAGAGAATTCAAAGTGTGTAGATGTTGGTTGGATGGAAAGCCAAATCCCGTAAACACGGCTTGGCACTGCGAGGGTTTCATTGACCTTGGCCGGGCTGTGATTGCCTTCCGTTCACAACCAGGCATCGGTGTTTGCAGAGATGAGGCATAAACTTGCGCGGGACAAACATCGCAGTGCTGCTGTCAGGGGGTTTTGCCATTCTTGAGCCTTTCTTGGATTACTTCGTGGTGAAACCTTCGGCCGCATCAGCAAAATGGTCTTTCCGTCACCCTCCATCTGGGATTTAACAAGAACGAGAGTCATTCTTTAAGCTGAAGGATCATTGTAAAGCCATTTAAAATTAAATCCACTCATTGTTTGAGAATCATTCGGAAAAAAAAGCACTTGAAAATCTCCCAGTGTGGGCTGTCTGAAGACAGATGTCGTTTCTGGTTTCTGTGGCTGTTCAGGAAGGAGGTAGGATTAAATGCGCCTACCTTGAATGACTGGGCCGGTACAACAGAGAGGAGGGAGAGCTGCTTCTTTACAGGAGGGAGGCGTTTCTGATGCATCAGTTGCCTGAGGTAATGGTTGTTTTTAAAAGAAACGCTGTTTATTCACGTGCATAAGCTCTGTATTGCCAACTGTGTTTCCAGGATGTCTTTGTAGCTGTAGATTATCACTGAAAGATGTAATGGTACATAAATAATACATGGATGAGGAACTGATTGAAAGAAAAAGGCAAGGAAGAATAAAAATGAAACTAAATTTGATGTGTTAACGACTGGGAATTTGCAGGTTGTAAACTGCTGGCGAAGAATGAGGTGGATTATATGAAAACCACTATCCTGAGATGCTGAAGAAGTCCTGCATAGACAGTGGCCCATACCAGTTGGATCGATTTGCAAAATAGACCAGTATACAACCCCAAATCCCACCAAAATGCTGGAGGAGATAAAGTAATGCAGGAAATTCTTTTCCTGTCCCTAGAGAGTGTCCCACAGGGCACGTTGCTGGTTGGGAGCTAGAAGGTGCGAGCAGGCAGTCATTTCAGAGACTCGTTGGGCTGAACTCTGGATCCAGAGTCCAGATTTTGCTGCCTACAGCATGGAGGCATGGGTGATCAGATTGAAGGGCCAAAAAAACCAGGCGGTCATTTTGTGTATGACGTTTTTATATGCAGTAATGACATATTAATAGAAAAAAAAAATTTCCTTTTGCTTTGGTGAACAGAAGTGAAAGGCCTTAAGTTTTCAAGGGGCTGGGACTTAAGGACATTTCTGCATCTGTTTTCATGTGGTTGTGATTGTTATGGAAATATATTTGGGAGTGGATGGACTTGGTTTTAGGTGACCTTCTTGAGTGAGTGTTGGTGATCAGGTACCGAAGGAGGCATATGTTACTAATTTTTTTGAGATTTATGAAAGAGAGTCTCTCTTACAGTATATATAAATGGACTTTCTTATCTCGGTAAAGTTAGCTGCTTGAGGGAGTGTACTCTTTAGGGCAGGGATACTGTGAGAGTGGATTTCAGCAATGATCAAATAGGTTTTATCTCATGAAATCGACACTGCATGAAATTTTATTTTAGAGCATTGATACTTTCTGCTGCGGGCCAGATGCGGCCCAGGCTGGCACGGCTACTTCACCTTGGCCACGCTCCAGCAGAGCATCCTGTTTCAACAGAATGGTTAAGCGTGTGCTTATCTTTAAGCAGGCAGCTAAATCCTGGTGGTTTCACTGCTGCTCTGGACTGGGGCTTCTTGACCGGGGGACAGGTCAGCTGCAGGCAGAACCTGTAGCACATCTCTCCTCCAGGATTTCTTCCCATGGGTTAGGGCTGGACCTGTTACTGGCGGTGTGATGGAGTGGTACACGCTTGGGCTGATGTTATTTCAGGGGTCGGCGTCCCCTGCTGATCCCTGCGCCAGGCTACTGCTGGGCTTGGGTGAGGTGTTGGGGTTGTGGGTGATGCCGGCCAGGCCCTCGGCGGGGGGAGACAGAGGAGACGTCGTCCCTCGGGGCTGCAGCGTGCCCTTTCTGTGATGGGAGGAAGGCACGAGCCGATCCTGGGCAGGAGAGCTGTGGCAGATGTGCGCGGCAGGTTCGTGGCTCCGTGGGTGCTCTGGGGTCCGCCCAGGCACTGCAGCTGTAGGCTGGGGCCTCTGCAGCGCGAGCACATGAGAGACAACTAAAAGAGACAATTAAAACGTGTTTTGGGAAATAGGTTGCCTCTTCTGCCTGAGGTTTCCAAGAAAGCAAAGCAACCTGCCCTTCCCCCCACTTCAGATCCCACCTGTTTTGTTTTTTTCCTCGAAAAATGTGAAATTCATTAACATGTGGTGAAAGCAATGTAACGACGTCATCTTGATTTAAAATCTGTTTTAAATCTTAAAACGATGGAGCCAGAATCTTAACTACAAATAGCCTTGCTTTTGTGGGTACGAGGCAGACTGTCAGCATTACTCCAACATCTCTGTTTTTAGTAGTTTAGCATCCTTTGCAACAGTATTGTCTGAAAAGAAAGCGAGAAGAGGTGCAGGAAGGACAGAAGAGATGGGTATTATTCATGTGAAAAGCCAAGTCCTTGCTGCACTCGGACGTGGCTGTGGTGCCTCGCGGAGCAGGGCGAGCAGAGCCTGGCTGGGTGACGGCCGTCAGCCCCGTCTGCATCCCGCCCTGCTTCTCCTCGTGCGTCCTCGGCTTCGGGTCACGGCTTCTTGCTGCGCTGTCTTCTGAGGGTGGGAGATATTGCTATGATTAATTGTGTAATTCTTGTCTGTCACCTCCGTCATCACTTTGAATGTCCATTTAGACCCGGGGTGCCCTGAATCTCCCTTTGCTCAGCCCGTGCGTTTAGCTCCTGCAGTCTCCTCTGGACTCCTGACAGTAAAATACGAGAATTAAATGGCTTTCTCTCCGAGGACCTGGGATTCAAAGAGCATAATCCCAGCATTTAATAAGGGCAGCAAAGGCGATCCCACAACGTCCCTGTGAACCTCATTGCTGTTGCCACTGTGTTGAATATAATGTTTTTGTTTGGGTTGCTTAGTGAAGGTCTGGTGCTAAGCAGCGCTGCCTGCCCGAAGTTTTCCTCCCGCTGCTGATCTGTGTGTCTACTCGATAAATGGAAATGCTAAAAAGTTCTTTTGAGGTTTTGACTTTCAGGGAGTATTTGACTTTGAAATATTTGCTGGAATGAGGTGACATATGCAGGAGGCTGAAGCCGGGGCTGTTTTGCGTGTTGTGGCCGCTTGCTCTTAGGTGTTTTAGCCTGGAATGGACCTGAATGAGGATTTATTGACCCTTTTTCATTTGCATTGCCAGCTCCATCCCCACACCAATGTATCGGAACACTGTTGCTTGCAGACTAGGAGGACAAGCATGCCTTGGTGGGAATGTGTTAGGAGAAGTAGAAACCCTGCTAGGAGTAAATGTTGTTCCTCTGTCAGTCCCAAACCTGGGCATCATCAAATTCCCATGCGATTCTTATTTTGTGGTGGATTTTGTCTCTTACACACGAGAGGCACACAGCATTAGAGCTCACCAACAAGGAGCAGACTTTGAGTGGTCTTTGCCAAATTAAAAGTTGCCATTTGTGTGGTGGCTTCATGTGTGTGCCACTCGATAATCTTTTGGTTTCCGAGTGATTTATTGTCCCGTGAAGGGAGTCTGCCACCAAAATATCATCCATCTGTGAGGTTGGAGTGGGCAGCATGACTGTTGTGGTGCAAAAGTTCTTGGGGACAGGTCATGGAGCAATCTCTGGGCTTTCGTATTGTTTGGGCGTGAAGTGCTGAGGGGTACGTGCTGCTCAGCCTCCCCTTTGGGAGGGCATCTTGAGAATATCTGGGTTGGCTGGTCCTCTGACCTTGGGCAAAGTGGGATGACTCTCTGGAAGCAAAAGCAGGACTCCTGTTTCGGTGTTTCTTGGGAACAGTTAAGGAAACAAGACTTGCAGAGAAGGGCAGGTGTGTCAGAGAAAATTTCTGGTAAAGTTTTAAGGCTGTAGTGAACTAAGGTTGATTGAATCCATTGGCCACAAAAAACAGATGAAGTGGCTGAAGCGATCAGAGCCCTGCTGATAACGGCCTCGCGGCTAGACGTGCTGGTTTGGCTCTCCCTGCTCCTCGTTAACTCTCCCCAAGCCATGGCCCTGTTGAGGCACGCAGAGAAGCATCCATAGACGTCACCAATGAGCTGGCTTCACTGAGAAGCAGGGCTGGTAAAAAAGGTTAGTTATACAAAAGGCACAGGCACTATCTAATATACTCTCTATAGTAGTAGATTTTATGGCTCTGCGAAGCTAGAGTCCCATCTGCTGATGTCAGCATAGTTTTTTCCTGTGACTTCTTCCCTGGAGTTGATCTGGGGAATCAGTGCAGCTGCTGAAGGTGAAGAACAAACTCTCTGAAATGGAGTTGTCCATCCGCTTTCTCCCATACGCATCTGTGTGACCTGGAAGAGGCTATGCATATGCAAACGAGAGCCTAATTTATGGCCAGCGTGGCTGACCAGGATTAAATCAAAGCAGGACCAAGCAGAAGTTTTTACTGAAAAAAACCTCCCACAGTTTGATTGTAAAAACCCCGGTTTGGTTTACTGTCGAGAGCCAGCTCTGGCTAGAATTACAAGTTGAGCGCCTGATACCGCGGCCGCAGCTGTCAAGCGAAGGGCAGCCAAGTCCGAGCCCTCGCGCACCACGTGCCCGTTGGCAGGTTGGTGCGCAGTCGTTCTGTCCCAGATGCTGCTTTTGTTTCACGGTCTGTTCTGTTCTCTCCTCCCCCTCCCCATCCGCTCTCAGATGTTTGCTGCCGAGGAGAATGTAGATTTTCGGATACACGTGGAGAACCAGACGCGAGCGAGGGACGACGTGAGCAGGAAGCAGCTTCGGCTCTATCAGCTCTACAGCAGGACGAGTGGGAAGCACATCCAAGTGCTTGGCAGGAGGATCAGTGCCAAAGGAGAAGACGGAGATAAATATGGTAAGAATATTTACTGGGATCCCCCATTCTCCCGGTCAAAGGCTTTAATCCTCTATCTAATCCTGCTGGGCTGAGAACATCTTGGGAGAAGAATAAGAGCAGCGATAAAAAAAAAAACAGGATAAAAGGGGGAAAAAAAACCTTTCTGGGTTAAGAACATGGGATTTGTTGTGTTGGAGCAGGCTGTCAGCCTGGCTCCCAGCTGCAGGCAGTTCCCACAGTAGTGTCATGCCCAAATTTATTAGTGTATGGTCGTGCTTGAAGAGAAGAATCCTTTTCTGCCCAGCGTCTGCTGGAATTTGTAAACGATCCCCAGGTTGGCGACTGGGGATGTTCTTTCCCCATGAACTCTGGGGTCGAGTTTGTGTGAGTTCAGTGAAACACCGTCACCTTTCTAGGCTGGGGGGATGTTTGGTTTGAGCTGAAATCAAGCAGACTTTGGAGCTTTGAGAGTACCTCTGAGCTTAAGTTGAATATGGGTCGTGTGGATCCTGCAGGAACGCAAAGAATTGAACTTCCCCCAGGCTAACCGTGTGTTCAGCTGTTCTCACGGTGATTTGCACACAAGCTAGAAATGCTGCTAGCAGGTTGGATGATGAAAAAAACTCTGTAATTCTGGTACACTTTGAGATGGTTGTGGCAGAGATACTTTTGGTCCAGTTGGTTGCTGGAAAGGTTTTAGGGCTGTTCAGAGAACTGGTCCTTTCTCTCCTACGGATGCACAGCCCCGTGCGTTCATGCATCGCTGCAGGGGTGCGTGTACGCATCGGCTAGCATGCACGTTCACGCGAGGCTGTGATAGAAGGGATCATAAGAGGTGTGAAACGGCATCAGTTGACTTCACGTGCAGCGTGGGTGCGGTGGAGGTGGGCTACGATGACGGCAGCTCAAGACCTGGGAACGGTTGTTGCCTGGGGGAGCTTCGGGCAGGATGAGGTTACACGCTGGCTGCCGGCACGGGCAGAGGAGCAGGGCGAGCTGTGCCACGGGGGGTGACAGCGAGAAGCACCTGGCTGGTGTGGAATGAACCCCACCACTCTTGTGCAGTCACCCACTCTCTCAGAGGAAGCCCTGCTCCGAGGTCTCATCAGCCTTGTCCCTTGTCATTCCCAAATTTCCAGATAGAACAGGAGTGGAAGGCGCCACTTGGCTGCTAATTATTGTGTCATTTTATTGTATTCATCCTCTTAAGGCTTGGTATGTAAACTAGCCGCTGCGTGCTCGCTGCTGGCTTCCCAGGGAACGCTCTTGCCGGCAGTGACTGTCAGGTAGCGTGATGTAGTCTTCCTCTCCATAAAAGAAGGCAGCATTTACAGTGGGGTGCAGCAGGGAAGTGTGCCCATGAGCAGCTGACAAGTGCTAATTTATGTGTCAAAGCCCATCTTGTCCCCTTCATACATATGCAATCGTGTCTGAACAACGAATCCTCGCGCGGGAGCGTGCTCGTGGCCGGTGGCGATGCTGCGCGGTCGCAGAGCCTGAGGTTTCCCATCCGGGGAGCTCCCCGGTGCCTGGGTCGCGTCGCCGGCATGGTCCCGGAGCGCTCGGGCCGTGGTGGCCATTCGCTGACACCCCCACCCGCTCCCTCCCCCCCGCGCCTCCTAATGAAACTCCTTGACGCGCCAAGCTGCAAAGCCTTCCCGTCCCTCGCCGTGCTGAAAGGTTATGGAAATCTGTTCATCATCTTGCTTGGCACGGGAACACTCGGAGCATGATAATCGGGGAGACAGTGAGGTGGGACGTGGAGGTCCGGGATGTGACCACGCAGAGCTCCTGGCTGTGATAATGAAGGGGGGAGAGATGTCAGAGTTACTGAAGTGAGAACCATCTGTGTTGCAGCCAAAACTGGATACAAAGGCAATGACACAGGATTCATTATGTGCAGGGAACCCCTCCCCCCGAGGCATTATTATGGAGTAACCTTTGATCAAGAGCAGAGAGAGGCTTAAACCAGGTCTGGGGATCTCAACAGTAGCAAACTTTTGATCCACGTCTCCGTCTCGCTGGTTGGATCTGCCTCTGAAGGAGGACACCTCTCCCCTCGCATGGCAGATGGCTGTTTTTCCTCCTGCCCTCTTTCTCCTCTTCCCTCTGTCGCTGCCTCAATGCTGGCACAGCGAGTCGCATCCAGGCTTGGTGCTGGGGAGTGCTCAGCTCCTCTCCTGCCTCTGTCACCCTTGCAGCCTCCCACGGCCTCTCCGCTGTCTTAACCCTGTCCCCACTGACAGGGGAGCTGGAGGCGGAGGTGGTGTGGATTGACATCACAGAATCACAGGGTGATGGGGGTTGGAAGGGCCCTCTGTGGGTCATCCAGTCCAACCCCCTGCCG
>Ga0181612_172414_pt1 | contig 11064 bp, 5 predicted proteins | sample HoacroProtozoa21_FD_119630 | JGI IMG/M metagenome (GOLD analysis project Ga0181612, IMG submission 119630) | Hoatzin crop microbial communities from Cojedes, Venezuel. Combined Assembly of Gp0051906, Gp0051904, Gp0051908 | reverse complement strand
TCCTTAGTCCAAATTTCTTTAATCAATGTAGCAGAACAGTATAGATATTCTATAGATGTTTTGTCTTGCAATGTGGGAGTGAAATGCCTCGTACATATTCACCTACAAAGAGCTCTGGGTTGGAAAGTCAGCATATTGAAATGTTGGTTAGTGTTATAGACTTCACTCTGCTTGCACAGCATGTAGTTTTATTTCTGTAAACATCAGATATTCATATCTGTTATTTATGTAAATTTCTATGTCTGCTATAGATTTGCAATCTTTGCATATTCTCTGTTGAACTTTGATTATGCTGTTTGTAAAACATAGACAAGAATTTAATGCCCATTCCTGGTGATGATGAAGCATTTTCTTGCTTCTCAGAAGTATACTTAATATTTTAATTTTATCAGAGTTGGATTTTAAATAGGTACATCTGAAAAGCTAGCTGAATGAGTGTGGTTTTGTTTGCTATGGAGTTTTCTGTAAACAGTATGTGACTGTGAAAAGAGCTGCTATGTGTGGGAGTACTGGTGTTTGAACTGCTGATTGCTGCCAAAGGTTACTGGAGTGAAGACAAATGAGTTCTTCAAGGCAATTAAAAGTAAAGTAGTTGATGAAACAGAAGGTGCTAATCTCTTCTAGTTTCATATAACTTTAGATTTAGGTCAGCATGCCAGTGACATAAGCTGCACAGAAGGTGAAAGCCCCCGCTAAATCTTCCGTACGGGTGGTGTGCCACAGCATGTCTTTTGGGGAGCGAAGAGTACCAGGAGCGTATCACGCTAACGCTCTACACACTCCAGTGGTTCCCCATTCAATTCTGAACACATTTCAAGGTCCTGATCCTCCTGTTCTTAATGGACTAGGGCCTGTCTTAGAGACTACCTTTCCATTTTCAGTCAGGATGCACAGGTTTAACAAAGATGCTGCGCTTATTATAGCCCTGTGTGAAACTGGGAGTCAGAGGCAGAGAATGCTTTAAGCATGGGTTGAGCAACCAGCAAAGGTCAGAGTGAGTCTGGACCTGGTTACACCATGCTGTGAAAACCAGAGTTTTCCCCATAAATCTTCCCTCAGCAGGGGGATCCAAATTAATTTAATTCTCATAGCAGGACAGAAGTGGGAAGTGGAAAAGGGTGGAGTAGTAGGATAGAAAAGAACACGGGAATCAAAAAATACAGGGGAATGTAATAAACATATGTTGTTCTGGAAGGAAGGCTGATTTAAAAAAAATTAAACTTCCTGCTATTAACTAAAATAATACAAATCCAAACAAGCTTAAAATAGACATCTTTCCTATCTTTCCGTTTAAAAAAAAGGAAAAAAATAATCTCTGATTTTGTTTGTTTATTTTAAGATGAGACTTGCATGTGATCTCAGGTTCAAACACCAGGTTTCTGTGCTCCCACAAAAGTGCATGTAAACTACTGAGTAGATGAAGGGTTGTCACTTAAGGTCTGCTAAGAGCAGAGTGGTATCTGTGTTAGCAAAGGAAAATTAAAGATGAAAAACCAGGTGCACCCCAGAGGTCAGAGTATCCTGTGGGCAGAAGCTGTTGCTGTTCTAAGGTCAGCTGAACTTTTAATACATAGAAATTTTAACTTACTGTGCCATAACCAGAACTTGGTTTTGTAACATTTCGTACTATGCTTCTACTATATATTTACACATAGTCCTAAAAAGATTGGGTTAGGTAAACCTATGTAACGGCTAAATGTCCATGTAAACTGATCTTTGCTGTCAGTATGTTTGTTGCTTTAGCCTCAAGGAAATGAGCAGAAGATGGTGAACACAACTGCCCTAACTGCCTCACTTCCAGTGTCAGGTCAGTGGCATTGTGCCTTGAAGTCACTTTGTGCTTCTGAAATGTTACCTGTTTTCACACTCAACGATACTGGCTTACAGTGCAAAGCAGTTTTTTTCTCTAAAATTCAGCACATTTTTATTATAGTGAATATATGATGTATCATAGTAAAAAGTATATCTCAGAGCAGAAGTTCACAAAGTGTCTTTCATCCCCATCCTTCTCCATCCTATCTATCTGACCATCACTCATCTTTTCTTTACTGAGGATATCTCACATTGTGTTGCAGCTGATCCTCAGACAGTCATCTATTAGCTCGAGGGCTGCGGGGCCAGAATGGTTCTTGTTAGCCCGTAACAGCACTGAAAGATCATGCCAGCTCTGAATGGCTGCAGGACTGTACCCGAGTCCTTCAGAGGGGAAGGGGTGCCATCCTGCAGCAAAGCCTCTGCCCTGGTATAGCTCTCGTTGGAAACCTGGGGGCCAAGCAAACCTCCCTATGCACATGCTGAGCTGTCTCAGTGGTAGGGCCCAGGGTAGGTGGTTGAAAGTCAGTTCAGGTACGCCTGACTCGCAGCTATGGTGTGAGCACAGGTGGACCATACGGCGTGCATAAGCTGAAAGCACAGGTTAACTCTGACCCTCTCTTCTCCAGCCATCTCCTCCCCAGGGCATCCCTGTGTACTGCACCTCACTTCCAGGTATATCATGGGAAGCTGATTTTCCCATTCCAGGCAGAATTGATATTTCTGAGGGACCTGATTTCCATCCTAAATCTTAAAAAGACCCAAACCCTTTTAAGGTGACTTCAATCATCTTTTAGCACCTTGTCCTAAAATGCTCTGAGGATTATTGCAAAGCAAGGCTAATAAAAGGTTTCTTTTTAAAATAATGAGACAGGCATAATGTTATTTTATTACACTTTTCTCAGCTGGCTGGGTAAAATATTTTGCTGTTGACATTTCTGAAGGAGGCAAGACAATTCTTGCTCAAGAATGAGTTTATGTGCAATGAGAAGCTGGAATAGCAATAGCAATCTTTGTAAATCCTAATGAAAGCCGTAATCCAGTGGAATAAGTCTGCTTCATAAAGCTAAATCATTATAATTGCCACCCACTCTTTCAAACCCACAGACCAGCAGCACCAAAGTACTGACTCCCTGTCTAGATATACCGGAGTCAAGAAATATTTTCTCTCTGCATATAAATATATATATCACCCACTTGTGACTCCAAACTCAAGCATCAGCATCAGGAATTTAACCACAATGCCTTGAGCGCAGATGGTCAGCATATTAGTTTGCTATTCAGCCGAATCAGTGCTCCCTCCAGTTGGTTTCTTAGTTCAGTGTGGTTTCTTGCGTGCCATTAAGCTAACCCTGGTTCAAATTATCCTCACAAAGAACAATTACCTAGAGATATTTTGAGGGAATTTTATGAATGACCTACTTTGAGGAACTGGATGCATTTTATTCCTGTAATACGTTTCAGGTATTCAGTATTTTCCGACTTTCTGAGATAACAGTTTTAGTGATTACATTCTGGGTAGAACAGCAAAGGGACGCTTGCTAGAACATGTTGCACATGTCAGATGCTGCCTCTATTATCAGCAGGAGGAACTGCACTCTATATGCAATTTGAGGCCATAACCAAAAAAAAGTATATGTTTTCCATAATAGGAAACCTTCGCTTTCTCCTATATGACCAAATTGCAGTGTGCTAAAATCAACAGACAATAAACTAGCTGGGTTTTGAAGACTTCTAGAGTAATTCTGGTGTCATAAGCAGTCCAAAAATCAGCCGTGCTGACTCCCTCTTTTTTCAATCACATAATAATTGGTTGCACCAGAGTAAGCTTTTTAAAATTTAAACTATGTTATCGTGAGGTGCTTGAGTATTTTGAACACTGAGTGAAATATTTGTACCAAATCTTTGTTTTCTGGTAAGCACTGCATAAAGGCCATGCACTTGAAAATGCCGTGCATATTTTCTTTAATGTTTTGTGTACTTGTTTGTTGTTAAAGGGCAGTTATTGCATGCTGCTGTTAATAAGGAAAGGCATGCTAGAGAAAAAGAAAAAAAGGTAACCACTAAGAAAAAAAAAGTGAATCTTCAATCTGTTTGCATGAGAAAATTCAGCTAAGTTCAGGCCCTGGGAACAAAGAAAGTGTTAACACTCCTCCAGGCTGCTCTGCCGCTGCAGCTAAGAAGCTGTGAAAAAATAGACTCTGTCAGGGCTTGAATGTGAATGAGTTGAACTCTCCTGTTACTAGGAAATCTTTTCAGAATCAGACAGAACTGAGCAGGTTTTTGGTTAGTCGTATCCCATTCATTCTCTCGCCCCTTCTCCTCCACATGCTGATTCAGCTTGTAACAGCACAGGTTCAGGCTTTTGAAGTCTGATCAAAGATCCCACACCGGCTGCAGAGTGGTGGAAATGAAGGCACCTTGCCTTTTGTGCTCTTCCTAGTTGCACATGTTATTGCTCCATCACAGCTATCACCGGCATCTAAACCAGAAGCGAAAATGCAAATTGCTCTCGAACTTGGCTGGTATTTTAGTTGTTGAATTATGACTAATCCAAAAGGTTGGCTAATGCTAAATGTTTTTTTTCCCTCTGCTCATATGCTGATTGCTTCTCAAATCCTACTGCCTCAGTTCCCCAATCTAGACTGTCACCTCTATCTAAAATGCCTTACAAGAAATATTGCAGAGTAGACCTGCATCACCACTCAGCTGGGCAGAAGAAGTTACCTGGCTCCTGTCTTACAGCAGCTGCTTGTGAACCACTGATGTGTTTTGTCATTTTTAGCCTTCCCTTGTCAAAGGAATGAAAAGTGAACCGGAAAGCACCTTGTCATTGAATGTTCTTCTTCTAAGTATGATCAAAAGGCCCACTTTTGTGTGAGGTCCATGTAGCCCCATTTTTACATGAGGTCCACATAGCTCACTTGCTAGGAAGGAAGGACTGGCAGGCAAAGATTCTGCCTATGCTGAGTAACATTTTGAAAGAAACAGAAGCATTTCTATAGTCACAGGAGTGATAGTCATAGCTTCAGGTACGCTGGTACAACAGCCCCTGGATAAACCAATACAGTTTTCTGTTAACAGTCTTAAAACCATCAATGATACATTTTTCTATTGAGTTCAGAATCAGAGCTGGACAACGTCGGTCTACATTTTTGTAAATAGATGCTCTTCTATTTAGATTGACTTGTGAAACCAACTGCACATTCAATTTTAAATCAGTGAGCAAATCTTGGGGTTTTTTTTTGAGTTGAAACAAAGTATTGAGTCATGACCCAGTTAGACCAGCAAGTGACACCTCAGCCTGTTACTATTAGCCCAGCAACATTTATTGACTTACTGGGGTTTATGTATTGCTGTTTTTTCCACCCCTTCCACTTACCCCTAAATTGCTGGGCAGGATGAGGTTTTTGGTTCTGTTCTGCGTTTGGAGAACTCCTCAGGTCTTGCGATGAATAAGAGATGGGTCCCATGACCATTTTCCATATCACAAAGCTTTCTGTAGGACCAGTCCTTGAGAGGAGATCAAAAGATCCTTCTTGATGGGTGTGTGTGGGAAGAGACCCCTGTGTCTTTCTCTGCTTCACGGGCCACCTTCCTCAGTAGCAACCTCTTCTCCTGCCAGGGAGCCATAGCACCAGAAACGATTATGAAGGATTTCTCTAGCTGGACACTGATGTCATTTTGCTGCCCACCTCTCTTATTACTGAGAGTTTCTCACTGTCTGCATCTGATGTCAGTACTGACATGTACCAAGTTAACCAAAGTATTTTGACTAGTCAGCAGCACCGTACCCACAAAATAGCATTTTTCACTTAGCTTTTTTTCTGCAGAGGAAAAAGCTAATGGTTTCTGTATAGCTTCTGATGCAGGGCAAAGGCTGTGTCCTACTGTCAGTTCATTTCAGTTCAAATGGCATCTTATGATTGCATGTGCAGTGCAAAAAACCATAATTTTTGTTATCTACAGCATGATAAACAATGTTTCAATGAGACTGCTGTTCTGTAGCAAGCTCTGCCTTAAGTCTAGCACTGGGTTTTCCAAAGTCTGTGAAGGCTGGGCAAAGGCTGGGGTTTATTGAGTTCTGTTTTTCTTTGCAGCCTCATTATTTAAATGGCTGCTCATAAATGAGGTGCAGAAAATGACATTAAAATGACTCATGATGTCAGTAAGCATTGCTGCCTGGAAATGTCACGTTGCTGTCGTTGCACAGAGAGAATAGGACCCAGCATTGGCTGGTGTGTAAAATCAATAAGGAGAATTGATCCTTGATCCCTTCCTGCCCTTTGCAGAGTAGAGTTGCTTTTGGCCAGGAGAAGTAAGGAGAGAAAAAGAAACATATAGTTGCATTTATGTTCATTAATCTTTTTTACAGACAACAGAAATAAATATTTTTGGGACTTAAAATATAGTGCTTTGAAATACTTCCTGGTGAGGGTGATTATAAGAACATGAATGGTGTCTGATGAGTAACATGAATTCATTGACTGCCAGCTGTTGACTCTTACATATTTGATCTGTTTCTACTCTTTTATGTTTTATTAATGCCAGCCTTCAGTTCTAATAAGGCCTGATTCTGTGCTTCTCAGTCAACTACTGAGAAATGAATTTTCTGGGACTCGTTCCTAAGGAAAAGAGCACGTGGGATTGAACCTGTCATTCCTGTGGACCATTAACCAGGCTTTGGTAAAGAGGGAACTCTTAGATCGTTCCACATGACACACTTTTTATAAAGATAATGACTTACAGTAAAAAAATAATAGTCTGTGAGCTCTGTAGCTTCATAGTTTGCTACATTGAAACTGGGAGGGAGAAAGTCATTAGGACCACAGGTGAGACTATGTGATTCTGCAGGGGTTTGTGTGGTGCCAGGTAGGGAGGATGCAAGGACCTCCCTCCCATTGCACAGCAGTTAATGGACAGAAACACAATTCATCAACACTTCTGATAATGTATTACAGCTTGGTAGATGCAATGCCTCTGGGTCTATGTGTAAACCATGAAGAGCAGATCTCTGGTCAGCATCCCACTGGTAAGGAAAGGACCAGGATACAGTCTTGTTCACCTCCTGCACCCCTTTTGCTGCTGGAGGAAAACCCGAGGATGTGGAGAGGAAGCAGGGGAGCCCTGGGACGAGCCTCAGCAAGTGCCCTGGTGCTGGCTGACGGTGATGGGGATTGCTGCCCGCATGGCAGAGCACGCAGCTTCCACATTCAGCATGCGGGCTGGTGCACCCCGGTCCTGTCCCAAGCCACACCACAGTCTGCAGCTGCTGCCAGAGACCCTGCCGCTGGATGTGGAACCCCCTTCAGTCAGTCCTGTTGACTGCACATAAAGCCATTAAAAAACACGCTGTTGGGAAAGGAACATGTGGAGGCAGGAACCACACCCTGACCTGACGAACTTTTCATTTTAGTGCCTGCTTTAGCTGCAGTCAGACAAGGCCTGGCAGAGGGGGTTGCATATACTTTATTAGAGATTTTATCATAGCTGCTTTGTTCCCCTTCTTTTTTTTTTTTTCAGAAAAAAAGTTCTTCCATTTCCATTTATATTTGTTTCAAGATACACTTGGATTAAAGCTAAAAGATTCTCATGGTGTGGTGGTTTCTGGGGAGGTGTCCATGAAGACCCAGCAGCCTGAATGGGCAGCCCAGATTTAATGAAAATAAATGGCATCTGATCATGTGTAACCATCTTTTATAGTGAACCCTATGTAAGGGTGTCTTGGTGTTTCTGTGATACAACAGGCCAGCCAAAATCCCCCCTTTATTTTTCTTACAAGCAAGAGATGATTCTTTTGATAATGCCTTTTCAATTTGTCTATAAAAACAAACAATTGGAAGGAGCTGTGTTTCTGCAGTGCAAAGATCACAAGATTTGGACTTCATGGGTGTTTTTCAGAACAGCAGACTGTTAACCTTCTGCTGTTTGTCTTCGGGATGGTGTACCTTACAATGTCAAGAGAATGCATCCAATTAATCAGATGAGTGTTGTGTTCTTTTGCATGAACCAACCATCTATAAGGTATTCATCTTCCTCTGAGTTTTAAAACCAGTTTTAGCCTGATGTTTTAATCCACAGGTATATTACAGAATTGTCATACAGCATGTTTTCCTTTGTATTTAGTATGTTGCACCACATAGTTTTTTTGTTTTCACATTGCAACGTACGTTTATGAGAAGCTTTTCTGAAGTAAAAGTACATAACCAATGCTTTAAAAAAATATTGCTTGAGGAAATCATTTTATTAATCCTACACACAATATCCTTCCTGTCAAACAGTGGAATTTAGATGGCAGAATCAATAACATCGTATCCACATGGGAATTGCTAATACACAAATTAGTGCATGGTGCTTCTGCACTTGGTAAGGAAGATAGCTTGTGTTCCCTCAGTCTTTTATGACTGTGCAATCAAAGAGAATTATGGACACAAACAATCCGGTAAAATATAATGGAATATTTCACAATTGTGATGTTTACTAACAAGAGTAGAAGTTGCTCATTTCAAGACATGGCTGAACAGAGTAGCAAGCAATATTTAGGGTAGCAATAAAGGCAAATTATCTGTGTTTTCCTTTAAAGCTCATCACGGAGGTAGACTAAAATCTAGTGCAGTCTGGTAACATTAATGCACACTTTTTATGGAGTAGCGTGTGGATATTGGAATACTAATGGTTCATCATATTTATTCCATGTAGCAATATTCTTCTGTGTTACTGAAAATATAAAGGAATGTAAATTAGATATAATAAAATAATTTAATTTCTAATGGTTACAGGATGATCTAAATACGCTGAACAAGACCTCGTGACTGCCTGCTCCAGTAATTGCTGAGCTGTATGCTTATTTTCATAATCAATGCATTACTCAGGCTATCTTTAGTGGAATTTATTACCTCATTTTCAGTTTCACGCTACTTAAATATGCAGTAGCCAGTCCCACAGAAAATTGCGATCTGTACAGCAAAGAATCATGGTGTCAGAGGTCAGAGTTCTTTGTTTTCATTCCTTTGAAATCGCTCTTTAATATTCTAAAAAGGGCAAAAAGCATGTAATTTGCATTTAAAGCACCGCTTTCCTGCATTACATCCCCTCAAATATATCTTTTGGATAATGGACATTTATCATAGCATTCCTTTTGACTCTGGAAACAGTGCAGAAGGTAGCTGAAGAGCCTTTATAACCATGCAGTACAAGGCAATAAATCCGAAACTGCCACAGGATTGCTATGGTAACCATCAAGCCTGTTGGGCTTCCAGCCGTACTGAAAGGTAGGTTCAATTTTCAGCACATCAGCTCTTCCCGATGATTTACTTCTTGACACCACACGTTTGATACAGTGGTGTTAATGCCCTCTTGCATCGCAAGGGACTAATACTGACACCCCGTTTTATAAGGCGATATGCTGTAGCGACCCCAGGAAATCATTTAAAATTGTAGAATTGTATTCCTGTCAGCAAATGCATAAACTGGCATAAATTGCCAGATTGCGAACCCTGTTTTAAGCTGCTGCAACTTTGTACGGAAACAGAGACTCTCTTCACACGGCAGCGTGCAGTATGAGTTTGGAATTTAGATGAAAACCCTGTATTTACTTAAACAGTTATAGGAGGGGATACGTGCAGGTCATCCTGGTGTGTGTATTCCTGTGCTTGCATCCTTCTCCAGTTCTTTACTGCAGAGATAGAGACGGTTTTGGCAAGCAGCGGGATGATGTGTCTTTTTTGTCCTGTAGTATTCTCTATGGGGATGATCTGTGGTTTTGAATGAGTATGGCAAATGCTGTTACGCCTCAAACAGATTACTTGAAATGTTATATTTTGCATTTACACACCCACTTACTTTCTCCCCAGGGCAGATTGAAGCTGCATCAGGTGCACCAAATAATCCAGGGATTGTTGACTGACATCTTGATATTTCTATTTTTTGAAGCTGTCCCCCAGCTTTCTGAGGTCAATCCAAATATGAATACTGTGAAAGTGAGCTTAAAGTGCTTTTGATGCTGAAGAAAGGAAAGCAACACGTATTAGTTTTTAACATTGAAGTAGTTTCAGGAACGGTGAAACTTTTGAAGCCTGGTTTACTAGAGGATTTGTGGGTGTGGATGTGCGTATGGGTGTCACTTGGGGTGTGGTGGATCCTCTGGCGTCTAGATAGGTGTAAAATCTGGTTGTCTGAATGGTCACTAAAGGCAATTTAGTCTCTGTTATGATATCTCTGTTACAACTGACTTCTTTGTGTGTCAAAAGCCAAACTCAGCATTTAGCTTTTCTCTCAGTGGGGGTACTGATCAAATTTAATGTCTGTGCTCTGATACCTGCCTTCAAAAACACTGTAGGAACTTAGTAGCTTTTCAACTTCCACTTCCTGTAAAATTTGATAGAAACTGACTGCTTGTTGCCAAAGGTAGCAGATACAGAATGGAGCGTGTCCTCTTTCACATATGCCACTCTATAATCATATTACTCTGCAAAAAATGATGAGAAAAAACCCTACATACAGCAACCAACGTGCTGTTAGTCCAGCGCCCTTTGAAGTGCAGCATCTTCACCAGAAAAGATATGACTCAGTTTGAAATAACCTGATCTTCCATCGCAGAGAGGATTTAAAGATCTGCAGCTTGAAGGATCTTTAGATGTCCATTCCTTCCTTTCCCTAAAACAGTCCCAAAGATTCCCTTCAAATTACTATATTCATATTAAAAAAAAACAGCCAAAGTGTTGCTGATAGTACTGGGGATTTGCAACAACATATCTGTTCAAAAATGTTACCTTTCTGCAGTTGTGAAGTATTCCATCTGCTGCAAAATGTTTGCTTTTGTTTGCCTGGAAAATTCTTTGTTTGCTGCTCCTTAGGACATAACTGCTTTTATTTGCTGGTAATAATCAGTTTGGTTGATGTGAACTCCACATGAAGATAACCTGGAAAACTGTCGAACTGGAAATGTGCTGTCCCTTACCTGCTCTCACAGTTTGAGTTTGGATTTTCTTCCAGGTGGTAAAGGCAGAGGCAGGAGCGGGCCCCCCATCAGACAGGCAGAGGTTCGGCATGCGTGCTCGTGTCCTCTGCTCACTAAGAGCTGGAGTAAGGGGCAACGTGCTATAGAATTGCTTCTTTGGGTCCTTTCTCATTGATGAGGTTTAGTCACTGTTACTGGGGGGGGGGGGGGGTGGCCTTTGGGGGGCGGCCAGGGGCCCCCCCAGCCCCATCTCCACCCCTCCCCCCCCCCCACCATGCCGGGGGGGGGTTTTA
>Ga0181612_167849_pt1 | contig 11064 bp, 9 predicted proteins | sample HoacroProtozoa21_FD_119630 | JGI IMG/M metagenome (GOLD analysis project Ga0181612, IMG submission 119630) | Hoatzin crop microbial communities from Cojedes, Venezuel. Combined Assembly of Gp0051906, Gp0051904, Gp0051908 | reverse complement strand
CGTTCGGGGTCGTTCACTATCTTGGCCAGTCGGTCGAGGTCGGTAAACAGCAGGTGTGCACGCTTGTAGGTGGCAAAGCGGCGGGCGAAACCCACCAGCAGGGCCTTGGGATTGATCTTCTCCAGCAGCGACACGATGCGCGAGGGGTCGCCCTGGTTCTTCAGCCACGACTCCTTAAACTGCAGCTTGATGTAGTCTATCAACTTCTGTTTCAATGCCGTACGCGTCTTCCATATCTCGGCGTCTGGCACCTTGTAGATAGCCTCCCATATCTTTTGGTTCGACTGGTCGTACATAAAGTTGTCGTCGAAGTACTCGTTGTACAGGTTCTTCCACTCCGTAGCGCTCCAGGTGGGGAAATGCACGCCGTTGGTGACGTAACCCACGTGGTTCTCGGTGGGGAAATAGCCCTTCCAAATGGGGGCAAACATTTCCTTCGACACCTTGCCGTGCATACGGCTCACGCCGTTCACTTCCTGCGAGGTGTTGCAGGCAAATATACTCATGCAGAAGCGCTCGCCCTTGTCGCCGGGGTTGTTGCGCCCCATGTCCATCAGCTCGTCCCAGCTTATGCCCATGCGTCCCGGATAGCCACCCATGTATTTGCCAAACAGGCCCTCGTCGAAGTAGTCGTGTCCGGCAGGCACCGGCGTGTGCACGGTGTAAAGCGACGAGGCACGCACCAGTTCCAGCGCTTCGTTGAAGTTCAGTCCCTGCTCCACATAGTCGCAGATGCGCTGCACGTTGATCAGCGCTGCGTGTCCCTCGTTGCAGTGGTACACGTCAGCCTTTATGCCCAGCTGCTTGAGCGTCAGCACACCGCCAATGCCCAGCAGTATCTCTTGCTTCAGTCGGTTCTCCCAGTCGCCGCCATACAGCTGGTGCGTGATGCGGCGGTCGAACTCGCTGTTCATCTCGTTATCGGTATCGAGCAGGTAAAGCGAGATGCGCCCCACGTTCACCCGCCACAGGTTGGTATGCACGTAATAGTCCATGTACGGCACGTCAATCACCACCGGATGCCCATCCTTGTCCAGCACCCTGTCGATGGGCAGCTGTCCGAAGTTGGACGGCTCGTAGTTGGCCACCTGCTGGCCGTCCATGGCCAGCGTCTGCGTGAAGTAGCCGTAGCGGTACAACAGTCCCACGGCCACCAAGTCCACGTTGCTGTCCGACGCCTCCTTGAGGTAGTCGCCTGCCAGCACGCCCAGGCCGCCCGAGTAGATGCGTATGACATGGCTCATGCCGTACTCCATGCTGAAGTACGCCACCGAGGGACGCTTCTTGTCGGGTTTCACATCCATATATGCCTTAAACTTGGAGTACACCTCGTCCAGTCGGCGAAGTATCACCTTGTCCTTAGCCAATTTTTCCAAATGCGCATAATTCATCCGTTCCAGTAACAGGACGGGATTTTTTCCTACTTCTTTCCATAACTTCGGATCCAGGTCCCTGAACAGGTCTGTAGCCTCGTGGTTCCACACCCACCAAATGTTGCGGGCCAGTTCAGACAACTTCTCCAACTCGGCAGGCACATGCGATTTCACATTCACCTCTTCCCAGTTGGGAGTGTTTACGTAGCTCTGTTGAATTTTCATCTCTTCGTTGTGTTAAATATAAAGTTAGTACTTTAGTCGCTCGTCGGCCTTGCGCAGGGCAAAGTCGTAAGCGTTGTAATAGTATTGTATAAAGTGCTTCCAGAGGGCTTGCTCGGCCACGGCGGCCGCCCCCTTCTTGGCCTGCGCCGTCTGCGCGGCGTCGGCATGGCTGAAGGCCACGGTGGCGCGGCATACCGCCTCCACCACCTCGTGGTAGTTGTAATCCGACCGGTGCACCACTTCCACCCCGTCGGGCAGTCCGCTTACCGTCCCCAGCTCGTTCACCCACAGGCCGAAACCTGCCAGGTCGGTGGTCACGGTAGGCACGCGGAAGGCCACGCTCTCTAGCGGCGTGTAGCCCCACGGCTCGTAGTACGAGGCATAGACGGTGAGGTCGTGTCCCGCCAGCAGGTCGTAATACGACTTGTTGAAGATGCCATCGTCGCCGTTCAGGTAGCACGGCACAAAAAGCAGCTTCACCCGGTCGTCGGGCGCGTTGCACACGTTCAGGTGCCGCATCATGCCCAGACAGCGGTCCTCGTCGGCATTGTGCAGCCGGTGCGTCAGGTATGGCTGTTCCAGCGGCGTGTCATAGACCACGTTGTGGCGCAGCCGCTCCTGCAGGTCCTCGCGCGGGCCCGCCACCCAGGCAGGCACGTTGATCAGTGCCAGCACAGGGCGTGCCAGATCGGGGGTTGTAGCGCAGGCGGTTCATGGCATCCACAAACACGTCTATTCCCTTGTTCTTAAACTCGTAGCGACCGCTGGTGCTCACTATGATCGGGTCCGTTTCAAAAGTCTGTCCCAGCAGCGCGTTGGCCACCCTCAGTATGGTGCCCCTGGCGCTGTTGCGCCTGCCCGCAAAGGCCCGCGGTGCCGGCACAAAGTTGTCTTCAAACCCATTGGGAAGAATCACGTCGGGTGCCTTGTCCAGCAGCTGCGTGCATTCGCGCGCAGTAATCTTGCTCACCGTGGTAAAGCAGTCGGCATGGTGCGCCGCCTGCTTCTCCACCGAGTGCTTGGCCTCCATGTTCAGCTCGCTCGCCATCTGGTCGCCGTTGTACCCCGTAAAGTAGTCGTATAGCGGCTTGCCGTTGGCCGCAATGGAGCGCCCTATGCTGGTGGCGTGCGTGGTAAAGATGGTGGCTATCTGCGGCACTGCCTGTTGCAGGTACAGGGCCGCCATGCCCGTCATCCACTCGTGTGCCTGAAACACCACCTTGTCGGCCGGCGTGAGGCAGAACTTGTAATAGCTCTCCACCACCTTGCCCGTGGCAATGGCAAACATGCACGCCTCGTCGTAGTCGCCGTACGCGTGCAGCGAGTCCACCCCGTAGTGTTCCCACATCCAGCCGTACCAGTCGTTTTTCTGCGCGTAGAACGCGCCAAAGTCCACCAGTATGGCTATGGGGTTGCCCGGGATGTTCCAGCGCCCCACCCTCACCGGCAGGTGTTCCACCTCCGTGGCGTGCTGGCGCCAGGCGGCGCACAGGTTGTCCGACTCGGCAAACAATGGGTTCGCCTTGTCCTTCCACACGTCCGGTCCCACAAAAATCAGTCGGTCGGGCATGACCTGCTGCAGCGTGTGTGCGCGGGTGGACAATACGGTGTATATCCCCCCAACCTTGTTGCACACCTCCCAGCTGGCCTCGAAGATGTAATCCGGAGTCAACAGACTGTCTGACATACCTTGCTCGTTAGTTCACCATCAGGGCAGCTACCAGCGAAAGGATGGCATAGAATTCGGGCAACGCGGCATAAATCATGGTGTTGGTCATCACGTTGTGTCCCTGTGCGGTACCATTGATACCATTGGCACAAATCTGTCCCTGGCGAATGGCCGAAATCATGCAGACCAGTCCCACGCCCAGGCCGATGCCAAACAACAGCGGGCCCTTGGAAGGATCGTTGGCCATGCCCATCTTCATCAGGAAGGCCACAAAGCCGTAGAGACCTTGCGTGGCGGGCAGGGCCGAAAGAATCATGTAGGTGGAGGACTTGGAGGGGTCCTTCTTCAGCGCACCCTCGGCGGCGTTACCCGCAATGGTTGTACCATAGCAACTGCCAATACCGGCCAGAGCCAGCATAAGGCCCAGACCCAGATAACCTAAAATCAAATTTACATCCATAATTTTACTTGTTTTATTTTATTGTTAATTTTTTGTTTTTTCAACTCAATTGTTTTTCGACCGTCGTAAAAGGCTTGTATGCCTCGCCCTGTCCCTCGTAGCCCGAGTTCTTGAAGAACTCCACGAAGTTCAGACGCAGGGGGTGCACAAAGGCACTCAGGCACGACATGGCAATGTTCAGCGTGTGGCCCAGGATGAGCACCACGCCGCACAGTATCCAGCCTATGACGCCCCGTCCGCAGCCGTCGTTCACCATAAACGCCAGCTGGTTGAACACGCCACCCAGCATGCCGCCGGCCAGTCCCAGGGCATACAGACGGATGTACGACAGCACGTCGCCCATCAGTCCCGTAGCCATGTTGTAGGTGCCCCACAGGCCCGCCCCCACGTTGGCCAGCACGTTGCGGTGCAGGTCGTTGAGCAGGTAGATGCCTATGGCGCCTATGCCGCCAATGATGATGAACGTCCACTTGGTCATGTTGGGCGAGATAAACTTGAAGAACGACAGCGTGCCCACAATCACGAAGCCCACCACCACCAGCAGCCAACCCCAGTCGCTCAGCGAGTTCTTAAACCCGAAGCGCAGGGTCGATACCACCGCCTTGATGGTCATGGCTATGGAAATGTGTATCACGCCTATGATGAGCGCCAGCAGCATCTGCTTGTCGTATGCGGTGCCGGGTATCTTGCCCGCTATCATAAACTTCTTGATGCCCTCGGGCAGGTTCAGGTCGAACAGGCTCACGCCGAAGCACGTGCCCAGTATGGAACCTATGATGATGGTAAACACGCCCAGCGTGGTCACCAGGTTCATGATGCCCCGCATCTTGGGCAGCTTGCGCCGCAGGAACAGTCCCAGCAGCACCAGCACCAGTCCGTAGCCGGCGTCGCCTATACAGAAGGCAAAGAAGATGGAGAAGAACGGGGCTATGAGCGGCGTGGGGTCGAACTCGTCGTAGTCGGGCATGCCATACATCTTGGTCAGCACCTCGTACATCCGCACAAACCAGTTGTTCTTAAACTTGATGGGTGGGTTGTCGCCCTTCACCGGGTCGCTCACCTCGTAGTACACTCCCATGTCGTCAAGCTGGCTGCACACCTGGTCCTTGTCCTTGTCGGGCACCCAGCCCTCCATGAGGAGCACCGACCCTTCGGCCTTGGGTTCGCCCGTGAGCTGCACCTTGCGCAGGTCTATGTCGCCCTCCAGGTACTGCAGGTCGTTTTCCAGCGTCTTGTAGTTGTCGCCTCCAAACGCCGCCAAATCCGCCTTGGCATCGGCCAGCTGCTGTTGCAGTCCGGCACGTTCTGCCTTCAGCTCCGACAGGCTCTTGTGGGGCAGCGACAGCGCATCGAGGGGAATGGTTACCGGCTTGTCCGATACAATCAGGAAGTTCTTGTGTCCCTTGTCCTCGCGGATGGGCACCACCGAGTACGCCTTCTCCCATTCTGGGTCGTAGTCGCGTTCGCCGCACGAAAAGAAGTAGGTCTTCCACCCCGCCTTTTCCAGCTTGTCGATGCTGCTGCGGTCGAAGTCGCCCCAGTCGCCCAGCGCGGCTATCTCCTTGTCGGTGTTGGCTATCTTTTGCGACAGCTCCTGTATTCCCTCCTGCTTGTCTTCCAGTTGCTGCACAATGTCGGCAGCGCTCAGATTCGTCTGCTTGTCGGCATACTTGCCCTCCGCCAGCAGGAACATACGCTTCAGCGTGTCCTTGTACTGCGAGCGCTTCTGCATGTAGTCGAGCAGCTTGGCATCGGGTTCGCCCTCCTGCCGCTGCACTACGTGTATCACGCCCATTTCTCGTATCTTGTCCAGAAAATCCTGGTACTCGTTGTGGAATATCAGGAAGGTCAGCTTTTTCATTTTGTAGATCATACGGCTTCCTCCTCTTCCGACAGTTTTTCTTGGTTCGCCTTCATGATTTTTTGCGACGACTTAGATAGGTTTTCCTCGTCCTCCATGAAGCGCTTTATCTTCAGCACCGCGTCCTTGTAGCCCGGAATCTGCACCTTCTCGAACAGGTTCACTTTCTGGGTCGTCTTCTTGCGCGCGTGCTCCAGCAGGTTCAGCTTCTCCACCACAAACTCCTTCTCAATGGCCAATCGTGCCAGCCGTTTCAGCAGCTCGATGCCTTCGGGGTACCACTTGGGGGCGTTGAACATGCTGAAGGGCCGTATGTTGAACTCAATCTTGTCCAGCTGCGGTATCTTCACGCCCGTAATCTTGCGCGTGCTCAGCTTCACGTCCTTCACCTCCACCAGCGTGGGGTCGAATTCGTTCCACAGCGCAAACATCTCGTCGTAGGCGCCTATGCCCTTCTCCAGGTCCTGCTCCAGCTTTTCCACCTCGTCCTTGCAGTGCTTCACTTCCATGCGCAGCGCACTCTCCTTATTCTTTATAATGGGCAGGGTGCGTTCGCGCATTTTCAGCTGTTTCTCCAGCTGCTGCAGCGAGGTCTTGTTATATTGAAACTTGATTGCCACGTCGGTCGTCTTTTTAGTTCTTGGGCCAGTATTCGTCCACCAGTGCCTGGCGTATGTTCACCTCTTCGGGCTTGAAGTACTTGCCAAACAGTCCCCAGGCCACGTCCAGCATCTCGTCGGTGTCCAGGTTTACGTCTATGGCCAGCAGCTTGTCCGAGTAGTCCTTGGCAAAGGACAGCGCACGCTCGTCGTAGTTGGTCAGGTCGAAACCATTCTCCAGCTTGGTCTTGGCGTTGGCGGCGTCGGCGTAGAGCCGCACGGCCGCATTCATTACCTGCGGGTGGTCCTTGCGCGTCTTCTTGCCCGTCACCAGCTGCTTCAAGCGCGACAGCGAGCGGAAGGGGTCGATAATGACCTTGCCAATGTCGCTATCCCTGCGCAGGAACAGCTGTCCCTCGGTGATGTATCCCGTGTTGTCGGGGATGGCATGCGTAATGTCGCCGCCCGACAGCGTGGTCACTGCAATGATGGTGATGGAGCCGCCCGTGGGGAACTGTACCGCCTTCTCGTAGATCTTCGCCAGGTCGGAGTAAAGCGAGCCCGGCATAGAGTCCTTCGAGGGAATCTGGTCCATACGGTTCGACACAATCGACAGCGCGTCGGCATACGAGGTCATGTCGGTCAGCAGCACCAGTACCTTCTCGTTCTTCTCCACGGCAAAGTACTCGGCAGCCGTCAGGGTCATGTCGGGCACCAGCAGTCGCTCTACGGGAGGATCCTCGGTCGTGTTCATAAAGCAGACGATGCGGTTCAGCGCGCCTGCGTTAGAGAACACGTTTTTAAAATATAGGTAGTCGTCGTTGGTCATACCCATGCCGCCCAGTATGATCTTGTCGGCTTGCGCGCGCATGGCCACCGTCGCCATTACCTGGTTGAACGGCTGGTCGGGGTCGGCAAAGAACGGAATTTTCTGTCCCGACACCAGCGTATTGTTGAGGTCGATGCCGGCAATACCCGTGGCAATCAGCTCCGAAGGCTGCTTGCGTCGGACGGGGTTCACCGACGGGCCGCCTATCTCCACCTCCTTGCCCTCAATGGCAGGTCCCCCGTCGATGGGTTCGCCAAAGGCATTGAAGAAGCGTCCGGCCAGCTGCTCGCTCACCTTCAGCGAGGGAGCCTTGCCCAGGAACACCACCTCCGCATTGGTGGGGATGCCCTGCGTGCCTTCAAACACCTGCAGGGTCACGTTGTCGCCTTGAATTTTTACCACCTGTGCCAGCTTGCCGTTCACGGTAGCCAGCTCGTCGTACCCCACGCCCTCGGCCTTCAGCGACAGCGTGGCCTTGGTGATCTGGGTAATCTTGGTATATATCTTTTGAAATGCTTTCGTTGACATCTTGTTGCGTTTTTAGTGGGGTTATCTGTTGGGGAGCATGTCCAATATCTGCTGCTTGTAGTCGTTGTAGGCCTTCGAGTTGAATTCCGAATAGTTCATCTGCTTGCCCAGGTTTATCATCTTCTTGAAGTAGTCCGTCACATCGTTGAAGTTGTCGAACTCAAAGTCGGTGTTGCACACCTTTATTACCAGGTTCAGAATCTCCTCCTGCCGCTCTATGGGCGTCACGGCGTCCACGGCGTCGAAGGCATCCTGCTGCAGCACGATGAAGTCGATGAGCTCCGACTTCCAAAACGTCACGTGGTAGTCCACGGGCACGCCGTCGTCGCCCAAGATGTTGATCTGTTCGGCTATCTCCTTGCCGCGCTGCAGGCGCGTCTTTATCTCGTTTACCTTCTTCAGCCACTCGTCGTTTATCACCTTCGAGATGTACGCCTCAAACTCCGGATACTCCAAGTACTTGGAGTACGAGTCGATGGGGTTCACGGCCGGGTAGCGCTTCTTGTCGGCGCGCTCCTGTTCCAGTGCGTAGAAGCAGCGCGCCACCTTCTTGGTGTTCTCGGTCACCGGTTCCTTCAGGTTGCCGCCTGCAGGCGACACGGTGCCTATGAAGGTGATGGAGCCCGAATGGCCGTTGTACAGGTTTACATAGCCTGCGCGTCCGTAGAAGTTGCTGATGATAGACGACAGGTCCATGGGGAAGGCGTCGGGACCCGGCAGCTCCTCCATGCGGTTCGACATCTCGCGCAGCGCCTGTGCCCAGCGCGAGGTAGAGTCGGCCATCAGCAGCACCTTCAGTCCCATGCTGCGGTAGTACTCGGCTATGGTCATGGCAGTATATACCGACGCCTCGCGGGCGGCCACCGGCATGTTCGACGTGTTGGCCACGATGATGGTACGTTCCATCAGCTTGCGTCCCGTGTGCGGGTCCACCAGCTCGGGGAACTCCGTAAAGATTTCCACTACCTCGTTGGCGCGCTCGCCGCAGGCAGCAATGATCACGATGTCGGCCTCGGCCTGCTTCGATATGGCATGCTGCAGCACCGTCTTGCCCGTACCAAAGGGACCCGGGATGAAGCCCGTGCCGCCCTCCACTATCGGGTCGAGCGTGTCAATCACGCGCACGCCCGTTTCCAACAGTTTGAAGGGGCGCGGTTTCTCTTCGTAGTTGGTCATGGCCACCTTCACCGGCCATTTCTGTATCATGTTCACGTTCAACTCGTGGCCCGCCTCGTCGGCCAGCACGGCTATGGTGTCTTCGATGTGGTAGTCGCCTTCGGCCACCACCGACTTCACCGTCCACTCGCCTTTCAACGTAAAGGGAGCCATCATCTTCAGCGGCTGGTGGTTCTCCTCCACCTGTCCCAGCCAGTAGGCAGCCTTCACCTTGTCGCCTGCCTTGGCCAGCGGCACAAAGTGCCACACCTTCTCCTTGTCGAGCGGATAGGTGTACTGTCCGCGCTTCAGGAATACGCCCTCCATCTTGTCCAGGTCGTTCTGCAGTCCGTCGAAGTTCTTCGACAGCATGCCCGGTCCCAGGGTCACCTCCAGCATGTTGCCGGTAAATTCCACCTCCGACCCCACCTTCAGTCCGCGGGTACTCTCAAACACCTGCACGTACACGTTTTGTTTCACTACCTTGATGACCTCGGCCATCAGCCTGTCGCCGCCCGTCGATATGTAGCATATCTCGTTCTGTGCCACAGGGCCGTCCACGACCACCGTCACCATGTTGGCTATCACGCCACTAACTGTTCCTTTTGTTGCCATATATGTTTTTTATTTATTTCGTTTTGTCGCCCGGCTTGCGCACCTCGTCGCGCAGGTCCTGTATAATCTTGCGCAGCTTCTCGCCGCCCATTTTCTTGTCCATGGTCAGCCACCGTTCCAGTATGTCGGTCTGCAGCAGGAACACATACAGGCGCTCCACGCCGAAGTAGTCGGCCACCGTCTGCTCCTCCATCCAGTCCCAGCGCAGGCGGTCCAGCTTGTGCTCGCGTTCCAGAATGTTGCCGGTTTCAAAAATCTTGAATATCTCGTCGAGTTTGTCCACGTCGTCTTCCATCAGTCCGAAGTCGCGTGCGCGCGACGTCTTCAGGGCCTCGGCCACCTCGCCCGTGCCCACCACGCGCGCCTGCGTGTCCAGCCCGTACTTGTTGGCGGTCAGCGCCACCATCAGGTTGTTCAGCTTCAGGTTGTAGGCAAACCAGCGCGACACAAAGCGGTTCTTGGCCTTTGAGGCATAGTCGTAGTACAGCCCCGCCAGCCGGTCCTCGGGCAGCACGTCGCGCGTGCCTGCCTGGTGCGCCTCTTCCGATATAAAGGTAGCAAGGTAGGTGGGAAATTCGCGAGCCGGCACAGGGTCGTCGGCTTTCACGCGGTCAATATACTCGTTCAGTTCCGCCGCCGTATAGTTGCCCAGCGGGTCGGTTTCCGCGTTCTTGTCGGCCAGCAGCCGCAGCACGTTCCTATTGTCGTACTGCAGGAAAAACAAATCTGCCAGCTTTTTGTCGGCCGCCGTCAGCTGCGGGTAGATATACGACTTGTAGTCGGCCACCGTATAGGCCAACTTCTTGTCGTCGAGCGTCAGCTTGGGCAGCTCGGTTACTAAACAGTAGTAGTTGCTCATTTTTCGGTCTTCGGGAATAGCATTTCAACCAATTGCGGACGCAGGAAGTCTTTGAAGTAGCTCATAAACTCCTCTTCGCCAAAGTTCACCTTGTACGAGCCGTCGGCAGGCTGTATGCTGAAGTTGGCCTTCTTTCCGTTCACCTGCTCTATCTTCACACCCTTGTCCAGCAGGTCCTTGGCCTGTGCGGCAAAGAACTTGGTCAGCTCGGCCGCTTCCGATGTCTGGATGGTCACCGGTTCGGAGGTGCTCCAGCGCTTGGCCAGGTTCACGATGAACTGTCCCAGCAGGTCCTTGTTCTGCGTAAACGCTGTTACGTCGGCCTTCACAATCTTGTCGCTCAGCAGCGATGCTATTTCCGATTTCAGGGCGTTGACCGACTGTCCCGCAAACAGGCTCAGCTCCGACTTGGTGTTGGCATCCAGTTCGGCCGCTTCCTTTTTGGCGGTGGCCACTATGTCGGCCGCCTCTTTCTGTGCTTGTTCTACAATTTGTTGGGCTTTTGCCTGGGCTTCTTCAACCAGTCGCTGTGCTTCCCGGTTGCCTTTCTCTACGCCTTCCTGGTAGATTTTGTCGGTCAGCTCTTGAATTTTATCTTTCATATAAATGCATTTAAAATTTTATTCCGTATCAGGCAGATTTGCATCTTCCGATTGTTTTTTAATGGGTTATGTTCCGCAAAAAACAATTTGGCACAAAATTACGAAAATTATTCTGATTAGGCAATAACATTTTCCCAAAAAAAATGGCACATTTTTTACTAAAAAAATTAGGCCGTCCCCTACCGGCATTTTCAGACCGATGGGACGGCGTTTGCGGCAAAATTGTTTGCTGCCGCATATGGCTGGGCATAATAGTTCATGGGATGATAGCGCACTTTTGTGCAAAGGT
>Ga0181612_104592_pt1 | contig 11066 bp, 8 predicted proteins | sample HoacroProtozoa21_FD_119630 | JGI IMG/M metagenome (GOLD analysis project Ga0181612, IMG submission 119630) | Hoatzin crop microbial communities from Cojedes, Venezuel. Combined Assembly of Gp0051906, Gp0051904, Gp0051908 | reverse complement strand
GATGTCTACTGGGAGGCAATGCTCTTGGCATTTGCTGTGGGTCCAACAGATAAGGTGCGGGGTTTGGCTCCTTGCCACCACTGGGAAAGGTGGTAGGAAAGTGATTGGGTTCAGCTCGCTGCGTGGCTGATTTAGCTGACTTGGCCGTGGTGCTGCCAGTGGGCTGCCCAGGAGAGCAAACACACACAGTGCTGGCACAGTGAGGTGTCAATAGACATTTTATTTGCTTGCTTGGTTTTTTGTTGTTTTTTTTTTTTTTCAAAGGAAACTCCTTTCCCCCTTCCTCTGCAGGATTTCAGCATGGGCAGGAAGCACGTCTGTAGAGCAGCGTGATGTGCCATGAAAGGCCTTACAGAAACGTCTGCGATTGCAGTGATTAGGGATGGGAGCATGGCACATCCCGTGGGAAAGGGGGAGGACTCTGGAGGTGCAGCTTAGTGAAGTGAAAGGGCTTCTTTCAGCAGCCAAGAAAGCCTATCAGTATTGGCTGGAAGCTTTAAGCCTTTATCTATAGTTTTATAGTTTAGAAAGTTTGACTTCCTGGAAATTAATTGAACGTTTCTTTTCCAAGTATGAGCACAGCACAACCTCATCGAGGATCCAGCAGATGAATTCATGCTTTTGTGTACTTTGCAGCGTGGTGCTTGCCATCTGTGACACTTGGATACAAATTCTCTGCGAGACTTGTTGGCATTTGAAAACCTAAAGTTTTTGGTGTGTTTTTTTCCATCTGAAGATGAGCTACAGCAACTCTGATTTTATTTAGTTGAATACTAAATTAAATGCACATGATTTGTTTGTCTTTGGTGCCTAATATGTCAGCTTCAAACATTACAGTTAACAGCCACAAGGAGGCACAAAGTTGGAATTTGTGTTTCCCAGCCACTGCCCAGACAGCTGCAAGCTCAAGTTCTGGGACGTCTATTTTCAAGAGTTTCTTCAAAATCTTGAGAACTGGGCTGATTGTTTCATCTTAAGTGGACACTAAGCCGTGCTGGAGGGTGCAATGGGCACAGGGAGATTCCACGGGGAATGGCAGAGTACCGAGGAGTCAACCCATCCAGAGATGTGAGTTATATCTGCTAAGGTGGGTGTGGGCTACAGAAGTCATGGTTAAGTCAAAGTTTTATCTGCAGGGCTCCTGGAATGCTCCAGATTAAGTCCCAACCACAACAAATCTTTCTGAGCTCGCTAGAGCTTCCTATGCAAGGTGCTGCAATATACCAAAAATTTGCTTTTAAAGACCGCAAGGAAAGGGAACTCAGCACACAGAAACAAATTAATGACATGATTTTAGAATAGATTTTTAAGGCACCTATTAAAGAGTCACTGTCAATTAGAAAATAACTAAAGATTTATTATAAAACTACAGTAATGATTTAAAACCACTTTCAGACCTTATCCTTCTATGCCTTATCAGGTTTTGTGGTGGAAGCGTCATATTTCTCCTTGTTTTAAGAAGCAGTCCCCTGAGCAGAAGACCTGATCAGCTCTGGTTACTTGTGCCTCAGTGACTAATGACATTCTGCACCTCATACGGTGCAAGCTCTGACAGAAACATTTCCTATAGCTGGAATATTTAAACTTCCCTTCTCCTGGGTGGCTTCCCTTAATGTCTAGATATAGTGCTCAGAGCGCACAGTAAGAGCACTATTTTAGGTCTTTCTCCTCCACCCAGTCATAAAAGATTATGAAACCTGTAGGAATTTAATGTATTTAAGAGTTCTACATCTCTCTTTGATATGGCTGCAACTGGCCATAAGTCATTGAGGAGGACAAGCAGAAAGATGGACACATCTCCAGACTCTGTAATCCTGTGAAGCAGCCAGATATCTGCAGGAAATTCAACTAAAAATAGGTTCTCTGCAAGCTCTTGCTGTGTGACTGGCCTACCCAAGCCACAGGATATCCTCATTAAAGGACTACACTGGGAAACGGGAAAACTGACTTAAAAGTCATGTCAAAGGTCCAAAACACACTACATAACACTTGATATTTTTTTTCCCGGTGTAGTCATCCTGAGTGTTGCTTGTCACTGCTATAAGTTTGAAAGTATAACCTTGAAATCACCCTGTCATCTCCCTCTCTGTTGTTTTGCTAAAGTGCCCTTTCTCTTCCTTTTCTTCAGGGCTCACACACACATCTATAAAATCTACCATCGGCATCGATGTTGCGTAGGTGCATGCACAAGAACACGTGTACTTGTTGAAATGCAAAATCCATACTAGTAAATTCTTGGTGTTAGGTTACTATTTCCAGCATTGCTAACAATTCACCCCACATATATATGTGTATAAATACATATAGATTTATGTATTAGGCAACTGTTCCTTTAAGGTGCCAGAAATGAGGCAGCCAGGGTTCAGTTTAGGCAACGTAGTAGGCTGTGTAGGCAGTGGGAAGCAACTTAGAATATGAATCCTGGCTCAGCTTTGATGTAATCTCCACTGAAGTTAAGGGAGTTGCTCTGGATTTACGCTGCTGTTCATGAGAGCGGACCTTGGCGCAGAGCCCTCTGGCTCAACCTTTAGAATACATACAAAATATCATCTAATTGTACTTGCTTCTACAAGATTAACCCAGCTGGTGAGATTTCTGCTTGTAAATAGCTATGAAATACATTGTGTAATCCCCATGATTGACGTTTTTGAACATGTTTTGGGCAGTGCTGTGGTGGCTGTCTGCACCAGATTCATTACCCACCGGAGGGCTGACAGTATCAGTACAAACGCTGGTTTGCAATGTCTCCTGCGCAGTGAGATCAAGCCAAAAATGAACCACTTCAAAGCAAGGATGTGTGGAAGACAAAAATTTCTGACTCACTCTCCCCTGAAGGGGAAGGCGTAATGCTGGCCTGTGTGTGGCTCTTCTCCCACGTGCCTTCCTCTCCCCACCTTTCCTTATTGATACATTAACAAGCTTCCTGACATAGAAATAGGGATTTACGTAACTATACAAGTTCAACAGCTCTCGCTGCTCATTTCTCAAGTGACTGATAAGTCTCTTTGTAACATCACGGCTACTTGCTGTGAATACGATCAAAGATTAGGTTGAAGATTTATGGACAAGGCAAAGATGAGTGGTTTTAATGGGAGGGTTTACTGCGATCTTAATCTGTGTTGGTTTGTTCCCAGTTGATTTTGTGCAGAGTCTCCAGCTCACCGAACTCAGAAATCACAGCTGAAAAAAATAAGTCACCTAAGATTGTGCCCTTCTTCCTGGGGTTAACCCTAAGTCTTGAAAGCTGCCAGTTTGGCTTCTTTTATCTAGAAAACCATAGAAAGCGTGCTGTAGATGCAAACAAACAAGAACGTGTGATGAAAGCTGGGCTTATGATACAAGCTCAGCAACAGGTGAGCTCCATGACAAGCTTGGTTAGAACCGAGAAGTCTAATTAAGCAGCTGCCAGACAAAGAACAAATAACTCAGCTTTGTACTCATAGTGCTCTACTAAGAAAGAGTGAAGAATCCACCCAGCTCCTACGAAAATTAAAGACATATTTATAAACAGAATTGTTTCTAACAAGAACACAAATCTCATCCTTGTGTAACTGTCCTGAGGTCAATGGAGAACCCCAAGAGATTAATTAAAATCAGAACATTCGTAAATGCCTTCTATGATCTGCCAGCTGCTCTTAAACAGGGAAGCACGTTAATGGTTTCTCAACAAACATGTTGCAAGATCAGCTCCTTTTATTCAGCAATTCTGGTTTTCAAAAACTTTTTTTTTTTACTTTTTTTTTTTTTTTTTACAAAAACACTATTACCCAGTACTGTTGGAAAAAAATAACTAAAAACTAATACTCTTTGGATGGATTCTAAATCTTTAATCGGTTCTGGCCTTGTTCTGGAAGTTCTGGAATCTGGTTTTTTTTCTTTTTATTGTAATTTGCAGAAAAATTCTTGATCTTTAGAAAATTATAAAGATGCTTTAAGTCATGGATTTAAAAAGTTCACTGTTTTGGTTAACTGTGTCTAGACAAAAAAGTCAGAATAAAAATGTGTTCTTAGTCACAATTCACTTAATCTTTTGAGCTTGATTTCCAATGCAAGAGTTCATGTTTATACATTTAAAATGATTTTGAAAAGTGTTTTGCAGTTTCAATGGAAATTACACTGTTTCTTTAAACAACTCTGTCCAGCAAAATGATTTTTACAGTTTCTTTTAATTTAACACAAAGAAGTAAGCACAAAGTTTACAGAAACCCATTAAAATAATTTGAATAAAGAAATGTAGTCATTTGAAGGAATATTCTCGAGGCTTCTCTTACTGGTTTTAGCAGCTTTAAGAAATAGCTCCTTATAAATTTGTCGTATATCAATAATCCTCCTCCATACGTGATTTTCTTTCCAATCTTCTTTACTTTAATTAACTTTGCTTATGAGAGTCTCCCAGTTCCCTGAGCTTCCAATAAAAAATTGTTCATGTAAAGAAAATTTTAAAATCTATTTCCATTTCTATATATTAAACTAGCTGGCATTACATTAATATTTTCTAATAACCTCTCATTCTTACATCTCAGATTTTTTTTCCAGCTCAAAGTAGAATATGACCATAAACTACAGTGAAGCTGTATATGCAGGAGGGAAAGGGTAGAATGGAAGTATCAGTTTGGGGAAATAAAAGCAGAAATTGCAGAGTTCATATTTAACCTGAAAATTCAACTTATTGTTGTATCTCTACTCTCCTTTTTCGAAGGCATGAAGACATCTTTAGAAAATACAATTATGGGAAGATATGTGCTTGTTGCGTGGGTTGCACTGTAATACATGGCAGAGAGATATAAGAAGGATGGCAGAGGAGGGGACACCCTGCTGTAGACCTATTTTGTAGTGCAACAAAAGATCTCTATAGAAACATTATATCCCACAGCACAGTTCCTGGAAGTTAAAGAACTGGCTGCAAACCCTTATAGCTGGTTTATTACGTAAAATCATAATGACTTACTACTGACTATTAATTTTAAACTGTAAGAAATTCTGGTTTAGGAATGTCTTCACTGGACTTCCAGGGGCTTATTTGTACAGACAGAAAGCAAACTTCTGAACTTCGGCCAAATCCAGAACCATCTTAGTCTATATAAGGACTTCAGGCCTTCCTCCTCTTCAGTATGTTGGTGGTTACATTCCTGCTGACTTGATGCATATAGCAGTCCATTTTCTTCTGGGCAGAGGAAATTTTTGGAGTCTCATTTTTGGAGTAGCAGAATATGATAGACAGCAGTCAGAAAAGCCTTGATCCAATTGTCAGAGGTGTTTGGTGAGAATCTTTTATGCCACCAGTTTTGGTGAATCAGGAGCAAAAGGATTTTCAAGACCATTCAGCCTTGGTATAGCTCCATTTTTTCCAGTAGCTGTACCACCAACCTCAGAGGGAGAAGACCTGAAGACCAATCCTCTGGTGGTGCCTCCGTGGCATTCCAGCATGGATAATGTATTGCCCAGTGTCCCGTGCAGCTATCTGCTTAATGGGCACCAGCATTGCTTTCCCTCTGTCAGCAGTCAGCAGCGCGAGGACAGCAGCCACAGTGCTGCTGTGGTACCAACACAGCTGTCCATAGCTGCAACAAAAAATGTGTAAAGGGGTTACTCAAACGAGTGCCCAGGAGGAGACAAGGAAGGCAACATCGGGCAACACTCCTCACCTCCTGAAGAACGTCTTGGGGTATCTCAGCCCTTAACATCCTCCCGTCTCATTCCTCCTCTTGCTTCTTACCTTTCCCATGTATCTATCTGGATCAGATCCTCTGAGATGCCATGGGAATAGGTACCTCTTTCATCTCCACATAGACTGTTTTTGTTGCTTCTGCAATCCCACAGCGTGTGAGGAAAGACTGTGAGCAGGAAAGACGAATACAAAACGAAGCCAAATCTCACTCATCATGTCAGAGCATGTCTCCACATCTTGAAGCCAGATATGGCACAGGAGAGAACAAGTCAAGGTATGAACAGCCCTCTCCTCCTTCTAAACCCCCAAGCTGCAAATCTGAACATGGAGGTACACACGGAAGGATTTATATGAGTTTGTGAACCCAAAACAAATGTTGGAAGTAACGTATCTAGTACAATAGCTTCTTCATTAGTAGGGCAGCACCTACACTTTTATAACAATTGATCTTTTGTGATGTTTTTCACTTCTGTTTCCCTCAACATCCTGTCAAACTTCAATTTCCATTGATCTAACTCTGATTTCTCCTTCCTAATGGTCAGTCTCTCCGTATCTCTTTCTTGTATTTCAGGGCTAGCTGCAGGTCATGCTCCTTTACCCGTTCCACCAATGTTTACCTAGTACTCATTTAAGGAATAGGTAATGTTTATTGGAAATGACCTCACAGTTTCCTAATTTTTTGGGGTGATCTGAAGAATAATTCTGTTGCAACCACAACATATAAATGCTTTGGAAGTATTCAGTTGGAACCTATGACCACAGATGATTCCTGTGCTATTGGCAGCTAAAACATAGCCCACATTTGTAAGTGACAAATTATAGGATAATGATAACCATTGTGGAGTTAGATATGCCAGAACACGTAATGCAAAGAGACAATAAAAATGGCTATGTAAGGGTGGTATGGAGAAGTACTGTCTATGTGAAGTGACTGTATATTCAAAAGAAAACCAGGATACTTCTGTGCTAGCATTGTACTATCAGTAAATACTCACATGACAAGTGTATTTTTGTATTTTTAGAAGTGTGCATAGATTTTGCCAGCACAAGCACCTCTTGCTGCCCTCTTCCTCTTAACTGTAATTTTAAGTGAATGAGTACTTTGGTTATCCAAGGGCACCTAAGCCATTTGAGCCTTGCATAGCTATTCCTGAGGGACTCATTACATGAGATTCCAGCATGCTTCTACCTTGCATATCCATCAGAGTTATCCGAGCAAAAACACTGAATTCAGACCGAGATGTGGTAGCTTGGGATAACCCAGACCACATGTTCAATAGGGGGAAAAAAGACAGTAACGTAGGTATCCTGTCCTACAGAAGAGCTTTTAAATAACAGTTTTTTTCTAAAATTAAAATACAGCTAAGGAGGGGGAATGCTGTTCACAGAAAGAAGGTTTGTATTTCATTCTTATTTCGCATGGGTCTCTAAATAGCGCTTTTAAGCCATTTCACTTTCAAATCCAGCAAAGCTCTTAACACGGGCTTATATTAAGCACGTAAGCAAAGTGCTGTAAGGCCAATGGAGCTGTTCTTACAGTAGAAGGAAAAGTACCTGGTTAGAAGCTTTGTTCAACCCTAAACTCGTAACTTCTCTGTACATGAAATTTGTGCTTATAATATTTAAAACACAAGCATTTTTTACATAAACAGCATGAGTAGGAAGTAGAAGTATGAACAAAAACTCCGTACAGTTCTTACAAGCAATGGATGTTGAAATCACTGTGAGTAACAACATGGGATGTTTTGAAGGTCAGTTAAAGGTGAATATAATGCTACTACACTTAGTGTAAAACATAATTGCAGTAGCCCAGAAAACAGGAGTGCTGCAACTTTCATTAAATATAGCTGTTATACCTCATAGTATCAACCTCTTAAATCTCTGTAATGAGCAGCAGGCATTTCAATAAAGTCAGAAATAACTATGACTTTGTAAAGTATTGCTTCTTCATGCATATATCCATTTTCAGCAGTCAAAGACACCATCAACAGTCCCCTTTTCTACTTACTGCCTCTGATTTACTGGCTGACTTTGTTATTTCCTTTGTGCGGTTTATAGGACATAATTATTTAAAATGGAAAAGAGAGAACTTCTAATAGAAATTTCGCTGCAGACAGTTTCTGCTTTATATTTATTTAGTTCACCAGTCTCTAACATCAAGGAAGATGTACTGGCTTGCAGAGGGAATAAAAGTGGCAGAACCATGATGAAAATAGGCAATATATAGTGAAAGATATATTACCAAATCATTCATTATTTCAGCCATGTAGTTTAAAATCAAAACAGAAATTAAGCCATCACTAGCAAAATGCATCAAAGGCCCTTGTGACTGTAGGGACCCAAGACAGGATTTATATGCCTTTTAAAGCAAACAGTCTCTTTGAGAAACAATGATTCAACCATCCAGCTCCAAAAAGGAGTGCTTTGTTTCATTTTCAGGTTATTTAACCCCATTTTCAAGATGTCTCCATCAATTTCAAAATGAAAACAGTTTTGAAATGAGAAGTCCAGATGTTTTCTATTGAAAATGCTCAAATTGAGCTACCCCTGCTACCAAAATTAGAATTTTCTTTGCTGTACGTGTCACCTGTGTAGAAGATACCGTGCTGTACAAAGCCCAGTTTTCAAATTGATTCTCATTTACATATTAGACAGGCCCATTTTACACTTCAAGTACTTATTGTTTGCCAACACTAAATTAAAAAGGGTATGAATCTGAATATGAGTTGCTACATCTTGGTTCTCCTCTTGATGAGGTAGTTCAGTAGCAACATCAAAAGGTGGATGAGGAGGATGGAAGAGAAATTGTCCCCGTTTTTGTTTGGAAGATGGGCACCAGAGAGCAGCAGTTCCCAGGAGTTGGAGAGCTGGCAGCCAGCAGAGCAGCTTCCGCCAGGGTCAGCGGAGCTGCAACTTGCATTCTTCAGACGAGCTCTTTTCATTTAAAAATGATATCTTGTGTTATTAACAACGACTGTGACCATATTACAGACTAAAATTTGTAATGTGTACTAGAGCCAGCTCATCACACCTTTCCCCCATTCCTGTTTTAGGAATTTCTGAGTCTGTGAAGCTTCAATGTTTGAAATGGAAAGTACTAATCCATACATTAGATATGGTGCAGGGGAATCCCAAAGTGTCTGGGGTATGACCCTGACATTTATCCTTTAATGCCATTAGAGTTTCGTCTGTAGCAGCTTGGGTTTACCTTAGTTTTCCTCCTTCCAACTACAGTATGCTCTTTTTTTTCTACCCACACCTGCTAACTGTCTGTCCCTCTGGGTTGAGTGATTACTACTTTTAACATGACAGACTTCAGTCTTGGAGAACTGTCGCTTATTTTGAGCTGTTTGGAAGCATGGGAGAACCTTGCTCTTTTCCTCTGAGCTTCTCCATGCACCTGAGCATCAGCACAACCATCGGGCCATCTCCCTCTTGCATCAGCACTGCTGAATAACTAATTGCTAAAGTGCATAAAAGCACACAGAGAATTTAAAGATCACACGCTGGGTCAGAACAAGGGTCCATCGATCCCATCTGGCCACAGCAGATGCAGGGAGAGTCCATGAGATACAGGCCGAGAATAATCCTAACATTGTTATATTTCCCCAGTTCCTGGCAGCCAGAGGTTAGGGACTTGCTGAGCAGAAGGGCCGCTTAGGAACCACAAATCTCACTCGAGATAGCTGCCTGATTTTATTTTCAACATATTAAGATGCTAAAGCTCTACGGCATCCTATGGCAATTCCATAATTTTGTGTGTGCTGTGTGGAAAAAGATTTCTTTTTGCTTGTTTTAGATGTGATGTTCAGGCTTTCTGCTGGATGATCCTAGTCCATGTATTGGGAAAAACTGAATTGTTTTGTCATCCTCCTCTTCCCCATATCATTCAGGACTCTTAACCTCTCAGGTGTGTCCTATTTGGACCTTCTTTTTCCAGTGTCAGCAGTCTTCATATTTTAAGCTCCTTTTTGCATAAAAGTCTCTTCTTATTTTTGTTACTTTTCTTAAGTTTTCTAATTCTTCTGCATCCTTTGTGAGACAGAGGCTGAGGCGGAAGCTGACCCTGTCTCTAAGCTGTGGCAGAACCATTAGCATAACGCTGTTTTCTCTTAGTCCATCCCTACCTTTGTTCACCTTTTTTTGTCAAGCAGACGACTTTGGAGGACTATCTGAAGTTCTGCCTTGTCTCCAAAAAACACCCAGCTAAATTTGTATCTGATCATTGCCTAAAGTGTATCTAGGGGTGCGTTCCCACAGTGTATTACTTTGTATGTATAAAGGATGAATTTTATCTTCCATTTTATCACCTACCTAGCATGATGCAGACTTTTAAAATTCTCCACTCTGCTTTGGTTTTGGTTGTGCTGACTACTTCCCAAACACCAGCAAACTTTCTCCTCTCACTGTTCTTCAGCTTTTCTAGGTGATTTGTGGCTATTCCCAGCCAGATCCCCCTGGGATTCCCCGAGTAACTGCTCCAGGAAGAACAGCGACCATTTATTCCTGCCTGCTGTTCCGCCTCCTTCGAGCGGTTATTAATGCACAGCAATCTCCCCCTGACGTTAGGTTTCTGTAAGATTGTTTGGGAAGGGATATTATAGAAAGGTTTAGGAATCCAAAGGCAATTTTTTTGCTCAAGTTGCCCTTGTCTACAAGCGCAATGATCCTTTCAAAGAACTCTACAGGATTTGTGAGGCATGATTTCTTTATTTACGAACCCTGTTCACTATCTCCACTAAGTTGTATATATTAACGTCTACTAATTCTGCTCATTATTATAACTTCCATCAGTCTGCCTCAGCAGGAAGTCAAATTTACAATTCTCTGGTTTCCTGGCTCCCCTCCGGAGATTATTTTAAAAATTGAGGCCACATTTGCCACCTTCCATTACTCTGGAACGCGGGCCAATGTAAGCGATAGGTTACACACTACTGTGAAAAGTTCAGCAATTTTGTATCTGAATTCCCTTAGATCCCTCCAGTGATTGTTACCTGCTCCTGGCAATGTGTTGCTACGCACTTTATTGATTTGCTCTAAAACTTCTCTACTGACAGTTCAATTTGACACACCCCCGCAGCCTCACCCCTGTAAATAAAGACTTTGTTGTGCAAACTTCCTAAAGCCTCTCTGTGCTGAATCCTGACAAAGAACCCTTTTGGCTTTTCTTCTTTTTGTCTTTTGCTTTTGCTTTTTCTTTTGCTTTTGCCTTTCTTTTTCTTTTTTTCTTTTTCTTTTTTTTTTTCTTTTTCTCTTTCTTTTTCTTTTTCTCTTTCTTTTGCTTTTGCTTTTTCTTTTGCTTTTGCTTTTCCTTTTCCTTTTTTTCTTTTTCTTTTTCTTTTTGTTTTTCTTTTTCTTTTTCTTTTTCTTTTTCTTTTTCTTTTTCTTTTTCTTTTTC
>Ga0181612_102292_pt1 | contig 11066 bp, 11 predicted proteins | sample HoacroProtozoa21_FD_119630 | JGI IMG/M metagenome (GOLD analysis project Ga0181612, IMG submission 119630) | Hoatzin crop microbial communities from Cojedes, Venezuel. Combined Assembly of Gp0051906, Gp0051904, Gp0051908 | reverse complement strand
GATTTATCCCCAAGGGTATGCGTATAGACCAGTTATCAACACAGACCATCGCTGATGTAGAGACCTGGTGTAACAGTCTTCCTCGTAAGATTTTGAACTACAGGACACCGGATGAAATCTTTGAGGAGGAGTTAGATAAAATCTATCAGTTAGATGCAGCTTGATGGGGTGTCCAACTTATTATTGCAATTTACGTTAAAATATTTTACACTTATTAGAGTGTAAATTTCTGTAGAGCTACACGTGACATATGCAGAACAAAGTTGTGTAGGGAATACTTTTACTGAACTAAACAGGTTTACATAATTTTATCGGGGGGGGGGAGGCGTTAGAAATGAGTAACCTTGGCGACATGCTTAGGGATCTTATTAGAATGCATAATGTCAGCGTTAATGAAGTAGCCTCCTACTGCGATGTAGATACATCTAATTTCTATAAATTCACAAAGGGTAAGAGGATTCCATCAGATAAACAGCTTTCAAATATAATAGAGTATCTCGGACTTTCTCAGGAAGAATCTGAGAAGCTTGTTGATTGCTACAAAAGGGCAGTTGTCGGCGAGGATGTATATGACAGAAGACGGGAAATATACAGTTTTATTAACACGCTTGACAACAGTCCGAAAATCAGCGGTGTTTTTGTAGGAACATCCATCTTGGAAATATCCGAGGATATGAAAAACCGTGTTTTTCCGATTTATTCACAGGTAAATATCAAAAATATAATATATGACCTTATCAGAAACAGCGAGGTGGTGCGCCTTATTATGTTTCCGACAGTTCATGAACAAGGAGATGAGTATGTGGGCTTTACTGATCTCTTTAATTTGATGTCGGAAAGCTCGTGTGAAGTAAGGCACATATTCAGCTTTGAACCACACAGGATTGGTGTAGATGCGGGAATATATAACATTCGTTGTATCCGAAGTGTATTTCCTATGTGTCTGGGAAAGTGCAACTATCATCCTAGAATATTCTATAACAATTTTGCGTATTCCAATGGTGATAACTGCGACTTTCCAGTGAAGGTGATTACAGAGAATGGTGTTGTAACATGCGATAACGGTTTTTCGTCAGGTGTTTTTTATAGTACAGATGAAATGATAAGGCTATGGACACGACGCTTCGATAATTTATATAGCAATCTTGAACCGTTTATAAGCTATGACAAGGATTATGAGGGTCTTATAAATGCTGCTATGCAGCTAGGGAATGACAAGGATAGTTATGACTTTGCAGCTGCACCTACGCTTGTGGCCATGCTAACACGGGATGTTCTTGAGAAATACATATATGCCGAAATCCCGGACAGGGAGAGACTTATAGATAAAACCATGAAGTATATTGAGGATGGATCGGGCGTTATAACAAGTCACAGATTGATGCTCTATACACATCTGGACGGATTCAGACATTTTATGGAAACCGGACGTATAGAGGAGGCTCCAACCGAACTATACAGACCACTTGATATGTCAGACAGAATCAGGACGTTAAGGTCCTATATCAGAAACCTGAATCAGCATATGAAGCTGCGGCTGCTTCGCAGACCGATATGCGTAAACGCATCAGATATGTCTATAGATTCGACATACAGACAGCTGCGGATATTTATAAAGCAGGAAAACGGACAACATATGATTATATCGTTTAATCATGTAGAGATTGTAAATGCGTTCTATGACTTCATGTCAACGCTTGATGATGAATATGTATACAGCGAGGAAGTATCTGTGAAGATGCTTGAAGAGCTTATAGGAGAATATGAAAACAGGGGGTAAGAAATCGTGAAAACAGCTGTAGGTATAGACTTAGGAACAACATACTCTGCGGTTGCTATAATGCAGGACGGACAGCCGACAATCATTCCAAATGTTGAGGGACAGAACATAACACCATCGGTGGTTCTGTTTCCGTCAACCGATTCGGGAGAGGAACCGCTGGTGGGAGATATGGCGAAGCACTCAGCAGCCCAGTCACCTCTGGATGTGGTTCAGTTTGTAAAGCGACAGATGGGAGATCCGAACTGGCGATTTGAATCAGCAAACGGACATTCATATAGTGCCGAGGAAGTATCCGCCATCATACTGAAGAAGCTTAAGAATGATGCTGAGATGGCTCTCGGACAAACTATAACCGATGTTGTGATAACTGTTCCGGCATATTTTGATGATGCCAGACGAACAGCTACGAAACAGGCTGGACAGATAGCCGGAATGAATGTACTGCGTGTGCTTAACGAACCAACGGCTGCAGCTATGTCATACGGACTGACGCATGATAAGAATGGTACAGTCCTGGTATACGATCTGGGTGGCGGAACATTTGATGTAACAATCATGGATGTGAAGGACGGTAACTTTGATGTTCTGGCAACTGACGGCAATAGAAATCTCGGAGGCTTTGACTTCGATAATCGAATAGCCGAGTATGTGTTTGAACAGATTGAGGAGCAGGGAATAACCAGAGATGTAAGAATGGATGACTTACTTGTAGCAGAGATACGAGAGAAGTCGGAGATTGCCAAGAAGAGTCTGACCACTGTTACACAGACATCTATCATGCTCTCAATTGATGGCAGGCACATTCGTATAAAGCTGACACGAGATGAGTTTGAGAAGAGGACAAAGGATCTTCTGAATACAACCAGGGAGCTTGTTGAGTATGCGATGTCAAATGCAGGCAAGAGCTGGAGTGATATAGATCATTTACTCCTTATCGGAGGCTCAACACGTATGCCGATGGTAAAGGAAATGATCTCCGAACTGTCAGGAAAGAATCCTGAATTAAATGTAAATCCTGATGAAGCTGTTGCACTTGGTGCAGCTATACAGGCATATGTTAGTTCAAGTGAAGCGGCTGGTTCAGATGACGGCTCCGGTGTTCCCGTAATGATAGGCGGAGAAATGATAACACTGAATGTTTCTGATGTTACATCTCAGGCTCTGGGTGTAATTATGCTTGATGATAATGGCAGAGAACAGAACTTTGTTGTTATTCCCAAGAATTCGAAGATACCCACAAAGGGTGATGTGGCAGCAAGTACTGTAGTTGATCAGCAAAGTGCAATCAACGTAAGGGTAACTCAGGGGGAGGATAGAGATGTAAAGTATGTCACGGAAATTGGTTCCAGTATCATACCTATTGCCAAATATCCGAAGGGTGCTCCGTTTACTGTGTCATATGCCTACGATATAGATCAGACAGTATATGTGGAGCTTCGTGATGATACCCTCGGCACTGTTGTCGGGAAGTTCGAGGTAGATCGCCTCATGAATATGGATGAAAGAGAAGTACAGGATGCGATGAGACGAATCGACAATATGGATATTCAGTAGACGGGGGGACAGGATGGACGAGGAAATATTAAATAAAACATACGAAGAGGTTACTGCTCTTAAGGATTTATTTCAACGTCGTCTGATGGATGACAAGGTTAAATCCATAGCTATGGCTCAGCTTAAGGAACAGAACGATATATTGCAGCAGAGGCTGGATGAGAAGAATCTTATACCACTTGTAAAGGAACTGTTGCTTGTGTGTGACAGAATCGATGCACAGGAGAATGTGGATGAGCTCACGAAATCTGTGGAGGAAGAGATACTTGATATTCTCGAGAGACGTGAGATTTACAGAATGGAGAATCCTGTGATATTTGACCCTAAGTACCATAACGCTGTGGGCACGGAGGTTACAACGGAGGAATATCCGGAAAACAGTGTTGTAAAGGTTCGCCGCAGCGGATATTTGTTGCGGGACAAGGTGCTCAGAGCTGCTGATGTAATAGTGGCAGTAAAATCCGCAGAAGAAGCTGAGTGAAAACCGGAGTTAAGAATATGGGTAGTATCAGTAATACGTTTGATGAGTTTGCAACTGCATATCAGCGTACTCTCTATGCAATAGAGCAGGAGGAGGTAAAGGCTCAGAAAGACAGGCAGGAGAAAAGAGACAGCATTAAGAAGAAGTATGAGCGAAGGAGGAGTGTAGCTTCGACGTCATACTCGAATGACCTGATGGCGGCACTGCATAAGGTGACCGATGTAAGTGAGAAACTTAAGCAAAGAGACGGTACCATAATGGATGTTGCCGAGTACTTGAACTATGGAAGTGTACAGGCAGATAGTATAAAAAAGGTTATCTACTCAGACACATCCATTCCGTGCATAGTACCACTTATAGGTCACGGAAATGTCATGCTTACGAGTAATGGGGATGAGTGTTATGCGCTGGGGGTTCAGTTTGTGCTGAAGGCTATTCTGCAAACGGCATCGGGACAGCTTTCTGTTACAGTTATAAATCCCGAACTGAGACCGGAGTTCTCTGTATTCTCAAAGCTTACAGATTTTCGGATGCTTACCGCACAGGACGAGATTATAGAGTTTCTGAATAGTATAGCCGGAAGCTTTATGGAAATAGATGAGCTGCTTCAGGGAAGCTACAGGAGTTTGGTTGAGCTTAGAAAGGTTGCAGGGCAGCCCGTGGGCAAGCTCAGACTCATAGTTATACAGGATATATTATCTGAAAGTCAGAATGATAATATGCTGAATCAGCTTGTCAGGATTATGAAAAGTGCACCGAGAGCCGGAATAGCTGTACTGGTATTATCGAGTAAGAAATCACAGTCATACAGCAGGATAAAGACAGCAGTTGGAGGTGTGTCAAATTTTACGGTGTTTAACTGGACAAGTAATCACTGGAGTATTGGTGATGCAAGGCTGAAGGATTTTACTTATACATTTCCGGCTGAGCCGGGAAGTGCTCTGCCGGGAGTGATTGCACAGATAAATGAAGAGGCGAAGGCGTCAGCCGTTATAACGATTCCTTTTGGACAGATAGAACGAGATAAAGAGATGTGGTGTGAGAATGCCACTGAAAGTATAACCTTTAATCTCGGGAAAAGTGGTCTGGATATAGTGTCTGTATGTATAGGAGACGAGGTAAATCAGCGACACAACATACTTATTTCAGGAGCAGTCGGTAAAGGTAAGTCAAATCTGCTGGAGGTTATGATACATAGTCTTTGCCGGAGATACAGCCCGGACGAACTGGAACTGTATCTGCTTGATTTCAAGGACGGACTTACATTTAAGCCTTACTCGGAAAAAGGTTCATGGCTTCCGCATGCGAGAATGCTGGGGTTAGAGAGTGACCGTGATGTGGGTCTGGCTGTTATGAAGGATCTGGAGGAAGAGAGACAGCATAGAGCTGACGTGTTTAGAAGTGCGGGAACACCGGATTATATAAGATACAGAAGAAAGTATCCTCACGAAGTCATGCCGAGAATAGTCCTCATGATAGATGAGTATCACAAGTTGTTTGAAACAAATGATGCTATATCAGAAGAGTCGTCGGCGCTGCTTGAAAATCTGACGCGACAGGGTAGAGCGTGCGGCATACATATAGTGCTTGCATCACAGTCTATAAACGGAGCGGCAGGACTGCTGGGAAAGGAAGAACGGATATATGCACAGTTTCCGGTGAGGATAGCCCTGCAGAATACTGTTTCGGAGTCGTATGCACTGTTCGGTATAGGAAATGATGCAGCTGCAACATTGCGTATTCGCGGTGAAGCGATAATAAATGAAAACTACGGACACATTGATTCGAATAAGAAGCTTACCGTGGCATATGCTGAACCCGAAGAAATAAAGAAACTGAGGCAAAGTTTCTGTGCCAGAGTTAAGAACTATCCTGTGATTTTCACCAGGCAGGATCTTGTGAACTATTCGATGTTCATTCCTGTTGTAAAGAAGTGGAGAAGAGCTGTCGGGGATACGGGAGTAATACATATACCCATGGGTATTAAGCTCTCGGTAAAAAGAAATGTTATCTCACTGCCGCTTATGAATGACATGGGAAAAAACATAGCAATTCTGGGTTCTGCTGAGAATCTGCATAAGGATGATGTGTTTCCCGGAGAGCATAATATGGCGCTGGGAATGATACAGGGCATCTGTTACTCACTGGCACTTCAGCATCCGGATGGCAATGCGCGTTTTGTACTGCTAAACGGCGTAGCTAAGGAAGTGTATAAGAACAGCAATATGACCGGATGGTGCAGGCTTATGGAAAGATTTGGCTTTCCGGTTGAGGTAATCGAAGCAAATGACGTAAATGAGTGGTTATCAGGCTTTAAGCAGGAGATAAACAGTGGCATATCTGATGAGGATACATATGTGATATGCATTGGTATGGATCGATATATAAACTTCACACAGATGAACATGATGGGTGAAACCGGAGTGAATACATTTCAACAGATGCTTAAGTATGGGGCTCAGGGAGTTCACTTCATATGCTGGTGGTCGAACGTTGGTGCATATAAGAATCATATGGGTTTTGGAAATGACGGATACTTCGGAACGAAGATTCTGCTTCGTATGGACAGTGACACATCAAGGGATGTTCTGGGACCGTTCATATCGTGGAGTGTCAGAGAAAACAGAGCATATATACACGATAACTCCGAACTTCCTGAGGATGAGGTGGTTATACCAATGATGCCGATGGACACCAGACTTTGCGGATCTATGGAAGCGGAGGGTTGGTTATATGAATAGAGATGAACTGTTTAACCAATATCAAAGCTATATATTAAATCTCGTGTCACTGACATCCGGAGCAGATGCATCATCAAGAAGTGTGGATGACGGAGAACGTAGTGAAGCCTCCGGTGTTGAGAAGGAATATACAGACAGGATGAGTAGACTTCAGGCTATCAAGAATGCCGCTACAAAGCAGTATGAAAGTGTCAGGGAAACCTGTATGGCTATATTAGGCTTACGCAGACCTGTGGCTCAGAGGTCGGTATATACAACTGCAACTGTAGATGAATGTATAAAGATACAGGAGCAATATGCTCAAAGAATTCAGAACCTGATTGCAGCGGTGAAGCAGAAGGCAATAGAGGAGAAGAAGAAAAAACAGCAGGAAGAAAACGCTATGAGGGCTATTGCAGAGCAACGAAAAGCTGAGGAAGAGAGAAGAAGGCAGGCTGCAATCCTTGAAGAAGAGAAAAGGAAGAAGACGGCAATCGCCGAAGAGAACAGACGACAGGGTGAACAACTGCTTGAAGAAATGAAACGTAAATATAAGAAATAATATGAGGAGGATACGTATATGTCAGAGTTATCACAGCTTAAGGCACAGGTTAATCAGATAGGAGAGCAAGCAGCAACGCTTGCAGGACAGATAGCACAGATGGCTCAGAATCTCGAGGGAAATATGGCTGCTGTTAGTCAGGCTATAGGAGGAACATCATCAGGAGAGGATGAAACGATGATAGCGTCATTTCAGGCGGCAAATAATGCACTGAATGATGCGGCAACATCTCTGCAGGCGGCAGGCAATGCTGCAAAGAGCTGGGCTGCAAAGGTGTGAGGTTATTGTAGATGAGTGGATCAAGTCGATACATACAAATAGTAAGTATGGTCAGTGAGATTTCTGATAATGCAGAGGCGGGGAGTTATCTGCTCTGTCAGTATGCGGAGCAAATAGAAGGAATGGTTACGGGCTTTGCTGCAGCTGCGGAGGGATCGAGTGACAGATCGGTAGCACAGGTTATAGATAGCCTCAGAGATGCAGAGAAGCAAGTTCTGGTAGCTGCAAGGATGCTTGCCGTGGCAAAGAAGACGGGAGATGACTGGTGTGATGGCAGTGGACCTCAGAAGACTAAGACAAGATAAAGGAGGACCTGTCTGATTGAGCAGTTTACAGGATATAGTTCAGAGTGTTAACGGGCTTACCCAAAATATAGAAGCTGCTGCAAATCAGCTGAGGGATGTCTCTACGCAGTTAAGTAGTATGACAGCTTCAATTAGCGGAATGATTCGCGATACAAGTCAGTATGACTATCAGGCTTTTATGGGAAGGATGACAGAGGCACAGAACAGGCTCAGCGATGGCATGCTCAGTCTCATGAATGTCTCTGAAAATGCACAGAACTGGCTGAGTAAGTACGGGAACAGCATATCTGCAAAAAATCATCGTGATATACCGAGACTTGATGACGTAATCGATGATGTGAATGTTCAGATGGATGCATCCGGAGGCAGAAACATTCCGAGAATCGATGATACATCGGAGGATGATTTGAAGCCATCAGGAAGGGCGCCAAGGGATTTGCCGGCCACACGGTTTGGATTTACTGCAGGAGAGGGAGGTACGGAGGTGTATGACTCGCCGCTTGAGATGGATAAGTACCTCTACTCAAAACAGGGCAGTGCATATGAAGCATTCCAGGGAACATGCGGACTCTGCTCATGTGCAAATATACTGCGTCTGGCAGGTGCTGACTATGGCGAGAAGGAAATGATAGATTACGCGGCAGGTAAAAGAGGCAACTCGTTCACTCCTGTGCTGTGTTCGTATAATCCGTATATTTCATGCATGAGTGGAGGTACATCGCCAAAACAGAGGCAACAGATACTTGACTACTTCGGTGTGAGCAGCAGTGTATGGAGTGCCAGGACTGACAGTGACGGAATAACGAGCATGGAAACCATAGAGGATATAGCTGAGTGGATATCGCAGGGACGCGGAGTAATCATTTCTGTGGATGCCGGAGTGTTCTATAACAATCCTCGGTTACGTGGTGGCGGACATGCGGTTACGGTGACCAGCGTGGAGAGAGATGCTGACGGGAATACGACAGCGTTTTATATACTGGACTCAAATAAAGGAACGGTTAAACGTAGTGCTTCGGATTTACGTGATGCACTCCGCAGCTATGTAGGGATTAATGTTACGAGCCAGATTATCAGGTGAGGTGATATATGAATATATATCAGGTGAAGAACGCTATAGCAGGAACAGAGTGCATAGATTATGTATATGATGGTCTGTACTGTTCAGAACCGGTTATGAGTAAGGATAAGGACGGTACCATAATCGATAATTATATAGTATTTGCGAGGGATGATGGGTGTGAGAGTATCAGTTCGCCTCAGTGTATATTCGGGATATACAGCGAAAGAGGTAAGACCGCATATATAGATGATGCTATATCGAGTCGATACAAAGAACATTTATATCAGGAACATTTTGAGAATGGTGAAATGATGAGAGAAGCACGTACTGAGTATATGAATCTGTATCCGAAGGTCAGAGATATGTATAAGACGGGTGCTGATGTAAGCGTTGAGGTGGTGTCGGGATATGTAGTATGCTCTCAGAGTCATATCCGGAAGTACTTTGTTTGAATTTTATAAGCAACTGTTTCCGGATTTCTTTGAGTGGACAGTGAGCTTGAAGTGAATTAGGTAAGAAAGGTGGAACCATGAGATGGTAAATTACTACGAACTGCTGGGGATATCCAATGATGCGGATACGGGGACCATACAGAAAGCTATTCGAGAGAACAGAAGACTCTGGAATAATCGAGCAAACAGTCCGGATGCAGCTATACGAAGTGAGGCGGAGAGACATGTAAAGGAGATAGCAGACGCAGAGAAAATTCTGCTTGATGCGACCGAGAGACGTAGCTACGATGAACGACTGCGACAGGCACCGGCAGATAATTTCGGAAGTACCGATACCGCAGAAGACTCGTATGTTGATCCATATGCGTGGGAAGAGGACTTTTTTGAAGCATATAACAACGGTGTATATGATGTGGCTGCGAGTATAGCAGATGAAGCAACCAGAGTAAATGGTAAAGATGGCGGAGCATGGTATCTTAGCGGAATTTCATATATATCGGCGGGCAAACCGTTGGATGCGATACCTCGTCTAAAGATGGCTGTTACATATAACACGGGTGATGAGGATGCAATGTATGCGCTGGGCTTGGCTTACTTTAATTATGAGCTTTATGAAGACGCCTATAAAACCTTTATGAATGCTATTCAGATAGATACAACAGATTTTAGATGTTATCTGTATATGGCTAAATGCTGCAGACGTACAAATCAAACAAGGGCTGCCCTGAATGCAAGTAAACGTGCTTATGAACTTGAACCCGGCAACACAGATGTAAGATGGGAGTATTTTGTGAATCTGTATGATGATGTAAAGAATGCTATATCCTATAACCGTAATGCAGGATGGCACCTGATTACTAATAAGACACAGCTCGACTATGTCAATAATGCGCTTAAGATTATGTCAGCGGTCGTCTTAAGGGATGACAGAGAGCTTATGGCAGATATGGATGAAATAGTCCGGCTTGTGGCTGATGCAGAGAGCACTAAGGGCGGAGGCATCCTTAGAGCAGGAAAGCCTGGATATCAGTATAACTATGAGGTCAGTGACAACTACACACGTTCATCGGGACTTCATTGATTATAAATATAATTATATTTAAGGAGGTATTAAGCTATGGCTTATACAGAAAAACAATTACTTAGGGAGTGGATAAATCCGGTGAGGTTTCAGAATGGAAATAACGTAAACCTTACAACAGTAGCTAACCTTATACAGCAGGGAGCAAATGAGGCTGGTATCCCGGTTGCATTTACACCGGATAAGCTTAAGACAGGTGGACTTCTCAATCAGCAGATGGAGGATATACTGATAATGTACAATCCTCAGCACCAGAAGGATTATTTGCACTTCCTGATACGTGTTGAGCATATGGGTAATTATGCGTTTATGCATATATATGAGCTTGGAAGCAGCAGAAACGCTAATTTGCTTTCAGGGGGAATCACTGCTGCGGGAACCATTGCCGGAGGAGTTATAAATAAGGTGCGTGGAACAACGGCAAAGGCAAATTTGGAGTCACAGTACTATATGATACTTGCAGATGTTGTTTCAGATATCATGAGCTAATCCATGTGTGATTAAAGATATCCAAATTAAAGTATAGCATATAAAACTAAGTCATCCCTTTAAGGTGACTTAGTTTTGTTGTATTATGAAAAATGTTTGACATTATTATATGGGTAATGGAAACGCTGTATGCAACACTGGATTTTACAGTTTTTTTGGGGGAGACTGTCCGAAAATTCCCTGATTCTGCAAAGTGAATAGTGGCATAAGGTACTGGTTGATATGAGGTGCTGTGTATATAAAATTTGAACATTGAAAAACGAATACATTTTTGATGAAAAAAGTCCGATGAACCCG
>Ga0181612_148185_pt1 | contig 11067 bp, 8 predicted proteins | sample HoacroProtozoa21_FD_119630 | JGI IMG/M metagenome (GOLD analysis project Ga0181612, IMG submission 119630) | Hoatzin crop microbial communities from Cojedes, Venezuel. Combined Assembly of Gp0051906, Gp0051904, Gp0051908 | reverse complement strand
GCTTCATTTTTTGATTTATTTCCATATAAATAATTAACTACTTCGTCGTATTTGTTGCATTTGCTTCATTTGTTTTACTTACATTTGCGTCATTCATGCCATTCGTTTTATTTGTTTCATTCGTTTCATTTGTTTCATTTTTTGCATCCATATCAGCTTTATCTTTTGATTTATTTCCATATAAGTAATTAACTACTAAATTATTATTATACATTCTTTGTCCAAAATACGATTCATTTATTTTTTCAATAATTTTAGTCTCTGTTAACATCGGCGAAATCAGTGAAATCACGCCAAATATGGTATATATCAATATTGCACTTTCCAAAAATCCCATCACAATTCCGCCTATGCCATTTATTTGTTCAATTACTGGTATCTTTGTGAAAATCTTTGAAATCCATTTTACTACTACTAGCACTAATCTTACAAGTATAAATATCCCAATAAATGCAAGCGCTTTCATAATGTTGTTTGTTATCTCTGTTGCAGTTCCGTCCAACGCCTTGCTCTTGGTTTCATTTATTCCATCAACTGAGCTATTGATTTTTTCTTGAATTACATCTGGTAAGTTTTCATCTGCTTCAATCTTTATATCAGCTCCGCCAGGAGTATGATCAATTATAAATTCTTTTATTGTTTCATCTACTTCAGTATTGGTTTTTATTGCCTCAGCTACTGTTCCGCACAAGCAATACGCCAAAACCAATGCAATAATTACTGCGAAAAAATCTATCAAGCACGCAATAAGACCTTTTCGATATCCTTTAATTAAAAATACTATAACTATTACACCTATAATTAGGTCAATTATCATTCTTATTCCCTCTATGTTTTATTCGGTTCTACAACTTTACTATAGAAACGCTATCATTATAAATAATTGCAGCTATTTGATCGCCCATAACAATGTCACTTATATTTTTATCAGTTACATATTTTTTCGACGGCCATGCTCGAGCATTCACAAACAAAACCTCATTTCCTATATTTATCGCAATCATCGATTTGCTACAATACATGCTAATTACCGCTTCAGAAATTGTATATATGCTTGCTGCTGTCGTATTCACATTTTGCACCGTCAACTCGCTATTTTCGCCATCAATATTTTCCACCAACTTATATGCATACCCATTTAAATCAATATCAGCAAAACCCGAATTAGTTGGTATTTCTAAAATTTTATTTTCTTCACCTTTATCACATACGAAAATTCCCGTATCCTTGAATTCAACGACTTTACTGCCATTCTGTTTTATTTTCAAAACCAATTCATTGCTTTGCGAGCTATATGTATATAAAATTGATTCACTCGATGATTGCTTTGCTTTATCAACCGATATAGTTTTTACCATCGAAACAACCGACAATCCCGATGTGCTAATTTCTACATAGCTCAAGTATTTACCGTCATTTGAAATATCCAGGTCAGTAACTGTTGCCGATGCTAAATACGACCTAAACAACTCTTGTCCTGTTATTCCATACATTATAATTACCGACTTGTATGTCGTGCCGCTCATCGAAATCCCAACTGCACCTTTTTCTGTCACGCATACTTGTGAAGTTTGACCGTCAATTGTTTTTTTCCATTGCAAGTTTCCATTATGAATTAAATAAACATTTGAGCCCTCAGCATCCGCTAATAATAAGTAATTCCCGGCCGTTGCAAATTTAGCTTGATTTACAACAACCTCAATCTCTTTTTCTTTTTCAGCTTTATTATTGTAAATTGTAATTTTATTGCCGCTCAAAACCGCAACCCTCGAGCCATACGCATACACCGATGAATTCGTCGATTGATCAAGTTCAATTCTAGGTGCATCAGCTTGCGTCACTTCGGTTTTGAATACGGTTTTGTTGATTACATCACGTGATTCTTGGCTTCCTATGTAGAACCCCGAAACAGTAGCAATTGCAACAATAATCAAAGCTATAATTAAATATTTTTTTAACAGCTTTTTATCTTTCATATTCTATCTTTTATCTTCCATTAATTTTCAAATATCAATATGCTGTATTCTTCTTTAGTCTTTTCTTATTCGTTTTTTTCTTTTCTCTTCTTTTACTATTTTTCTTTAATCTTCATTTCTTATTTTTTTGTAATTCATTTTCTTATAATCTTCTTTTGCATTTTTTGTATAAATTCTTTTGTCCTTGTATTTTATTTTATTATAAACTTCTTTCCTTTTCAATATAGCAGCAGCAAAACCGTCCTACAAAATTCGACAATTTTCGACATTTTTACTACTTCCTTTTAGCCTTTTTGCGACAATAGTTACTTACTTCTCTACTCGAGTTACTTGCTTCTTTACGCGGTAATTTTGGTGTTTCTGCTGCTCGCTCATTTCAGTCACTCTGGACTGCTGCTTTATACGCACCCCCTTATCTATGGCGACTCTTCCTTATAATCACAACAACTAAACCTACCAACACAATTAAAATTGGCAATGCCAACAACACTATAACTACTATAGATACAGCTGTTTCACTTGCATTATCTAACAAAACCTCTTCCGTAGTTTTCCTTATTCTATACGGTGTTTCCTTATTTGTTAAATATGCAACTGTATTAAGTATTAAATCTTTATTGTTGCGCATGTCTATTGGACTTATTGTCGATGTACTATCAGTACTTATTTGCACTTCATAATTCGAAACAAAAATAGCATTCGAATATGCAACCAATGTTGAACTTGTGGAATCATCAATTTTCTTTGTCAAAATTTCACCCATTCTAAACGGTCCAACTTCGTCGCCATCTTCTTGGTCAGTGGTGTCATAACTTTCTTTATAGTAGCTTGTACTTGAAGATTTTATGAAAGCTTCATAAGTTACGCCTAACTCTTTCATTTTCTCGTCCGAAACATTTTCAATTCTGCCTCCTACTGCAAAAATCACGTTACCATCAGAATAAATATCCCCAACAATATCATTGTACGATAACTCCGGTAATACATACATTGGCATTCCTGATAAAGTTCGACTCTCATCGCTTTCATAAACGGCTCCACTTGAAAACGAAATTCCAAAATTTCCTAATATCTTACTTATGTTAGGAAACTTTGCTTCACTATACTCAATATTAGACGGTCCATATGGATCCTGCAACCACATTAAATTGCCGCCACGATTTATATAACTTTGCAATTTTTCAGCTTCCTCTTTTGTAAAATCACTCTCCGGTGAAGCTACAACAATTAAATCGCAATCTTCTGGCAACTCCTCTTCACTTAGATTGATTGTTGCCACTTCATTTGCTTCGTTTCCAATATAATTAGCAATTCTATAATATCCACCCTCACTATCTATCGAATATTCGCCATGTCCAGTTACAAACAAAACCTTAGGTTGCTTAACAACTGTCACATCAATAATTGCATTTGTTAATTTTTGCTCTGTTAAATCAATTTCTGTATAATTTATCAAATCATAAGTTGTGAATTCGCTATCTTGTATGGTTTTGCTACGTTGCGAACTTTGAATACCAACAATCTTTGTGCTCTCATCACTAATTCCATAATTCAATAATTCATTTGGACTTTCCCAATAATTCACAACAACTACTTCAATTTTATCGTTGGTTTCATGATATTGTCGCGCTAAAATTGTTGCTCGGTCGTCATCCTTGTAGTTAAGCAAATGAATGTAAACGTTTTGTTCAATTTGTGAAATAGCTTCTTTTGACTCATCAGTTAGACTGTAGGTTTTTTCAGCAGTTAAATCCGCTGGCGTAGGCTCTTTCAATTCCACCAATTTATTTAGGCCAAGATATACAAGCAGCATGACAATTATCGCAGCTACAGTCCATGCTGTTTGTTTAAAAATATTGCTTTTCATTTTTTCCAAAACCTTCACCCTGTCCTCCTATCTAACCATTTTTCTTTTCTTTATAATTAACATTGTTAGCGCTAAAAATAGCGCAATCGTTGAAATTAGCAATATTACATCATGCAATGACAACAGTCCTTCAATAAAAGTATTAAATGCTAAACTAATTGAAACAAAATCAAAAGCAGTCGTCACATTAGGTAATAAAGTTATTAACAAAAATATCACCATCGAAACAATTGCACTCACCATTTGATTCTCTGTTAAGCTCGAAATAAACATTCCACAAGCAATGTATGCCATTGCCAATAGTACAAAACCTAGCATTGCCACCAAGCTTGGCACCAAATAAGGCGTGCCAAAACAAAGCAATATTAAATAATACACAAATGTCAACGCTATCGAAACAAGAACCACAAATGCACACGCCAAAAATTTTCCCATAACAATTGAAAATACACTGCTAGGCGATGTTATAAGCAACACTTCAGTTTCACTTTTTCTTTCCTCCGAGAAAGTACGCATCGTTAATAGCGGCACCAAAATAATTAAAGGTGCTGCCCCTAAACTAAATATCGTTGCAAAATTTACACTAGCTTTCGTAAATATTCCTGTATAAAATAATATGCTGCACACCAGCAAAAATGCGCCAATGTATATGTATGCTATTGGTGACAAAAAATATTGTTTAAATTCTTTTTTAGCAATTGCCCACATTTTGTTGCTCCTCTCTTCAAGCTTTTTGTTTTTACTTCGTTTTTATTTTTTGCTTTTTCTTTTTTGTTTTTATTTTTTTATTTATCTCAAGTTTGGTATTAAATTGTTTTTACTTTCGTTTTTATTTTTTGTAATGTAAAAAGCAATTTATATCTACTAATAAATTTTTACTCTACTTGTGACTATTTATAATGCGAAGAAATGCGTCTTCTAAACTTGCTTCTTCTTTTTTTAATTCAAATATTGTTATTTCCTCTTTTGGGAAAACCTCAAAAATCTCTTTGCGTATATCTGCATTCGGTTCTGCTGTTATTTTATATTTAGCCGAGCCATCGTCCATATCCTTTATCTTTTCAATCGATACACAACCTTTTAATTTAGCCTTAATATCTTTCATTTTTTGTTTTTTATCTTCAACAACAACAATTATCGAATTGTCATTTTTCACTTGCTCTTCCAAATTTTCTGGCGTATCAATTGCTACAATTTTCCCACGATTAATAATCACTACTCTCGAACAAATTTGACTAACTTCCGACAAAATGTGTGAACTCAAAATTACAGTATGATTTTCGCCAAGCTTCTTAATTAAATTTCGAATTTCAACAACCTGCTTTGGATCAAGCCCCACTGTTGGCTCATCTAACACTAGTACTTCAGGCTCGCCAACAAGTGCTGCGGCAATACTTGTACGCTGCTTATATCCACGCGAAATATTTTTTATAAGTTTATCCTCTACATTTTTTAGTCCGGTTTTTTTGATAATTTTATTAACCTGTAATTCAATTTCCTTTTTATCGATTCCACGAAGTTCAGCAATATATGTCACAAACTCTTTTACTGTCATGTCATTGTACACTGGTGCATTCTCCGGCATATATCCTATTTGCATTTTAGCCTTGCGCGGCGACTTCGAAATATTAAAACCATTCACCATTATTCTTCCACTTGTAGGTTCACTGTATCCTGTAATCATATTCATTGTTGTTGTTTTTCCAGCTCCATTTGGTCCCAAAAAGCCTACAATTTCATGGTCATTAACTTCAAAACTTATATTGTCCACTGCCACAACTTTTCCATATTTTTTTGTTACACCTTTAACCTCTATCACTTGCTTCGCCTTTCTTTTTCTTTTTTCTTTTTTATTTTTACTTCTTTTGTCGCGCTAATTTTCTTTTGCTTTATGTTTTTTGTTCTTTTATTTTTACAATTGTTTTTCCTCTTTTATTTACTCAGCAACCAATAAAATTTTATAATATATTTATAGTACTTGCAATTTATATTTTTTAATACTGATAAGAGGTGCCAAGCCTTCGCTCACCACCTCTCCCTTTATCTTATCATTTGTTAACTTTTTATATTTTTGCTAATTTGTTCTATTTAAAAATTGCACTCTTTCATTTTCAATTGTTTTATTCTATTTTTTACAATCAGTTACTCATCTTTATTTTATATTTTTCTCAATATAATCATTTTTTATTTTGAAATTAGCTTCTAAAAAATACCTTGTATCCATTATAAGCCGTATATATATCAAACTTGCTTGTTACTTCATATGGCGAATGCATTGAAATCACTGGTATTCCGCAATCTATAACTTCGACACCTTTATTAGCTAAAATGTATGCGATTGTTCCGCCACCACCAGCATCAACTTTGCCAAGTTCCGAAAATTGATATTTAATAGAATTTTCATTAAATAATTTTCTAACAAAACCTACATATTCTGCGTTTGCATCTGATGCATTATATTTTCCACCCGAGCCTGTATATTTATTTAATACAAGCCCATGTCCTACAAAACCTGAATTAGTCATATCGTTGACATCTGCATAAAGTGGGTCAACACCAGCATCTACATCGGCTGATAGCATTCTTGATCTGCAAAAAACCTTATCCAATAGATTCGGTCTGTTCACTTGCATCTTGTTTAGCAATTCCGCAACAAAAGTATCAAACACGTTTGATTCCATTCCGGTGTTTCCCATACTTCCAATTTCTTCTTTATCAGCTAACAAGCAAATTGCAGTTCTTTTTGATTCTGTAACTTCCATCATTGCGCGCAAAGCTGCATAAACGCACACTTTATCATCTTGCCCGTATGCGGCTACCATGCTCTCATCAAATCCCATTGAACGCGCTTTAAATGCTGGCACAACTTCTAATTCAGCACTTAAGAAATCATCTTCAACGATTCCATACTTGCTATTCAATATTTGCATAACATGTTTCTTTATTGATTTGCCTTTTTCATCATCTTCCAACGGCATATTAGCAACCATTAAATCAAGCTTTTCGCCTTGTATTGCTTCGCTTAATTTTTGTGCCGCTTGCTTTCTACCCAAATGTGGAAGTAAATCCGAAATAACAAAAATCGGATCATTATCGTCTTCGCCAATATTTACTTCAACCTTTTCGCCATCTCCTTTTACAATTACACCATGTATAGCAAGCGGAATTGTCGTCCATTGATATTTCTTAATTCCGCCATAATAATGCGTGTTTAAGAAAGCAAAATCACCATCTTGATAAAGGGGTTTTGGCTTCAAATCCAAACGCGGTGAATCAGCATGTGCGCCAATTATATTAATTCCATCCTCAATATTATCAGTTCCGATTACTGCTAAGTATAAGTTTTTGCCACGATTATTGTACAAAACCTTATCCCCAGCTTTTAGCTCATTATATTCATCTACTGCCTTAAATCCATGCTCTCTAGCCATTTCTTCAGCATGCTTAACAATCAATCTTTCGGTTTTTGAATTACTTATAAAGCTCATATAATCGCGTGCAAAATCATATATTGCGCCTTTGGTTTCACCCGATAATCCAATCCAACCCGATTTATTTTCTGATAGCAATTCGCTCATATCTCCTCCTTCGTATTTTTTAATATTTTTGCGTTTTATTTTTTTGTGTTTTATTTCACTAGCTGTTTCTTTATCTAATTTACTATATGAATGTTTTTCGGCATTTAAGTTTTATCACACTGTCTTTTTCTTTATCTAATTTATCCTCTACTTATCCTTGAATAAATTATCATATTGATTTTTATATTTTGCTTTTTATTTTATACCATAATTGTGTTTAAAAATAAACAGAATTGTGAAAAAATAATAGTACCAAAAAGATATATATATTACAAAAAACACACAGCTGCCTAGGCACAAATTCCAAATTTTACAATCTCGCAAATAGCACAAAAATAGAGGTGGGACTAATGCTAAAATAAGGGGATGGAGCATCGTCCCACCTCTACTATGTTTTAATCTATATAAATGTTAAAACATACATAGTAAGTAGTATTTTATTTTTTACAGATTTTTGTTTTCTATTTGTATTTGTATTTTATTTTTTACAGATTTTTGTTTTTTGTATTCTCTTCTTTTTCTTCTCCTGCTGCTTTCTTTGATTTCTTTGCAATTACAATTATTGCTATTATTGCGGCTATCAATGCGAGTGCGACCATCGCAATTCCTGCAATTAAGCCTCCGACGCTTGCTTCACTAGAATTTCCTGAATGCGTTCCATTTGCTCTTTCTCCAAAACCGCCATTCATTCCGCCACCCATTCCTGTTGCTTGTGAATAGCTAACTTCAGTTCCGCCTGTTGCGCTAGTTACATTTTCATAATATCCGCATTTTTCGCTTAATAATTCGCCATCGATATCACCATTCGAATATAACTTATACTCACCATCATCGCTTAATTCCGGCGAACTGTAAACTAAATTTGAATAGGTTCTGTCGGTCGTATATGCTGCCAAAACCGTACCATTCGAATCCGTTATATAAATGTTATCTCCGGCTGATTGCCTATTGCTTAAATTCATTGCTAAAAATGTTTGCTCTGATTTATCAGAAACCTCATCGTACATATCACCAGTTGCAAAAACGGTTCCACCATTTATTAATATTGTTCCATCGGCATCAAGGCCGCCGTCACCGCCTGGGCAAGCAAGCGCAACAATTGTGCCACCTGTAATTGTCAAACTACCATTAGCATCAATTGCATCACCTTCATCTCCGTCCGGATCAGCAATAGCTATCAAAGTATTTACATTTATTTCAATGTCATTTTTGTATGACGAATATGCACATGTATCTTTCGAAGTAGTTGCATTTAAAGCATCGTCTTCAGCAAAAACATAATAATCCCCAGTTCCGCCTGACAATATTAAATTGCCTTTTGTTTCGATACCTTCTTTATTTTTGCTGACTACTTCTAAATATCCTTCACCTTCAAAATATAGGTCGATATCAGAAGAAATTGCTCCTGAGCCTTTATAAAATACTGTCGGATCACCATCGCGCAAATCTTCACTATCTGCATTTACTCTTGCGAACAAAATATTTTCGTAATTTTCACCCATTTGTTCTTTAGTATAGATGCCATAATATTGTACCAAATCTTCATAACTTACACTTGTTTTTACTTCATCATCATTATCATCTTCATATGTATATGTTATACTTGCATATTTACTTGCATAATCACTTAAACTGTCAGCGTCCATCAAACTATTTTTCTTGAACTTTCCGCCCTCAATATAGTTTTCGCTTCCGGCAACGGTTTTGATTGTTACTTTGCACTCTTCATAGTTTATGTCTTGATTATAAACATATATTGCAGGGAACTTTTTGCTTCCTGTATCTATGCTCACGTTATTCAAATATAAATTGACTGCGCCCGACTTGCCATTAGTATTAACAGCAATCATCGCATCTTCTATTTCGCCTGTTATCTCGATATTACCTGTTGTGTTTATATTGATTACCGTTGCTTCAATATAGCTATCCTCTACATCAACCTCATCGCCAACGCCAGCTAAATACGCAACAAAATCTTCAAGGTCTAAGGTTTTGGCTTTACCCACTCCATCATATAAAAATGTTGTAACGTAAATACCTTCAGGCAAATTTCCCTCAGAATCTTTTGCCACTTCCAACTCTTCAAGTGTTTCGTATGTTGTAAAATTAGACAAATCCGACAAATTAATTGTGTAGTCGTAATTTGTTGTATCATTACTTGTGGTTGTCACAAGCGTGCTTGATGTTGTTTCAGACGTGTCCTCAGTTGTTGTAGATAAATTTGTTATTGCTGTAGATGTGCCTATCGTTGTTGCCAAAACCGAAGACAATACAGATGACATTATAATCATCACAATCGTAATCAGAATCAACGCTACTTTAAAAATTCTTTTTTTATTCATTACTATTTTCTGCTCCAATTCTTCCCCCTATTATTTTGCGTTGATAATATAAAAAAAACCTTAAAATTTCCTTAAGGTTTTCAAAATCAATTGCTTAAAACTCTTCGTTTTTAATGAACTGAATCAATTGCTTAAAGCTCTTCGTTTTTAATGAACTGAACCAATTACTTAAAGTTCTTCGTTTTTAATACATTGAAACAATTACTTAAAGCCCTTCATTTTTAATAAACTGAAACAATTACTTAAAGTTCTTCATTTTTAATAAACTGAAATATTGACATGCTAGTTTACATAATTTGACAATTTCTACCATACGGTGTATAATATAATTGTTCAAGCGCAATGTGGCGCAAAGGAGAATATATATGGACAAAAACACAACGTGGAAGCATGCACGAACAGGTCAACTGACCTCGCAGCAGCCAATTTACTCTTCTTATGGATATAAACATGCCCAGAGAAGGTCTACTTTAAGCCATGCGAGTTATCGCATCGGCTTTGCAAAAATTTCTAACCATGAACGCACCGATGCGATGCTTTTAAGCAAGATTAGTGGTGCATTAGCTGGCAATAATGCCAGTGCATTAAAAATTTTGCGGCTTTTGCAGGTGCATGTTGCAGACTCCGAAAGATTTTTGCAGCTATGCATTTTTCTTGACGAGTGCCATCTTTATGGCAAAGCAATTATCGCACTATGGATTTTTGCCAATTGCGACATTAAGAAATTGATCGAAATTCTTGCACTTTTCGATCAAGGAGGCTTTTCAGAGAAGACGGTGTGGGGAATTTTGAAGCCCAGCCTCTTAAAGGTAGACCGGCTGTAATTCCAAAAAAGAACTTCGCAACTGCGAAGCTCTTTTTTATATGATTTCAAATTATTTTTTCAAATTATTTCTGCATTATTATATTTTTATATAGACATGTATTTTTCTGCTATACTCGAAATTATATTTTTTATTATATTTTTTATTATATTTTCTATTATATTTCCTATTGTATTTTCTATCATATTCTACATTATATCTCTATCAATTCATATTCTCTTGTTCCTAATCCCAACTCTTCAGCATAAGGAAGTATATGTCTGCCTTCACGCGTGTCAATTCTCTCTTGCAATTTTTTTGCACCTGGTTCTTCACTTTGCCATATCATATCGATGAAAGCTTGGTCATTTGCTACAGGGTCAAGTGATGCCACAATTCCTAAATCACTCATAACTGGATCAGTTTGATGTGCATCACAATCACAGTCAACTGACAAAAAATTCATAACAGTTATATAAAGAATAGGTTTTGAATTTGCCT
>Ga0181612_119272_pt1 | contig 11067 bp, 7 predicted proteins | sample HoacroProtozoa21_FD_119630 | JGI IMG/M metagenome (GOLD analysis project Ga0181612, IMG submission 119630) | Hoatzin crop microbial communities from Cojedes, Venezuel. Combined Assembly of Gp0051906, Gp0051904, Gp0051908 | reverse complement strand
CTCTCCAGTAGCTCCTCATCTTTCTTCAACTGGGGAGCCCAGAACTGGACACAGTACTCCAGATGGGGCCTCACCAGGGCAGAGTAGAGGGGGAGGAGAAAGCAGTGAAGCAATTTGCAGGCACCCGGCCCCAGTGGGGCTGGAAGCAGCCAAGCGCCAGTGGCAGGGCTGCTGCTTTGCTTGTGGCTGCTCAGGGGCAGGACGAGGTAGGCATTAAGGTCCAGCTTTGGAACTGCCTGATGTCTCTCCCTGTCAAGGAAGAAGTCTGTCTGGCTATCTCTACACGTGTTTCTCCCAAACTTTTTAGGGACACAGGTATATGAGGATATAGCACCTGTAGTGTAACCTCAGTGCACCAGCACAAAGTAGAAGTAACAGCATCTGCTTTCAGCATCCCTTACATCAAAGTGCAAAATACTGCTTCCGGACCCGAGTCAAATTCCTTGTTACCTGCTGTGCTAGAAAACCCTGAATAAGCGTATAAAATACTAAGAGTGGTTATAGAGGAGTTTTTGCTGCTCCTTTCTGTAGCCTGGACTTGCACATGTTCCCTGCTGCCTTCACCTGAAGAGCTGTTGTACACTGCATAGGTGTAACTGTTAGCCAAGATAAAGAGCTTCCTCACTGCTGTCTTGCCCTGCAATTTGCCATATTTAGTGAGTTCCCTAAGTGACAGCAACGAGGAAAAAGGAAGATGCTTGTATTCTAGCGAACTAGTGGCAGTCAGGAAAGAGATCGGATATTTTACTCTCTTCACATGAAGAAACAAGTTCTGACAAATTAATTTATTTTGTACAAATGATAGCAGTGTCACAGTTAATACAGTAGGAAGGATATGTAATTTTATACACCTGTTTTCTTTTAACATTACAAAATGCCCTGAAAAGACAAGGACGGTGACTGGTTTTTTTAAAAGGAGTGTCCTGACACTGATCACATTCTACTCTGAAAATACTTTAATCCTTAAAAAAAAAAACAAAAAACCCCAGCAGAACCACCAGTTCCAGTTATGACATCTGACATACAGTACAAAGTGTTAACAACACTTACTTGAAAGGCAGGAAAAATTGGTCAAGTGTCAGTTAACTCATGGAAAGCTTACAGTGTGCTTTAGTCAGTGCAAACAGAGGAATGTGTCAATTGCCGTAGTATCTCACCACCTGGTTAAATCTGGCGAGTTATCCCTGAGAAAGCAACTTCTCTCTGCAAGTCTCTCGGAGTTTGTTGATTGTTGCCATGGACAAGCTTCCAGGGTCTGTGAATATTTTCTGAGGGCAAAAGGAGATAATTCATAGTTAACATTCCGGCTCTGGACAACATGCTGGAACTTTTACATCATCCTGTCAAGTGTGAAATCCTTGCTTTGATACCCATATTGTGAAAACGCTGACTGCTGTCTGGCCTCCTTGTGACAGGGTCACACCTTCTTCTACGCTGCTGTTTACCAGGTAAACCTGCAGCTCATAACAAGTGCTGTAAGTTACACAAAGGCAACAACACTAAAGCTAGTCTTGAATATAAGCGTCCAGTTAAAATTATTTCAGAAGGCATTTGTGTTGGTGGCTGGCAGGCAGATTTAGAACATATTAAGCTAACCTGGGTAATGCTGCAAAGCACCAGTGTGTTTCTTACTTGGTGCTAGCACAGGTTGTTCGGGCTCTGGAGCACACACACACACACAACAACAACATGATCCTACTGCAAAAAAGTCAGTCTTAAGCCCTTGATGTACCACCTTCGCCCTTCTCTACAAAGCTTTCCAGAGCAGCAGGGGATATGGAATTTGAGGCATTTCAAATGCTCTGTATATATCAGTGATACTTTTTTGCTTTAACTTGTTCAAGAAAAATGTGTTTGTTTTCACTACCTCATCTAAAACTTCTGATTGAACAAAACTATGAAGCAAGCTGCAAGTTTATGCACTTTAATCTACTGTTAAGATGTGTGGGTTCCTCAGTTGTCTGTAGTTGTAATTGACTACTCCGGAGATGAGATTATAAATGAGCCTGTTTTGAACAGCGTTCTGGTGAAGAAGCCTGCATTGCATTCAACTTAAAACTCAGGTTTTGTTCAGGGGAAGGGGGGCATAAAATACTCGACTGTCATCACCTCCGCTGGTACCACTATCTATGCTGCTGGAAGAAAAACCACAAAACCAAACCCAAAGGTACGTGTTCGAAAGTTACGTAAGAACATAACTAAAGTGTTTATTTAATTCTCTTGAAACCCCCCTCACTACAATAACCCACACAGTTAAAATGAGTATTTTATTCAGAGTAACTGCAAGAAAAAGGTAGTTGATTTTTCTAAAAACAGCTGCTGTAAAATGTAATGTCATTTAAGGGGGAGGAGGATGGGAGAAGTCCTTCAAGGACAAGTGTTTGTCTCAGTCTCTGAACTGGTATTCTCATGGCAGTTAACGTGTTAACAAACCTCTTATTCCAAACCCTTTATGGAATGGGAAAACCCCTCAAACGTCTCCCTTCTAAATTACACTGTATCTGTAATTTATTTTTCCCTTGCTCCTTTAATTAAAAGGCTCACAAAGACGAGTAAGTTAAGCTTATTTTTCTTCTATATGAGCAAAGATGAAACATAACATAAATGACATCCTACTACGACAGCCCTATGCACAGAGGTCTGACCTGAGCACAAAACAATTTGGGGAGTAACGGCTGTCTGTTGGGATGGAGCTGTGTGCACACTTGGCCACCAGTGAGAGCGGCGTTGGCCAAGTGATGTAGGACAGATGTGCTCCTGTGATTTTTTTTTTTCAATTAACATCTTTTACATTTTCATCTGCTGAGTTAAGCTCTGAGTCTAGTGTTTTATACAGATTTGGCACCCAATCTATTCATAGTTTACAAGAATAATTCTTAGTTTGCAGGTTGTCGTAAGACTTGACCACTCAACTTCATGGATTTTTTGTCTGAAAAAAAGAACTTGGTGCTACCTTTTTGTTCTCTGACTAAACATAATGCTTTATATTCTGGCACTATGAAGATTCAACAATGTGAGTTTAAAATTCACTTTGTGTCTATTCTACAATGTTCTATTACAGTTCATTTGAAGAAAGCACAGGAGCACAACACATCGTTCACTGAAAGAAGGCACTAAGGTTATTTTCTCATCAGACTTCCTGCCTTAACTGGTAAAAAGGGCAAAAAATTTTCCTTGGACAGATCATGTGAGTGGCTTACTATATATGGATTTAGATGATACTTCTTTAAAAGGTTTGCATTTCTTATATAAAAACATTCTTCATCCTTTCAGCAATTCCTACAGATACATTTCTCTGAACTGTATCCATCTTTTTGACTAAGCAAAACTCATTCAAAGTCAGTCTTGTTTTTAATTTATTTGTAACAACTAAAAGCTGCAGAGAATTTACCTGCATGAAGCTGTGACACTCCGTTACAAGTGTTCCTTTGGTGATCTGCTTAAATTTATCACAAATGTCAGGGAAATTGGTGGCTTCCAAAATAAAAGCTTGGTGTTGCTTAATTAATGTTAAGGCCACGCGGAAGATGATCTTTGACCCTTCATAGAATAAGCAATCCCATATTCGGAGTACAGTCTGCAGGAAAGGAGAAAATTCATATTACAGCTGCTTGATTTCCAGTAGGTAATTATTACTCAAGCACTACAAATGAAATATGATTATGAGTGTATATAAAGAGAACTTCATGTTACCAATTACCTCTACTGGAAGAATGTCAATGAACAAGCATATAAACCAGCGTGACACCACTAGGGTCCACATGACTCCGTGTCTTTCCATCAGCTCTGCCACAGCCGGAACTTTCATTTTCACAAGTTCTCCAAGGACTTCCTGATCAGTTTTCAGGCCCAACATTGCAGGACTGTAATAATCTTGGAGAGAAGAAACCAAAATTCAGGGATCTATGGATATGACCTTTCCACAAAATGGAAGAGAATGTGCTGTACAGCTGGGTATATAAAGGCATGTTGAGGCTACGAATCCCAAGTTGAAGTAAATTAAACCTTGCAATGAAGATGTCTGCATTATGGTCATACAGCACTTCTCTTTCAGTCAAGGCTCGTCCCTCTACACAAACGCTTCATTCATGCCTACCAAAGTATCTTCTTTCTCTCGGACGTTGTTTTGGTAATTCATTATTTCTTCCCAAGGAAGGATAATCTAGGTCATTTTTCATTACTAGCTCAAACTGCAGAAGTCTCACTAATATTTAAACAGTTCAATATAACCACTGCCTCCTTCCTGTGTGTGTGGGCTGCACACCTCCCAGTCTACGCAATACCCAGACAGGTAACAAAAAACCCAACCCAGAGTCTTTAGACTGGGTCCAGTCACAAACTGGAAACATGAATTTCTGAGAGTGTCAACTGCGCAGGGGTGCTGGAGGCCAGATACCACTGCTCCTAGGGTATGACTTTGCCATTAAGAGGTTTTCCTCTCTTCTCTGAGCCAAGGAAATCCCATCTTTCATAGAATTAATTCCAGAAGGAAGTGAATGACAGGTCCCCCAGGCAACAGCTCTGCCTACTTAATTTATCTGCGAGACAGGTTGAAATTAGACCTACATCTCCTCCACTGCTGGTCGCTGCACTGAACCATTAAATCCAAAATTAAGAAAACTGGAGCACACTATGACTGTTACCGCACAGCCTGTTGACAGCGTAAGCATCTTCATCACCAAGGTGCAGGCTGAATAACAAGCATCACACTTCTAGAAACAAGTAGTTCTGGGTATACTTAAGGGAAGAAAAATACTATTTTAGTTCCTAAGAGTTCAGATGGCCCACCGAGGGACAAGAGTTGCACAGATGTTTAAGGAATTCGTATTTTGGGTTTAGATGTTGACAGAAACATTTAAGCTGGACTTGATGGCTCCAGCCCTGGGAAGCACTGGTTGATGGTTCACTAGTGCTTTGCTGACAAGACCTATGTTATATTAAAATTATTTACTGAAATAAATAACTGGTAACACAAGCACCTTTCTACGTGTTTCTTTCCTTCACTGACTCTGGAAAGCTGCAGTTCAGGTTTCTCTAACTTAGCTGGTTTCTGCCACGGTTCCCAGACACAGGCACAGCATAGACCCGTGGTTCACAGGAAGGTGAAGCAAGTCCAGTTGTCTGAAATCATTTTAATAAAACCTCCCAGCGCCACAAATAAGTTAAAGATGACATCCAAATTATGCAGTACATTTTTAGCCACTTTAATTTCTCTAATGAAATCACCAGAGCAGTTTAATATTTCACTGTTCTGTGTCAATGGTTTTCTTGAACAGATTTCCCCCCTCCAGGAGCTATTTGCTATACATTTGTCCGGTCCAAGCTGCAGAACACCTACGGAAGTTTTCACATCACATTCACCCTTTACGAAGCTAGCTTTTTGTCTGTGAGCTGTATCTTCTTTGTTCCTGCTGAAGAACGATAGGTAAAACTCCTCTGCAGACCTAAGAGCCACTGCCACTACACACATTCCTTTAACCATTTGCCTTTCAATTGCTTGTAGAGAAAGCTCCAAGAGCTAAAGCACAAGTAATCCCGTGAAAAAGTGTCCTGAAAACAAACGGACTCACGCCATGACCTCAGAGCCAACCTCAAAACCTCTCCTTCTGCCTGTTTTGTGTTAGCGTGGTGCTCATTTGTCAATCGGAATGCAGGTAAAGTGATGTTCACTGGCTGAGTAAACCTTTTTTCAAATGCTGCTTTCATGTAAGTGAAAAACAAAGAATCACGTGTCACATAACAGAACAAGCCTTCTTCCCTTTACTACCCTTCCTCCTCCTGTCCTACCTCTACAAACCATTTTTTTTTCTTTTTTGTGCTCCTGAGACTTCTTAAACTTAAAAAAACTTAAAACTTCTTCAAGTTACAACTGGCAAGCATCCTCAGGAGGAAAGACAGCAGCCCACACACTTTCTGCTCTGCTGCGATCATCCGATACGCTGAAATCAACAGCAGCTGCTATTTTTACTTTGTACAGCAAAGTAAATGTCAGGGTCTCAGCGAGAATGCAACTGGACACCCACCCAGCTTTTGGAGAGCTGGCGAGTAAGAAGTTAACAGCCAGGCAACTTGGATCCGTCACTGAAGCAGCCGGGAAGCCTCGGTGGAAATTAAAATTTCGTGCAAGTTTGTTAAATTGTACTGCTGGACAGAAAGGAAAAAGGAACTATTCATTTATCTGGGGCAGCCTCCTGCCGTTCCTCGTGGAGCAGGACCGGCTCCCATGTGCCCTGCTACGCCCCACTGCAACGTTCAGCCCAGCGCCGCTGCAAAACAAGCGGGAGCAGCGATTAACGATTTTATGCAAATGCCAGTGACTGAGTAGCAGCTTTTTTTCCAGGATATTAGCTGCCAGTTCACAACAGAAAGAAGTTACGTTAAACAAATCTGCACCCAAGACATTTTAATATGTAATTATTGTACATTAATTATAGTTACTGTGGGTATTAATTATAATTATTACACATAATTACTATGTAATTATAATTTAATATATACAATTTTACTATATATATACACACACTTTTATACATAAATGTATGTATGTAAAATTAGCTCCTCAAATTAGGAAAGCCACATTTCCAGTCCTCCAGAAACATTCCTGCAGGACCCCGTACCTGTGCAAAACCTCCCCGCAGATCATTTACAAGGCACGTAACAGCACTGCAGCAGCCCAGGGGATAGCCCAGATCTAAGCCTACGGCTCCAGCACCGATGTTACCCCCGGAGGGGTGCCAGGCCGGCAGGCACAGCCGGCAGCCCCCACGCCTGCGCTCTGCCCCAGGGACCAGCACCAAGTCACCAGGGCTACGCAGGGTCAGCCAGAACAGCACAGGCGAGGCCGAAGAGGATCCGGCGTCATGCCCGAGCCACCTTTCACCGTCCACATCTGGTTTCACTACTGACAGCGGTTTTGTAACTCGTTTTGGTGCCCATGTGCTTGGTAACATTTAACCTAGGTGGCTCTTTTCCGTTCTTGCCTGCTAGGGACGCCCAGTCCCCAAGACTTCTGGAAATGTCCCCTCCGCAAAAATCCTGCAGCTCTCCCTTGCTGCAAATGTTTCACTGCGTGCCCTGTTTTCCTCATCTTTTATAATCGGCTGCTCTGCCCAGAATCCCTCCCTAAAGTCAACATAGCCTTGTTTATAAAGAAGTCTACACAAGCCTAACCCTCCCCCACACCACAAAGCTGTTTTTCACAAGGTACTGTGCAGCAAATTATTTTCACTCACCTACCATCAAAATACATTAGCTTTCTGTTACTTCCATATCTTACAAATTACTTGAAATTTCTAAGTTTGCATGATCCACACTTAATTAGCATATTAATTATTTTTCCCTTTCAATAATCTGGCAAAATACAGAGCAGTTGATGACCCAGAACAGACCTGAGTCAGTAACTGCTCCCAATCTTCCACTTACTAATTAAAATAAATAAAATCAAATGTAGGCTAATGATACCGTGTATCTACGGATCTAGGTTGGTTTATAAGAATGTCCTCTGACAATATATCATCTCCCTGAAAAAAACACATAGCCAGATTGCTTCCTTTTATTCCTCCAACTGTCAAATGGAAGTGAGAATGTTCACATTTAGGTGATCACATGCTAGGTTACTTTTCATTGCATCTTCTTCTAGAAGGTAACAAATGAAATAATAATTTCATAATTCTAATTTAATTAATAATAATAATTATAAACTATTCTTAAATTCCAGAAGAATGTCTAGATGAAACTTAAGTTTCCCAGTATAAAACTCCTTGTTGCCAAGCTCTTTTGTAAACCAGTCCTAGCCCTGCCTGCCTTTCCTCTCGGCTTTCCTTTGTCTGCTGCTTTCCCACACGCACCTGCTTTGCCTAATCCATCGTTCCTGGTGCCTGCCCGTGGATTTTGGATGCCTTGCTAAGCTTAGGGGTGGCCGAAAGCATAGCAAAGGGCAATGCAAGCAGCACCCCATGTGGAATTCACCCCACCGAGTGCCCCTTCCTCATGAAAGTTCTGACCCCGAACAGCAGCGCAGCCCCCACGGCTCTGCCGGGACCATCAGCTTCTCTTCCTCTCAGAGTTGAACAGCAAAAAGGAAAAGCCAGCTTCACCAGCTGCCAGGTATTTTATTGCTTCTGTACAACGCAGGTGACGAGATGCAGAGACTTTTTTCTCTGTTTAAAGGGCTTTTTGTTACTAACGCTGCACTGACTGCGGCATGCTGCCACTTAGCTTGAAACCTGTCCTAGCTCAGCATCTGGCAGAGATGTTCCTTAAACTGCATTTCACCGTCTCCCTATCACAATAATTAGCACCTCTCTGAACCCTACCAGGATGTCCAGGACTAAGACATAACTGTTTGCTTGTGCTCCAGAGCTGTAATGAGATTTGCAGGAAATAAGGATAAAGCTTGTAGGGACTGTATGACCTTGTTCTCCGTTACAAATAGATTAAGAGGTTCCAAAAATAAAAGCTTAAGAAGCAGTACTCTTATAGCCTTAAATTACCTCTACAAGTCAGAGCTGCAGAAGTTAAAAAAGAATCCTTTCAGTCTCTTATGCATATGTCGGGTTAAATATAAATACTCCTACTGGAACTGACATCATATGAATTCTTAGTGCTACAGAAACACCCAAGGCAAGATGACAGCTCTGCTGCTTATCCCCCTCCACTTCTAACTATTATTTCAAGAGCCCGTATAACCCAGCCTGGGACAAACTGAGCGATTTGTCTTGGTGATCCAGTTTATTTAACCAAACTGAAAAATTAAAAAATAGCTGGTTTAACTTTTCTCACGGTCAGGAGCAATGTAAAGTATTTTATTCACAAGAACATGTTTATAATGTCCACAAGAGCCACGGCAGGGGGAGGGAGGGAGATTAAAGTTCTCTCTCCTCCCTCAAACAAGCAAAAATGGGTTATTTTTACCCCAATATGCAACATTCAAAAGTGTCCTCGTGCTGGAGATGCACATTACCATTTTCTGCCGGACTTCAGTGGAATCCAGCAGAGACGAACAGAGCAGGCCTCAGCGCTGACAGGCAAAAGCAGAGGTTGCCATGAGCAGAACTGGCCAACCTCACGAAAAGCACTCAGTTCTACATTTCAAGTGAAAACAGAAACAGATTCCACCATGTGCCTTTGTGGGAAAAAATCCTTTCCAGTAATCCCTCACTATAAAAACTTAGCTGTTTGCTCGTTACTGCACACAGGGGTTATTTAAAATAACCTTGGCAGTGCAAAGTTTTCCTGTCCAAAAAGATACGCTATCATAGCTGAGTTTATGAACTTCATGCAACACACATGGAATGAGTTTCATCGCTGCAGTTACAGAGAGGTCAAACTAGATTATGATAGCAGTCCCTTCTTACCTTCAGAGCACTGAAATGCCTTTTATGCTATTCCTGCACAATTTATTGACTCGCTCATTCTCTCTGTTGGCAACTCTCATCCTGCTTTGTCCAAGAAGGCAAGGCAACGTTCTGCTATTTTATTTCTACTGTGGGATAGTCTGAAAAGGTGCAACAGGTCTTCTACGAATCCACATTATGAGCCTGGCATAAAAACCTGGACAACCTACGTTTGGGAGGAAATCAGAAAGTCACAACAGGAAAAGGAGGAAAACCAAGAGTACTGCCAATTCTTTCTGCAATATCAGGCCAAAGTGACCCCCTGCAGATGTCCTGGCCAAAGTGATATCGTGCAGATATGTGGTAAATGGCAAGCTGAACTCTTGACTATGTTATTTTTAAAATGTACCTTCCTAATCCTCAGGGAACTGAAAAAAAAAAAAAATCCAAGCAAACAAACCCAAAACAGGCACAAGCCGTATTTTATTCTTCCTTCATTGAACCAACTGAACCAGAACTTCTGTCCTGAGGTCCTGAGCTCACACCAGAACCAGCAGTAGCTGTATCATTCCCAACTGAACATTAGCTTCACAAAACCGTAAGCAAGCCCAATTCATTTTTGATGCCAGAACTACTGTAAAAAAAAAAAATTGAGAATGCAAGCATTTTACGGATGCTTATTGGTTGTCATACCGAGATTATACAAAATTTAAAATACTAGTATTTTAAGAAATTATTTACTATTAACACCTTTTCAGCAAGCACAGAAAGGCAGCGTTTGATTGTTTCTGCATAATCCCATCTGCTTGTATCTATCTCTTGCTTCTGATCCCAGACTTTGACAACGGATCCTGTGGAGCAGAAAGCGCACTGTGGTTTCTTATTTGCATTTCACACAGCACAGTGGGATTCTGAGCAGATGTAGTAGCTACCATTTGGAAACTGAAGAAGGATGCTTATTAATTACAAAGACAATGGAAAAAAACGCAAATATGATACCCTTCCAGACATTAGAGAAGGCAGAGATGAAATACAAATCAACAAAGACTCGGTGTGTAACCTCTGGCAGAAACAAACTGAAGTTGGTGGGATGTCTGAAAGCACAAATGCAACTTTCAGACATTCTAGTTATGGAGAATGAAACTGGGTAATTTTTTTATTTTTTTTTTTTAATACTAACTCTCTGTTATGGGCTGCTCAGTAGAGACATTTGCATCATTAAAAACTAGATTAAAGTTACAGCTACCAAAGCATTCTCGTATGGGTTACACTTAACTCTGAGCAAAAGGCTGTTGGCCAATTCTCCTTTCTGCCCTTTCCCTCCTCTTCCTATCCACTACTACTCTGGAATCACTCCTTTTTGTGGACAATGTTTTTTTTCATAGTGTCAAGGACACTGACAGGGGTTATTCACCACTCAGCAGTTTCCAAACGCCCCGGCCTCACTCCAGTCGTTGTACTCTATGAATTGTGCCGGTCCGAAGAGTTGCATGCTTTGGAGAAGGCTGCAGCACACTGGGTTGACGGTGGGGCCAGGAGCCAAGGCTTTTAATTCAAAAAGACCTTGACAGACTTTTAACACTAATTTTGGTCGAGGAAGACTGTGTGAGGGATCGCTTAAGCAATTTGGACGCCCACAAATCCATGGGCCCCAATGGAATGCACCCACGAGTGCTGAGGGAGCTGGCGGATGTCATTGCTGAGCCACTCTCCATCATCTTTGAGAGGTCCT
>Ga0181612_102829_pt1 | contig 11067 bp, 6 predicted proteins | sample HoacroProtozoa21_FD_119630 | JGI IMG/M metagenome (GOLD analysis project Ga0181612, IMG submission 119630) | Hoatzin crop microbial communities from Cojedes, Venezuel. Combined Assembly of Gp0051906, Gp0051904, Gp0051908 | reverse complement strand
AAGCGACTTTCTAGACCTTCGGTGTTGTAACAGACTTTCCCCACTTGGTGATTTCCAAATCTGCACTGTTACTATTCTTCCCGTGAGTCACTTCTCTCCAGCTTACTTATAGGTTGCATGGTTGCTTTTGGAAGAAAAATCAGTTCCTAAAAAGTAGCAGATCCCTACCATCCATGGTCCATTTGCAAAGAGGGTGAGGAAACAACATACTTATTCCGTCAACCCAAAGAAAACTGTCTACAGAAAGTAAAACAGGACCATGAGTTACAGTGGAGGGTCTTGCAGGCCAGATGTTGGCTATAAGCTTATGCAGCTATAGTCATAGCGCTCTTAAGACAGTTGTTCATGTACTTTGTAGTTGGACCTCATGGACATTAAAAGAAAGTAATTGGTGTATCTGGTGTATGCCAAATAATACTTCTTTGTAGGAGAACTCCACCTCAAAACAGTGTGTCAGCAATTTCAATGGGGATTTAATGGTACAGTCAGAATATCAACATCTCAATAACATTCATGATACACTGTAAAAACTGAGAGCTTCTTCTATAAGTTTGCCAGATAGACAAAGCTGGACTAAACCATTGCAATATGCTTTAATTTGTTAGTTCACAACAAAAGAAGTCATAAACTTTCCATTAGGTTTTATAGCCAGAGTAGATTTTTTAATTACAAAAAGATCCTTAAAGCTGAGTTTTTTGATGCTGTTTACTTCTAAATAATTTTAACCATTGGCACATACACTCTTCTGAAAGTATTTTCTAATTATTTCAAATTCATTTTGTATATACAAGTTGAAAGCCTGAAAGTAACAGGAGAACCATTTTGCATACTCTGTAAGGGCACACAAAAGGGTATTAATTTGCTCATAAAACTGTACATGAAGTAAAAGGGTAAACAGCTGCCTCTTGTAAAGCTATCAATCATGTGATAGCAGCCACATCAGCCAAATAGTTAACAGAGCCATTGTAGAAATGAATCAACCATTTGCCTCCATCTCCAGAGCCAGGTGTGTGCCTCACTTTTATTGTTCCCAACAGAAAGGTAAAGCCACAAAGAAACATAAGTACCACTTAAATTGACACTTTGATCAAGCTAACGTAGACTTAGTGACACAAGTGATTCAAGTATGTACTTTTTTAATGATCTCATTGTTCTATTTCCTTTCTCTCTTTACATTTCATTTCTGAAATCTGGTTTCTGCAAAACTGAACTAAATTTTTTTAAAAAATCTTCCATTTTACAGTATAATGCACTACACACAAAACCTACCCAAAACCTCTCTCACTAGCTTCAGAGGTTATTTTTATGTAAATAATACAATCTAGTGTTACATATGGAGGAAATAGATTCTGAAGTTTGTAACTGTTACTTAGAAATGGTGATGGCTTTAAATGGAAAGAGGGCAGATTTAGATTAGATAGAAGAAAAATTCTTTGCTTTGAGGGTGTTGAGGCACTGGGACAGGTTGCCCAGAGAAGGTGTGGATGCCCCCTCCCTGGCAGTGTTCAAGGCCAGTTTCGACGGGGCTTGGAGCAACCTGGTCTAGTGAAAGGTGTCCCTGCCCAGGGCAGGGGGCTTGGAACAAGATGATCTGTAAGGTCCCTTCCAACCCACACCATTCTATGATTCCATGATATCAAACACTTTTTAACTATGCATTCATTCAGCCGCCCTAAGAAACAGACACACATCCACAGTATTTCTTTACACACTGGTTGGACACTGTGACTACTATTACTATCTGGCTCTGTGTTGGCTGCATCATGCTGTGGAAGTGTTTTTTGAACAGCCCAAGTTGGAAATGTTTATATTATACTGCAAAGATTGAAATTTACAGCCAGATTTAAATAATGATGAAGTTCTGGATCAGACACCAGAGTAGTTAAAATATTTAAAATTGATACTGCCAGTTCTGCAGGGTACTGGCACTACAGGATATGTACATTTACAGGTTAGCTGAACACACGATAATTGGAAAGGTAATACTACTGTACTAGTATTATTTACAAGACAAATACAATAACTCAGATACTGCACTAAAGATATTTGCAACGCTAAAAAAAGCATCTAATTTTAGAAGCTTTCCTATGAAAACTCAGATTAAGTATATTCCTTAGTATAGCCCATATGACGGGGATGGATCAGAATTATAGCTAAACTTCTAATAACCAACAAAAATATAATATTTAGGTTTTCAGAGATAGACAAGATCTCCTTTCCAGTGTTGCTGGTAATTCTTACAGATCTTGTCATGAAAAGCATCTGCCAGCTGAATAGTGACATGCTACTACCTAGTCTCCTAGTATAATTATCTACTAACAAAAGACTTTGCCTTGTTGCAGCGTACTTGAAGCATTATCACATACAAAACATACAGGCAGCTATTTAAGAACAAGTATTAGTAAAACATGGATAAAACTAGGGAAGTTTTTTTAAAAACTCTATCCCAGAGATACTTAAGGCAGCTGAAAAGGCTGAAATGTTCTGTTTACCCAGAAAAAGTAACCACAGCATGATCCATGCCAAGAATTTACAGAGACCAGTGAACAACGATGAGTACAAGTGCCTGGAAAATCAGGAGCAGCAATAGGAGTGAGGCACTGTCATCTGCCCTTGACTTAGTCCATCCACTCCAGCAGACTGCATCTGTCGCTTGTCCTATACAACATACTATTCTCATGACATGATACTGCATATAATATGCTATGCCTGCTCTTGTTAGTATCCATCTCCTTTTATTTTCTACTGAATATCTGGCCCCTAGCAATGCTGAGAAATTAAAATTTACAGTAGCACAACTCCATACATTAAAGACATCAGTAGACAACAATATAAACAAGGAAAGTCTGTTTCCTTCCTGGCCCTGTAACAGTTCCATTTCGTCAGAAATGTAAAGATAAGCTTCAGTGGAGGTAAAAGAGAAAAAAAAAAAAATGTAGTCTGGTCTTCTCCAAATCCAATGTCAATCCAAACTCTCAAACTCCCAAAACTTAGTATTTGTTTTGCTACATGTTTCTCATTTTGGCCATGAGCTCTTCTAGGCTTTCTTCAGTCTCAGCCACTGTTTCCTCAGTTATCAGATTCTCTTCCTATTAAGAACAAAAAGAATAATTAGCAACAAAAATAGCAACAAAAAACCCCACACAAATAAGCTGTATTGCAATTATACCACACCATTTTCCAGAACCAAGCACTCAACTGCAAGATTAGGCCGAAGTGATTACAAACTTAAATTGAAAACTATTCTGACTAGGAGTTAGAATTTTCTGCCTGCAATACATACATACTCTGTGTTCCCCTGGTACACTAATTGCTTTTTGACTACATATAGCTTTTACGCTATAAATATGGGTAAAACTTAATTAGTCACCAAAATATCAACTGAGAAATTCACATTTGTTTTCTCTCCCCCGTCTCCCCAAATACATTGATTCCTACAATCTTGAAACCACATTCACGCTAGCATCCATATTTAAGGAAACACATTTCACAGAAACCCAAAACTGGACCACAGAAGGCACCAATCGGATGTACTGAGGTACAGTTTTATTTCAAGATGGAATTTTATTTTAGATTTAAAGGGTAACCAAACTGGCTGGTATCAACATGTATTTCAAAAATTCATACAGAATACATTACCTTGTTTGGGATAGTATATGCTACAGTAATTCCCTCAGGAAGCTCAGGTACTGGGCCAGAAGCAGCCTTCAGCTCATCTTCTGAGATTTCTGATACTAATTCGATGCCTTTGCATCAAAAGGAATCGAGAACGCCATTAGAAGAAGAAAAAGTTCTTTAATCACTACCTTATCACAGTAAGAGGAAAACTGCAGCTACTTTTCTGAAACGAGAAGAAATCTAAAAGCTTCAGAAAGACCTTTGATTTCAACTGCTTCATTCCATTATTATACAAAATATTTTCCCTTTGCAATATATTAAATGGTTCTATACAGGTAACTTATGGACAAGAATGGCACCACTCCTATAGGACTTCCTTGTCCTTACTGTTTCAATCTTACTATGAGGACGGTTCTCCCAGTGGTAAGCTAAGATTATTTTCTGTATGATGTAATAGACAGAATGTATATATCCATTCTTGAAATGGTTATATAAAACACGCTTACCATTTCTTAAGACAGTTCCTTCTAATTTAAAGCCCTCAGAGGAATACAAAAATCCATGGGATACCTTAGCACAGTGGTTATGGAAGTAACAAATGCTCTTTAGTTACGTATTTAAAAGGAACATACAGTGAATACACCTTCTCACATCTTTCATACCTTCAGACCATCTTCTGAGAAAGTTTTATATTCAAACGTGGTTACGTTTTGAGCCTAAAACCTGCACATTACACTAAAAATATATCTTCAAGTTGTGGTAATATTACTGTCAAAACCTGTGAAAAGCCAGCAGTAATTACACAGTGTAAGTTACAAAAAACAGGAACCAGAAGAAGCCTATGTGCCCTACAGTGTGGTCACCCAAAACAAAGACTTTAATTGAATCTCTGTACTGGGGACATCATTTTGTCTCCAGTTCATTACTTACCCCAGTCATTATCTTCGTGTACTATTTCTTCTTTCTGTTCAATTACTTCTTGTTTTGGTTGTGCAGCTTCTTTTTTCTGAAGGAAAAACACAAAAAAATAGAAATCACAATATATGTTATAGTCCAATTTTCAACCAACAGCAGAGAAGATCAAATCTAATATTCACACTTCTTTTAATGTTTAAGATATGCAGTCACCATTTAGAACTTTGTTAGGCATAAAAAGGCAGAATACCTGCAAGTTAAACCCAAACCCATTAACACTCAAAAATACATCACTGTCAGATTAGTTGAACAACTACTGCAAAAGAAAATACTGTCTAACTAAATGCAAGCCATTCTGCCTACCCTTTGCTTTAAGGTAACTCGAAGTACTGTATTTGTAGAAACACATGCAACCATCTGAGTACAAGTCTGCTGAAAACTGGAGTAGTGATGAAAGTTTTCTTTTACTCCAGATCTGTAGCTTGCTTTGTTCTTAACACTTTCAGATGAAAGAAAAAAAAATATTTTTACCTTATAATTTTCTTGCTGTTTTCTGCAATTTTGGTCACTACATTGTGGGTTTGGCTTCATAGACATAGTTGGAAAGAAATCCTGCATCGCATTGTAACCAAGGTAATAACTCACAGTACCAAAATTTAACAGGTATCTAGAAACACAGAGAAAGCAGGCCCTTATATACAGGTGCAAACCTAAACAGTCAGTTGCTCAAGGAGCACTTTGTCCTCAAAGAACTTTTAGAATACACTTTCATACTAGAGAGTTGTAAAGAGTTACTGTAATTATCTTAAAATAAGCTGTAGTCACCTGACAACAGCATAACTGCATCAGCATAGAACCTGGTCTTCCTGTGGTGTCAGTGTGTGAGAAGTAGTCAGCTACAGTCTCAGAAAAAATACGTTTAGTATGTAAGCAGTTTTCTCCTGCGCTTTAATCCACTGCTTGGAACATTCAGGTGCCCTGTGTTACAATGGGAGAGTTTTCAACAGCTAATCAGAACCAGTTTCATAATCTTTACTGTAGGGTGATATTGGCAGCAAAAATAAAGATCGAAATTAAGCTGCAATGTTTGCATTCCTCATTAAAGAAAAATACCTTCTGCTATGCAATTTTATATAATACCTCTCCCCGCACAGCTGAAAATGGAGCCCTGTTGTTTGTAGGCACACTGCAAACTACTTTTATTCTATGTAACTAGAAACTTTTGTATAACTGATAAAACCAAGCTAAGGCTAAAAACAGGCTAAATAATATCCTATTCTCAAAGATGCTTGTAAAAGACGGTGCATCATTTTGAAACGGAGTACAAAGTTGTTCAAAAATTTTCCTTAACAATACATGGCAGTTCTTCCAGCAGTCGGAGTCATATTTTAGTATTTTCAAAAAGTACTGTCATGTCATATTGCTGTATAACTATTTTTCATTCACCTCAGGTTTTTGGAATACAGACACTGCAAGAGAAATTATTTATTCTTTGTCCATGTACAAAATTTCAAAGACAAGTCAGCACTGTAGCATTTTTGTGTATAATTTAATGATGTCAGATGGGAGCATGTTTAAATGCATAACTAAGGGCGGGGGGAAGTGTGTATGCATGCAATAAGAGAAATTCTTAGGAAAACTGAAGACTTTTCCTCACATCTGAAAAGTTCTATTAAAAAGAGCAGCTCCAAAGTAAACACACCAGTGATTCAAGCAGTGTATATTCCAGCCCTGTCCAAAGATGCCAGTACCTTTAGGAAACAGGCCACAAAAAGAACCTGACCCATCATTATGAGATGTTCCTTCAGGCTTCTTTCTCTTATGGTGCCATAAACTGAATAGCAACAACTCAGTCACTTACTTCAGAACATTCTGTACAAGAATTCCTGCCACAACACCCATAGTTGTAGGAAGACTAGCTGCACAAACTCCTTCTCGTTTTAATGTTTTCTCATCAATATTTGCAGCAACCACAAGCGGAGGAGCACACTGAGGGGAAATAAATTAAGTTTAAAAAAAGTAGTTAAAAAGCCCCACATATCACACAAAATTTTTAAGCTACTCCATCAGCTGTGCCAGGATCACATTCACTAGCCAGCTAATCTTCATATTCCCAGTCCCGCTTTAGAAAACAAATGAGCCATTCAGCAGAGCACTGCATACCGCGAAACAAGCAGATTCACCAGGTATGATCAGTTGTATATGTCCCGACACGGCATTTTCACTCACTCCGGATTCCATCCAGATTTGTCCAAGTTCATTGCAGGCCTTACAAACACAGAAACAGGCACATCAGCACTGCAGAAGTTTAATGAAAAGAAAAAAAAATACCCAAAACATTGTAAACTGAGTGTGATTAAGCACATTGATCTTCCTGCTTTAAGACAAAAAGGCTATGATCAGAAAAAGGAATATGAAAAGGCAGAATAGACACTGTTTATCAAAGGGCAAATTAAAGTCGTCCTCGTGAAGCCAGCTCTTTGTGCTTTCCTGAGGACCTAAGACTTTTGAACAAATACAGGCATTAGTGATCCAGTGACTAGCACACTACAGAATCAAATCGCACAAACTCCTTTTAGCAGCATGGATACAGTGTATCTGTGTACCTTCAGTGGATCAAGCTAGCTGAAGGATAACAGAAAACACGCATTTGGCGTATACCCTACATTGGCTGCTGCCATAAAGAAAAACAGTTTGATTAGGTACGCGGCCTTAAGACATGTTTAGTATACAAAAAGTCACCTTAAAGACTATACACAGTCTTTAAAAAGTTTGTAAGATTTAACATACCAGGCTTTGATAATACCTTTATATAAACAGGATAATTTGGAAAGACAGAGAGGGCTTATGACACTCAACTCGTTCACTAACCATTAGCTGCTAGTAACTTAAAAGTCTACAGTTATATTTATACACATAAAATGTGTTTTGTAAGAACTGGGTAAAAGTTCAAATTCTGTTTCATTAAACCAAGGAGGAAATTTCTTAGAAGATTCTTGGTAAGTTCCTATCTTTTCTTTAGTCCCCACCATTCCCAGCATTATTTATAGGAGAACTTAGACTTCCACGAATTCATGCCTTCAGTGGCCTTACTGTGTTTATTGCCATACGAGCTTCAAAGTTGTCCACACAGCTTAGAACAAGATCAACAGGCTTCCCTTCTTCTAGTGCACCGTTACTGAAAAAAGTATCAGAAGTTTGCATGAAATTGCTGGCAGAACAAAATACCAACATGGCAATCAACATGCTGCTTTACAGTACAGAAGCACATGGGAAGTGTATTTCTAACAACACTTGTGCCAGTGCAGAACAGGACATAACTAGCATCTTAGATCTGCAGTAGAAACAACAGCAGGCTGAAGCTGGGATTTAAATGTATGGACATTTTAGATTAAAAGAAGTTTTATACAGTATACAGTCACAGCACAAAGTATTGGAGAATTGTATTTTTGTACAGTGTAACTGCAAACAGGAAAAGTTGCTTCAGAACTTCTCTGCGCAATCTGCTAATAACTATTTTCTTTCTTCATCCTATGAAGCATACCTGAAACTGCTCCAGAGCAGTCAAAATATGATCTGATGTGTTTTCTACAACGGGAAAAGCCTATAAGGCCTGCAGCTTTGGTTGGAAAGCTAAGATGCCCTAATAAAAACTACAACTATGAAACAGTAGAAATAAGTGCCAATTCTAGAGAAAAGCCCTAGGCAGTAATGTCTTCATATATACATATTTCCCACTGGTTTTCAGTTGGAAGTCATTAAACTGAAAAAAACCCCAACAATTAGAATGTCAGGCTGTATTTTGAGCCACACACCAGCAGAAGGTGTGAGAGATGTTACCTTATTCTGTCCATGAAATGTTCAAAGTTGTCCAGTGTTGTGATGTTGTAGTTATGTACTTCAAATTGAACATCAGGATTAATATTCCTTATGGAGAAAATAATATTGAGTCAATGTTAATAAATACAATGATAATTTGCGTTCTGCTCCCTACCTTCACAGGTGTTTCTACAGCCTTAAGCTTCCAGTCTGAAGTCTAGAATACACCCATATTTGTCAAAAATTCACAGATTAGATGAAAAAAAGAAAAAAAAAATCACAATGTATCAAAGTGGTACAGTTTATACCAAACTTCTGGGCAAACGTAGCTATACTTAAAAAGTGAACTTGCATTAAGGTTTTGGCCAGTACAAAAATGTCCTAATGTATCAATCATTCCCACAACTATTTTATACTCAGATTTCCAAATTAGATCATGCTACTTTGCAAGTGACTAAGAATGAAACACCAGTTTTCTGGAGCAGCATCCTGGGTAAGTACATTTTGATACCCACTTCTCTAAGTTATACCTCAAAGTATGCTCTGCTGCTTGCACTTTACTTAATCCAGCTTGATGAGGTTGGAAGAAGAGTCTGTTCATGTTTGCCAATTCCACTTTGTCATAATCAAATAGAAGCAGCTGCAATAAAGATTGTATTAATATACGTGAATCTCCAAAGACTCTGCAAGCAGAACACTACAGCAAGGCATTTTAAACAACAAAACTTATTCTAAAACCAACAATAACAAAAAAAAACCCCGACCAAACAACCGATGCCCCCGCCGTCCCATTCAGTTCACATACAAAAGGTACTAAGATTGTAAGTACATGAAAGACTGAATTCCAACAGCCATTCACTAGAAACTGATTAGCCATGAAAACCACTCTTGATAAAAAGCAATCTGTTCATCTGATCTAAACTAAGAATATTCAGCTGATTACCTACATGAACACTATCAACTGTGTTACCACACTCCTACTTGCTGTTATGGCATTAACTAGAAATGTGTCATTTCTTTCACTTGTCTTGGCATGTAGTTCGCCAAAAACAATTCACCTAAAATACACCTAATACATGGGCATGTTGATTATTATAAATTCTGAATCAACTGTCTAATGTCCTTTTCTATACCTAGAAGCTGGTCTTCAGGAAATGCTCCTTCAGAGGAAGGTGGAATAAACTTTGCAATAAAAAATTGCATCGCCTCTGTATTAAGAAATTTCTTTAAAATTCCAAGAGTAAATGGTCAGGCTTTGCCTGGAAATACAAACATCTAAGCCATTCCCCAAATTCCCCTATTAAAGAAAAATCCTGTTCTATTAACTCTGGAGGTTCTTGTCATCTATACACATACCAAATTATTTTCAACTGCTGCTAAATTTTTAGCTCTAAGTCTGCCACAAGACAAACTAATATTTGTAATAAAAATATCTGTGACATCTACTGCATTTCAATTTCATGAATATCAGTATGTTCTCATAACATATGACAATCTTATATGCGAGTACCCCCTCCTTTTTCTTTATTTTGTTCTCCTTTTGCAATAATCCAGTATGAAGGTTAGATAGATGGGCTGATATAAAAGCAAGGAGAAGACAAGCATCCAAACAAGAATCATCCACATGATACAGGATTAAGCCCTAAGTAAATCAATTTTACTAGCATAAGAAAAATACAGGCTCTTCATTTGTGATGTTTACACAGGTGCTGTTCTTGAGTGCTTTCTTCATGGTACTTTTTTATGTGGGAAAAATCAGCTGAGTGAAATCCAGTCTAACTCTTTATGAAGACTGGTCCATCTACTATAAAGCAATAGATGAAGAAAACTCTCATTACCTTACCAATGCCACATCTTGTCAACATTTCAGCAGTCACACTGCCAACTCCACCTACACCTACTACTGCAACTGTAAAGGTACGGATTTTCTGTAGAAAGCAATAAAACACAGATCAGTATATCAAAAGCGGTCCTCATGGGGGAAAAAAGGCAAGGCTGTTTTAATGCAGATAGAATCCTACCTCATAGTCATTGACAATTCCCATTCTTTTTAACGCCATCAAGCGACTACGAAGAAAAACAGCAACATTATACAGAAGATGCTCTCCACATTTCTAATAGCAATTCTGCTTTTCAGATACTTAAAATCACTATTGCTTTAAAAATAACCCCACCAGGCACCAAATCCAAGCCTGCTGTTTTCACTGCAGTTGTGACTGCCAGCTAGATACAGTCTAAATGAGACAGTGAATGCTCTCCTATTAGCAACAGACTACTAACTGTGCAGAAACTCATGTACTTAGTCAGCTGGTATGACTAACATCACTGAAATCAGGAGGACCCATAGCTATTGTGGCCAGCAGGTCAAGGGAGGCTTGCCCCTCTGCTCCGCTCTGGTGAGACTCCACCTGGAGTCCTGTGTCCAGCTCTGGAGCCCTCAGCACAGGAAAGACATGGATCTGTTGAAGCAGATCCAGAGGAGGGCCGCAAAAATGATCTGAGGTCTGGAATCCCTCTTCTGTGAGGTAAGGCTGAAAGAGTTGGGGCTATTCAGCCTGGGGAGGAGAAGGCTCTGGGAAGACGTTATTGTGGCCTTTCAGTACTTAAAGGGGGCTTATAAGAAGCTGGGGATGGGGCCTGTTGTGATAGGACAAGGGGTAATAGTTTTAAACTGAAAGAGAATAGATTCAGACTAGATACAAGGAAGAAATTTTT
>Ga0181612_177753_pt1 | contig 11068 bp, 5 predicted proteins | sample HoacroProtozoa21_FD_119630 | JGI IMG/M metagenome (GOLD analysis project Ga0181612, IMG submission 119630) | Hoatzin crop microbial communities from Cojedes, Venezuel. Combined Assembly of Gp0051906, Gp0051904, Gp0051908 | reverse complement strand
TTGCATTTCGGTGTTGTTATTTTCCATTCGAAAGGGGAGATGATTTGCTTAATTAGACGGTTGCGCTCTTTCTAGGAGGATGTGTGTGTATACAAACAGGCTTGTTGTGTAGTTATGCTCAAAAGCTGCTTGAGCAGCCTCATCAGCCAAAATAAGGGTGGCTGTATTTTTTTAAATCGGGATCCCCGCAACCACAGTAATCACCCCTGAAATCTGATTTCTGGTGTTTCGAAGTGTTCTTTGTGCCCTTGTATAAATTAAAGAAATTAACATATTTATCCATTCATTTCAACAATCACTGATTAAATTTAATGGTGCTCTAATCCTGAATGTTAACATTTGTTAAATTACATATGTACAAAAGTATTTATGCATATCTAATTGCTGATTAATACTGCTAACTAGTAATGCCGTAAGCATATAGGCACATCTCATAGGTTTATGCTTATCCTAAATTGAATGTTGTTTCTTTTCAGTCAAAAAAAGAGATATGCATGTATGCTGCCGAAAACTTGACTTAAAGCATTGCCCTGACTGGGAAGAAAAAAATGTGTTTGGGTACTGTATGAGCAGAATTTACACCCTGACTTTGCAGTGGATGAACTCATGTTTTCATTCTTCAAGCTGAGTAACTGCTTTGTAGTGTTTGAGGATTTATTGAAACCATACTAGGTTTCTGAGGACTTTCTAATACAGTCTTATGGCCCTGAGAGCATAATTGTTCTCCAAGGATTTTGAAATCAAAACAGTGTAAGTGTTTTAGATTGTGTGTGGCATAATGAAAATAATTTAATGCCTTTTAGTGGCATTCCGAGTTTATTTCACTTACAAGACAGACATTGCAATATCTCTAAGCTTCCATAGTGTTGAGGAATATTGTAATGTGTCAGTAATTCGTGAACCATGTAAGACAAAAGGTCAAGAGAGCACCATTTCATTTTCTAACTGAAAGTGCCTTTAGATATAGGCACTAGAACAAATATGATCTTTACAGAGGCAAATATAATGATCACTCTGTGTGGATGAAGTTAAACAATTGTAGTTTTTTTATCTTTGGAGAGAGATTTTGAGAAAAGCAGAGGTTTTTCTTGAAGAAATATTTTAAGTCTCTACCTTTGATTTAATGAGAGCTTTGCGACATTCATGTAAGCCGAGACCAGAGTTTCTTCACTGTTCTTTGTGGTGGTTTGAATTTGTCCTTAGAAGTGGCATTTCTAAGAGGGCTGTGTACAGGCTCCTGGTCGGTTGGCTCCGGGCACTTGGAGAGTCACTCGGGCGGGACCGGGGGGCTTGGAATCGGGCGGTGTGCGGCGCTGGCAGAGCCGCCCCGGCAGTACCCAGGGACATCTGTGACCTCTCGGGACAGCTTGAATCGCTTCAGCTGTTCCTCTACAGCTGTGATCTTGGGCGAAGGAGGGAAGGGAAGGGGAGGGCGTTTTCCTCTCCCCTTGCTTTCCCAAAAAAGTAACTTACGGCACTGGAGGAGGATGAGAACAAAAGACTTTCGATCCTAGCCCCACAGAAAACGGTTGCAGGGCCCTGTGACTAGGGAGGAGAAAGGGGGTGTCTTGACTTTTTTTCAGCCCTGGGGCATCCTGGGGCTGTAAGGACAAAGCCTCCACCTGTGCGAGACCAGAAGCATTTCAGGCTGCTGCTGACCCTGCCAGCAGTACGGAGTTATGGCTCCTTGAAGAAACCCTCAGAAAACAAAATAAAAACTTAATGAAACTCTTGTTTTTAAATTTATAGGAAATGATTGGGTAAGAAGCAAAGACGCTTGTTTTGGTTCAGAGGGGCAAATTCCAGGAATGATAGTTTGGAAATTCTTGAGAGAAAGGGAGTGCACTGTAAGGCCAAGGGACCAGTGATAAGGTTTCTGCAGGAAAGCACTATCCGTCACTCCTTGTCCTCCTTGCTGTGTGCGTGTGTGCTTGTGTGGTTGTGATGGTCTTAGAGTTTTGGGTTTGCTCCTAGTGCAGTATGGACTAGCAGTAAATAAAATAGAAAAAAGGTGAGGAGGGAATAAATACAAAAACTTGAAGAAGGACAGAGGAGCTCCTGGGTAAATTGAAGCTCACACTCTTTGTGGAAACAGTTGAGCGTAGCCCATGGAGGAAAGACTCGGCTCTTAGACCCATTCTCATTTGTCTAGCAAGATATTGGTAAGAGTTTTTTTCATCTGTACCATTTCATAAGAAGTATTGATTAAACACAAATATCATCAACTAGTATGAAATGGGACACCCTATAATTTGCCTCCCCTCTCAGAGATCAGTTCCGATGAATTTCTGTGTCCTTGTTTATCCAGCACTTAGTAAAGCTCTAGCCCATTAGAGGGCATTGGCTGTCCTGTATTTGTACTTTGTTCCAATTGTTGGTCTTTTACTGCTGACAGTTTAGTTACTTGTAGTGATTCCTGTGAACTCACTTATTGGCAGGATATGTGCCTGTGCTTGTCTTTGCTCCTGGGAGAGTGTTTTGGAAAAGATTACAGGAATGAGAGCTGCTGTGAAATGCAGCCCTACTTTTATCCTTGGTGTAACACTGAAGTCACTGGAGTTACCACGGGAATGGATTTGGCCCTGTGCGCATGTTTTCATCTTTTTTTTGAAGTTTAGCTATAGCGAGACGTAGTTTAGTGCAGTTCCAGGGACAATGCCAAAGTCCCTAAGTTTCTAGCAAGTGTAATAACACCCGCAGACATGCTATCATTAACAATGCTAACTTAGCCTCAAGGTAACAGAGGTGGCTTCTGCCTTTAAGACAAGAGAATAGTTTGATCTTAATTTATGAGACCTGGAAACAGCTCTTCAATTACAAATGAAATTAGTCATCGTGATTTGCATCGGAGGTATTCATCTCTGCAACAAAACTGCTTAAGAGTGTATTAATGACTGTCTAAAAAGGAAGTTTTTTAGCATGCTTAGTTGTTTACAGAGTAAAATGAGTACTAATTAACATGAGAAGGTGCATAATAGCCTTTCAGATCGGTTGTATATGTTTAATAGGTCATGCATAAAATCTCCTGGCCTGCATTACCATGACAGTAAAGGGAAAATGATTCTTTCATAAAAATTTCTGCTCAGATGATAGAATTTTTGCACGATGAGTAATAATAGTCTTCATTTCCAAAGCACCTTGTAGAAATTGAATATTAAAATTGAACTAGTACACTGGCAAAAGAAATCCTATTCTGTAGGCTTGTGTCATTCTGTAGCTAGCTGTTATTATTAGATGTCTTTTTGGGTTTCAGCTGGGGAACTGCAAGGTAACTAGCTGTATGAACAATACAGTAACATGTTACAAATTATTTTTACTATTGCTTTTAATTTTAAAAGTTCCATGCGAGTTACTGCCTCTATAAAGACATCACTACCTTATAAAGTTTCCACAGTATTAAATATATTTGAATGCGAATAAGGTATTTGGAGTGATGAAATACCAGATGTGAAGTATCAGGTTGCATGTTTATTCATCTGTTATTGCAATCATTGTACAAAAAAACGCTCTTGTATTTTTTTCTTTTTTTCTTTTTGGTCTCTCAGCAACATACACAAAATGCACTGGAGATAGGACTCCTATTGTGAAAGTTACTATTTGGGTTTCTTAGATTGTAAACAAATCTGTCTAGAAACATTCTTGCAATTCTGTGATTGCTCACTGTATTACGTCATGGCACAGTGCATGCATGAAGGCAGGCTGCAAGCGTGTGCTGAGCAATCAGTCAGAAGTGAAGAAAACGAAGGTCCAAAGATACAGTGTCTGTTTGAAAAGTTATGATGTAAATTACGTAGATTATGAACAATCTGCCTATAAACATTTCTGCAATCTAGTGATGTTCTTGCAACATCAGCATGCTGTGCTTGCAGGAAGGCAGTCTGGTTTTGTGAGCTGAGCAGAAGGCACTTCTGTCATTAGAAATGAAGGGCGTTTGGCTTACTTGTTGTCAAGGATTTCTGAATCACAGAATGGTTTGGGTCGAAAGGGAACTTACAGATCATCTCGTTCCAGCCCCCTGCCATGAGCAGGGACACCTTCCATGAGACTGGGTTGCTCAAAGCCCCATCCAGCCTCGCCTAGAACACTTCCAGGGAGGCGGCATCCACAGCTTCTCTGGGCAACCTGTGCCAGCGCCTCACCACCCACTTAGTAAAGAATTTCTTCCTTCTATCTAATCTAAATCTACCCTCTTTTAGTTTAAAGCCATTCCGCCTTGTCCTATCACTATAGGCCCTTGCAAAAAGTCCCTCTCCAGCTTTCTTGCAGGCTCCCTTCAGGTATTGGAAGGGTGCTATAAGGTCTCCCTGGAGCCTTCACTTCCCCAGGCTGAACAATACCAACTCTCTCAGCCTTTCCTCATAGCAGAGGTGTTCCATTGCTCTTATCATCTTCGTGGCCCTGCTCTGGACTTAATTTCTAACTTGACCAAAATCATAGCTCATGTTTATCTGGTAGAGAACTGCTGGTTCCTCACTAACTTGCATTCGTGGGGATTGTAATTTCTGTGTCTAAAATCTGTGGAATCTAGTAAGTACTTTAGAGCTGATTGTCCGCAGACAGACCCTAGTTTTAATCAGTTTGACTTTGTTACCCTGTTTGGTGAAATTACTCCGTATTTAAATCAGAAGAACTGATAGGAGAAGCTCAATGACTGTGTGGAAACTTGCTTAGAATTATTTTCCTCCTGTATGGTTTTTCCTAGATTTAAAGAATTTTCAATATGTTTTTTTGTACAGAAAATAAGTATATATTCTAAATATGTTTTCATATCATTATTTCTGGAGAAAAAAACCCCAAATATTTCAAAGATATCATGAGCCTTGTGTTTTTAGACTTATTTAATATCCAGCTTTATATAGCTGGTTCTCAATAGCAAGTTCTGTTATGTTTGAGATCCAAGAGCAGTGTTTGAATTCAGAGTTTGCAGAATGGGCTCTGACATAAAATCTGTCTCTATCATCATTTGTGGAACTGATTGATGCCTTTGTTTAGCAGAAAGATTGCAACAGGAATACAAAGATAGCACGTTTCTTACTGTGCTTGAAATCCATCTCATGCCATTTTGCTTTTAAGCATATAGTTCAGAAGAATCAAAATGGTAGAGCCCTTACGTCTGTCACCTTGGACTGAGTACAGCAGAGGTGTTCTCCTTATGTTTCTGTGGCAGACGAGCCTCCCCTTGCACTGCTGGGAACTTTCATATAGATCCAGTGTCAGAGTTCACCTCCAGCCTGGTGAGTTTTACTGGGTCAGAACCAGAAAGTCTGTGAAATAAATCACACTGTAAAAAAGTCAGAGGAATCAAGTGGTGTATCAGTTTCAGCCTGAAAAGATTGACTTTGTTTTCTCTGGTTTCTGTCTGACTTTGGAAGCCCCAACTCAAAGGAAGTTAAAGAATATAATTTCTAGATGGAGCAAAAAAGCCACTTTGTGAAGATGAAAATCTGTTGCTGTGTGCAGCGAGAGGAGGTGTTCTGGCAGGTGTGTGAGCTGGTGGCGGAGGATGGACCAGCCCCGCTTTTATACTGTCTCGGTAACTCCATAGATGGTAGAGAAAAATGTTAACAATAGCTGAACTTAAAGCCAGTTTGCTATTCTGCTGCCAATATATCCTACTGTTGGACACACAAGTACTGAAATTATGCATTCTTGGTCCCGTGGCGTCTGGCTGGAACAATTGCAGCGCTTGTTCTGTGATCAGTGCGTTGTTAGACAGCAGAGTCTTTTAATGCAGTCAGCTGAGCTGTATGTCCGCACTGTTCTTTATGCACTTTATTTTATAGTTGCGCATACAGAAGACGGTTGAATCAATTAGCTCCTTGTCTCGCAAACAGGGCACAGCTTTCCAGAAGAGCTGCAAGGGTGTGTCTGAGTGTGAGACAAGCTGGAGATTTCTCTTGGGCAGTGCGTGGGCAGCTCTCAAGTTACTCCATATTTTATTGTCTCCGATTTGCTGAACCTTGGTTTCAAATGATTGTGCTTGTTCGTGGTGCTTCTTAAAGGTGTAGGTTCTTCGAGCTCCCCCAGTCCAACACAAGGAAGTATATGTACGCCGTATCCTCCATAAAGCCAGCTAATGGTTTTTGCCTGAGGGTGTGTACGGGGAGCCAAAAACACACGTTGTGACTGTTACACAGTGTGTAGATAGAGGGGTTAGGCAAGAAAAAAATCTATTGGCTGTGTATGTTGGATTAAAGAGCTTATCTTCCCTGCATCATTCTTCAAAGAACAACTATATCATTACTATAATGAGTTCTTTCTCATTTTTTCGTAATTAATAGGGGCCAATTTAGTAGGAAGTACTGCGATGTTTTGCATTCCCATAGTTTTATTGTATTTGTCTTACAGTGTGTCTGTGCACTTGGGACCCGATGCTCTGTGGTGTGGAGTGCACCCCATATTGTGTTAAATGTACATCGGGAAAAAGGTCTTATTGACAAACATATTGTGCAAATCAGACAAAGCTGCAGTGAGTTGACATTGATAATAGATTAGCTGGGCCACCTCTGAAATAGGGAAACCTGCTTTGATGATTTTTTATTTCATTTGGCTCAGCACCCTTGTTTTCCTGTGAAAAGGCTGAGAAAGAAGAAATATCTCCTATTTCATCTGCAGCATCTAATGTAAAGCTTTAAAAGGGTTTGTAGTTTCTTGAAGTTCAAGTGCTCTTTATTGTTTTGGCCTGTATCAGTGAAGGCTGCAACTAATATTTAAAAACAGCAGTTAGAGAGGTGTTGCTAGTAGCTTTCTGTAGCACTGAATTCACAGGTTGACCATATGCTGAGCGAGAGATCATTTCCCTGCTCTGGTGCTGAGAGTGCTCTGAGATCCTTTGGATGAAAGGCGCTCCAGTCAGATGAATGATTTTTCCAATGTTGTAATTATTGTTATCTTCACCATTAAAGAACAGCCAATATTTCTATCCCTGGCAATCATGAAAGAGGAGCTTCACCTTGAGTTGAAGTCCAAACACTGAAGACAATGCAAAGAATTTCTACATGAGCCAAACATACAGAAAAATGTATTCATGTCTGAAGCATAGGTGCTTTCTTTAGGCTTAAAGAGTTGGGTTTGCATTGTGAAAATAGCTTTCTCCGTCATCACCTGTTTTTTTCCCAGGTACAGTGATGTTACTTGTCAGTTTTCTGCTTCCACATCCCAGAGATCTGGCTGTGCCCTGTCGAAGGTGTCGTTTTAAGGGTATGTTTTCCTAAATAAAATACGAGTGTATTATCCAAACCCTGATTGTCAGGGTAGCTGGAGACTTCTTTTTGTGAAACAATAACAAGATGTAAGGGTGCATTTGATGCATTTTGTGTTAAAACTAAAGAATATGATGCCAACGCTTTAGGTCCTGCTGTAGGCATCTTTAGACCAGCAGTGAGAAATGAAATCAATTTGTAAGGTCACTTTCTTCTCCCTTGTATAATTAGTAAAGGATCACATAATGATCCTAAGGTTCTTCTGTATGAAACAGAATAAATGTGAAGTTGTACCAGAGATGTCAAGCTGCATTCCTGGTGAGACTTTCCTAAAGCGATCAAGGTTTCTTCTGCTTCTTGCACTAATCATTAATAACTATGCTGTTGTCACAGCTCAAAAACTTTCCTATTGACACTTCAATCATCTTTAAAGATCTTGAATGTTCGGCATGTATTAAAGTAACCTTTTGCACTCTATTAAAATTTAAGAACTGCTAGATTTTTAGTGAATGCCCAAGCAACTGGATCATGAAAGCATTACCTTGTGCCAAGGGCATGATGCAGAGCACTGATTCCTTTTTAACAAATAATAAGAAGTTTGACTTTTCATTTACACATTCTGCCAATTGCTAACAAGTTTCCATCTTGTTCAAACACTGGATTGATCCTAAGAAATTGAAAATATTGATTTAACCCTCCGCCTGATTTGTGCTGTGGGCACCTGCTAGTACAGTCTTAGCACATTACAATTGCTTGGCCGTAATTCCTCAGGGGACCACTAATAACTACCACATTTGTCTTTTCATCTTCTGAAATTATGCTAGCAGTTGTCCAAGTCAATTGTGATTCATTTGATACTGCTCTCCTTCAAGACATATTGCAACCAAATAGACTTGCTCACCAGTAATATATCTGATGACATAGTTAGTTCTAGTTAATTGACAGAATGATTCAGGCTTTTATGGATGGCATTAATTGGTCCCTGGTGTCCATGCAATAATTGACCAGACAGTGTAGGCTACATTAGCTTCTCATCCAGTCAGAACAGTGGTAAGATGAGGTAAATGTGGTACAAATGATAAAATGGCTATATTTTAAATCAAACATTTATAAACTATAGAAGTGGGAGATTGTGGCATCAAGAGGGTCTGAATAATGGGAATACATAAATGTCCACATTCGAAGGTTGTGTTTTCTTTTTTTTTTTCCCCACCCAATTAACACATGTGGTAAGTCACATTTAGATGCCTTAATGGACTGTGTTTGAATAGCGGTTTAATGTGTAAAGCAAAGTAGATGGAAGGGCTGCTCGTGCTGTTTCAGCTTCTGTTTATATGGTACAATATTAAGCCTAGTGTTAAGCGTTAGAAGGAAGTTAAAGGTGGAACAACCTCTTGTGTTTACAGTAGGTGCTTATTTTATTTTCTTTTTCCCTCAAAGAAGAGGAGATGACTTGTGGAAGTATTTTGGCATATTCTGACTGTATAAGAAATGCAGAGTCTGTACTTAAATAAGAAGTGTAATTTGTAAGAAAAAGTGAGATAAATGAGAAAAGTGTTGTCAGTGCAATACTAACTTGCTGCAACCATTTCTGAAGAGGAATCATCCAGTGATTTATCACCTCCTACTTTTCGTACTTTCTCTTTTGTGTAAGGAAACCAGACAGATAAGCAAGGAGTGCCTTCTGGGTGTGGCTATTAAACTCAGGTTTACAGGAATGTAACTGAAAAGAGTCATGGAATGTAACTGAAAAGAGTCATAGAATCACAGAATATCTTGAATTGGAAAGGATCATTCAGTCCAACTCCCTGCTCCTCGCAGGACTACCTAAAACTAAACCATACGAGTCAGGGTAAATAACAGTACTAGTACTGCAGGGTTTTTGAGTTTGGGCTGATTCAGGGATATTTGTGGTGCAGGCCTATGGCATGGTTTATGGTGTGTCTATTGCCTGGGGCTCTGTCATAGGTGTAGATTTTTAGGTTATACAGGAAGAAAATATTAAATATACCTCTACTGGAGAAAAAAAGGAATTGGTGGAAGGCTCTTCCTCTTGGTATGTTTTCTAGTGCATTGCCCAATGTAGTTTCTCATGCCTCAACGTGGGACATTCTTTGGAGCTTGTTTTAAATCTGGAAGGTATTTTCTTGATTAGTATTTAAACTTTGCTTTGTGAAGGTCAGCCCTCTGTGTATATTCTCACATAGCAGGTAAAAAAAAAAAATCTCTTTCTGCTGCTCTTCTGTCTTTATGCAACTCAGATGTCTTCCTTCATGCTGCAGACTGCAGCCCTCTTGCCTGTGCCCATGCAGCAGCCCCTGGCCCCCTGTGCTGCTCTCCCCACCTCTGTCCATCAGCCCCTTTCACTCTTGCCCGCCGTGGGCACGTCCTGCCGTGCACTCCCCCCGTGAGTGCAGTGCAGTGCCGGAGCTGGCCCGCAAACCTCTCCACATCCATTACCCACAGCCCTCTAGATTACAGCCTGCTGAAGCACATGAGAAGCACTTTTACTATGGTTTGTAGGAAATGAGTACGTCGATAACAGGTAGGTTGAGCTGCTTTGGGAACAGTCTGTACATGTAATACAGAGGTTGCTGTATTAACAGAGAATGCCAGCCATCATGAGCTTTGATCACTTTATTCACTTGTTGCACCCCTTTTCACTACCCTATCCCTTTTGCTTAAATCTTTCTAAATTACAAAGACGTCACAACAGACATCATGCATTCCTTCAGCGTCTAGCTCTTAGAGGGTACTGCCAAGAGCAAACAATAAAAACAGTCGTTGCCCTGCTTTATTTTTTATGAATTGTTGAATGTCCCGAGCTCCCACTGATTTCAGCCTGCTAGTGGGAATAGAGGGCATTCAGAGATTGCTGGGAGACTCGGCCGTTACACCATGTACATGCTGATTGCAATGTCTCCACTTTGTTGTAACTTCTTCACAAATCAATCTTTCCAATCTACTAGTAATTTACTGCTCTTCCAGATGCCTTCAGCATGCTGGTATTTTTTTTCAGAACTGAAACCTGCATTTGTGTTGCAGGTTGAGTGGGTTGATAAAGGGAAAATGGGAAAATCTTGGCCAAAGAAAGTCTTCTGGAAATGTGTCCATTTCTTGTGAAATGAGTCCATTTCTCAGTTCTTACAGACTGGACTATATTCGGATGAGACTGTTCTTAGATGAAGTGGCATAGTTTCTTTGTTCCTGAAAAAAGTGTTGGGTTGTTTATGCTTGAGGCTTGTTCATACGTGGCTCAGTAGGTATTTCTGCCTTACTGCATATAAGCGTATACCATCCTTTGGTTTAGTGTAATCTTCTTGGGGAAACAAGAGGCGTAGTATTTCCATAGGTCACTTTAAGATTATGATCCTTCAAAATACCGATTTCGTGCAAAGGGATGTTATTTCTCAATAAAGAACCCTGCCCACTGGTTAGGTCAAATTTAATGTAATCTGTTATTGGATGTATTGGATTTTATGTTGTACAAAGCAATGCTGAGCTTTCGGGCCAATGATTTCTACTGAGCCCAGTATTGAATGCTAGATGGTTTTACTTCCCACATTTTAGGAAAAAGACAAGACGTTTATAGGAAAGAAAATAGGATTTTTCAATGTGTGTTTTATTTTATGACAGCAGTTATAAAACCCCTGTATTTAAAATCAAGCTCTTCATTATTCAAGCTCCTTCATATGCCACTGACAACAGCTTTAATGAAACCTTTCAAATTCCAAGGAACACAATTGACGTTAAGGGGGCTTAAAAGCAGGGATTAATTTTGTCTGATTTGTATAACTTGCATTGGTTTAAACTTCTCAAATTAGAATAAATTATAATAGTTAATATAACTTACTGCAACTTACTCA
>Ga0181612_149934_pt1 | contig 11068 bp, 6 predicted proteins | sample HoacroProtozoa21_FD_119630 | JGI IMG/M metagenome (GOLD analysis project Ga0181612, IMG submission 119630) | Hoatzin crop microbial communities from Cojedes, Venezuel. Combined Assembly of Gp0051906, Gp0051904, Gp0051908 | reverse complement strand
TTTCCTGATACCTAATCTAAACCTCCCCTGACACAACGTGAGGCCATTTCCTCTCATCCTCTATGTTTTTTTTGAGAGGAAAATAAACCATCCAACAACAAACCCCTGAGCTACTTGTTCATCTGCTACAGCTAGAGTAGTTTTCAAAAGACTCATAAGGTTAAAGTATGTACTATAGACATTATATTAGTAAGGAAATCATATCAATAACTACATCACATCTTCTAGAAAGTTAAAAAAGCAAGCAAATGAGATAGTACTGCACTGGAGTTCTGCAAAACCGGTGACTTGGCTACAATATTTACCTCTTGACACACTCACTGCTCATGCAGCTAGCTCATACTTCCCAAGGGAGAGCGATGTCTGGTGTTACCTCTTACTAACTGCAACTGCATAGCACATTAGCTCATTAAAACTACATAGGAAATGTTAGTGTGGACAGTCACAAACAAGCCCCATCATGCCCTTGATCCAATTTCCTCATCTAATTCTCATCTGCCTAGGACTTGTGGGCTGGCAAAACATAATGAAACTGGTATTAGTTACCTACCTCACTTTAAACATTACCAAAGGCCCATCCCACCACACTCAACTGTGCCACTCGAATACAGCCTGTCGATATGTACCAACACAATTCAGATCAGAACAAACGAAGGAATGTCCTGAAGGACAATGCTGCCAAGCTGTGTTTTTGTAACTCTAAACTGACTTTAGCAACAAGTCCTACAGTAATGCTGAACAGATGATGTACAGTATGACGGCTCGATCAAATCCAAACAGTTTCTTGCTGCATCCCAGTCCATGACTTCCCATAAGTCAATTATTTCCTGTGCAGAAACTACACTAGCAGAGCCATAAGCCTCATATACTAAATGCTCTTGAGAAATGTTATAATAGCAAACACTGAAGTCCCAAGGATACACTCAGATTGTTTTCTTCAGCCAAGAATTTTATTTTAGAATGCATTCAGTAAGAAAAGGCAGATCAGTCAGAAATTTAACTGGTTGACCTAGATATCATGCACCTTATTTAAACATTAGTCAGCTATTTTTTACATCTTTTTTTTCATGGGTTCATCTTCCTGGACAAGAATTCATTCGTAGGTGTTCCTGCAGCTGATACACTTAGATAAAGATCCCTATATATGCAATATTCAATGGACAGTACTGATAGTATTTGTAGCATGTTTTGCCTTAAAATATCTAAAGATGCATTTTCACTGCTTTAAAAAAATGTATTTCAGTTGAGAAATCATAGATTACAGTGATTGAAGAGAGTTCTGTCTCAGTAATTCCACATGGCTCCTCCATCAGTACAACATAACGTGACAGCTTTCACAATGCATCACCTTCCTTAAATATAAGTGCTATCTTTCTGAAGTACTGCCAAGATGTTTCACGCAGTTGCCAGTCTGGATTACCAGAAGCAGACCACTACAGCACAGACTTGCTCAGAGCAGAATGCTGTTTGGGCAAATACCTCTACCCTTTCGCAAAAATCAAAGACAACAGGTAAAGTAACAGTCACAACCATGATAGTCATCTACCTATGACATGTACAGCAGGTAACCTTTGGTGATAAAGCTATGAGTATTAACTGTTAATGCTCTAATATCACTATGACCAGTGGAGTTTGGAGCCTCTGCCTTGTCCTAACCAATTTTAAGAAGAGACAGCCAGAAATGAGCTATTGCAGAACATATTCATCACCCACACTTCTGACGTTACGATTTCTAGGACTGATTATAAGGTTCCACTCTATCACCTACAATATATTCAGCTTGCCATCTAAAGCTACCTGTGGGTTAACTGGAGTTATTTACCTTTATGAATTCTAGGAATAAAATATGTTATTTGGCTGCACAACTAGCTGTATCTTCTACTGAATTTATTAATAAGAATACAACACAATACAACAGTGTTGTGGTTTAACCCCAGCCAGCAACTAAGCACCAGACAGCCACGCGCTTGCTCTCCCTAGTAGGATGGGGAGACAATCAGAAGGCTAAAAGTGAGAAAACTTGTGGATTGAGATAAAAACAGTTTAATACTGCATGCTTTGGTGGTTTAGATATATGTACTTGACTCTATAACCTTGCATGTAAAAAAAGTTTTTCTTTTCTTAGTACTGCTTAGAAATCACTTTGTTTCCTCCTGGGCTGCAGCTTTCCCTAGCCTGTTGGCTCCTCTCAAAGCATCTAATTTCTGATTATTTCAATTTGCTGCAGTACAGAAGAGCGAGGAATATCCATTCAAATTACAAGTAAACCCCTACTGTTCCCATGTGGGTTTTCTTCTTAGATTCTATCTCATCTCCTCTATTATTAGAAACTTCCCGCAACAATGACACTCATCAAGTGCAGATTTGCTTGTTGCATTTTAACAGTTTTCTGCCCACTGGTGAGTCCCATCGAGATCCTGAGTCCTTCATATATGAAACATAAAACAATTAAGTCTTTATTTAGTAACTCATTTAAAGACTGTCAGCTCTGTCTTGTAGATTTTAACTTACTAAGACTGTTATAATAATTTCATAGACAATAAAAACCTTAGAAAAAATTGTCCATACTGCCTCTTCCTATCCATCCCTCTCCAGGGAAACTCCGTATGCCCACATCACAGGCTTTTTTTCAAGAGTTCATTATCATGAAGCTTCTTTACTTTTTACCAGCAATCTAGAAGATAGCCAACGTCCATTTCAGGCTGGGTGTTGTACATCTTTGTTCTTTGAGCTTTATCTATCTCCCATTGTTCCTACCACAAACCCTACAGCAAACAAACAGTAGTCACAAGCCTGCAGTTGTCACTATAGGATTACCTATCAAAAGCAGTGAAAGCACAATTCTGTACAAGTAGAAAAAAGGAACTTGACTTCTTTCAGCCAACTCTTTGTCCTTTAACTTCCAGAGAATCTAGGCACTGAATTCAAAGATGTCCATAACATCTGAAGTTTAAGAACAGACCCTGTAGTAAAAAATCTGAGTCATTTGTCAAGGAAATCCTCACTGATTTCAACCTGACTATTAGAAGTAACAAACTGTCAAAGTAAGAAGCTATTTGTTGTTCTAGAAAAAGTGAACTCTTTTCTGCTCCCTTTCTGAGGTTATCGAAACCACTTTGAAAGCCCCAGAAGCTGCCAAATATTTCATAAATTTCAGCTGACATTGAAAATCACTAAAACCAGAACACACAAAGGGAAGCCTTCCAGAAATTATTTAATGACACGGAAGAATAGTATCTACAATCACTTCCTCTCTCTGGGATGTACAGTAAGCTGAGATTTCTTTGTAGGAAAGCTCTGCTTTCTGGGATGGGAGTTCATCGGAGAAGAAATTCCCTCTGTATATGTGTGTTGTGCAGCACAGGTAATGTCGCTAGTATTCTGCAAATACAGCACTGCAGCAGAACATCATTGCTAAGCAGCTCATCGTTGAAGTGAGTCTATAAACTCAAAGCTTTTTTTCTAGAACATGGATGTCCTTGGGACTTTATTGGTGCCTTAAACCAATAAAAAACCTTCTGCAGGCTTAAATAAAAATTAAATGGATAATAATACCTGTTATTTCACTTTCCAAACTACAATTTGCTACATCAATCCAAGTAAATTTACATTTTAACCCAAACAACACAGGAGAAAACTTAAGACAATACTTCTCTACTTCTTGTTTAAGAGAAACAATAGATCTAGCATAGAGAAGTTTTTTCTTGGCCCTCTTCTCAAGGCTTGGGAATGTTGAGACAGTTCAAAGCCAGCTGATTTGTTCCTCCACTCTTTTACAATATCATGTGCAGCTATCACCTTTCTCCACGTCATACATGCTAGAAAACCAATAGATTTTGCTAACATGCCAAAGCAATTTATGACCCCAGACTGCATTCATGAACTTTATCTTTTATGTTCCCTAAGGTGAAAAAAGAACACTTGGTATGAAAAACTTTATCAGGAAGGCAGAAGTTTTAATATCTTTGTCTATAATACCCCTTATAATATGACTGTAATTTAATGAAGGTAAGGCTAGTAAAGGGGGATAATTCCCTTGCAAAATAAAATGCCAAAGAGCCTGTTTTACCAAATTCACCAGTTTCATAGGTTGGACAACTTTTTTGCATGATATTTTAAATGAAATGAACTCTACTGGATGTCATAAGGTGTTAGTTAATATTGTAAGTGGCCAGAAGGCCCTGTAACAAATGTAACCTTCAAAAATGGCAGCTCAGACAGTATGAATGCACATCAAACCAACTGAAATGGTCATAACTCAGTAACCCCTTAAAGTTGACCTCTATTTGATACAGAACAAATCACTATTTCAAGCCTTGGGACATATTCTTAAATGTGGACTTTTTGACTTCCTCCTTCTTGAAGAGGTTATTACCCATCAGTCAAAGCATTTAATAAGCCACGGTTTAGGGAATAGACTGTGAACTACAGATACTCTTGTACCAGAAATCAGACCATAGATGTGACACACAAATATATTTTGCTATTGTTGTATATCATACTCTGGCCTACAAAAGCCCAGTGTGAGCTTATCAGCGTCCCATACCAGGGAATCAGGTATATTACTGTAGCGCAATTATTGGACAGACAACAGCGAATTGTAGAAAATTATAGGAAGACAACAGAAAGAACTTTCTATAGCAGTAAAGCAGTCTGATCCATTGAGAAAAAAATATCTGTGAAAAGCCAGAACAAAAAGGGAGTAGGGGTAGAAGGATAGAGGGCCGTAATCTTGCAGCATATTACAAGTGAAGCTGTATCTGATCATCCTGATATGTGCATATATCAAAAAACATGTCAAATGTCCAAAATGTAGAACAAATAAGAAATGCACAAATAGAGGTCTTCCTTCAAAAAAGTGTGGTGTTTTTTTTTTCTTCTTCTTGTTCAATGTATTTGCATATAGTTTGTGTTTAAAGTATTAGAAATGAAATGGCAATATATTGTCCTCTTCTTGGACTACTGCCCAGCTTGTAATTACCTTTGGATGGGCCTTGGTGGTTGCTTTAAAAAATTAATTGGTCTGACTTTACTACAAACCTACATTCCTGTAGCTGAGCCTTCTCATGCAACAGTTCCTCCCCCCTGACATTCTCCCTAGATTCGCTGAAGTCCATTACAAATATGGGCAGATATACTTTCTTGATGATATTTCTACTTGTATAGAAAAAATGAAAGCTTGTCAGCTTGTCTCCTAGATTCACATTATGATATCCAATCATGTCTTTAATGATTCCGTCTTTATTGTAATGAGTTTACAGGAGTTACTGGTTCTTTCTCTTCCACTGAATTCCAGAAATGAGCTTTCACATTCAAGCAACAGAGTCACAATACTGTTATAAAAGTGGTTTTACAGTAGTGTTAAAGTGTAAGGATGTTCCAAGATGTATCAAAAAGTAAATCACTACTTTGTTAACAGGAACATAAGCAGAAATTGACTGTTTTCAAATTATTGAAGGAATGCAAAGGATACTAATTATCTTCAGAATGTCCTTTAAAAATAGCCCCTTCATTATTTCAGTGGTTGTCCTAAGATGCCAAGTTCTTCATACAAGAACATTTTATTCACCATCATAAGCAAATATAAAATGCTGTTCCTATTTTCTGCAATTTACCACTGTTCTTCATTTCCTATTTCCCAATTTTTGTTACCATTTTTCTGTCCCAAGGAAACCTCCACTATCCCAAAATGTAGAATCTTACTGAACAGTAGTCATCATTTTAAGGATTGGCATAAGTTCACACAAGACAAATTTTTATATATCTCACATTTCAGCAAAAGCTAACCAAATGAAAATTGGGGTGTCAAGTTCAGGCCTGAAATTTGGCGTAGGCAAAATAAGCAACTGCTTACAATAGCATGGTTCTGGGCACAGCAGAAGCCCGTTGACTCCTCTGCCTAATACATCTGTGCCCGAGCCCCAGAGAGAGAGAAGTCTCACTGCTACTCGACAAAAGTTAGCGTATATGGAGCTGGAGATACTATGGAAGCAATTCCCTGCTCTCTATGCTCCCTTCCTCAGCACTCCGTCAGCTGCAAAAATGGCAAACCTGGCTTTCCAAAGATCTTCTCCCACCAGCCAAGTCCAATACCTCATAATTTTTGTGACAAAACTTATGCTGATAACACACCTTCAGCTACCTTTGACAGAGTATTTTGAGTGACTCAACTTTGAGACATTCGTTAGATCTCCTTCCAAATGTATCAACCAGAGGAATGTGCCTTACATCTTCTCATATTGACTTCTATAGAGGCAAGACAGACTGTTGCAGGGTGAAGTAGTTCCCCACTGAAGCTAGTACCTTCTTTTCTAATAAAGTTTGAATACGATGTTGCTAGTGTCTTTTCTGAAGCTCAGACCCTGCACTCACTAGAACAAAACATTTTAGTAGTTTAAGGCAACTACCTCACAGAATATGAAAGGAAATGTTTGGAATGAAGTGGTTTCAACCTCCGATCATACACAATGAAATTTTCTGCCACATTCCACAAGGAGCGAACATACCTATAGTAACAGAATCCTTATGAGACACGATAACGTAATTATTAGAGTACTTTAAGTATTAAAAACAATGAGACCATAAAATATATTTGATAAGGTTTCTAAAAAAGTAGGTGTATGTCCTGGGTTTGGCCAGGACAGGGTTAATTTTCACTGGAATCCATGAAGGGACACAGCCAGGCGGACTGGCCAAACAGAGCAGGGTATTCCATACCATGTGCCGTCATGCTGGGTTCCGGTGTCGGGGAGCTGGGCAGCGGGAAGGCAGTCACGGCTCGGGAGCGCACAGCAGCAGGCGATGAGAGCAGCTCTGTGCGTTCTGCTGTTTTGTTTTGTGTATTCTCCTTATCTGTATCGTTGTTGTTACTGTTCCTTTTGTTTGCTGTTCTGTTAAACTGCCCTTATCCCGACCCACCAGTTTCTGCCTGTTTCTTTTTCTTTCCATTCTCCTCCGCACCCCGGCGGGGGGAGGGGCGGCCGCGTGGCCCTTCTGTTGCCGGCCAAGCCAAACTATAACAGCCAGCCAGTTGTTACTAATGGCTAAACGGGAAAATAAACCTCATTTTTTAACAAATATAACTAGCAAAATCATTTGAGTTACCTACAAACCCATGCTTACTAATCTCTCTATCTGACATTACAAAACAAGAAGTTTACAATTTTTTAAAAGTAAGCATGGATATACAACTTCTGGAGCAATTTTTAGACTGGAATCTAGAACAAGTGAAATGCAGGCAGCTGAAAAGACTTTGAGAAAAGAAATATTAAGAACAGTTAAGCAGAGCTGTACTACCAGTTTCAAGAAGACTCAGCTAGTAAATGTCAGTAGTAATTTCCAATAACACGAAAGGAAAAAAGTATCATAAAAACTAAGCCCAAACATTGCTTAAAAAACATGCCAGTGACCAGAAATAAAAATACCTGTCAATATCTTCTATTTTCTGCATATTAAACAGCAATGATGGTACAATCTTGTCCATGTGCTGAGGTTCCCATATAGTTGCTCGAAGTTCATCATTAACTGTTTTTCGAACCACTCCCTGAATGCCCCTGATTCCAGCAATTCGGATCCTAAGGAAGGAAAAAAGGAATTACTGAAAAGGAGAAACACTGCACCTCCCAGTATGGCTGTTTGCCTATTAGGCAGTAGCAATGATGTAGTGTGGAATTTCATTAGGTTCTCAAAAACACTAATTTGGAAATTTGGCCAATTAAGATTGCCCATATTGCCTTTAAACACCTTGATAGCTCCTAAGGAAGCCGACAACACAAAAAACTGAACAGAAGATGATCTGTAAGGATAATGCTGACACTGATCAATGAGTACGCAGACTGGGTATATCACCTCCACAAGAAAGTCACATGGGTTAACACCCATCACCTCTACGCAATTTACCACCCATCAGTTGAAACTGTGCACAATTTCCAACCTATTCCAGTGCTGAAGAAAAATGTTGTGAAGTTATCGCAGCAAAGCTGAAGCAGCATCTACCACAGTCATGTGATCACGTCCTTAAAAGTTGTAATTTGGGCTGTGGATTAATCATAACAAATCTTTGAAGATTTGTGCAAGATTCACATGACAGAACACAAAGGAGGATTCTATCAACTTAAGCCTGATGCACAAAAAGAACCAGCACAAAAGGAACCACCACTTTTATCCTTAAACTGTGAACGAAATTAACTGAGAACTGACAGACAACAGTAAAACAATAAAAAAAAATTAATATAAGTTCTAAAAAAGACTTAGTCTAGCTGTTAGCTGTTCTAGTTATTTTGTTAAACAACAACAGTTTGCAGGAGAACCTGTGCAATGAAATGAATGGCAAAATGTTCTTTTTTGAAGTGGTAATGGCAATCAACCATTATAATAAATGGTAGGAACAGAATTTTACTTACTGAAAACAAGTAGAAGAAAGGGTGGAACAGCCGTCAAGTGAAATAAGCATAAGCTTCACTAAAATTTGAAATTATTTCGATGAAAATCCATCCTTCATTTTTTAAATCTTAATTTCAGTATGGACAACACATAGCTAGCCTTTGTTCAGTCAAATTCACTGAACTGAAACATTCACTAGATGAACTACGGAGCTAACCAAACTCTAATATTTTTCTTTAGATTTCAATTTGTAAATACTTAAAAATCTGTAGCCCCCTGTTTTTCAGCTATTTCTGAACAAAGCCATGTGCATTCAATACGGATCCAATACCATTCTAGACCTTTCAAGACAGTTTTAAGAGTTACATACAAAATAGGGAAGAAGAGAGATGCACAAACAGCTAGAAAAGCACTTGCTATTGCTGTACTACAACTACAGTACAGTATCCAATATTAAGTTTTCAATATTAAGGATCTAAGATTGACATTTAAGACACAGAGCTTCCCAAATTCTATCACTGAAACACTTACTGTTTTTTGCTTTTTAATTAGTTCTTGAAGTAATCAAGTTTTGTTGATACCTTGGCTTTAGACAGTGGCACTAACCTCCCCTGCTGAAAAGGACATCTCACTCACCAGGTGGGATTCAGTTTCAGACTCGGAAGCCTGCATTACCTGACTACCTGTGTAGGTGATGTTCAAGCTCCCATTCCAGCCAGTCAGTCCAGTGGAACCTCAAGCTCTGCACATGAACAGTGACTCCAGGTGTCTCTTTCTGGATGAGCTGAACTATTCCCTCGCCCCCATCAACGATATCAACTACTTGTGATATTTGCATTTAGAACTGTAATCTGCAGTCTTAGCTCATCTGTTCTGTTGAATTACCTCAGTACCTGCAGCAAATCTGGTATGCCAACTCCAAGAATCATTACTTTTCATAAAGATCTCTTGCAGAAGAGATACATTCATGTTCTTGCTGTTGTACAGGTCAAAAAAACAGAGTTGCAGCACTGAGGAAGGTGCAGCATCAAATTTCACCACATACAGGAAAGGTTTCATTCCTCTAAAGAAGGCTCAGATAGGTATTAAAGTGGAGATTACATTTAAATCAAGGTCATCTACAGACTTAGGTCACTAGGATGAAATTCCTCGCTGTCTAAGGGTACATCACCATTGCAAACTGAAGCACAGATAACAGTACAGGCTGACAATCTGAAGAGCGAAAGTTCAGCACAGTTCTCTTACTCCTACAGCAATCACAGCTTTGAGGTATGTTACTTTGGCGTATCCTTACGAGTGGTAGATCACACTTGATAGATGAATCAGGGATGTACTAGTCTCTTAATTCATTCCATTTTCTAGTTCATTACTAATATTATCTCTCATTTGCAAAGGGCAATGAAGGTGAAACAAGTACTAAGAATCCTGAGCCGAGCTTCATATCCTAATCTCTTATGAAATGTTTTATGGTAAGTAAGCAGTTTAAGATTTCTGGTTTAGTTTCACTAAGTCTAAAAAGGCAAAATGTCAAAAATCTCATTAAAACATTCATGAATACTGTTTGCGACCATCAGCTTCAGGTAAATATGCTGTACCTGACAGCAGCCTCAGTTAGGAGGCAGTTGCCTGACACACTGACTTCACTGGCGAGACCTGCTTAGGATGTTTCCATTCCCTTTCCCCTTTGGTCCCTGCGTACAATTTACCATCCCTTCAGCTCTTCCCCAAACAATTCACAGGGTCTTCCTAAAAGAACATTCACTGGAATAATCCTCCCAAAGGGAAAAGGGGTGGGGGCAGGGGGAAAAGTACAGGAGAAGCAGGCAGATTTATTCCTAACCCTTTTAGACACAAAGTTTACAGCAGAACCCTATGCACAGCAATAGGGCAACAAACAAGATGGCAGCAAATCACAAAAAATAAGGAGGAATGACCCAGAAGACTAAAGGATGAATGTATTGTTTTGTTTTTCCTATAGTGATATACACAGTATTTATTCTTTTTCAAAATACAGCTCGCAGATTTTTGAAACTGCAAACTTTAAGAAAAATCCTTATGCATTGCACCTAACATAACAACCGTATACCCAAGGGTTGAATAAATGTTCCACACATGGGTTTTTCATCGTTGGCTTAACAATTTAATGCATGGACATAGAAAAAAGAAAAGAGTACAACAGAGATGCAAATCATAAAATCTGAAAAGCCTTATATATTCTAAAATGCTCAGGAGTTCAAACACTGACAATTTATATAAAGAACACATCACTAGGGGGAGCTGAAGTAAAAAAAATGGTGGTGCTTACATAACGTAAAAATCTGTAACTAATTCATGAAGGCATTTCAGTTTCACACACAGGATCATACTGCAGACATCTACGAAAATTCAATTTTAATGAGTAATTCTCAAATAGGAGACTCAAAATGTGCTTTTGCTATTAATATAAGTAGCTCCATTAATTTCTCAGATGAGTTATGCAACTTGCACTCATTTACAGTAATAAGTAGTGCCTTTCTGGAGAGAATCCATACAATCTGCCAGGCATTGTTCAGGTAAAACTGCACTGAAATATTCTACCAGCCTAAGATTTGCACTATTCGGTGCTATTTAAAAAGTCAGAATTCCATTTTCTTTCTATGTAATGAGAAATTTCACTAAATCTCCTAATAAATCCAGTATTATAGAT
>Ga0181612_138094_pt1 | contig 11068 bp, 6 predicted proteins | sample HoacroProtozoa21_FD_119630 | JGI IMG/M metagenome (GOLD analysis project Ga0181612, IMG submission 119630) | Hoatzin crop microbial communities from Cojedes, Venezuel. Combined Assembly of Gp0051906, Gp0051904, Gp0051908 | reverse complement strand
TTTTCTTTTTTGTTTGTTTGTTTTTGTTTCTTTCCTTTTTCCTTTTTTTTTTTCTCTTTTTTTCTAAACAGATCAGGCTGTCAGGTGAGTTTCTAACATACACCTTCTTGAATTTATCATATATGTAACTAACCATGAATTTAGCACAGTTTCATCCTCCCAGTTTTGGAGCAGCACGTGCTCCACATTGCGGTGAAATCAATTGCTTTCCCAGAGAAGCAAAGTGGTATTAAAGTTTCTAACTGGGCACAATATCACCTTTCAGCAAGATAATCTTCAGCCTTTCTCTGAAGTCCATTCTATAATGTGATTTGTACTTTACTCCTCTCTCGTGAGCAGTGGTCTGCGCTAATACTGATTTGATCTGGCTTTTATTTTCCTGTTCTGCCACTGAGCAGGCTACACCATCCCTTTGCCCACTTCCCCTTCTCTTCTTTCTCTTCTTTGCCTGCTTTGACTGCCAACTCTTCAATGCATCTACAACGTGTCTGCACAACCCCCAGTGTAACAGGACCACGATCTCAAATGCAGTTACAGGGCATGGTCATCAGGAAAGCAAAGAATTAAAAATGAACTGAGCTTTTCTGAGCAATATATTTTTCTTAGGTGAAGCAGAAGAAGTCAAACTTGTCTTCCACTGCTCAATAATTGATGACCTAAAACTCAGAGACAAACCAGTAAAGCTAACACTTACAGCTCCACTGCATAAACGTAACATTATTGTTTTCAACTGCATATGTAAATACAGAACAAATTAGCACTTAGTGTTTGAAACAGGAATGTGCCTGGTATTGTTGCTATTAACAGAGTTTATTGTCCTATACTCTGGAGTTGGAGTGGGAAATGACAGTTTGTTAACATATGTACTACAGTGCTGGATTTGTGGGTTCATTGTGTTATAATTAATTCTGTCCATGTAAAAGCCCCTTTTCTTGTTTGCTTTATTATTTTCTTTTTTTTTATAGCTAGCCAGCAATTAATTTTTTAATCAAGATTCAGATACAGTGTCATTACTGGTTCAGGTCTAATAATGAGCATTATATGACTACCAAGGAAAGTGGGTGTTTGCTTGCCTTTTTGTTCTTTCCCATTCACATTTGCCAGGTTAATATTGTGTATGCAAATTTTCATTTGGACCGTATTAGTGTACAATCTTAAAGTTAAAAAGCCAGAATATTTTGAATTCCAGTAATCCTCAATTGTACCAAATACAATAGGCTTTCTCATTACACATTAGCTAATTATCTCTGTGCAGCACTCTAGGTGAATTTCAACACAAGCACTCTAATAATGTAATTAAAAATGTATAAAGGAATTAAAAATGAATTAAAAGGAGATCATACAAAAACTTTCAAATTTGGACTAAATTAAATGACTAGATTTAAGCCCCTCAGTTTTAAATGACCTGCAGTCAGTGGATGAAGAATGTTGGGATGCCTCTAAGACCTCATGTGAAATAACATAAACTTCAAATCAAGGAGAAAAAAGATAAATCTGCAAATCTCCTGGGGTCTCATTCCCTTAAAGGCTACATTTACCTTGCAAATAGAAATGCTATGCAAACAAATTTTGCCACCAATAACTATCATTCCTATTTAGCATGCATTTGGAGGTGGTAAGAGAGAAAGAGAGTTGAATATCTTGAATCCGAGTTTGAGTCCTGGGGCAGGAGGTGACTCTGCTGTTGATTTGCCCTGGTTCTGTGTAGGTTTGGGTGTCAGTGCTCATTGAGGACCTGTTAACTCTGGCTCTAGCTCATGCAACCAGGCCGATGTGGTGCTTCACGAAGAGCAGCACCCAGCAAAGCTGGCCCTGTCCACCCCTGCCATCGTTTCCATCTCTCCTCCAAATAAGCCTCAGCCCAGGCATGCCCCAGGCTTGCACAAAAGCATGAAGTTATGGCTCACCCTGCCATTTATACAGACTTCCAGGCAATTTTCAGCAGCACATGGAGCAGGGGCAGCCCAGGCGTGCCCCACATCCTCAGGATGGCTATGGGGAGCGCAGGCAGAGCATCCCAGGCTCTCCTCTCCGGCCTGCTCACACTCGGCAGCAGGCATGGATGGAGGCACAGAGGTCACTTCGACCTGGAGGCACATTTAATGCCAGGGGAGGCCATCAGGAGAGCGATAGCTGCCTGCCTTGACACTGATTGCTAAGTACGCCTGGTTGCATGGGAAAGGCTCTGGAAAGTAAAATAATTAAATTAGGACAGGTTAACTAAACTAAGGTATCTATTTTTGTAATCTCAACATTATCAAACATATTCCTCAAGTAAACATAGCAACCAGCTTCCATTAAGGCTCCCTTTGTAATCTGCAATAGGTCAGACACATCTATTCTGGAAAAAACCCTAATAAGCTATTTTTTAGTTCTGCCAGACTTCTGTCTCAGGGCTATATACTTCCCTTCAGCACTGTGTGTGACTGTTTTCTGAACAGAGGAGAGTAAATGACCTAAACCAGCAACATCACATAAAGACCAAGTGTACAGACACTCGAATTCACTGAAAAACTGGCAATAATAACAAACAAACATCTGTAAAAAAACATCGAGTCAAAACGCACTTTAAGTGATGTGTGCATGGAGAACAACATGGATAATATAGGATATTATTTATCACACTGGACTTCTTTTTTTTATTACTGTTCCCTCTTTTAGTTATCTCTATGGATCCAATTGGCTATTTAGTTTATTTTTTTTTGTTTTCAGGCTTTTTTTTTTGAGCAATATAACAAGATGTTTACTCCTCCTTTGGAGAATTTAGTACATGAAATCTCCATCTGTAAAAATCATATTCCTGAAGGTCTGGCAGACAAAATAACCCAATCATCATGGAAACAGGAGGGACTTAAAATATCCTGAGTCCAGAAATGCCTTCTGAAGCCACTCAGACACTCATAAAAATGGTGATAGAAATTGTATCGCCGTATGCAATCACTTACACATACAGGTTCAAAGCCCTTCTTTCAACTAGTTCTTCCTGTTTGCTTATTTTACTTTATAAATTAGTGGTTATGAGGATTCCATACACATGAGCTGAGGATGATATCCTACAAGGGTTTTCCTAGCTAAAGGCACTGCAAGGAAAATGCCTTCCCCAGCCTTCTGTGAAGTTGAGATCAGTCCCTATCACCTCTGGAAAGAGGGAAGGCAGAGCTGTGAGCAGAAACCCCAGTAAACTCGGGGCAAGTCCTTTCAAAATAAAGGGGTGTTTTGGCACCAAATTCTTTATTTTTCTCCTGTAGGTTTTGTTCAACGCAGAGCTCACAATACAAACTGAATGCTAGTATTTTCAACAGGAAAAATAAAGCATTGAGAAAACATGCTCAAAAAATGCTTTGGGCAAGAATTTTTAAAGGCTTTAAGTGCTTAAAGCCAACAGAAACTAATGGAGCTGTATGGAGTGATTAGTCACTCTGGATTGTGTCTGGATCCCAGGGTCATTCAGGACCCAGATGGGATCAGATCCCTGTCTCTCCTTCTGTTTCTCCTCTCACCTCTGATGTATCTGGTGTTCACAGGCTGAAAGAGTCTCACTCTGGAGTCGTCCTCTGATTTGGTGTCCGGATACACATAGCTGGATTGAGAACAATGCAATATGATTAATTAGTAAACTCTTTTGAAGAAAGAGGATTAAGAAAAACATACAGACACCAGCTCCAAAACATTTCTTGTAAGCCAAGACTTCTCTAACAGATCTCCTTCTGTGCAGTGTGACCCCAGTGTGGACTCATCACTAGCTCTCCCTCAGCAATGTTTCTGGCCTGGGCATTGGTAACCAACCCTTCGTGCACAGCTTTTCCTGCTTGTATTCCCTCTGCCCAGGACTTGTTTTATACTTCTTTTCCTATTTAGACAGACCCCTGGGTATACAAAATAAAAGTCATTTAATAGACAGCAGATAAGCTCCTAAACTTAGAGAACCTATCCCAGCCATACAAGAAGATCCATTCCTCATGTTAGACTCCCCCCGAGGAAAAAAGACGCACAAATACTCCCAGACTGCTCCTTAATCTGATAAAATGATCCTGTCTCAGACTTGATTTTGCATTTTAGCTAATAAAGAGTGCTCCAGCTAGGAAAGCATCGCTGAATTCACTTACTTAGAATAATGATAGTGATAATGAGACCTTGCCTCACCTGGAGAACGCCCTACTGCAAAGATGTCAGAGAAACAAGAAGTGAGATCTTGGAGCAATTTTATGTTACACACACACACACTGACCTTTAAAGACTTTGCCCACCAGGGAGAAGTTCTGTAGCTAAGCAAGCACGGAAAACATATGAACCTGAAAAATTATTTCCTCTGGAAACAGCTAATATATTACTGGCAAAACAGACCCACCACATTTCAGAACATTATTCTGACCATGTTCACAGTTTATAGCTAAGTTAAAAATCAGCCTGCCATACATTAAAACAAAATGTGAGACAGATCTCCACCAGGAAAAAGTGGTGTTATTGTGCAGGCAAACTTGAGTCTACTTTGAAGATTATAAAATTGACTGAAGCACTGGGTGGGTTGACAAGCCTTACATACCCCTTTGTCCAAGTTAAGACCTAGGATAAAACTTGAAAAAGGAGTTACGCACAGAGGGGTTTTTGCTGCAAAGTCTATGTAGTATCCCACTATACTTGTAACATTTCTTCATATTTGGGTGCAGAAAAAGCAGTCCTTGTCCATCTTGGTAAGGATTTCTACCATAAAGCCAAGGACAAATGGTTAGAGCACAAATTCAGTGGACGAGCTGGAAAAAGGCAAAAGCTTGTAAAAGCGAACTCCCTCTGAGTAAGGCTCTGTCTCACCACACTTTACACACTGACATTGCAGACATCTGCATTTGAACTAATCACTGAAATTAAAGACTAGTAAGCAGTGTCACTCTTACAATTCTTTGACCTATTTTAAATGTCTTGTTTAGGATGACTGAACTGCTCCCAAGAAATATGTTTCTTTCTGGCAACTCCAAAGGTGCTTTATAACAGTACATGCTGTGATACAGCACATGCCGCAGATTTACAACCTTGTTGCAATGCTTAGCAATCACAGACAGTTCAAGGTCAGGATTTTCCCAGACTGTCTGTGGGTTTCTTTTGTTTGGTTGGTTTGAATGTACATGTTCTTCACTGACATGCACTTACATTCCACATCTGGGTGCTACAGATCATTTTGCTCCAGATCATTTTGCTCCCATAAAAGTCTAATCTGCCCAAACACCTTTGTGTATGTTAAATACAAAAATCTGTTATTATGAAGCTGTGCAGAATATTTTGCATCTAAAAAATAATTAGATTTGCAAAAGGATGTAAGTGGTGTAAAAACTAACAGCAAAATGTTAAAGTAAGAGAAGATATGTTTGGATGTTCTGGAAAAAATGAGGAAAGAATAGCTTCTTGCATTACCAGTAGACAAAGTTATTTCAAGCATGAAATATCAGAGAGGCACATGTAGGTATCAGACTATGGAGACATGAAAAACTGGTGTAGATAGAGACTTATGAGTGATCTGAAATATCAGTGTAAGTGGGATCTCTGTTATTAGCTGTGATCAAATCTGGGCAATATGTCCGGGCAAAGGAGCAACAGACAAGAAGCTAAGTCTGCAGGAGCTGCCTCAGCCAGACAAGGAGGAAGGGCAAAGAAAAAAAACAACCAGAGATGGAAAAAATCAGACTAAAGTAGAATTCCTAGGAAAAATATTTATAATAGTTGCAAATATTTATTTTTTTTAATATGCATTTTGAAATTGAACATATAGTTACTGGGTGACTTTACAGGCTGAACAGCTTACCCTTTCTATAGTGGGACACTTTTTTTTCTTCCTCTGATGCTATATTATATGTATATACACGAGTTTGTGACAAGCATGCTCCCAACATGGCGAACGTCTTCCTTTCTCTCATGAAATAGCATTTCATGATCTCACATCCCGAGTTCTCTACTTGCAGATAACTCAGCTAGATGTGTCATGATTATGCAAAGATATTGAACTTGCTGCTTACAACTTTTATTTGTACACCAGGCATCATTTCAACTTTATTGCTCCCATTTGCTTTCTATCTCTAATAACAGGCCTGCCTACAAAACCCACAGAATCCTTTAAAACACACAGTTCATTAGTTCTGTTTTGAAAAGCATTGTAAACACTGAAAATACTTCTCAGACATAGATGTCTGGAATTGATAATGAAATTATGGTTCATTTTAGGGCAGGGGGAATCATAAAACAGATATTAATGTGGAACTTGGGTCCCTGGATCCTGCAATATTAAGAAAACTCTCAGATAAAGTGCCATTAATGAGGTGTGGCTTCCTTACTACTTCCTCCGTAGAAGACACTCAGAAGCAATATGGTTTATCCCAGTATTAGTGTGATTTCTCCTCTTTGCAGCTTTAAAAGCAATGCAGCTTCTATTGGATTACAACCTCAGAAGAATAATACCCCTTCAGCGTAACATACGGAATTAATTTCTACCACTTGCTGCATAGTTTTCAGTAGGTTTCTACATGTTACTATGTATTTGATGCATATGCTCCTGGCTTGGGATACAAGAGAAGTATATAACTAATTTAGGCCCTGCTGAGTTAACAAACCTAGAGGGAATTCATTCATTACTTAAACGTGTAGTTTCAAAAGTGTTGGTAGTTCACCTGTATAAAATGCAGTCTTTGTGCTTTGTTATTTTGGAGAACAAGTCTAAGACAAAATTAGCTTTAACTATATTTGCTGCTAGAAAGGCTTTTTCTTTCTATTGTTACTGGAGAAGTAGGAAAAGATTTCTAACGTGACTAAGGATAAATTTATTTTTAGATCTGTACGAGCTACATATATAAACTATATATATAAGCTTGCACACTCCTGTGTCTATTTACCTGTCCAGCCATCTGTACTAATGTCTTTATAAGCCATTAAGTATTTATAGTGAAATTTAACAAGGAGATGGAGTTCATGGAGATATTAAATTCCTTCTGATTTTATAAAACCCAGAAGCTGGAGAAGAAAGAGAATAGCAGAGCTGGCACTGAGAATAAAGACAAGTTCATCCTGTACTAGACACCAAAGAATCCGATGGGTGTAAAAAACCACTCTTGTGAGCTCATCTGCTCCTGATGCACTCTTCACTGACGTTAGGAAGTACACATGTCAGCCTGACCTTGTTACAGTCAAATTAATACTCAGTGAGGGGAATAAATCTCTGGCTTTAGCTAACTCAGCACTTGCACACCCTCAGAGGTGTTGTGCAGAGCCTGCATGCTGCTCACCCTTGCCCAGGACTAAATGGACACCCCTCCCCCTGCCCCGGGGTATTGCTGCAGACCTTGGACTCTCCCCCCATGGTGATTGCCACTCAGGAGGGATGTTGAACGTGAATCAGAGTGGCTTTGGTTTACTGAAGAATTTGTTTAAACTGAAGTATCTGAAGGCAACTTTAAAGCTCTTCTACACACTTTATCATGTTTGGCTACCTACTGTCTTCATGTGAATAATCTTAAGTAAACTGACTAAATTAATGTCATTTCAGTATTAAAATGGTGTCGTAAATCTGGCTTGAACACTTTGGAGGCTGCTGGTTTTTCCATATGCCTTTGCAGTGAAGAATATAGACTCTGTCTATATTTCAGTACGAAGAAGTTTTTAGTACCTCTTTTTGAATGAACACATTCATATCTACTCATGACATAGGGCTGCTAGAGATAGAAGCAGCTGGTCTCTATCCGTGGTATTTCATGCTGTATTCCCAAGTACCTTTCTCTCAGCAAGTTAATGTGTCTTACAACAGTCTCAAAACAGCCAAACTGGAGTTATCTGGTTTTCTGGGATGAGCAGTAGGAGTCCATGAGTCTGGACTCACATTAACTTCCCAGGATTGCTCAAATGTTCCTGTAGAATACCCAATCTTCCTAAATGGGCAAAAAATTATCGTTGTTTGATCATTTGGTTATTATCTCGCTAACCATCTGTATGGAGTAATTGGTTATAAGGTATGGTACAAATAAATATATCTCATCAGGCTTTCTGGAAAAACAGCATCATTAGAAAAATGAGTTTGATTGTCTCAGCTCATATGGTATTGATCAACAATCTTCCTAGTAAAATAAATACAACTTGGTAAAAGTTGCTATCAATCTCTGTCTAGAAAAGACAAATGAATAGTCAGCATGGAGAGCAAATTGCAAGCACAGTTAAGTAATAAGACACAGCAGGACATGCTATTGTTAGGGCAGACACCCTGAGGTGTCTTAATGTGATTACAATGTGGCTTCCTGAAACAAAACAATTACAACTATCTTAGATAAAATATTATTATCAATATTCTGCAGGGTTAACTGAAAGCCAAGCAATGAATTTTTTTATTATTCAACCTATACCTACAGTTTTAAAAGACTTTTCCAAAGACAATTTGTCAAAAATGCCTTTGTTCTTGGCAGTGATATTCAAAGTGTTACAGGCCCACTGAAAGATAGAGCTAGTCGCTAGGCAGAGGTCAATGCAACTCAGATTTAATTTCAAAACAAATTGTTAAAAATGTATATGTAAATTTGCTTCTGCTTGGTTAGTTGGCTAACTAATTGAATGTTCCTTCATGATACAGCCATAAAGTTTAAAAAGGGATTAGAATGTATTATGAAAGATATTTACAGCTTGTTTTCAAGATGCAAAAAACCTTATCTGAATATATTAATTTTGTTCCCCAAGGTACACTTGTTTCTATTCTGTACTATTAGTGAGGGGGAAAACAGAAACAAATGTATGTATCATTTTCGTTCAATGAGCATTTACCTTATGAAGAAATTTAATTTATTACTGTTGAGGGCACTACGTTTACCTCCCTTGGCACAGATACTGTTTAACCTCATCATTAATGTACCCTCAGCAAGTTTGCAGATGACACCAAACTGGGAGGAGTGGCTGAGGGTCATGCTGCAATCTAGAGGGACCTGGACATGCTGGAGAAATGGGCTGACAGGAACCTCATGCAATTCATCAAGGGGAAGTTCAAAGTCTTGCATCTGGGGAGGAGCACCCCCATGCACCAGTACACATTGGGACCAGCCAGCTGGAAAGCTGCTTGGCAGAGAAGGCTCTGGGGGTCCCAGTGGCCACCAAGCTGACCCTAAGCGAGCAAAGTGCCTTTGCAGCAAAGGTGGACAATGATATCCTGAGCTCTGTTAGGCAGAGCATTGCCAGCAAGTTGAGGGAGGTGATCCTTCCCCTCTGCTCAGCACTTGAGAGACACAGCTGGAGTGTTGGGTTGAGTGCTGAGCTCCTCAGTACAGGAAAGACAAAAACATCCTGGAGCAAGTCAAGCAAAGCGCCATGAAGATGATTAAGGGATTGGAACAAAAGGCTGAGCGAGCTGGGATTGTTCAGAGAAAGGTTCTTCTCAGAGGTGCCCAGTAAATGGCCAAGAGGCAACAGACACAAAATAGAATACAGGAGATTCTGTTTAAACATAAGGGAAGGTGGCCAAACACAGGGATTGGGTCGCCCAGAGAGGTTGTGGAGTCTCCATCCTTGGAGATATACAAAGCCCAGCCTGCTCTGGCTGCCCCTGCTCAAGCAGGGGTTGGACTAGATGGCCTCCAGAGGTGCCTCCAATCTCAGCCCCTCTGTAACTCTGACATGGCAAAAGAAAATGAACCCTCGATTTCCAGGTGAGGGGCTCAAAAAATATTTTGTGTGAAGGCACACTTTTTACTTGCATGTCTAACGGCATTACATGTAGTCTTTGCAATGAAGCTATGGGTTTATGTCTTATTAAGTCTTCTAGGTTTCCATTGGTAGTATGTGTAGCTTTGCCTTTTTCTTCCTTGCAGGTTAATTTGGCCTATTTAAGACCTTGTATATTTTGCGAGACTTCTCTATGGGTGGGTGGGTCTCTGTTACCGAACATATCATATATTCTTAAAACAATAACACAGCCAAGAATTCAACACCTACAAGCTTTATTCTGGCAATTTTGTTTAAACTTTATATTCAAATCTGTCATGGAAACTTTAAAAATGCATCTGTAAATCATTTTTAGTTGAATATTTACTTTATGTGTTTATATATTTAAACATCTTTTCATTAAAGACACCCAAGATGACTAAACTTGCTGGATCATTTTTTGTTAATAAATTTTTAAAGCCTACATTCTACAAAATTGCTAGGAGCCCTAACTCCTCCATTACCACCAACAGGGACTAACTAAGCATTCCTTCTCAAAACCTTACCAGATAAATTAAATTCACACATGGTATTTCAGGTGTTAATATCTGCACAAGGATGTTCTTGAATTTGGCAGGCACACAGCAGCAAAATGAAGCTGACATGAGTTCAAGATGACCAATGATGCAAAATTTAGAGAAAATAATAAGACAACTTATTTGCAGAGACCATCTATGCTACTGTTCAGATTTTTCACAGCAGGTTACTTATCAACCTAATAGAAATGCTGACATGCACAACCTTAACTCCTGTATCACCCAGACACCGCTCTAATCTAATTGATTTGTGGTTGTTTCCTTGGATGAAGATATAAAGTGGATGTGCTTTCCAAAATATTTTCAGCTCTTCTTTAGGACAAAGAGGCTGTCCCAGAGGTACCAGTGATTACATGACTCAAACAGATTTTTATGATTTTTGTGGGCCTGTTAAATGACAGTGCGTCATATTTTACACCAGTTGAACTGCAGCCCTATGAATAATAACAGTATTTTCAGCTGGTAATACCCTTCCCTGACCTCTGTGGGCAAGAAGGTATTCCTGCATTTACTCACTTTTTATGTTAACACTGCAGTAGCACAAATTTTTATGAACTATGTCAGATAATTATGTAGTCTTGCATTTTTCAATTAACTGAATTAGCATATAGGATTTGCAGCAATAGGTATGTCATACTGTATTTTCTTCTCAAGTTCTTGTCTTCCAAAATACAAAAAATAGTAACTGCCATGAATTTTCTTCCTTTTCATTCAGCTTCATTATGCTGAGAAAAACAATCCATTATTTTGCAGGGAGAAAGGAAATAAAACCAGAACAAAGCAGTAAATCTAATGATAAATAACTTTACTAAAATATG
>Ga0181612_100753_pt1 | contig 11068 bp, 4 predicted proteins | sample HoacroProtozoa21_FD_119630 | JGI IMG/M metagenome (GOLD analysis project Ga0181612, IMG submission 119630) | Hoatzin crop microbial communities from Cojedes, Venezuel. Combined Assembly of Gp0051906, Gp0051904, Gp0051908 | reverse complement strand
TAGTCTAAATCTACCCTCCCTTGGTTTAAAGCCATTACCCCTTGTCCTATCGCAGCAAGCCCTGCTGAAAATTTTTTCCCCGTCTTTGCTATAGGCCCCCTTCAGGTACTGGCAGGCTGCTGTAAGGTCTCCCCGCAGCCTTGTCTTCTCCAGGCTGAACAGCCCCAACTCTCTCAGCCTGTCCTCGTAGAAGGAGGAAAATGACATAGGAGTGTCTGCACGGCTCCGAGGGCACAGTCCTGCAACCTGGTTTAAAGCCACACAGAAGTGTGTAAAGCTGCTGCGGAAGGCTCTCGTGTTTTTCTCCTGTCCGTGGCCACCCAGTGTGAAGTTTCTGACAGACCCAGTACATGAAGTAGGCAGTCTGGCCTCACAGCACTGCGACACGACTGCTAGGGCCAGCACATCTGGTTCAGTGAAATGTGTGGCTGGCACTCTCAGGTGGCTCATTGGCTCCTACGGTGTGTTGGTGCACGGAGCCGATGGACTCCCTGTTAATCCTTTGTGGACTGTTAGTTTTCTGGCTTTTCTGAGTGCTGGATCACATGAGCTGTAATATGGAGTTTCATCCTTAGTTTCATGTTAAACCCTGGTTTGAGCCTGGATATCCTGGGTTGTTTTTCCAGCTTAAACTTTGTGTTGTTTTTTGGTGTGTGACTACCAACACGTTAAAGGCTCATCAACATGTTAAATTCCTCTAGAAAGCTCAATAGTCAAGAATTACCATTTTTTCCGCTCTTTATTTCAGTAGAACTCATATCACATAAGTGGAAGCGGCATATTGTCTTTGAAGAGTGTCTAGTGCAGCAAAGCAAGAGCAGCGAGGGCAATATGTTCATCTGAGTGCAAGTCTGCTCCTGGTTTATGGCTGTGTTCATCTGCAGGTAGGCACGGCCAATTTTCCTTGCTTCTAGCAGGCATTACGCAGTCAGTTTGGACATGAAGCTCTTCTGGTTGATGACAGAGAGAAGATGCTCTCACAGGGAGAAACTCCTCAACTTGTATAGTTAAGATCAAATCAAGATCAAAGGAGTTCGTTGATCTGTTAATGACATAATTAACAGCCAGCTAATTAAACTATTGTTTAATCAGTTAATTGAACTATGTATTCAAGATCAATGGCAACAACGCAACAGAAGCGATACGAGGCACTTAGAAAATGTTAATAAATGCTCACAAATATTTAAACAGCCTGCTGCATCTAATTCCAAGGAATTGTCTGACTGTGGCCTCCCCCCTTCCCGCAAGTCTGTGCTGTTACAGATGCATGTGGTCCGCTCTCTCGGGAGTTAGGCGTCTCGAGCACGATCCCCTCTTCTGGCCCCGTGGGTTTTCTCATTGACACATGCCTTCAGTGGGAGATGTGGTTGCTCTAACTTTTGTGTCTCTGTGCAGTCTGCTAGTCCACGCACCAGTGAGAAAGCTCCCCACAAGTTCACTTATGTGCACCCAGAGTGAGGGCAGCTACTTTTTGCCCCGGTTATTGTTACTGTAGTGGCTGGAGTGGAAGCAGCTCACAGTGTCTTCTGTGCTGTGCCTGGCCTAGGCAGAGGTCATGGTGCTGTTAGGGCAACATCTGGCCATGTCAGACCACATCGTGAGTGCTGTTCTTTCTGTTACCCTCTCCTCTGCCCCAGCTATTTCAAATTTTCATGCTTCCGTTACACATCTTCCCAAGCTGACTCTTTTGTTTGAAGCCTGTTGATAATCCCAGTTGTCATCTTACCCTCTCAGCTTTTTGTGTGTAGAAGGCTTCTGTGCTATGGTGTAGTCCCAATGGAGAACTGATTATCCTTCTCTCTTTCTGTGGTATGAGAAAGAAAGTAGTAATGAAAGGCTGCTTCATCTTTATTGTTTTGCTCTGTTTATCATCAGGCATTGCCACCTGCTGACAAGAGAACAATTAGGGTGAAAACACAGCGTGCAGCTAGGATTAATCTGTGTTGTTACAGGGATCTGAAGGTATTTCGACTGTGTTTCATATGAATTGTCATAATTTGTGTGTTTTCAAATTTCTCTGTATTTCTTTTGGAAAAGCAGGGTGAAAAATAATTTCATGGATTGTTTTGGCGTATGCATCTTCTGTGCACAGGCCAGTTATTTAAATGAATTTATTTAAAGTGACTGCTAAGGTAATTATTGATATTGTTAGGTAATATAATGTAATCAATTTAAAGTGAAAACTATAATGGAAAATGGAATAGAACAAAATACAATGAAAGCCTTAAAATTTTCTAGTAATTACATTTTTCATGGAATTCGTGTAAAGTACAGGCACTGTACTCTTAAGAAACTATCACTTAGTTTTAACCCCTCTTGATTTACAAGTATGCTTTAAAAAAAATTCTAACTGGAGAAACCTTTCGCAGTACTGTGGCGAGAAATATCATGCCATATCAATAGAGTGCAGTATTCTTCCCCTGCAGTTGAGCTATGTTTGTTTTCCCTTGAGAGAAGCAGCAAAAAGGTATGCCTCAAATTACTTAGCTGCTAGTTTCCCTACTTCAGTATGTGCGGCTAGTACATGGAATGCTTTCTGTAGCTGAATCTATGTGGGAGCAATAGGTGAAGTACAGCAAACTGGGCCCAGGCACGTGAAAAAAATCTGAAGGTGGGAACTGAAAATTACTCAGTTGTGATTCTAGGTATTTGAGGTTTACTGCAGCTCCCTAGCAGAGACAAAATATTGACAGAAGATTAATTTGTAATGTAGGTGCAAGAGACATTCTGCTTGTCTCTTTTATTCACTTATTCTTGAAGTTGTACTTAGATCTATTGTGTTCTGTCTGTGTCAAAGTTGTGAAAGAAAATGTCTCGTATTCAAACCTTCATGGGACAGGTGAATGGATAAGGATATGCATCTCATTCATACTGCTGCTTCTAAGACTTTGAGAGGGAGTGGCAGTTTACACTACAGCAGATTTCTCTAAGGTGTTTTCTTGGTTTTGGGAGAAAAAACCCCAAACAGTCAGTTCCGTAGGTCCATTTGTGTAAGAAGCTGCTTTTTGAATTATGAAATGAAAAACAATGTTTGTGTTCTAAAATACAGTAAAGCGGGAAGGCATTTAGGCAAAAAAATCCTGATTTCAGATTTTTTTTTTTTTTCCTCAGCTATTGTAGTTTGACTTCACTAGGTCTATGTTTTGTTTTGTTTTCAAATACATCTCAGAGAAGTGACCAAAGCAGTCACTAACTTAAAGTGGAAAATACAACTTTTAAAAAAAGTAGTGTTGATTTTCCTCAAACTAGTTTCTCTATTGTATTGTTTACAAGTAGATTCTTGATACTGGGCATATTGCAATATTACTGCAGTATCAAGGCAGTACAGCGCATATGGCCAATACCACGAGTCCTTCACAACCTGGCCTACAAAGCTTTGTTTGTTGTGAGAAATGGCTTCTCTTCAGAGTAGATGCCTCATTTCTAGATTAAACACCAATACTGCTATCCTTTAAAGTGTCTCTTTTTATCGATTAAGCAAAGCAAAAATCATGCTGTTCTGCATGCAATAAATTCACTTGTATTTTTTCTTTTCACCCCTACAGTGTCTTTAAAAAAGAAACAGTGCTTTGTTTTTGGGAAATGTGCTGTGATTTAAAAAGGAGGTTTTTGCTCCTCTACGCAACACAAAAGGGTCAGGCAAAAGCCATAGCTGAGGAAATACGGCAGCAAGCAGGTGCCCATGGACTTGAAGCTGATATGCACTGTATAAGTGAAATGGACAAGGTGAGATACACCATGCTGTTTTGAAAAATAGGTACTGAAAGCTGCATTTTTCTTCTTGAGTGGTGGCTGTTAATAATCATGAAGGCTGAGCACATGTACCCACGTAAAATGTGCCATCTAGTTTTAAATTTTCATTTCTTATGAATCAGTAATTCAGATCAGTACTCACAGACACTTAGTAGCCTTCTGCCAAACGCAGATCTTGTGATTTTTCTTATTACAACAGTAAGTGAATGTATCTCTGATCTCTTCTAACAACAGTATAGTGACTGCTTGAAAACTATTTATGTATGCGGTGGTGAATGAATTCTGTATTTAATGGTCAGCTCTCCTGTTGGTAGAAATGATGCATTCTTTTCTGTTGTTTTTGTGTTGCATTGAGGTCCTGTGTTTTATTAAGTGTGGGCTCCAGCATGACCCTGAGCTTTTGTGGGGACTTCTTGAGTTACTTAGTGTATGCACTCACTCCAGTTCACATGGGGTACACTTAAGACGTTACAGAAAAAAATAAAAAGCTTGGCTGGAGCAAGGAAGTGTCTTTTTATTATTTGCTATTATCTAGGGATAAGGATCTGAAAACTGTTAGTTTCTGTCTAACTAAAAGCAATGTGGATTGTAATTTCCTTCACAAAGTACTTTCAGCTGTGTGTCCTTAAACAAAACCATTTAAAAAATCAAACAAACCAAACTTGATGGCCTGGTATTTCATATGAGATGATCAGAAAATACCACCTAAAAAAAGTTTTTTTCATGCACTTGAAAATGTGACAAGTTTATAAAAATTATTTAGTTCCCTTTTAGCAAGTTACTTTCTTGAGTATACGCTATGTGTTGGGTAGCTGGACGTCTGCATTTGAATGACTGTTCACTGGGTATGTAGCAAAGTGTTACGAAGAGACTTCTATGCAGCCAGCAGGGAATATGAAGATTGTCCTCATATTCTTCCATTTCATTTCTTCTGCGTTTGACAGGTTTGGAGATTAGTTTCAGGAAGGCGGCAGGCAGCGTATTTCTAGCCCTGGTTTTGGCCTGCCACTTGAATAAATCTATTTTGTCAAATTTGACAACTCAGAACTGCAAGTTATTGGTGAGGTAGAAAGATGTACTGAATTGAGACTCTGAGAATTGGACACTGAGGAAAAAAGTAATTTCTGCAGCTTTGTAGATTTCATTACTTAAGCTTTTCCTTAGCCTTTAGTGTAAATAAAGAGAACTTCTGGAAGCGTAGGTGTAATTAGGGAGGGGAAGGCAGGCTGACATAATGTGCTGGAGCAAGAGCTTACTTGAATGTGGTCGTGCCTCGTGTGAAGTCCTTTGGGCAAGTTAGATATGAGAGTTTATTCCACAACATGCATGTTTCAGAGAGGTGGGTTGTGTGCCTTAGGCGAGGTTGTAAGAAGTTCCTGTTTTGTCTGTATTTGTCAATTAGAAGGCCCATCTTTATGTGGCTGTTGGGTATTTCTCAGACCTTGTCACCACGTCAAGGGGCTTCTGTGAAGGTCTATGGATGGAACAGGTGGCTACAGAGTCAATAGTCGTAATGTGATCCTGTTGCCATACAGAAATGAGGGGTCAAATACTGCTCAAGTCTTGGAAACGCTGGCTGAGTCTGGGTAGTGTCTCTCACCTACACTCTTGCAGGTGAGAAAAGGTCATAAATCTTTGGCTGGTTACTGTGGTTGCTTCTTATGCTTGAGGAAAGACTGAAATGAAGTGGAATTGAGGTAGGAGCAGTAAAATACGAGGCTAAATGGAGATCAGCTTGCATCACAGTGCATGTAGTCAGCCTTGGATGAGTTATCTGAATAAGCACGTTTGCCACGGTATGTATTATTCTGGGTGAGACAGCATCTGGGTGTCTGATCCCCTCCTCTTCGTGCAATAATCGTTCACAGCTTGAGCAGGCTGCTCGCTGCTCTTCTGCCATTGCTGTCCTCAGCTGAGGAGTACTTCTGAAGGAAAGAGAAATAATGGGACAAAGATGTAACACCAAGGATATAGGAAGAAGTGGAAGGCAGAGTAAAAAACTGTGTAATTGTGTGAGGTTCTTGTTGGTCTAGTGATAATTGACACAGATCAGTGCAGGACCTCTGTCCTTCCAGAGACCAGACGGCCTGGACTTTTCTTCTTAAGGAGTCTGTCTGTCCACAAACATTTGGCTTACAAAAGGTCTTTAAGGTTGCAGAGGAGAATGTGTAGTGGAGCAAGCAAGAATTTAGTGAACTAATCATACCTCTGTTCTAATACACCAGCTTTTAGTTTCTATGCTTGTATCTTTTTTTTTTTTTAATGGAACTTAACTTAGTATACCTTTTTATGTGATACCAATAGACCCTCGCATTATTTACCGGAAGAGTTTTCTTTTGTTTGTAAAAGCGATGGTCATCTGTGACAGTGCACTGCAGGAGGTCTTGTGTCTGTACTTATAAAATCAGCTGTGGTGGCTTTGAAAATCTGGGTTACTGCAGCAGGACTCTTAAGGCCTTTTTTTGCACAGCTGTAGTTCAGTTTTGGAAGTCTTGGGAATTTGTGGGTACTTTGAGTTCACCTGAACTTGTAAAAGACAAAACCTCTGTTTGGAACGTCACTGGACCACAACTCACTGAAACCTGTCCTAATACTTGGGCAACATCCTTGCATGCTTCCTCTCTTCTCTTGTACTTCTCTAGACACCATCTGTTGGCCACTGTCAGGCACGGGACACTGTTCCAGATGGTAATTTAAGTTGCTCCACGTAACTGTTTTTAGGTTCTTCAGGAAGGTTTTGGAAAAAATGACAACAGCAAAACCCCTCGATACTCTGTTTCTTTGTGTTCCTAACCTTTTTGGATTGTAGACGGAAAAGGTAACTTTTTACGTGCCTTGAGGAGGAGATAAGGTTTGGGTGATTTATGGAGTGAAGTGTTAAGAAGACAACTTCTCAAACTGAAGTTTTGAATTGCAGTGCTGAAACTGCTTGAAATGAAATATAGTGTCACTTGCAATCCTTATTTATGTTTTCTCCTAACTCTACTGTGTTATTAAACTTTGAATGCTGGGAGAGAGTTTAAACTGAAACCTATGGGAAGCAGTTAAAGGAGCTCAGGTTGCTTACTATGGTGAAGAGGCTGAGGCCTAATAGCAGGGCACTTGAGCCAAACTCTTCTTGGCAGCAGACGACTGCAACAGGAGGCAAAATCCACTGAGTGCAGCCTGATAAACTCAGATTTGACACTCGCAGAAGTTCTTCTGGATGGAAGAGGCTGCCCAGAAAAGTGGCATCTCTACCCTTAGAAGTCTTCAAAATTCAGCCCGAGTCACAAGTGACCTAATGCAGCGCTTGCAGTTAGTCCCGCTCGGAGCGTGGGGTGGGACCAGGTGGCCTCCAGAGGTGACTCCCAAACGAGGTGCCTGTGATTCTGTGGAGCTGTGTTTCACAGAGATTGCTAGCTGTCCATGTGATTCAAAACCCACAGCCCGTTGGCATGCTGTGAGGGAGTGTGTCATGTGGGTGAGCTGACAGACAGCACGCCAGCACAGTGCTGCAGCCTGCTGTCAGTGGAAAGCTGGGGTAGTCACAGAAACAGAATGCTTTTTACTTGAGAAGTAGTAAATGGTTGCATGAGACCTGAATTTATGGAACTGATGCACAATCCCAAATACAGGCAGGTCTTGTCAACCTGGTATAATGGGAGTAGCCCCCATAAACCCACAGGAAATGTGCAATAACAGTATTAGCAAAAGGGAGATAAATGAATTGGGGATAGGATGAAGAGGCCAAAATAAATCAGACTGTCAAGTATGGTGACTGTTTATCTCTGTTCAGAGCTACCTCAGTTCCCCCAAAGCACAGGGGCTTTTTAGCAGCAAAGACAGATGTAACATGGCAGTTACTGGACAGAACCAAATGATCCCCAATGGAACTTAGAAATGATGCCCACAGTTCGTACAGCCACACGCCAGTTATCTGTGTGAAATTATCAGGATTATGGCTAACTATGTGGTTGTGGTCATATATATAAAATACTTTTTCCACTTGACAAAGCAGGTACTGTAGGAGTTGTGTATTTAAGCTGTGTGAGTGCAGTTGTGAAGTATTCTTCACCTGTGTGCTGCTAAAAATGCTGCCCTTCTGTATTTGTGTATGGGATCATAGGATAATGCAGGTTGGAAGGGAATTCATGAGTTATCTCACAGCAGGGTCAACTGAGGTCAGAACAGGTTCCTCAGGGCTTTACCCAGTCTGGTCTTGAAAACTCAAACGAAGATTGTAAGTTGAATCCCCAAAATGACTTGTAGTTACTTGAAAGGCTGTGTGATTTAATACAGGTAAGATGAGATTAAACATTCTTCTGTGTACCTTTGGGAAAAGGAAGGATGGATGATAGTATCTAAGGCCACAAATAGGTGCCACAAATGGCACCTGGTAACTTACTTGTTCTGTTATTTGTAGTATAACCTGGAAACAGAAAAGGATCCTGTAGTTATTGTTATTTCGACTACTGGTACGGGAGACCCACCGGACACTGCCCGCAAGTTTGTAAAGAAAATTCAAGACACGACCTTGCCACCTGATCATTTTGCACATCTCCAGTATGGATTGCTAGGTGATTTAGTATTTTCTACATTATTGCAGAACTTGTCTGTCAGTGAATAATTTTTGTATTTTTTACTTCTGGATAGGTTGTTTGGAGTTTTTTAAGTGCTTAACATGAACAGCTTTTTTGTGTAATTTCCTCTATAAGCAATAAAGGAAAAGTGTCACAGAAGTGATCTGAATGTAAGCTACCAATTTATTTTTTTATAGTTTAATTTTCTTTGCATAAACAAAATATGGTGTAAGATATCTATAATTGTTAAAGTTTTAATTTTGTGTCAAGTCTCTATGGACTAGATGGGTTTACCTGACTTTGTGAGTAATTGGGCATTTTTCTATAAACAGGGGAAGGCAGTGTAAAATGTTCTTAAAAATAAGGTTTTAAGATCATCTTATACCTTTAAATTTGCAACAATTTTTTTAATTTTGAATGTCATACTCGTCAATAGAAGGAATATAACTTCGGGTTAAAGACTGAGATGCAAAATACAGATTTGGCAAAATGCATCTGATATGTCTTGAGCTGATGGTAAGGTTGGTTCATTGAGTTTTCAGGTTGTGTTTAAACAAACTCCAGAAACTTCTGTTTGAACCTAGGTTATTTTTGCCTGACAAGTTTAAGTTGATAGGTAGAAATGAGGAAACTTCTAGATTTCTAGTGAGGAAGGTACCCACTAGAAGGAAATTTATAGGGGGTATATATAAAATGTGGGAGTCTGAAATGTATGCATCCTCATAATGTAATGTTTTTGAGAAGATGTTATGCTATTGCCTAGTTATACCTTACAAATTGTGGAATGGTTGGGTTTTTCATAGCAGACTGAACACATATGCGCATGTAGGAAGATAAGCGTTGTATCATACTGATTTTTGTTGTAACAGATATAGTATCCAAGTTGTAGCATGTTTTGTCATTCTAGTCTAAGAAGTCATCAGTCTTAAAATATAGTCATGGTACCCATTTCAGCTTGTCCAATGAAGTGTTCGCTCTAAGTATTGTACTTGAGAGGGAGCAGAAGTCTTTTTTCAAAAAAAGAAATTACAATATTTTGTAATTACTTTTAATACTCTCTGCCTTGCCTTGTAGATATATATCAACAATTTTAACCAGAAGGTGAGATAATATCTTTTGGTGATTCACATACAGTTTGTCAGTTTCACTCATTTTCTGATTATTTCAGTTCCTTACTTTTTTCCTGTAGGAGTGGTTTTGTATTTTTTAAAAGCCTCAAACTAAAGCAATATTTTTCTGAAATGTGGAATATTGAGAGCAAAGCATTGTCAGAGAATTTCTGTGTCTTACGTTTGTCAAGGAGGAACCACTTTTTCAGCTCTACTTTGGGACAAGCACAATTTTTTTTTTAAGGTCATCAGAGTGTCCTGGTAGTATGCACTTTGATATATCAGATTCTTCTGTTTGCCTGCAAGAAAATCTTCTGTTGTCTTTGCAGATCTTTGTGTAGCCTGGGTGGGTGGCTGATTGACATGATTGCTCTTTCCTTGAATTTACTAGGTCTGGGAGATTCAGAGTACACTTTCTTTTGTAATGGTGGAAAGACAGTAGACCAACGTCTTCAAGAACTTGGTGCCCAGCACTTCTACGACACAGGATTAGCAGATGATTGTGTAGGGTAAGAGCTGAAAGAGTTTGGATTTTGTTTCTTCAAGATGAAATGGTTGCATGTGAATTTGGCTAAACATTCTGAACTCTTTGAAATCAGTTGGACCTGAATACTCAGCACCTTGTAGGAATGAGTCTTGTCTGAGCACAGTATGCCTGTTCAATCTCAATTGCCATTAAGTAAAACTGCATTTTTAAAGTGTGAGCAAACATGTGTCATGCCTGGAAAAATGGAGAGTATTTAGTAGTTTTAGAAACTAAGTAATTCAGAATAATTGGAGGCGTTTAAAAATGTAGTCTGTTTACTGAAGCAAATAAAAATAAAACCAGTTCCCAGTACGTGTAGTACTGGCTAATAGGATCTCTTTCTACATATGCATCATACTTTTATCCAAGCTCACATCTTGCAGTAGAGCTGCTTTATGCAAACCCTACAATGTTTTTATTTGTTTTCTCTGCTCCATGAAACATACTTTTTTTCTTTATTTTTTTTATTTTTTTTTAGCACTGTATATGAATTATGTAAGAAGGTGGGTTTTTTGTTGCTGTAGAGGCATTATGTGAGAAAACAGCTCCCTTCCTGTTCTGTTGTCCTTTCTGGCCTGTAGGCTGCAGCCTTGGCTAATTTATTTTGAACTGTGGATTATATTGGTTCTGTGCATGATAATACGAGACAGTTGAACACAAACATTGCCATAACCATAAACCTTATATCTTGTCTTCTAAAATAATAAAAATTAAATATTAGTGTAAGCTATGAATGTTGCAGTTGCATAATGATTAGTTGCATATTTTGCTACCATCCCTTCAACTTACTGTTACAAAGTTCCGTGTAAGAAAATAAAAATGAGAAACCAGGAGAAGAGCAAGGCTGTTATACAGTTTAGACTCCATAAATTTGCGTAGTGGTAATAACTAAATAAAAATACTTTTTTAACAAAAAAGTAATCTTGTTAACAGCTGCAGATGCATGTTAAAAATGGAAAATTAGCAGCATTTTTAGCTTTTATTATCTTTTCATGATTTCACAGAATCACAGAATCACAGAATAGTAGGGGTTGGAAGGGACCTCTGTGGGTCATCTAGTCCAACCCTCCTGCTGAAGCAGGGTCACCTACAGCAAGCTGCACAGGGCCTTGTCCAGG
>Ga0181612_143180_pt1 | contig 11069 bp, 6 predicted proteins | sample HoacroProtozoa21_FD_119630 | JGI IMG/M metagenome (GOLD analysis project Ga0181612, IMG submission 119630) | Hoatzin crop microbial communities from Cojedes, Venezuel. Combined Assembly of Gp0051906, Gp0051904, Gp0051908 | reverse complement strand
CCTCTGTGGGTCATCTAGTCCAGCCCTCCTGCCCAAGCAGGGTCACCTACAGTAGGCTGTAGAGGACCTTGTCCAGGTGGGGCTTGAGTATCTCCAGAGAAGGAGACTCCACAACCTCCCTGGGACGCCTGTTCCAGGGCTCCGTCACCCTCAGAGGGAAGAAGTCCTTCCTCATGTTCAGACGGAACTTTTTCTCTGCAACCCCATGAACTGGAAACCAACTTTTGGCCTGAAGTGAATGATGAAGCTTTCGCATGATGCCTGGAGTTGAGGCTGGAGAAGGCAGCTGGTGTGTACAGCATTTTTTTCCTGAACCAAGAAAACCAAAGGACATGTCTGTTCTGATGTAAATGTTACTACTGGACCCTTACTGTGGGATAGTAGTGACTGACCCTAAAAGAGCAAGAGGGCATGTTTCTTAATTAATAGCACAACACAAACCAGATGCTGGGAGGACAGGGAGATGCTGTTTTTGCAAAGTGGTGGATGTGTTGAATGCTGAGCTTTGCGAAGGGCTAGAGGTGCCAGGTGGAAGCGCAGCATAGCAAGGAAGAGCCAGAGTCTCCCCTCACATTTTCTTTGGGTGTTTTTCAGTGTGATATATAACACAGAGGGTTCGACCCAAATCCTGCAGAAGTCTGTAGGGATCTTTCATTTGGGTTTGGATACGGATCAGCCTGTAATATCCTTAGACACACTCAAAGTGAGGAACTGCCCCTGAGCATGATCAGAAGAGGGGACAGGATCCCTGCTGCTGTGATTTTACCTACCACCTTTGCCATGAGCGTGAGCAGAAGCACTCTCTGTATGTACCTGGTCAACACCCACATCATTTCTATAAAGTCACTGCTAAGAGCTGCAGCAGAGGAGGGTCCTCATAGCTGTGCTGTGGGAAGCAAGGGGCTTTGTGGTTATCTCCCAGTTTCTGCAATGAACATCTGCAGCCCGTGGGGGCATACCAATTAATTGGAAAAAATCCCTCAGTTAATTTCCTTTTCAGCCTGCTGCAGTGCAGTGGCCTAGGTACACAGACCTAATTTAGTTAAATTAGAATAATAATAATAGAGAAATTAACTCTTCCGCTGCCTATGCCATGAATGAACGCTGGCACCACCAAGCATCTTTTAAGAGAGAAAGAGATGGTCCAGGCTCTCTCCTGAGCTGACAGTAATGAGCAGTCCTAAAGCTGCTCCCTCTGCTCCTCATAGTTTCAAGAGTTCCTCAGCATATGGACACTTCCACCTCTGAGGTGGCAAGGCAGAGCACAATGCTGCAAGGGGTTTGGGGTGCAAAGCAAGTACCACCGGCCTCACATTCCTCTGCAGGAAGAACATCTAAAGCCAATAACCACTAAAACCCTGGACCTGAAAGCCCTGAGCTTTGCTGCAGATTTTCTAGAAGTGCTGCTAACTGTAGCAGGACTGGTTGCATGCAAACACTGTGGCCTGGATACATCTCGGTGCTTGTGGGATTGGGACTGGTGCAGAAGTCTGGGTTGTGGCACAGACGTGAACAAGAACCCCTTGCAACAAAGCATGTGGGGGAGAGCAGCGGATCCTCATCACAGTGCCCTTGTATAAGACGTGGCTTTTGACAGAAGTCTCTGTACATCCCAAGGCAGAGGTGGGTCTGAGGCAAGAGATGGGAATGACTTCCCACGCTGGGCATTACATATGCCACAGGATTATTTTCTAAAGGGGAGAGGGAGGTGTTTCTAAAATGAGAGATTAAAACTTCAAACCCTAGATATTTCTATGAAACTAAAAAGAAGGGAACATTTGCCCACAGCTGCCGTGGCTAAGAGGTGCTCTCAGGGGACTGGCTGGCGGCTGCCAACGCGCAGGTCATATGGGAGCAGGTTTCTTCCTCACTGTCTTTCGTACCGTCAAGAAGTGAAATAAGAGGATGCTTTACCTTCGTGTTTGTTTGTGTCCATGGCTGCTATAGGATGTGCGTCCTCGCAGGGACTCCTGTCCTCACTCTGGAGGGTTCTGGCAGGTCACTGGGAACATCCCATGGCTTAGAGCTGCCCACATGTGAGCCCTGCAGTGGGTCAGCTGGTCTGAACCCTGGGTGCAGAAAGATGCAGAAAGGGTTTATTGAGCGGACATGCTCAAAGTTCAAAAAACAGAGGGAAGAGGAGGGATTTGACAGGGAATGAGGCATGCTAAAGGTGTGCTTGGGTTCACAGTGCCTCCGCCAGCAGAGTGGGCACCACTACAAACACTTCCCTCCCAGCCCAAGGCCATTTGTGCTTATGTGGATGAGTGATTAAGGGGTACTATGTAATCCCACAGAGACTATTTGCTCAGCAGTGTGCTTGTATGAACACAGAAGCAAAAACAGATGTATTTTGAATGGCACATGAACATCTTGCACAGGTGTTCTGCATCAAAGAACCAGTTTTTTGCTATGCAGCTAATCACCCAAAGTGTCCTCCGAAGTTGTGTTTGGGTCACTGAGATATTGCCTTCACAATGCTGCTGCACAGTCCTGTTGGCACTTTTGGAGGCGCTTGTACTGCTGTGCCTACTTTCTCTGTCAGCTCTCTCCCTGACTTTTGGAGGCACAGGAGTGCTGTAAGGCACCTTGACACGTAGAGCCACAGCCTCTCTGGAAACCAGGGCGAAGAGAGTATGATGCCATGCCCAAGTCACTCCCTTGGTAAAGGACCTTGGGAACAGCCTTAAGATAATGCCTGATTAATGATGTAGGCAGAGCCCCATAAAAATGGATTGCACCAGCTTACACTTCTCTTGTCGGCATGGGCACTGCCCTGCATCCACACTTCCTCTCCGCAGGGTTTAATTCAAGTCTGCTTTTGTCCAGCCTTACTGGGAAACTAGATGTGGTTTAGGAGCCTAGAATAACCTCCCACCTCCATTCCTGTTTGACATAGATATGCCCATGTGAGTTATCATTAGCTTTGCTAATGGGATTGAAGGGGCCAGTGTAATTATGGCGCAGAGCTCTGCTGACGCAGCTCTGCCAGGAGGGCTGTGGTGGCTCAGAGAAGCCTGCGGTGATGTTTTCAGGGAAGTACGCACAGAGAAAGGCATGTAGCATTAAACAGATGGGAGAGATGCAAAAGATGGAAGAGCTCTGGGTGGCTTTAGGAAGTCGCTGCAGAAGCAGTTGCTTGTGGTGCAGTCAGCAGTGCAGCTTGGGGGCCAAATGCCTTGGACCCGACAGCTTTCCAGTGTGGACCTCCTGAGGGCGGAGGGAGGTGGCACCATTGTGGCCCCTGAGCTGGGGGTGATGCTGCTGAGCATTTGTGAGCTGTGGCGAGGGATGCTCTTGTGGGCAGGCTGGAGTGACACACACTTCGTCAGGACACCCAGCCATCCCCTTCCTGGGGGTGTGATGTGGACCAAAAGGCTTCCCCCATGGTGCTGGAGGGACCTGGGGTTTAGCATCTTCCTGAGATTGAGAATTAATCAAAGGATAAACTTCTTGTTTGTAAGAGAGCTGCATATGAGATCTCCTCCTACAAAGATCCGCTGTCTTCTCAGGACAGAGGACACTTTGGTGACGCGCGTGGGAAACCCAAGCAAAGGTGGAGGGACTTTGGAGGTGGTCTTTGTACAAACAGGCAAGGCAAGCTTCTAGGTGGATGCCTGGTTACAGTGAGATAAATGTAATAGTTTATTAAATCTCTTTTCTATCAGCTGATGGTGTAAAAGTTCTTTTTTTGTTCTGAAGACTCTCAGGCTCATGGCAGAGTTTAGATAGGCAGGGACCTCTGGAGTTCTCTGACTCAAAGCAGGGCTAACCCCAAAGCTAGATCAGATTGCTCAGGGCCACATCTAGTCAAGAACTGAGTATCTCCCAGGCTGGAGACTTCTCAACCTTTCTGGGCCTGAGGGCTGCTCCCTCAGCCTCTCCTCCTGTGCTGCATGCTCCACCCCACTAGCAGAAAAAAAAATAAAATTGTGATAGGTATGCCGGAGAATGACAAGAATGTTATTTCCTTCTGAAATCCATAAATACGCAGTTGTTTTTAGAGTAGCTCAACCTCTCCTCCAGCAGTTTTGAGGAGAAGGTACTTAGGTTGGGTCTCTGAGTGAAACAGACTTTCATCTTCAACTGCAGGAGCAGTTTGTTTAGTAGCAAAGTTGTTAAGCTTTGCTCCCAGTTTAGACTAGTTGATGCCATAGCAAATTGCTGAGGCTTTTGTTATTGGGCCACTGAACTGGGACCAGCTTGTTTAACACTGAGAACTGATTTCAAAATTCAGAATTGTTTTTGCAGTGTTGGGGGAAAAGGAACAAATAGGAAAGGCAAAACAGAGATGAAAGAAACATAAACCTCCTCTGTGATAAACATTTTCACTGAAAACAATGAAAACAGCTTTTCGCTGGAAATTCATTAAATTTTTTCTTTTTAACAAGAACACATGTATATTTTTACCTTTTCTGCTTTTATATCATTAATGTTTTACCATACCAGTTACAGCAATATAACAGTATATAATTTTAACTATTATTAATAATAGTTAACAAATATAAATTAGTATGTAATTAGTTATATTAATATACCATTAAATACACTAACTGCATAGCCTGTCTTACAGATTTTATAATTTTATTGTCCACTTGCTGAATTATTCTGGGGATCTCTGAATCTCCAGTGACAATGTGACATTCATACCTCTGGCCTTTGCAAGGCAGGGTGACCATACCCTGTCGGCACCAAGACCATCTATTGTGGGAGTGTGCAGTAAAGAGAATCTCTAAGCTTTAAGTGGGGGAGTTGGGGCTGTAATGCATGAGGAAACAACGTATAAACAGGTTGCAACGGCAGGCATCCAAGGTGAGGAAAAGCCGGAATTAAAGCATAATTCAGTTCCACCAAGTGCTCTCTACTTCCACTCTTAGACCAGCACCTCCTAGGCATCGGAGACCTCAAAATGCTTGTGTCTCTGTCTAGGTCCCACTTTGACAGGTCCTCCTGCCCAGCACTGGGGCTATGCCATCAGTCTCACAGACGGTGATTCAGAGTGAAGGATGCAACGCGAAGAGCATCTGTGGCTGCCCTTCACTAACACATTGAAACCTGCATTTGTCATGAGGAGCAACGCACCTAAGAGGAGAAGCTCGCAGGAGGGCATTGTGTCCCCCACCCCCTGCTAGGCTACAGGTGATGACATGAAACGTCTCGGGTCCAGTGCAAAGAAAGAGGTTTGCCTGATACAGAGGAAAATAACCTGCATGAGGTTTTAATGAGAGAGAAGTAATACTTGTAGCAGAAGGGCTCGTATGAGGGTGTGTCATTGCCCCATTATCTACCTTCTGTTCTCATGTGCTTTCAACTCAGGGCCACGTACAGCTGGAAGGGTGCCCTTTGGCGTTGCATCTTACTGCTTGGGTTGTAAAAATGCCATGGGATCCTGGTATTAGAAGCAGTTTTTCCTTATAGAGGGAATTCAAAACAATACCTGTGCAGCACAGAGATTTAGCTGAGCAGCTGCACAGCACCCTCGTGCAGACAAGGACAGTGTTTGAGCATAGTCTCTGTCCTCTGCAGAGCTCAGGAGTGGGGCTTTGAAACTGGGACACCGGGGATGCCACCATCTCCTGCTCCAGGCACCCCTAGGAGCTCTGCTATATGACTGTGCTGCAAAGTAGGTTGACCTTGGTTAAGTGGGTCCAGAAACTCTTCCCTGTTTTACCAGAGTAGCTGTCTTTCATGCGTCCTCTAGCTGCAGCCTGCTATTCCCTGAGTCACCCCTTGATTCTTTGTTACTTTAAATAATTGCATTACATTGGCTACTTTCCAGCATTTAGGGCTCACTGTGGACTCTGTGAATGTAGAACATTGCATACCTGTCCCTAGTTCTTCTCAATTGCTGAATATATAGAGCAAAACTAGTCAGTCCTTCCTCATCGCTAAAACAAACCAAATGTGCACCTCACCATGGTTTGGGGGAAATGCTTGTCCTCTGTTCCCCCTGCCTGCTGGGTGGGGAACCCGCTAACACTGTCCTCACCAGGCAGAAAGGTTTCAGACAGCCTGAGCTGGCTGAACAGCGTCTGGCTTGCTCCTGAAGAGTGCAAAAAGGGGTTGGAAAACAGGACTAGCATTTGGCCCTAAGACCCTGGACGTGGGCTGCAGCAAACGAGCCACAAGCTCACAGGAGGGTCTGGGTGAACAGGAGCCCTTGTACGTGTCTAGCCCAGCTTTCTGCTCAATCAAGGCCAACTCCAAACTAGATCAGGTTTCTCAGGGCTATGTCCAGCTCGAGTCTGCGTATTTTCTGCACTGGAGTCTTTGCAGCCTCTCTGGGCCTTCCAGTGCCCCGGGGAAAAATATTTTTCCTTACATCCAGTTGGAGTTTCCCTTTGCTGCAGCTTGTGCCCCTTGCCTTTCACTGTACACCTCTGGGAAGAATCTGGACTCTGTCTGCTTTATGACCCCCTTGAGGCAGTTAAAAGCTGCAACAGGATCCCCCCCTTCACCTTTTCTTCTCAGTGCTGAGCAAGCCCCACACCCTCAACCCCTTCCCATACATACATGCATAAGTGTGTGTGCACATCAGCAGCAAGAGCAAGCCCTCCACGCGGCTGCTTTCCTAAACGCTCGTCAGGCCCCCACCCACAGCAAATCCAAGGTTTGTCTGATACGCCAGCCCACCATGGGGTAGTTTCCTCATCAACGAGGAGATGTTATTGTTCCTTTGCAAGCTGCCCACCGGACAGGCTCAACACCCAGTCACATGAAGCTATCAGCAGACTGTCTTGGCCCGCAACCCAAACACATGGCCCCCTCGCTTCAGGGACAAGAAACAGCAACGACATGCTCATTTTCTTCAGAGCTGACCATTAAAACTCATTTATCCTCCTGCAGCTCTCATCAAGCCAGAACAATATCTCCAGAGCAAAGCCCAGAGAATAGTTTCAGAGGGTTAAAGCCACCAGATTCCTCTATCGTGGCAAAAGGATGTATTTTCCCCTTTTGTCTCTATCTTCCCTCCAAGCCAAATCTGCTGAGCCCAAGAGCCAAAGCTGAGCACCACCTCTGCCATTAGCAATCGCCATGATGCTGGCCACTGGTGTCCAGCAAAGCATACTGCCCTGGTGCCTGGCGTGAGCCTCCCCAGGGCAGAGCGGGCAGCATGTGGAAGTCAGCAGAGCCCGAGCCAGCACCCACATCCCCGGAGATCCCCGAGGGACAGGGAGGTGCTGATGGGTTGCCTTCTTCAGCTGTGCCCCGGGCACAGGGTCGAAGAGCGGAGCAAGGTGCCACTGAGGCAGCGCAGGGGTGGGAATCCCGCACGAATCTTGTGCCCCACAGATCATTCCCCCACATGGAATTGCACAACTGGGAGAAACAATCAGCTGTGCAGAGGACCACTCGTTAAAAAGACCGACCGAATACCCCAAGCATCAGCATGCAAACAGGCAAAGTTCAGTAAGGCATTTACAGCCTAGCCTTGACGGACAATAGTTAGTATTTGGCTCTGTGTCCCATCCTGCTTCTGAAATCATGACATGGGTAACAGTGCAGGGGAATCCATGTGCACTTTTGCTGCTTCAGTTTTTAAACATCCACAGTTTTCCTAAATAAATGCTTGTGATTCTCCTGGTGACTGTCTCATTCCTGCTGGCTGAGATTGCTGGCTGTTCTAAATATCCCACTTGGAGAACAACCCCCAGTCCTCTAAAGAGAGCAGAAAAATCAGTGATTTACTCTCATCACTCTCGCACTTTGTCTCCAGCGAACTCTAACACAGTTGTCATTCAAATATTTAAATTCAGCATGACACCTCAATTTAGTTTTTAAATGGTAAGAGCAAAAAGGTCTTTTTAACCTGCTATTTTAGAGACCTTACTATAAATGCTGCCTTACAAGATTCTCCAGCACACTAAGAAGCTAGATCTCCGTACACAGTCTTAGAAGAAATCAGCTGGAAATAACTGTGGGCACTGAAGATGCAAAATACTTTACATACCATTTTATGTGCTGCACATGCAACATTGAATAGTCATGGCTCTAGCTTTTTCCAATAATATGAAAAATGGTATTATTAATCCCACTCTTCATCCCGTGCCGAGTACATTTTAAACTTACCCCAGGCTAGTTGAAGATCCTTCAGCACTGGTGGTTGCCAGAGTTGGGAATTAGCACTGAAAGAGTGCAAGAAAGGAGAGAGAGAGAGAGAGAGAGAGAGAGAGAGAGAGAGAGAGAGAGAGGAGAGCAATGGTGGCTTGACGTTTCCCAGGATGGGACTGTCACATGCTAATCACCGATTTGAAACGCAAGCATAACAAATGCCTTCTAATTATGTAATCTTCAGGTCACATCCTTGCATCCCCATTCAAAAATCAGGACTGCGTGCTTGGAAGAAGATGATACCGACTTTTTTTCCTTTTTAATTAGAATTGCATGCTGCTGCGAAGGGAGGGTGAGAAGCCCTGTGAAACGCCGGGCAGAGGGGGCCGTGTGGTGGGAGCCAGGTGCTGATGCTGTCTGCGCTACTTCACCGAGCTCAGGGGCTCGTAAGTACCTCCGGTGGCATCCAAGCAAGGCAGCCTGCGGCTGGGGACAGGGAGACGGGACCAGCTCCTCCCCGCGTTCTCTGACACCCTCAGCTTCCGGGGTGCCACCCACCAGGGGTGCCAAGAGGGCTCCCCTTCTCTCACTCAGGGGCCAAGAGCAAGGTCACCAAAGTAGCCAGGGCAGGGGAACAGCAACCACCAGCACTTGTATATTTTCTGTTGTTTGTTAGATCATGAAAATTCTCCTTTGAGTAAAAATAAGTAAGGGCTTGGAGGGAGGTGGGAGAGTGGGAGGCAGTAGCCCTCCATGCTGGCTCCGGTTCTTTACTAAGGTCCCGCAGGGCTTTTTGCCCCAAAGGGCACAAGAAGGCACGGGGAGAATGCAGGTAACCCAAGGCCAGGGGTGTCAGGAAAAGGTTTGACCCAGTCCAGTGAGTTCTCCAAAGCATAAGAGCAGGGAGACATAAAGGAGGAGGAACAGTAACAAAAGGCTAATTTCTCCCTGAAAGACAATTTCTGCTTCAAAGATACCCTTCAGGCAGAAAACCTGAAATGTAAAACCGCACAGCCTAAATCAGTGTAATTGCTGTGCAGCACAGATAAACGTGGTGATCTGGAGCCCTAGTAAAGGAGCTGAAAGGGCAGGCTCACGGATTAACAGAAGCTCTGTGGAAGATGCTGCTACCTCTGAAGTCTAGGACTAGGGACAGAGGATGCTGTATTTCTTTTTCGGAGCTGGCTATTTCAGGAGCAAAACACAACAAAACTGAACAAAATAAAATGATCATTCTGAACGCGTTTCCTGGAAATTGCATTTTTGGTGGATCGAAGATACCTGTGAGTTCAACAAACAGCTCAAGCTAGGAAAGATTTTCTTTTTTGATAAATAAAACCATTTATTTTCACAAATTTATGAACAAAACATTTCAGAGATTTTTGCCTACAGGCAGCTTTAAGAAGAAGGGCTGAAATACATCATATTGCCAAACGATCTATGAGCTGCTTTGTTTCAGATGGCCCCGTATGTTTCAGTCTGCTGATAACGTGCCGTTTTTTCTTTTTGCTATGAAACCACAGGGCCCGAGATTTTCCCAAACCTGGCATAATGAGCTGAGTACTTGAAGGCATATCTGAAGGAACAGCATTTGTAAATTGTGTCTGCAAATGGAGGCAAGGGCGGGAATTTACTAGAACTGCATTAAATATCTGGCAAGCAGAGACTCAACACATACTTTTTCCTGACAGCACTGGTATGCTGTGGTGGGGTTTTTTTAAACCAGAAAGCAGTTTTTCTGCTTCATAAAGCAAAGTGTTTAGATTCATAGTGCAGAGACCTTTGATGACCAAATGCAAACAAAAATGGAAATAGATTTTTTTCATTGCATTAGACTTTCTGATGGGACAGTGGCAGCGATCAGTCTTCCCTGTGTGTTCTCCCAGCCCCTTCGCAGGGAAAATCAGCTTTGGTGCATGGCAGAGGTCTGTCCTTGAGCAGTCCAGTACCGGAGCCTGGGGTTTGTGGGCTTGGCCTGTGAGGAGCAACTACCACATTACAGCTGCACTCGCTCTCTGCCCTGACCCCACCGTGCAACACCTGGCTTAGCGTAAACATGGCCGTATGAGCACTGTGTTTGCAAAATGTGGATGTGGATGGCGAGATTTGTTTTCTGGGGAAAGTTATGAAAGTTGAGCATAAACTAGGCTTCGTTTGTTGATGACAGGTTTTTTTCAAGCTCTGGGAGAAAGGCATTCCTAGGGCAAGTTAAAATAAAAAAAAAAGAACTTTAATCATCAACTGGTCCACTTATAAATTCACCCTATCCAACTTCATTTCTTTAAGGTTTTCACTTAGGAGATCTCAGTTGATCAGTCTGAGAAGAAAAATGACTTAATTTTATTTATTGTTAACATGCATCCTCAGGAGTTATTTTTAATAAACACATGAAGAAATCAATGCCTGCTGAAAACTGGTCACAGCTGTTGAGCTCAGAATGCAATCAGGGAGCTGCCTTTAACCCGTGCTACAGTCCGTGCCAAATAGCTACATTTTCAGCTTCTGCTTCAGTCCCACTGCTGCCGAGCCATAAAATGTGCCACTCCACTCCGTTTTCATCTATGAAGTCTCCTTCACCTTCCATCATGTAATGACATAAATCCAGCCTGTTGAGAATGCAATCAGTTTGTGGCAGCATGGTGATGTGTGTGCTACCCAGATAAGCAAATTGCCAGGAATCAGAACCTTCCCACCACAGTGCAAGTACCTGCCTTAATTTTCTCCCACACTGCAGCCTGTAAAAGTCTTGACCTACACAGAACACAGGTTAGACAGCCAACAAACATATTCCTTTCATTCAAAACTCTATTTATACTAACGTACTCCCAGCACCTAGCCTCTACAGGAAAAACTTCATAGTCCCAGTCATGATTTGAAGTTGCCAGGGATTAAGTCCTATGAAGTTTATCCTCACTTTCATTAGGGGCATCTTAAAGATGTGTAAGCCTGTTACTGTGTGATCTTCTTGCTGTAAAAAATCCATCCTGTCTTATCCTTTACTCATCCTGCTATGTGGT
>Ga0181612_111091_pt1 | contig 11069 bp, 11 predicted proteins | sample HoacroProtozoa21_FD_119630 | JGI IMG/M metagenome (GOLD analysis project Ga0181612, IMG submission 119630) | Hoatzin crop microbial communities from Cojedes, Venezuel. Combined Assembly of Gp0051906, Gp0051904, Gp0051908 | reverse complement strand
GCTCAACCGCCCTTCCGTTCCCCGCTGCTCGGCAGGCCGAAAGATCTCACATTCTCAGTATTAACTGCCTGGTAGCTTTTGGTGAACTTGCTGGGCGCTTCAGAGGACTGCGTACAGGACCTGGTGCTGCTCTGCAGAAGGGGAGCTTGCACTGCTGGTACAATCAAGTGACTAAACCTAACGTGACATTCCTGAACTGGAATCTGGTGCCCATTTTGTAAAGAGGCTTTTAAGTTTCCGCTGCCCTAAGAAAAGTGGAGTGAGAGACCTTCTGCTGCTTGGCAGCCAGAGTGGTAGCAGGAGCAGTATATGCAGAGCTCTGGTGTTTTGCGTTGAAGTTGGTAATCCCAAGGTCAGCACAGGCTGAGATGGTTTGAGTTTGCTTTATCCAGGCCAGTGGTACTAGAGTCTGCTTGCTGTCTCTTCTACCCCTTGCTCTCTTGCTGTTGGTGCTTTCCAGGCAGGTGTATTTGTTGCCTGAAGACAATTTGTAAGCTTGGTAATTGTCATTGCAGTCACCTGCTCCGGGTGAGGTGGGGAGGTCAGTGGAAGAGAGGAGACAGGAGCCACAAGTCCTGGGATCTCTTAAAGAACAGTACATGAATAGTCCGGGGCTGAGCTTGGACCTTAAGAAGGTAACAGTTTTGTGGATGGTTTTGGGGTAGGGGAGGTACTTGTTGGACAGGAAGCTTGCTATACTTTCTTCAAGTTTTTTCTGAAACTTGGAGGCAAAAAGACAGCTATTTTGAGGGAGGGAAATAGATGCAGAGGAATCCAAAACTTCTAAATCTGTTTTTATTTGCTCTAGCACTGAATTAGGACCAGGTAAAAAACACAACTGACCAGGTATGTTTTTGGTGGACTTTTCTGCGTTTTTCAGTGATGGTAGTCTTTGCTTTCATTGAAGTTCGCAGGAGTTAACCACTAACTTCAGTTAGAGCAGGTCAAAGCAAAGCTGCTAAATTGCCTAATAGGCTCAAGGCCATTTTAAAAACAAAACCAGAAAACTACTAGTGAAATACCTAGATACACAAAGTAGTAGGCAGTGCAGTTTCTGGAGGCACGTGCCTGCCATTACTTTATTTGAAATCAAAATGAGATAGCAATGTTTTGAAAGTTTCTGATGTTCATCTCGGCGAGCTGCCAATGAAAAATTGATTCTTGGAAAAGTTTTATTGAAAACGTAGTTGAAAGTCTTTGGGACGTGTATTGCCGGAGACATCAGCATCCGACTTCTGCAAAAGACTTACGTGCTGAAATGACTTAAACTAGTTTAAATCTGACCCTTATGCTTATCATATGGAGATGAGGTAAGTGATTGTCATCACCTTTGTTTTACGGGTGTGGAAAACAGAAGTGCTGCTCACGTGTTCCGCAGCACGCGAAGCGGTGGGAATCGCTGGTGCCTCAGGAGAGGGCGATTCCAGCCCCGATGCGGAGCTGGAGCTGCGCGAGCCGTGCCGCGTGTTTGTGGGTGCTGGAGGAGGCGCGGGGTTTGAGAAGCCGGCGTCCCGGCTGTGCCACGGCCAGCGCCGTGTGAGTAACTCTGCATTTTCTTCAGTCCCCACAAGGTGCCGAAGCTATGTGTGATGATTGCCTTAGTGTTGCATCATTGGAGACGGGTCTGAGCCAGTCATGAAAACCCTCTGCAAAAGGCTGTTGCAGCTAATAATGGCTTATTAGAAACAGTTGTTGAGAATAGGCCTGGTTTCACTGGGCATTTGAAGCATCTTAAGAATGGTGCTAGTGGTGCTCAAAGTCTGAGGGGGGCACGAGCAGACGCGGGGGTAAGCTATAGAAGGTTTAAGATGGAGGAGCGAGTGCCCAGAAGGACAGAGCGAATGCAGCGTGCCCATCTGCCGGATGCTTCAAAACCTGCAGTCAGCTACTGTAGCATGGGGCAAGGAAGGGAAGGAACTAGTACAGAACTGCTGCCTGCCGGAGCTTGGTTCATGTCTGGGGGAGGCTCTGCGCGAGTGAGCGCGTGGCAGTGCTGAAACCCAGGGCTCGCTGCACGAAGGTGTGCTGGTGACTCGAGTGCTGAGAGGTTTTGCTGTCTGCGTGGTAAGGGGAGGCCGTGTGGGAGTCGGTGCTCCATGCTAGTTTCGGAGCAGTGCTCAGCTGCTGTGTCCGCTTCCGTCGCTGTGAAATGCTGCTTCTACGGCCACCGCTGCTGCCGTAGCTCCGAGCGCCCTGCACGCGCTCAGCAGCCCTCTGCCCGGGGAGCGGAGCTTCCCTTCTGCACGCGGAGGACTTGCCTGTATGGCGCGTCTGTAGAGGAAGAAAAATTGCAGCCCGGGCTTCTGGGTCCCAGGCTGAATACCCTGAAGACTGTGCTGTCGTCCCTCGCTGCCGCAGGCTCCTCTGCCAGGCGTGCTGGAAGCTTTAATTCATGTGCTTTGGGATCCTCTGGCAGGCAGCGCTGTAGAAATGAGGAGCATCATTGTGTTTTATTGTGGCTTCTAAGAACGCAGTGTGTTTGTGCTTCGGGGAGCCCCAGGGGCTTTGTTTTTCACCAGGCCTGAGCTATTCTTCAGTAGAGCCTTCCCGAAGCGTGATCTAGTTCTGCCCATTAGGAGTGAGAGACGGGCCTGACTGATTTCTGCTCCCTGCTGCATAATAAATCTGATACTAAAATTAGTGCTGGTCTCCCTAGGCCATAATTCTTGCTGAGATTATAGAGAATTGTGTGTGCAGAGAGGAATTGTGGTTGTGTGTGTTTGGGTTTGCTTTATAACCTTGAGTGTCCAGTTTCCAGGTTTTTTACTTAACCCCCCCATCTTTTTCCCCTTTTTCTCTCTTTTGGGAAGTGCTTAGCCTTTCTGTGTATTTTGGCTATTTAAGCCTCTGTCACTGCAGGCAGATGAGTTCCTTGGGAGCTCTTCTGAAGGTTTTGTAATTGAGTCTTTTACCACGGCGACAGGATATTATTAACCTTCAGTAAAGCAATTTATTTCATACTCCTTTGTGGGGATAAGCCTTTTTTCCCCCAGGAAAATATGTATGTGGAAAGGGTTTTACGTACAGGGGTAGCTGGACTTGCAGCAGTGATTATGATTTAAAAAAAAAATAACAACTTACGTGGAAAAATAGGCAGTTCTGTTTGTGTCAGTTTAAAATAAACCTGTGGTCCTGAATGACTCCCACCCCTGCCCCAGCGTTTTATTTTAAAGAACATACTTTTTGCCTATCAGTAGCTTTGAAAGGAGGTTGTATTTCATTTTAGAGCTCTAGATATTTAGCCTCTGTGAGCACTAAAACATTTTGTTTTCATCTTGGAGACAGCCTTAAAAATGAACGGAGAGCTGGAGGGAGGAGTTCCTTGCAGGGTCTCCCTCTTGGCTTGGCCTTTGCCCAGAAATCAAATGGCAGGCAAGTCCAGAAGCCGTTGAAGATTGGATAGCTCCTAGAATAGCAATTTCCAGCGAACAGGCGGCGATGCTGGGTAAGTGGCCAGCCTGGCTGAATAACTTTTCTATTGAGCGTGGTGACAAAGGCACCGGTCTGGGATTCAGGGGCTCTGGGCTGGTCTGTTACAGGCTGTCGTGTCACTGCATCTCCCTGCGCCCAAACTTGAGTTTTAAAAATAAAATGAGAGTATTTCTTTTCCTATGACTAGTTAGACTTTGCTTTCTACTTCAGTAGACTGTTAAACTTTAAAAAAAAAAATAATTAGCAACGTGCTTGTCCTGGTTTGTGTCTTGCCTGAAAGCTTTGCACGGTTGCGGAGCCTGCTTTCGAAGTTCGCCGTACCTACAGTAGGAGTATGTTCTTCTAGCAATTAGAGTCAATAAAGAGGCGGTATGATTGCCACATTGTACAAGAGAGCTTGGATGAGAGTTGCAGTGCTTTTCCAGAGCTTCACGTTTGTTAACACACTTGGATCTCTTGGCGCCGTTTGTAGGCTTTAATTGCAGAGTCATCCGTTTTTCTATGCTGTCCCTCTTCAGCACGCCAAACCGCTTCTGCCGTGCTATTGGAACGGGCATTGCAGAGAAGGTGTTCTGCTCTGTGAGGCTTTTGGTGACCTTTGTTAGGGCTGTCCTGCAGAACCACGGCTGCCCAAGCTGACCTTCCTGCGTTCTGGTTTTCCAGATGTGTTCAGTTGTTTTTATCCAGACTTTCTCGCTCCTCTTCAGTGGTTCCGTCCCTCTTGCACTAGACGGGCTCTTCCACAGGCCGTCGCAGAGAGCTGTTCCTCTTGGCCTGGGGAGCACTCGCCCGTTTTCGCTCTGTGGATGGCGGGGGCCGCAGGTCTGCTCTGCGGGGAGCTCAGGGGCTCGGGCTGCTTGCAGGGCTGGGGTGCGTCTGGCACGCGTCGCAGTGCCCATGCAAGCCCTGCCGTCTCCAGGCTGGTGCGGCGGGAGGGCACCAGGCTCGGCTGCTGTCCCCAGCTCACAGGGGCCAAGGTCACGCACCACGGGACAGAGCGGAGAGTGGGGCGGCTGCAGAAAGGCTGGGTCCGAGCCTAGGGACGACGGGCATACCGCGTTCTCTAGGATGTCCTGCTGGGAGAAGATACTGATGATAAACATGTTTTGTGGGGAAGAACTGAAAGCACTTTGTACATACTGTCCTTCGGCGGTGGTGTGCACGGGTTTGCAGAACGGGCTTGCCTCTTCCTTTGAGGTTGTGGCTGTTCTCTGTGTCTGGTCGGTACCAGCGAGCCGAGATTTTGAAAAACAAAGATAAATGCCACAACCTTGCTTTGATACTGCTGTCTTCAAACACCGTCAGTCTGGTGTGTCTTCTGACTTGCCAAGCGCAGTGCAACGGTGGTATGGCTTCAGGGGAACCAAGGGGCTTCTCCAGAACCTACCATCCTGCTGACGCCTCGCTCGTCCTGGGCTGTGCTCGGTCCCCTTGGGAAGGGGCACTTTCCCGTGTGGTCCTTCAACCTCTGCTAAAATTCAAGAGACGTGTTGCATGCAACAGAATGTTTTTGTTATCGGAAGGCTTTTCAGAGAAGCGTAGAATGCTTTGGGTTGGAAGGGACCTTCAGAGGTCATCTTGCCCAGCCCCCCGGCAGTGAGCAGGGGTATGTTCCACCAGACCAGGCTGCTCAGAGCCCCGTCCAGCCTGGCCTTGAATGTTCCCCGGTATGGCCCCTCCGCATGCTGGTTTTGTAAAACTTTGCAGCTGGTGGATTTATTCTTATGTCTTCAACTAGAGAATCTTTCTATTTTAAAAATGCTTAAAGTACCTTTTTTCCCCCCTTTTTACTATAACTGTTGTTGTAAGTGAGCCCCAGAATCTGAAAAAAAAATTTTTTTCTTTAAAGCTTCCCCACCAGAGATTTAATTAAAATATTGTGAAAGGCAGTCATTGAAAATGAGAAACCTTTTGAGTGGAAGGCACCCTGATTTCCCTCCGCGGAGCTTTTTGTCACCATAGAGATGAAAAGAGAAGCTCAAAATTGCACTTTCCCCTTGTGCATTGCTACCGAGGGGACGTGGCTGCAGGTAGCAGCTGCGCTAAAATCAGTGGGGCTGGGGCCGGGAGCGCTGGGAGGCATGGCTGGAGCTGCAGGCTTTAACTCTTTGTGGGGCACCAGCACGGCGTCGGGGTTTCCTTCCGCGGTGGAATAATTTCTGCTTCGTTTATTACTCTGTTTTAATTTCCTGTACTTCAGGGCTGGAATTTATCTGGGCTTGGCGAAGGGGAAGAACGAAGGCGCTTGTCCTTTTGTCTCGATAAGAGCAGAACTCAGCAACTTTCTGCGCAGCGAGGCCTGCTGGGGCTGCGCCGGAGCGGTGCGAGGGGTCTGTAAATGGCCGCATTGTTCCGGAGGTGTTTGTGCAGAAAGCCGGCTAAGTAGCGAACGGTGTTGAAATCCGATTCGGCCTTTTTAATTTTATCATGTTAGCGTATAAATTAAAACTTCTCTTGCTGCTCTGCAGCAGGGTTGAAGCCTGTCTGATTCTTACTTAAAATATCTAAATGTTGGGGCTTTTCTGTTTTTATTTTAAAATAAAGGTGTTATGTTTTGTTTTCGTCTTCTACCCTCTGGAAGCGTAGGGATTAGTAAACCGAAAATACACGCTGCGAGTGATAAAACTGCTCTGATACAGTTTCAAAGACAGTCACACAAGTTGAAGATTATTGGAGGGTACGTGACACTGGGCAGTGTTATGCTTTTAATCATTTTAAAAACAAATTTTGCTCCTTAACTGAGTGAAGAGCAGGCTCAAATGGATTCTTGGCACAAGCGACTCGGACAAATGAAAGTAAAATGTATATTCGAGCTGTCTGCTGTTGTATATTTTACACCATACCTGTCTTTGTGCCTGATCTCAAATGGATGTAATGGTTTAATTTTAAGCTGTGTGAGCGAGACCTGTTGTGTTTAAACTTCCAGACAGAAAGTGAACATAACCCATGTAATGGCATTATTAATAGGGAGTATTACTAAATTGTAATTTGCAAATTAATAGTTTAACTCTGAGATTAAATATACAGTTGTGTTCTTGTGTAATTTTACAAGACAAAATTAGATCAAGTATTTAAAACCAGAAGGGCCTCACCCAGAACCAGCGGGTGCCTTCCCCGGACTTCGCCGAGCTTCGCGTTCAGCCTTTTCCAGCCCGCAGCGAGGGTGCCGGCCTGTAGCAGCAGCAAAGTTGCTCAGACGTGTGTGTGCCCTCAGGAGCGGGCGGTTCACGTCTGACTCCCCGAGATACTGATGTATGTGGAGCACAATAATCAAATTACTTGTGTCCGTGGTGGTAGTGAGTCGGGCCTCCTGTCTGATGGTTGGGTTCTGCGTGTATCTGGCGGGCTGGTCTGAGCAATGCTGCTGTGTGTGTGTATTTGAGTTCCTGCAAGCTTGGATATTAATTTTTAAACGAGATGGTATTTGGGAGCTGGGCTCGGCGCTGATGCAGTTTGCCCTTGTGCTTTCCTTGACTGTTGCTAATAAGAAATGCTGGCCTAAATCAGTGTCTTGGAGAATCATCGATTCGCTAATTGCAGATAATCAAGTCCCTGCTCACGCTGAGACCACTTTTGTTTTCTGCCATTCCACCAGGATTCGGGCAGCGTCTTCCAGCCTTTGACGTAACTAGTAAAGTGCGTTTTGAGCTCTCATATTGTTAATTCTCGGAGGCGACGAAGTTATTGGTATTCAGGCTTGATAAACAGGGAGCTGTTGTACCCCTGACCTGTCCCGCCAAAACGAGAGGCGAAGGGCAAGGCTTGCCGCTGGGTCTGGGGGAAGAGGGAGCGCTCGGAGAGCTGCGGCGGCACAGGCCTTCGCAGCCCTTCCCGCCAGTCAGTGCAGTCCGAAGCAGTTGTCTGCCTGCGCCGGCCTGCGGAAATGATTCTGAACCCGTGCAGTAGTTGCTTCTTATTTTATTTTTTTCAGATGGACTTCTTTCCTCTTCTGGGTTCAGTTAGGGAGGGCGTTTGTGTGCTGTGGGTTCTGCAGACTCTGTTCAAAATGAAGCAGGGGCTGATGAAAATGTCTGCGTCCTGCAGTTAGCTCAGTCAGGAGGGGTGAGCAGAGGAGGCTGCTGCTCTGTAGTGACTGCTGCGCAGTGTCCTGTCCCGTCGGCGTGGCACGTTGTGTGCGGGTGCTCTGCTCTCTGCGTGTCCACTTCAGCAAACCACCCCGCGCGCATCAGGCCTGTTGCCTTGCCTGGCTGGATTGAGGCTCGACGGAGGCTGTGGAGAGAGGGACGAGAGGTGATCATGGCTGGCAGGCTTTTCTGATGACTTGATGTAGAACAGCAGTTGATCCCGGACCATGAAAAAACAGGAGGAAATAAGAGCCTTGCTGAGGAAGACCCCATTAGCTATGGGGCATGTCTTTTTTGTAGGTGTTGGTCTGCTGGGTCAAGGAGAGCAGGGCAAATCCTCTTGCTTTGCTTTGCAGGTGGAGAAGCCGAGCATATTGCTTTGACTGAAGCATTTTGCAAAAATAACGAGGGTTTTTCATTTTGTCCGTCTGGATGGGAGCCGGCGCTGTGCGCAGGGCAGTGCATGCCTCAGGTGGAGAAACAGGTTTGCGTTTTCCAGGGCTTGCTGCAGGGATTTACAAGCAGGACGTAGCGTTGAAATGGCAGAGCAGAACGAGCTTCAGCCCTGCACGCGTGCTCTTCGGTCACTCGCTGCGTGAAACGTGCGTCAGCGGGTCTTGGAGTGGAGAAGGGAACAACGCAGCGCGTGTTGGCGATGCACCAGGCGGGCGACAGTGGCGTGAGTCTCGGGAGCGCGGGGACGCTGAGCGAGTGGTCCCGGCCTGGGTCCCTGCTGCGGCGGCTGCCGGCCGCGCTGCCGCTTTAAAGCCAGACCGGAGGAACAGATGATCGCTGGGCAGCTTAGGTTACATAATCTCTCCTGGGTTTAATGTCAGGCCTCCCCGAGCCCCATCGAGTGCCAGCTTCCAATCTGGCTCGTAATACTCCTGAATGTCCTTTTAATTTTTCTCTTTATTAATAGTTCTCTTACTGTATTGTGCTCTCTCCCTGGCTTTATGTGGTATGCGTGCCTCAGAGTTCGTTCCTCTGCTCTCTGAGGTCTCCACTGCCCGTGCTTCCTGCTCTTCCACCAGCCTGGAGCTTTTCACATGTGTTTTCTTTGCTAGTTCCAGAGACTTGTTTGAAAAAATGTTGTGGGGAAGGAAGCAGGAGGAGTGACCAAGGACAGAGCTTGCACGATGAGGTGGCTGTTTTCATTCAGGGATGAAGCTCGTGAGGCCCTCTTGGAGAACAGAGGCCCGGTTGGAGAAGACCAGCACAGTGGTGGTAACGTGATGAAGCTGATGGTGAAGGTGAGATAAGAGAGACCACAGCTGGCAAGCTCTGGCTCCACCTGGACGGAGTCCTACTCATTGCAACCACAGATCTATCAGATGGACTAAATTTTTTTGAAACTTAGCTTGCTGATTTTGAAAAGGGCTGTTTTGTTTTTGTAAATAAAGTTCAGGCTCTTCACTGTTTTTCTTGGGTGTAGTAAAGGCCAGCAATTCTGTGGAGACAGAGCAGCAGTGGGTTTGGATGCTGAAGGGTTGTGTGATTTGGGATGCCAGTGCTTTGTCCCTCATCCCTAACTCCATAAGTAGGTGCCTTTGCAGTTATTCTCTACTCCTGCTAGGACTGTCACTAATTTCTTGTGTGTGTCCTGATGTCTGATGTTTTTCTGAAAGCCCTAGCACTGGTGATGTCAGTGTCAGCCGTCATTTTTATTTGAAAGAATAACATAATTAAAAGAGTGTATGCATATATATACACACATACATTTGTAAGGGGGAGGAGGAACTGAGATGTTATTTCAGATCCAAGTCTAGGAATCAAATAGAAACCGCAAAATATGTGTGTTTAGAGCGGACTTGTGATTTAGCAGGAGCCTCAAGCACTCGGAATAACTTTTGCATTCACTGAGACAGCTTCTCTTACGTTAGCTGTTGCATAACATTCTCGTGTCAGTTAAAGCAGTTGAAAAATATTGCAAGGAAAGTGTTTAATGCATTGTGAACGTCAGTGCATTGTAGCAGCTGTTCAAGAAAGTAATAAACTTCAGAGCCGTACACAGAGACTGCTTCCTGCAGACACGCTGGCAGCGTGCTGAACCGAGGTAGAGGATTCTGAGCTTGGGTGTTTTTTGATGTCCTGGGTCCTTGCTTTGTTTTTGCTACTTTAAATGATGGCTTAGCTATGAGTGAGGCAGGAGCTAGGTGAGGGGGAAAAAAGGTAGGGAGGTGGGCAGGGCAGAGGTGTTTAGTTTCTTTTGCAAACGTAGGCAAATATTGCCCTTGCCACCTCGTACGCCAGTAGCTAGTACTTCCGAAACTGCCTGCGAGTAAATAACGAAGCGAAACTGATAATGCTGTCATGATCGTGACTGAGCCACATTGTGCAAAATCTGGTAGTGTGTTTCTGTGTCTAAAAAACCCCAATAAATCGCAAAGTGCTGGTCGTACAGTTGGCTGCTGCTGTTTGCTGAAGCGGTGGAGTGCAGCCTATGATCCCTGGTGAGTAAGTCTCGAGAGTGTATTCAGAGGTGGTGTATGGCACAGGTGGAGTGCTGCAGCGTTACCTCACTGCGTAATGTGAAGGAGCAAGAATCCAGGACTGTTGTTTCATTTTGTGGGCTGCTTTTTTTTTTTTCCTTTTTTAAATTTCAGCTTAACATTTTGGGCTGTGTCATTTTGCTAGCAGACATGTCCAAATAGAAGTCAAGTCCAAGTTGTGTGGGGAACATTAATTTTATTTTAAATATGAATGTATGTATGAGCACACACACATAATGGATGCCGGAGTCTCTTACATATTTCTATTTGTTCAAGTGTACAAGAAATGTGATTGACACCACTGAAAAAGGGAGAGGGGAAAGCAAAATGAGTTGTAGCTTTTGGTCCCTAAACTGCTGTTTCTTACTGTATCCTGGAAGAGCCTTTGTACTAATGATGCCGAGCAATAAATAACACAGGGAAGATTAATAGCTTTCTATGGTAGCAAATTATAGTTGATTTATTGCACATAATATATACAGGTGCAGCTAATTTAATTAAACACAAGACCTTTTTAATGCTGTAAAGATGTCTCTCTAAGAGCAGCACAGCACTGTGGTACTGTAATAAGGCTTTAAGTGAAATAAGCAGCGTTACAAGCAGGGCTCTCGTTGGTCTGATCAGCCTCTCTTGTTTTTGGGGGAGGGGGTATTATTCCATAGCCATTAATGCCACTTTAAGTCAACTTATGCCATAACAAAGTCCAATTTAATATACTGATGCAAGCTATCCCATCTCTGCTTCATCATCTAACAGCAGCTTCTGTAAAACAGCAGATGTAGCTTGTTACTTTCTTGGCTGACTTCATGGTGCTGTGCTGGGGATGGCTCGACGTGCAGGGGAGGAGGACTGGAGCTCTGAAGGTGTGGGATCTCACCCTGGGGATGTGAGCAAATAACAAACAAGAAGTCATAGTTCCCTGGAGCCTCTCCACTTGCTAGTGGCGTCTTCTGTTCATCCCTCCTCCGAGACTGGAAAAGGGGACTGTGTTTAAAAAAAACTCTCTGGTAGAAGAGCCCCTGCATAGGTGTACACAGGCAGCGCTCTGCGTTAGCTCGTC